>JACCDP010334447.1_pt1 | contig 28362 bp, 41 predicted proteins | sample 7445841 | NCBI WGS metagenome assembly JACCDP01 (sample SAMN15323441, study PRJNA562643) | freshwater metagenome | isolation source: river surface water | place: USA:Blue River Watershed | collected 2017-08-17 | reverse complement strand
GCAAGATACAGCGCAAATATAGCTTTGGTCCCCGCATAGGACCACTTTTAGGATAAAGGAAAAGGGCCCTAAAAGGGCCCTAATCTTTTATTAATTTGGGTGTTAGTTGAGGTTACTTCCTGTCCCCGGTACCTCCGGGGTAAACATAGTTAGGATTTTCGGCTTTCCAGGTCTTAGCTTCTTTGTAGTCCTGGTCCATAGCGTCGATAATGTCTAGTCGGCCTTGCAGAGACTGACTCTGCCTGGCTTCGTGGAACTCTTTAGCACGCTTTGGGAGGTTAGAGTTTTTAATAGCGTAGTTTCGAATGTACTCGTCTTTTACAACGTCCGACTTGTTAAACGGATTAAGCTTCACCTTAGTCTTTGCAGTAAAGGACTTACCGTCATTCTCTCGAAACTGCCCCGCCAGTATTCTGGCGTCTTTTCTAACTGCCTTGGGGTTGTTAGCCATGACTACTTCTTTTTCTTAGCCTTAGCAGCCTTTAGCTTGTCAATAATCTTCTTGTCTTTAGCAGCGTCTTCCTTCATTGTCTTAGGCTTAGCGTGCTTCTTGTCCATAGCTTCGAACTTCTTCTTTTCAGCAGCTGACATGCCCTTTAGCATAGCTGCATCCTTCTTCTTGTCCTTAGCTTCGGTGTACTTACCCTTCATGTAGTCTTTAGTTGCCATTGTCTTCCTTCTTTCCGCAGCCGCACTTACATTGTCCGTTGCACATTATTTCTTTCCTTTGTTCTTAGATAAGCCAGCTTCTGATAGAGCGATAGCTACAGCCTGCTTCTTTGACTTTACAACTGGAGCCTTCTTTGGGCCCTTAGGGTCCTTACCAGAGTGGAGGGTTCCGCCCTTGTATTCGCGCATTACCTTCTCGACCTTGGCTTTGCCCTTCATTTTCTTGTCAGCCATTATTTCTTCTTCGCTTTCATGTTAGCGCCCTTGGCCATTTTAGAGCCAGAGGCCTTAGCAGCAGTGATTACATCTCCGCGAGTAATCTTGTTCTTATCGCCATACATCCCAGCCAACTTCTTGTTTTTAGGGGACATGGGCATACTTCCTTTTGCCATCTATAACTTCCTATCTGTGCTTTGCTGTTTTCTTAGCAATCTTTTTTGGTTGGGATACAAACTGTTTGCCCGCTTTATTACCCTTAGCTTTTGCTCGGTTAGTTGCTGCTTTTTCAGCAGGACTTAGCTCATTCCAAGCACTGTCTGGAAGGTAACGCTTTTTTCCTTTAGATGGCTTACCGTCCGAGGTTCTCCACTTTTGGTCAGTCCAATTTTTAAGCGACTTTTGAGACTTAGCGAGGGCCATTACTTGTAGCCTCCGCCCTTCTTTTTGTATTCAGCGGCTAAAAGCTGAGCTTTACGGGCCGACCACTCTCCGGGGTCGCCTCCCTTAGAGCCAGCCTTAATTTTATTAAATAGAGCTTTACGCATGCCAGGTTTTGTGTAATTGCCTGCCTCGTTAACTTTAGACTTTGTAGTCTTCTTTTTTTCAGCCATTAGTCTGACTTCTTCTTGCCACGTCTGGAAGGGCTGATAGTAGCCAGAGGCTTACGGATAATACCGCCAGCCTTCTTGCGCTTCTTTGCGCCTCCAGCGGAGTATTTGCTTCCCGTAAGCTGGGTTTGGTTTTGTGACGTCGGTCTTTTACCGGCGTTTGCACCAATTCGTGTAGGCATTACTTACCTTTCTTTACAGGTGACTTTGGCTTAGCAACTGCTTTGGTTGCGGGTTTCTTTACAGGGGAAGTGTTAGTGTGCTCCCCGTACTTTACAACTCGGTACTCGCCTGTCTTAGAGGCTTTCTTAGCGTCTGCTACAGAGGACTTGGCATCTGCCATTCCAATGTGCTTGGTCATGTTTTTCCAAGAGCCATCCTTGCCCTTGGCCTGGATTACGTGGGTATATTCACTCGCCACTTTTACTCCTATGGTTGTGCGTACTTCAAGAACTGAACGTCGTTTACGAGTTCATCTGGCATTAGCTGAATCAAGTCTACCGTAATAATGGTGTGGCGGTTAGCTACCTGACCGGCTTGCTGGGTCCTCATAGGTCTGTAGACCTGGTCTTTCCAAACTAAACGATACCTGTTAGCGATATCGATTGAGGCCTTAACTAGACCTCTATCGTTAAATAGCTCTGGGCTAATTGCCTGTAGGTCGTCCACGTTAAGGGTGAGGTGCAGCGTATCTGCGTTATAGAAACCGCGCTCAGTAAGTGGGGTTGAGCCCTGGGTAATAGACGCTCTAACAATTTGGATAAGGAAGGGGCCTGTCCAGAAACGTCCTGGGCCTATCGGTTCAACATCATAGACGGGGTCCATGGTGCTATTAGCACGGTCAAACTTCCACCACTCAGCAGAAGTACCTGCAGGGTTGGTTAGGTCAGCGGTAATGCCGTCACCCATAGAGTCTAGGTCAAAATCAGAATCGAAACGACCGCCTGGGGTATAGGCTCTCATTGATTACCCTTCCATAGATGCTGCTGTATAAAACTTAAGATTCTCAGCAAGCCGTGGGTCTTCGGGGGACAGCTCTGCGGCTATTCGTCCGTGCTCTACAGCTAAATCTATTTTACCCAAATTAAACGCAGAAATCGCTAAAAGGTCGTGTGGTTTTGAACCCCATGCGTCTGCCTCGTTAAGGTACACCAGAGGCTTCTCTTTTATAGCTACGGCTTTTAGGCAGGCCTCTAGACAATCGGACCAGTTACCCAGCTTGTAGTGCTCGTAGGCTAACTCTACCCAGGGCTCTCTAAATTCAGGAGCCTCACCAGAAGCGGTAATTAAATATTTAATTGCATTATCCGGGTCACATTTGGCGAGGTATCGTAGGGACGCCGCACGCTCCGGAGCCCAACGCGCCTTAGGCAACGAGAGATGTCTTTTAAATTCAGCTGCTGCCTCTTCAAATAGTCCGTTGAAGTATAACTCTCGTGCATAGTAGAAGGCGTTGCGGTCATCCGTGGGGTCTTCTTCCACCGAAAGCTTGAGCAGTGGGAAGTACTGTCCTCTAGATTTTGTTGTGTTGGGATAATGGTGAATCTGCAAACCTGTCCATCCCTGCACTTCTGTGATGCGGTCAGCAGTTATTACCTCATGGACAGGGTGCTTCCAGCGGTAGCCTTGTCTAGTGTGAATCTTATCTCCACCGTATGTGAGGCCTTCAGTGCCATCCTGGTTCCAGGACCACACGTACTTGTAGCGTGGGCGGGTCCACTTTTGTTTAAAGGCTTTTTCTAGTTCTTCTCGCCAACCTGGCAGGAGAACCTCATCCATGTCTAAAGCAATGCAGTAGTCCGCATCGGCCGGGACTACTGCTAGAGCTGCATTACGGGCATCGTCAAAGCGCCAAGGTTTTATTGAGACTGGTATCACAGTGATACCAAGGCTAGTGGCTAGGTTTATAGTGTCATCGGTAGAGCCGGTATCAGCAATGATTAGGTAGTCTGCGTCTTTGGCAGACTCGAACCAGCGATAAACAAACTGCTCTTCGTTTAGGGCGATTGTATAAACCGCAACTTTCACGACTACTCCTCAGGGGCTACGTAGTCGTATCCTATAACCTTTCCGGTCTCATCGTCTACTACCTCAAAGGTGTGTAAACCGGTTAGTGGGTCAACGCCCAGGTCTTTCTTAGTTACGCTCATGATAGTCGTCCCCATGGTCCAATGTTTGCGGTGGTTACTGGTACAGCAGATGCAGGTAGGTCGATTTGAGAAGCTAATGATCCATTAATTTTTGGTGATAACCCAATAACGGAAGTAGGAGCAATACCGTGGGCTAGGTAAACTGTGCCCGGAGTGGTACCAGACCAGTAGACGGCCAAAGCGTAGCGCGACCCGGCTCTCAAGGTGTAAGAAGTTGGGTAGCCCCTAGCATCAGAGAACGCCCTAGTGTAAAGAGTGTTTCTAATACCAAAGATTGTTGAGTCCGAAGCAGTTTCTGCTAAAAGAGTGGCTGTGGTCTCGTCGTAGGAGTACAGACCAAATTTAGCAGCTGAAGTGCCTGTAGAAGCCGTACCAGCAGAGGAAACGGAAATATTAGAGACGACTACATCCTTAAGAGGAGTAAAGTAAGTAAAGTACACTGAGCCGCTTACCAAAGATGCCGCTTGGTTATCCATACGAGCCGAAACATCCACGGCAGTGCTAGGCATGTTTAGGTGCAAAAGCTCGTGCTCTACTAGAGGCAGGGTTCCGCTGTGGTCCTGTATAACAACCGTGTTATCTGCGGTTGGGTCCTGCACCTGTAGAATAGTCTCAAAGTCATTTGCGGTGGACCCCTCAAATACTACCGAGTCAGCTACGGTCAAACCGTTAATTGTCAAAGAACTGACAGAGCTATTAGTAGTGCCGAGAACCAATTCGGTTGAGCCCAGGGTTACAGAGTCGTGCTCAAGTTTAGCGTTAGTGACGTTAGCGTCTACAATCTTGGTGGTAGTAACGCTGCCATCAGAAGGCGTGCGCTCATCTGTAAGTCGAGTGTCAGCCCCTAGAACAACCTCGGTAGGTCCGGCATTTCCAGTCTCTGCAACGTTAAGAACAGAGGCTGTTCCTAGACCAGACACTTGAGTGTTAGCAATAGAAAGCTCGGTCTGGTCGATACCAATAATGGCATCAGTAGATGTTCCGTCATTAGTTATGGGACCCGTTACAGATATAACTCCAGAAGGGCCAGTTGGACCAGTTGGTCCAGTAGGTCCAGTTGGACCAGTTGGTCCCAAGTCACCCTGCGGTCCCGTAGGTCCAGTAACAGTAGAGTCAGCACCAGTTGGTCCTGTAGGGCCTGTCGGTCCTTGCGGTCCTACAATCTGACCTGCATTAAACCAGGCAGCACCGTCCCAAACATAAAGGTCACCATCCTCTTGAACAATCCATGCGTCGTCAAGATTATTACCAGTGGTTGGAAGTTCAGAAATTAAGTCTTTACTTCCAAGAAGGTTTACAGCAACGCCAATAGGTCCAGTAGGGCCTAGTTCTCCTTGCGGTCCAGTAGGTCCAGTTGGACCAGTTGGTCCAGTAGGTCCAGTTGGACCAGTTGGTCCCGTTGGTCCAAGAGGACCAAGCAAACCTTGCGGTCCGGTAGGGCCAGTCGGTCCTTGAATACCTTGCGGACCGGTTGGTCCAGTAGGTCCCGTTACACCAGAAGAATATGGAAGGCTTAGCCAAAAGGATGTTCCATTACCAACTTTAAACCTGCCGGTGTCAGTTTCATAACCGACCTCACCTACTGAGAGAAGCGGGTTAGCGCTAGCCCACTCGATAGACGTACCACGTCTGTGTTGAATTCTAACTGCCATTAGCCGAGCACTCCTCCGGCGTCAATAGTTGGGGAACCTCCATAAATTGTATTAGGTGCCCCGCCATCTATGTTCTGAAACACTGGTCCAGTTGGTCCAGTAGCACCGGTTGGTCCGGTAAGCCCAATTGGACCAGTAGGCCCTGTTGACCCTGTAGGCCCTGTTGGACCAGTTACAAAAGAATCTGCTCCCTGCGGACCAGTAGGCCCGGTAGGCCCAGTAGGCCCAAGCGGTCCTGTAGGACCAATAGGTCCTTGAGAGTTTTTAATAAGCCAGCGTGCTCCATCCCAGTACCAAGTGGTTACTCCAACGGTAAACTCTTCGTTTAACGCTGGGGAGTTGGGAAAGTCAATAGCCATTAATACCTTCTAAACAGCCGGTAATTACAAAAACACGCTTTACCTAGTTTACTTTAGGTGGGCAGTGGGTGTAGGGTATACCTATGAAGAAAATACAGTTTATTGCCGCTATACATGGCCTATCTGACGTGTCTGACCCCCCGTATCCGGCTGTAAAAGGCTTGCCTGAATGGTACAAAAAAATGACTACCTTTTCAGGCCCGGACCAGAAGTTAACTTTAGATGCAACTGCTCAGCCTAATATAACCGCGAAAAAGTGCATGCCCTTAAGAGACTCTATGACTGCGGGGTATTTAATACCTACGCCTATGGATGTAATGGTTTCCCAAGACGGAGACTTTATTCAGTGGACGTCTTCTTTAGACCCCGCCACTACCCACCTAAGGTCTCAGGTAGATGGCTTTCATTTGCCAGAAGGGTTTAATACTAATACTGTGTTTAAGTGGTACAACCCATGGATTGTTAAGACACCGCCCGGATATAGCTGTTTGTTTGTCCAACCGTTCCACAGAACCGACCTGCCATTTTATATTTTTCCAGGAATCGTGGATACAGACATTCACACTGTTGGGGTTAACTTCCCGTTCTTAATGAAAGAGGGCTTTAATGGAGTTATCGAAAAAGGCACCCCGATGGTCCAGGTTATTCCTTTTAAGCGGGAAAATTGGGCGTCTGAGGTAGTCAGAGAAGTGCCCGATAATGTAAGAGCTGAAGAAGCAAAGATTAGAACTAAGATAACTTCTTTCTACTCCAGCTTTGTCTGGAGACGCAAAGAATACAAGTAGCCCCATAAATAAAAGCGGCACAGCTAAAGTAGCTGTGCCGCTTTTAAGTTTTTGAGACTATTCAGCTGTAGGCTCTGCCAAGTCTGCTTCAGTCACGTTGTGACCGATAGGGGTCTCAGCATCTGCTGGCTGCTCTGGTACAGGAGGCTCAATAACCTCTTCTGGTTCAGGAGCAACGAAAGAGTTACCAGACTTAACGAAGTTAACCTCTACGTCATCAGGAACTACTTCCCACACGATGTCTGGGTGGAAGAATCCTTCAGGATTGAAGTCAATTACTTCTGCTACAACGTTATCTACAATACGAGCATATTTAGTCATTTATTATCTCCTTAAGCTTTCCACTCAAGCGAAATGTATCCAGCTCCTCCGGAGCCTCCGCTGCCAGGGTACCAGGCGTATGAAGAACCTCCACCGCCGCCACCGCCGCCGTTACCGCCGTTACCACCGTTAGCGTAGTAACCTGCGCCACCGCCGCCGCCGCCGAGGAATCCTCCATCGCCACCGCTACCGTCGTTGTTAGTGCCATATCTAGCACCACCGCCGCCGCCACCTCCGGCACCTCCTTGGCCACCTCTGTAGCCAGAGTTCCAGAAGTGAGCTCCCGAGCCACCAGGCTCGTTAGCGTTTAGTAGTCGAGGTGTTCTAAACGAAAGAACGTTTAATCCGCCACCAGCAACGTTCGGGTTATAAGCATAGGGATCAGTAGCACCAGCTACAGTGTAGTCAGCTACTCTACCGGAACCTGATACACCAGTGTTGTCTCCTCCTGGAGGGGCAACACGACCACCAGTTACACCTGCTCCACCGGAACCGCTTCCGTTAGCAGAAGAGTAGTTAAAGCTGTTAGAGCCTGAGTAGGTTCCGCCGTATCCGTTAGCATCTTCCGAGCCTCCGCCAGCACCACCTCCACCGCCACCTACAGTTCCGTAGCCGTTACCGGTGTTTCCAGAGTTGCTTTGCCAAGCGCTTCCTCCAGAGCCTCCGATACCACCACCACCAGCTGCGGCCATGTGATATCCAACCCAGGAGGTGTTACCTTTTCCAGTACCGCCTGAGTAACCGTTGTCCTTCCAAGAGCCGGCTGAACCACCGCCACCTCCTGATGTTCCCTCAGAGCTGTTGCACCAGTTACACCCGTTGTATACAGCGCCGTATCCACCAGAACCTCCTGTTGAGTTTCTGATGTTACCGCCTGTTCCAGAACCTCCACCACCTTGGTTTTGGGAGCTAGCTCCACCGCCACCAGTAGCAGATAGGAAAGTTGAGAAAGAGCTTGTACCGCCAGTGCTTCCCTGGCCACCACCGCTACCAACTACAACGTTGTAAACGGTTCCGGGCACGACAGTGTAAACACCAAATGCGGCACCACCGCCACCGCCTCCACCACCAGCACCATCGCTGCGGCTAGAGCCACCTCCACCGCCACCTACAACAAAGGCGCGAACCTGGGTCACGCCTGCAGGGGCAGTCCAAGTAGTGGTAGTTGCGCTAGTCCATTCCTGGAATTGATTAAAAGTACGAGGGTCTCCTGAGGAGCTCGGTCTTATAAAGGTCGATAGATCAGCCATGTTAGAATACTCTCCATCCGAAGGTTGGGCCGGAGTAGACAAATTCTACCACGGCATGTTCAACATCTAGGGTTAGGTTTTCGGCCAGTCCCATTATTAGGTTTCCATTTCTGTTAACAATAGGTTTGTTAGTGTCCCAAGTACTAGCCACGTCTCCCATACGAATACGGGCATTAACCGCTGGGCTAGCTGGAAGGGTAACTGTAAAGACTCCGCCAGTGGTGTTTAGCCACAGCATGTCACCGTCTACAGCAGTGTAGTTTGCGGTCTTGATTGTCCAGCTTGAAGCAGCTGCTCTAACAGAAGCTAGAGTAGCAGCGTCAGTGTCGGCACTAGGTGTGCCGGTAAGCGTAATCGTACTAAAGCTAGAAGCTGCTCCTGTAGCAGTAACTGAGTTAGCAGTTACCGTGCCCGTCGCAGTTAGTGCAGCCAGTTCTAGTGGAGCTAGGGACAGGTCTACGTTTGCGTAATCAATGGTGGTAGTAGGTTTGGTAGACAGGCCTTGGAATAGCTTAAATGCCTTGTTTCCAGCGCTTGCATCGCGGCTTAGACCGGCCCAGCGTGGGCGGAATACGTCGGTAGCGTTAGCAGTACCCTCTACACGATAGACCTTACCAGTACCTACTAGGCGGTTTACAGTAGAGGTTGCTCCAACCTCAGTAGCTCCTTCTAGAATATCGGCTGCTACAATTGCAAAGCGGAATATGGTGTCGCTAGGGGTAGCTGTAATGGTGAAGGTACCATTTAGAACTGCATCAATTCCCTCAAGGCCAGCAATTACCACAGACTCACCAATGTTGTATCCGTGAGCTTGAGTGGTTGTGATAGAAGCTACGTTGCTGGTAATTGAACGGCTAGATAGTGAGCGAACAAACGCGGTAGTCGCGGGAGTAGAAGCAACATCCGAAGCAATCTTATCGTAGTTAAAGGTGTTAGTTGTAGTACCGCTAATTGTGTACGTTCCGTTAAAGGTAGCGTCTACACCAGCTATTGTTACAACCTCACCAACCGTAAAGCCGTGGCTTGGAGCAGTAAGAGTAGCTACTCCAGAGGTCAAAGCCTTGTTCGTGATAGTTGCTGAGTATTCAGTAGTTGACTGCTCTTGAGCAAAGTCAGTTCCGGTAGACGCGAACGAAATGCTGTTTGAGGTAACAGCAGTCAGAGTCTTAGAGCCATCTAGAGCTACTATACCTGAGTTAGCAATAACTGCGGTGTCACCTACCTTAAAGGCAGGCGATCCAGCTCCGTACTGAATTCCCAAAGTAACAACGTTGTTAGTACGTGCCCTGGTAAGCACAGTAGCTGTTGGGTCTAGCGTGGTTGGGCCAGCGTACTCACCGATGAAGGTTAGGTCTAGGGAGTCAGTTAGGTTGTCTGTTCCAACAAAAATCATTGGGTCAGTAACAGCTAGGTTTTCAGTCTCAACTGTGGTTCCAGAACCACCAAAGCTGATGGTACCTGCGATGTTTACGTTACCGGCTACGTTTACGTTACCGCTTACACCCAGACCACCGGCTACCACCAGTGCACCTGTAGTTGGCGATGTTGATTGGGTAGCAATCTCAACGTGAACCATGGTGTCTGGAATAATAATCATCTGAGTGTTGTTGGAGGATAGACCACCAGCAGCAAATACGATGCGGTTTTGCTCACCTGTTGAATCAGTTGCTAGAACAAGGTTACCGTTTCCAGTAGTTCCCGCTGGAGCTGACATAAAGATGTAACCGTCGTTAGCTCCGGTAATAGTGAAGTCTGGGTCAGCAAAGTTAGAGGAAGTGATTCCTAGGTCAATCCAACCAGTGTTGTCATCTCCATTGTCAGCGTAAGCCAAGAAGTCGGTAGAAGCGTTAGCAGCGTCGCTTAGATTCTGGAAAGCAATTTGAGCGTAGTCATCAGCATCAACACTAGCAACAACCACTGGGTTAGTTAGGGAGTCAGCAAAGGTCTTTGCTCCAGCTCCTACTGGAAGAGTGGTAACTCCTGAAAGGTCTACCTCACCATTGATGTCCACGTCTCCGGCTACATTAAGGTTACCTGATAGGCCGATACCACCGGCTACTACTAGCGCACCAGTAGTTGGAGAGGTTGACTGAGTAGCAATTTCTACGTGAACAAACTGGTCTGGAACAATAATCATCTGTTCGTTACCAGAGGATAATCCACCAGCAGCAAACACAATTCTGTTTTCAGTACCGTTTCCATCGGTAGCTAGCACTAGGTTTCCGGTTCCGCCCTTTATTACTGCAGTTCCGGCAAAACCAGTGAAGGTTCCATCTGCCAGAGTCTTAGCAACTGTAAAGGTAGTAGCGGTAGGAGTTCCTGTAATAGTGTAGGTGCCGTCAAACGTGGCGTTAGTTCCACCTACAACTACTTGATTTCCTACATAGCCCTTGTGAGCAGAGCTTGTAGTGAAAGTAGCTACGTTTCCAGCAACAGATATAGCAGTAACTGTGGATGTTTTATCAGCCACACCTGACATAAAGATGTATCCATCGCCAGGTCCGGTAATTCCGTATGACTCCGAGTCAAAGTTAGGGTTAGTGATACCCATGTCAATCCAACCGGAATTGTTGTCTCCAGCTACAGAGTAAGCGATGAAGTCGGTTGAGGATTCGGTGCCGTTACCGCCATTTACGATAGCTACCTGAGCAAAGGAGTCAGATACTGCACGGGCACCCAGCATTAGGTCAGTTAGACCAGCTGATGTTTCCCATATTTTTGTCTCAGGACCTACGTACGCCGTGACGTTGGTCATCAAGTAACCGTCTACGTTTACGTTTCCAGTAAATCCTGCACCACCGGCTACTACTAGAGCACCCGTAGTTGGGTTTGTGGACTCAGTTTGAATCTCAATGTGGACCTGCTGGTCTGGAATAATCTGCATCTGGACGTTCCCACTGTAGAAACCACCAGCAGCAAAAATAATCTTGTTTTCCTGACCAGAAGCGTCGGTTGCAAGAACCATGTTTCCCTTACCAACTGGGCGGTAAGCGCTTCCTGGAGGAGTAATTTCTTCAGCTACGTAAGGAATAGCTCCTGGAGCAGCTGCAAAAGATAGGGAGTTTCCAGTAGGAACAGCGGTAATTTCGTGCTGTCCATCAATGTCAGCATCAACACCTTCAAAGCGTACTAGGTCTCCGACTGTCCAGCCGTGCGCTGCGTCTAGAGTAATGGTGTAGGAACCAGCTAGAAGCTGCTTGATAAGAGCGGTTCTCTGAGTTCCACGAGCAGCTGAATAAAAGATGTAGCCATCGTTTGCACCGGTGATGGTGAAGTCTGGGTCGCTGAACTGGGAGGAGGTAATACCCATGTCCATGAAACCAGAGTCGTTGTCTCCGATGTCGTTGTAGGCAATAAAGTCAGCAGAAGCGTCTGCACCATTCGAGGTGTTTGTGAAAGCTAGCTGAGCAAAGTCGTTTACAGTTGCTGCCCAAACAGTTAGAGCGTTTGTGTAACCAGAAGCGGTTTCAACGGTAGCTGCGGTCTGCCCCTGTCCAGCTCCCCAGTAACCTTTGGTTAGGTAAGTAGTAGAAGCCCAGAATGGGTCAATACCGTTAGAAGAAAGGACCTTGTTAACAGCGGTAATCTGTGAAGGGAGGTCAGTCTGCCCTAGAGCCAGAATAGAAAAGTTCTCGTTGTCGTTGACGTCAGCATCAGCGGAGGTGTGCTTAGTAGTACAGATGTATGCGCTGACACCGTCAGTTACTACGTCATTCTTAAAGTAAAGAGTTGAGTTGGCGTAGGTGCCCTTCCACTCAAACCCCTCTACTACTAGGGTCCAGCTACCGGTGTTGGTAGGCTCAACTCCTGTAGCAGCGCTGGTTGACGTAAAGGCGTAAAGACTTGGACCATAGGTAACCAAGTCGTTGTATTCATACTGAACCGTGGGGCTATATGCGCCAGCCCAGTTAAAGCGTACCTTGCCCAGGTCAAGAATCTGAGCCATTACAATACCTCCATGAGTAATCTACCTGTTTGGGCATCCCAGTTGAATCTAAAGGTGTTCGTAGTCCACATCCAGTTACGGTAGTCATTTGGTCGATTTGTGACTTCGTCAGGTAGGCTAATAGGCTCATCCCCGGCGATCTTCTCTATTGTAACGCGTCCAGTAGCTGAATCTTGTCGAACTCCATAGAAATCTTTATCGACAAACTCGTCTAGGTTAGCTGAGTTTGAATCAATAGTCCTGGGATACCAAATAAAATTGGACATTAATTAACTCCTGCGTAGTAGGTTGCGTGAACAGTTACGGCATTTGCATACGGGCATCTAGCCAGCAACTGGTCATCTGGTTGGAGGACTAGCTCTGTAAGGGTCAGAGAATCCCCAATCATAGGTTCGGTGATGCGAGTATCTCCAGACACCAATGCCTGGAGCGCAAACCTGCGCTTGTGTACTCGGACTCCGCGGGCAATCAAAACAGGGGTAGTGGCCCCGTCTTTTAAAATGTACAAATCAACTGGAAGAGAGCCGTTTGTTGCGTTGGTTAGCAATACGCTAACTAGCTTGGTCTTCTGCACAGCTGTAAAAATTACTTCGGGGTCTTGCTCGTCAGTAAGCAAAAAACTGGTAGTACCAATGCTGCCTGACTCTCCAGACAGCGCAATAGAAGAGGACCCTGTTCCTCCGCTAGCAAAACCTGGCATTTACTAAGCTCCTACCGGTGTTTGGTCGATTCCCTGCACCAAGAATGACACAGAATTGGAATTAGTTCTGACTAAAAGGTCGTCTCCTGGAGCCATGGCAAAGCGGAAAGTTTCATACGTATCGTGAACTGGAACTTCAATTTTGTAGATGATGTAGGCGTCAGTGGTACCGTCGGTAACCCAGATGCTGACCTCTACTGGAATCTCGCTTAAATTAGTGGCAATAACGGATAGTAGATATTGAGCCGTAGTTGTAAAGGCAATAGTGTCAGTGTCGGCTGCGGGTTGCAGCAAGGCAATTCGTTCTACTTGACCGGCCATTAGTTTCCTAACCAGAATGAGGCGATGATTGAGCTAGCCGCTTGTGGGCCTACTGGGCCTGTTGGGCCTGTTGGACCTAGATCACCTTGCGGACCAATTGGACCGGTTGGACCCATTGGAGCAGAACCAGCTTCAACCCAGTAGTTATCATAATAAATGAAAATCTTTCCAGTTTCTTGGTCAAACCAAGCATCACCAGGGGCTCCAGTAGGTGGGGGAGTTCCGCCGTATGACCACGCACCAACAGGTCCGGTTGGACCGGTTGCACCGGTAGGTCCAGTTGGTCCGATGTCACCTGCACGGCTAAAGGTAATTTCTGCAAACGTTCCGTCAGCGGGAGTTCCCGTTATGTTTAGTTGTACAAGCGAGATTTGAATGTGCACGTGGTCAGGGTGGTCTACATGGTCCCCGACAATATTCCAAACACCAAACTGAGTAGGGTCAGAACTGCTGACGAGAGTGAAGTTACCCTTGATGGGGCTAGTACTGTCGTCGATGGACTCAATCAATGGTCGGACATAAACGCCATTTCTATCAAAATCTGAAATCCAAAGCTCAGTAGCTAAAGACAAATCTGCGTTGTCAAACCTAAATAGCCCTGGGTCTAGAGTTTCAGTGTGGGTAATCCCTGTGTCAAACTCATACGAAACCGTTAAGCCACCAAAGCCACCCTGCGGACCGGTCGGACCAGTAGGTCCGGTAGGACCCAGCTCTCCTTGAGGACCAGTAGGTCCAAGCTCTCCCTGTGGTCCAGTAGGACCAGTAGGTCCAACCTCACCTTGTGGGCCAGTAGGACCAGTAGGTCCAACCTCACCGGTAGGACCCGTAGGACCGGTAGGCCCTTGGATATTCCCTACGCTAATCCACTGTGAGCCTTCCCAAACATATAGCTCTCCAGATACTAGGTATCCATCACCAAGATTTCCGGTCGGGTGCGCAGCAATAAGCTCAGCGTAAGTGGCGTAAGAACCAAGGATGGTAACGCCTGTACCTTGAGGACCTTGAGGACCGGTAGGACCGACAGTTCCAGTCGCACCTGTTGGACCAGTTGGGCCTTCTGTACCCAAGAATACTGTCCAATATGGGCTGCCAATAAATGGTGGGTATCCTGGATTCGGCTCCCCAATTCTCATCCACAGGTAGCCGTTGTACGAAACAACATCACCTATTTGGTAATCTGCCCCGTTGTCATAAGCGCCAATAAAGTTAAAGGGCATCGGACCGGTAGGGCCAGTATCACCTTGTGGACCCGTCGGTCCAGTAGGACCGACCTCACCCTGCGGTCCTGTTGGACCGGTTACATTTGAGTCTAAACCAGAAGGACCGGTGGGACCGGTGGGACCAGTAGCACCTTCAGGTCCTGTAGGACCAGTGACATTGGAGGCGTCACCCTGAGGACCTGTAGGTCCAGTAGGACCTACTGGACCAGTCGGACCAGTTACGTTAGAAGCAGCTCCAGTAGGGCCTGTAGGACCAGGGTTACCAACGGGACCGGTAGGTCCAGTAGGACCGACATCTCCGAGAGGTCCAGTAGGACCAGTGGCTCCCGCAGGTCCAGTAACTCCTTGCGGTCCAGTTGGTCCGGGAGCACCTTGTGGTCCGGTAGCACCAGTAGGTCCAGTGGGTCCAGGAGCAGTTCCACCAGGTCCGGTAGGACCGGTAGGTCCAGCAGGCCCAGAGCCGCCAGTAGAAATAACTATTTCAATAGGCTCTTGGGGATTAATAATAATTTCGTCGGCCACTACTAATCTCCCTGGTAATCGCCTTGGGTAACTTCACGCTCGCAGAAGACCTGTCCTCTTAGGTAGGTTCTTTGGAAAGTATCGTCAGAGATAGACTGCCCCTGCAAGTCCCAGAAAGCACGTAGAGGGATTCTCTTGGTCTGGTCGCTAGTGAGAGAAAGACGTAGTTTCTTTAGAGCAGGGTCAACAACCTCAACGTCAATTGTGGCCCACAGTGATGGGGAGCCCGGGTAGGTTCTAACCTCAGCCTTGAATCTAAGGTCGTTAAAGTCAGTGGAGTCTGGGAAGTCAAGCGTTGCATACCAAGAATCTCCCTGCTGCAATACCAAGTCGTAAATCGGGATTGTGGATGGGATTGGAGTACGCCCAGTCACGTCCGTAGGAAGGTATACACGCTCTGGACGTCTGTAGTCGTCAATCTCCTGAGGAACATATACAGGAACAAGCTTGTTAGTGGTACGGCTAATCCTGCGTAGCTGACCCACCTCAATTCTGTAAAGGCCGATGTTGAGCTGAGCACATAGATTACGGTATTGCTCCATACGCTGATTGATTAGGCCCATGAGCTGGTGATAACGCTCAGACCTAGGAATGGTCACGCCGTCTGGGGCGAAGATGTTGATGTCAAAGGAAGCGTCAGTGGCTAGGGCGTACAGGGCCTCTACCACAGACAAGATAGTTAGCGGGTAAACCTCAACCTCAGGTAGGGAGGCCACGGTAATCTGTCGGCCAAACTGATCTGACCGGTTGTAAGTGTGCTGGGTTAGGGAAATATTTACGAAATAAGCAATTTCTGAGTCAGCAAAATACCGAAATGTGCTTCCAGTGACTTTGATAACAGAGTTAAGCGGCGGGGTGAAGTTCGTAAAGTGGATGACCCCAAAGGAGGCCTCTACTGTAAAGTCCACTCCCTGGGCCTTGACAACGTTGTCTACGGTGACCACTAGGGTAATCAAATCAAGCGGCTTTAGCCCAAGCGCAAAGTCCTTGGTAGTGCCGTCGCCAGCAAGAGTCTTGGTAAATTGCTTAGGCTGATCGTTGAGTTCGAGACGAACTTTAGAAATTAGATCAGTAAGACTTGCCACTGGGAATCCCCTAACGAAATAGGTTTATTTAATGGTGCCTTAAAAGCACCAAAAAGTCTTTATAAAAACGAAACAGCGGGCTACTAATGCCCGCTGCCCCGCTTAACATACGCTTAGAATCGCGCTGCTAGGTAGCCCTTTGCCTCTAGGTGGTCTGCTACTGCCTTAGTAACTTCGTACTTCTGTCCAGCTTTGAAGCTGTAGAAGTTTCCTGCTCCTAGAGTCATTGAGTCAATGTCCTCAGCTACACGTACAACTACTGTGTCTTTCTCAGCTGTGGTCTTCTTGACGTCTTCAACGACGATAGTTTCCATACGGTTTGGCTTAGTGCCATCGAGTACTTCGTACTCGGCTTTGTAAGCAGCCTCTGCGGTTGCTAGGGACATTTCATTAGCGCGGTTTGCCTGCTCTTCAACGTATTGCTTCTGCAGGGCCTCTCGCTGGCGTCCAGTAAAATCGGTAGCCTTTGCTTTTGTAGCCACGGTTGTTTCCTTCGTCTTAGTAACTGATAAAAATTATTAAATTGTAGGGGGTGTGAGCATAGCTGTTATGCGCTACTCACACCCCCCTTGGGAGACTAGTTGGTCTCTGCAATCACAACGGACTGGTCAGTAATCAGACCAAGACCGAAGATTGAGTACCAGGCTAGAGCGTGCTCACGACCGAAGTCTAGGATACCACCGTCGCGAAGCTCAACTGGAAGGGAGATAGCGTGACCGAATGCGTTGTCACCAATGAAGATGGCGTCGTAGCGGTCAGCTGCACCGTTTCCGGAGAACTCGTTTGGAGTGATGTATCCACCACCAGGGGTGACGGTTGGGGTAACTGCAGAGTCTGCAGTGTAGCCTGAACCAGCACCACCAGGAACACGGCGAACCTGAGTAGTTTCGATGAATACGCAGTCGTATAGACGTCCGATTTCACCTAGCATGAAGTTACCTGGAGCAGCGTACTTGGTCACCTCAATGAACTCAGGCATGTCGCGTAGGCGACGTGACTGGTGTGGGTGAACAAATGCTACGTAGGTCTCTCCGAGCCTTGGGATGTTCTTGGTGCTCAGAGTCTCTACAGCGTCCTTCACAGTGTGAGGGGTTAGGTAGAAGTCGCCAGTTAGAGAAGCACGGTTAGTACCAGTGGTTCCGTAGGCGTACCAGTTGTTAACTGCAGATAGAGCTGAACGGTCCTCACCATAGATGGTAGAAGTAGCCGAGTACAAAGTGTCGCGGCTCAACTTGTCTAGGTAAAGGGCCATGTTGCGACCAAGAAGACGTGAAGCCGAAGCCATTACGTCATCGAAGGAAGCGTTCAGTAGGAGCTCTGATACGGCAATTGCATAACCGTGTTCAGACACGGTGATGGAGAACTGCTGTGCGGTCAGAGCGTTGGTCTGCATACGTACACCTTCTACGAGGGACGATGCAGCACCAAGGTTGTTGTAACGCAGGAAGTTGATCTGAAGACCAGGTGCGACACCTAGCTCAGTCTTCTTTACTGCGAACTGCTCAAAGCGAAGAATTGGCATAGCCTGGAAAAGGATTTCCTTTGACCAGATTTGCTGGATCGCTTGAGTCAGCTGGGTGTTAGTACCCGAATATGCGGTTGGGGACGCAGCGAGGTTGCCGGTACCCGTAATACCCGATGCCATTTATTTGACTCCTTGGATTGACTTGGATTTTAGGGTTTAGCCGAACAGTCCCTGCGAACGACCTTGGGCTTGTGGGCTCAAGAGACGTTGGCGATATTTAGCGTATTCGTTCATCGGCATAGCTGCAATTTCATCAGCTGTAAAGTTACGTTGCTCCGAATTGATGTCCAGTGGTCCGGTTGGCGGCGCGGTCACCCGGCTGCCTGTCATTTCTTTGCGAGCAGACTGCATAGCCTGCTGCGCAGATTCGAGAATACGGGCTGAGCGCTCTTTCAAGCTCTCTAGGCTCGCGTTAATCTCGTCCTGGCTCTCGCCAGAAACTAAATCGAGAAGCTCTGGGATAATGTTTTCCCGCTCCTCCTCCAGACGTTGCTGTCTGAAGTTTTGTAGCTCAGCAAAAGACTTCTCACGCTCTAGTAGTGCGAATGCGCGTTCGCGCTCCTGGCGCTCACGCTCCAGCTGCTCCGTCCACTCGTTTTCCTTCTTCTTAAGAAGGTCACGAACGTCCATGTCAGCTTCGGCTGCCTCACGCCTTGCGGCGTCTTCAGCCTCTTTTTCCGCTTCCTTGGCTCGGAGTTCTTCCTCGCGCTGTTTTTTCAGCTCTTCGAGTTCACTCTTCAACTTGTCAATTTGCGGATATAGTTTGTCTTTTTCCTGGGCTCTTACCTTAGCCAGGTCTTCCTCTGTATAAGAACGACCATTAATTGGCTGAGTAGGTGCCTCAAGAGGCGTAGCAGGTGATGCGTCAACGCCAGCATCAACTACTGTTGGTGTTACTCCTGCGTCTTCGGCAAATGCCTCAGCTGCAGTTGTTGCTTCTGCTGTTTCCATGCAATTACATCCTTAGTTCTATGGGTCTTTTTTCGAATGGGCTACTGCCCGTGGCACGTCTGACCGCTCGTCGTTTTGTCAGTAATATTTTGTACGGTGAAATACAAAATGTCAGGCTAAATTAGCCTTTATTTTTGGTAATCCTGTGGTACACGTCTCTGAGGAAGCTTTGTACCATACGCTTCAGTTACCAACCTACTCCGCACCTTTTGCTCCCCAGACTTCATCGTTTCGATGATTCCTGGGTCTAGCAGTGGAGTTTGGGTAGGAGACGCTTGTTGCGCCATCATTGTCTGCTCAGGTGAAGCAGGGGTGGCTTGACCGTCAGGTCCGGCTACCATGCCTGTGAGAGACAAAATCTCGTTCTGGATTTCAGTTTGGATAAGCTTTAGGGCACCCTCAGCTAGGGCGTCGTCGATAAGCTCTTGGCGGATTTCTTGAAGCTTAGACTCTGGGAATTCCTCACCCAAATCACGAAGAGCTCCTTCCTTGGACTGTAGGCCAAGGGATAGGAGGGACTGAACTTCGTTAAGCACAATTAGCTTGTCGAGAGGCAGTGGTGGTGGGAAGTGGCAGAAGCTTCTGTAAGTCTCTGGGTCATTAGGGTCAAGCTGAATAAGCTGCTCTGGCTTTGGTGGGGTGTCTCGCTCAGAGTCCCAAGTTAGAACCTCTGGCTCTTTAACGGCTAGAGTGCGCAGAACAAGCTCGTTAACTGCTTCAAGACCTCGTGCGTACTGAACAATCTTCTGGTGGTAGCGGTTCATCAAAGGCTGGTACTGGATTGAAAGTGCTACACCTGAGGTGTTAGATACAGGCTGAGCCTGTCCTAGAGCTGTCTCAGGAACACCAGTCATTTCGTGCATGGAGCGCTTGATACGGTCCATGAAGTCCATAGCTCCCTTAAGACCAGAGCCACCGCCCTCAAGGTTTTCTACACGAGCGTCCTTAGGTAGACCACCCCAAACCTTGTTTGCGCCCTTCTCAAGCTGAGAAGCTTTGGCACCAATGATTACTGTTACTGGGGCGGCGTGGTAATTGATGATGTCCGCGACGTCTGTTGCGGTCTCGTTGAACGTCCTGTTAAGCGAGATAATATCGTTGCAATCACTGAGGCCCCAAGGACTACCAGAAATGCGTACATTAGGAATATGTACCACAGGGATAACTCCCAGAGGGTTCGGACGCGAGTCGATAAGTTCGTCATTAATGTATTCCTCAATCATGTCGTCTGTGAGGATTTCAGTATACGTGTAAACCTGTCGAGTACCCTCAAGCGACGTGCCCCAGAAACGATACTTGAGCTTAAATCTGATTAGGCGCTCACGGTCGTGTGGGTGGAACTCTGGGAAAGCAAAAGATGAGTTCAGGGGAAGGATACGAACACGGCCGGGGTGGTATGAACCGGCAGAGTCTGTGTAAGGCTCTTCATAGGCTACCTTGATGAAACAGTCTCCGGAAACTCCGCCTTGCTGGCCAATCTCCCAAAGAACGGTCGCCTTGTTGTTATCAATCTCCCAGACTCGTTCTAGCAGGTCAGGGACGATTGCCTCTGTAGCTTTTGGTGAGCGGAACTGAATGCCCTTACCAAAAGTAAAGTTAATGATGAAATCTGTGAAAGCACGGTAGTAATTGAAGACCATGTTGGTCTCGCCCTGCTGACGGCGGTAAGAAGTGTGGTGGCCTAGATACATGGCCCAGTTAAGGGAATAACGGTTTAGACGAGGACCGTGAACCTCAAACTCTTCATCTGCAAGCTCTACAAGACCGAGAGGAGAAATTGAGATAGTTAGGTCTGATGACGCCGCCCTATAACTTGGGGGCGAGAAATCGATACTCACCTATTTCCCCGTTTCTAAAATCTCAATGTAGTTACTATACCATACAAGGGTAAGCTAACGCGTAAGGCGCAGGTACTAGATAGGCTTTTTAACCTTCTTGGTAACCTTTTTCTTGACGTCCTTGTTAACTCTTTCCTTGTCCTGCTCTTCTTTTGCCTGACGCTTTTCTTCAGCGACGTCACGCATTTTCGGATCAATGTCTTTCTCGGAAGCCACGAACTTACCGCCCATCTGCACATAGCGGGAGTGAACCCAGTGCGCAGCAGCAGGAGAGGGGTACTTTGGGAATCGAGACCTAGCTTGGGCAGTAATCATGTTCCACAAGCGAGGATTTGCAGGAAGCTGTTTTGGGCCTTCCTGTACTTCTTGACCTTTAATCAGTGCCATAGTAATCCTAATACCCTACCCCGTGCAACCATCATCGGTGATTGCACAGGGCAGGGAAGGGGTTTGCTAGTCGCGAACCTGAGCTGGGTTCATGCCGTACTTGCGGCCTTCACCACGATTTACCTGCTCGATGTTGTTCTCAGCGTAGTCCTGGAAGGAACCGCCGGAGAACTCCGATAGGTAGTCAGGTGCCTCGACCCATGAAGCAGAGCCAACGTGGGCACGCTCCTTCATGGTCTCTTCAGCAGGCTTGGTGTGAACAGGGGCGTTACGGTTTGGGCGACCTGCAGCAGGAGTGTATCCCTGCATAGCGCCGTTACGGAACTCCTCTGGTACGTCTGTGTCAGTGCCGACACCTTCCTGGAAGCGCATTGGTCCACGCTGTCCTGGTACTGCGGCAGACATCTTACGGTCGTACACGTTGCCCGGACGCTCCGGGAACTTTGGTGTAGGGGCAATTGCCATTTTATACTCCTAAAAGGTTGAGGCCTCGTATACAAGTTTTGCTGTAAATGAGGATTTTTGCAGGGTAAACACAATTTATCTGCTAAAAAATGGAGAAGTGCTAACCTCGATTTGAGGCATAGTCATCTCCATAGTCAGCGAGCAGGCGATAGCTAGGCTGTCGGCATAGTCATCATGGGCATGGGCTTCTTCGGGGGCGTGGGCCAGGAAATTAGGGCCTTGGAACTTTACTTCTAGGTCAGACATCTGCTGGTAGAACCGCTTCCAAGTACGAAGTCTGCGGGTCTTAGCGTGAGATGGCCAGCCAATCATGCGTCTATCAATCAAGGTCTTGAGGTGTTTCCAACGCTTTGACTGCTCTTGCTGGCTACTACCTACAGAGATAACCTCTGACCTAGGCAGTAGCAGCTTTAATCGCTGGGCCACGGCATCTCCGACACCGTTGGCATCCACACCTACATAAAGGCAATCGTAGTTTGATAGGAAGTTTACAATCTGGAAGTACTGGTCCTCCCAGTCATCTCCCTGTATCTCAAGCCAGTTAAGGATTCGATGGTCGTAGTATCCAAACTCGTCTGGCCTGTCCCAGTCGACCCAGATTACGGTTACGACGGTAGAGTCCATCTTTCTAGCTGGATCAATTCCTACGATTACTGGGGTACGGTGCCAAGCCTTTACAGTTTCCTGAGAGGTGTCGCCTAGCTCGTCCATAAGAGAGGATGTTACAAACATACCGCGCTCTAGTAGCCACTTGCAGTTGTAGGACATCTGGAACTCATCAGAGTCCTCGCCAATGCGCAACATCTCTTTCTTAATGAACTTAGCGTAGTTGTCGTTAGTCTTTGCGACATCTCGCCAGTCCCACTGGAAATGGTTTTGCTTGGCTCCCTTGGTAGTTTGACGGCGCTTGTTCAGCTGGATAGACCTATAAAAATTATTCTTAGTCGTAGTTGGGGTACCGGTCTTAACCATCGTACCGGCGTAGTACGCAAGCATCGGAGAGATGGACTTAGAAACCACAAAGTCATCAGCTTCCTGGCACTCATCGATTACGGTGAGGTGGAAGGACTTAGACTCAATCTTTGCTCTGGGGTTTGCAGTCATCATCATCACCAAGGAGCCAGAGTTCTTAAGTTTTATCTGCTTGGTAACACCAGCAACACGCTTGGCCTCGTCGTCAATCTCAGGGTCGCCCAACACAGCAAGTGCGGTCTCACTGGTAAGACGCGTGATAACACGTGAGAATAACGTTTCGGCCTGGCCCTCAACAGGCGCAAACAGACCTACCCAAATACCCTCTTTAAATCTTCCAAGAAGGTCTGGGTACATTTTAGCTAGTCTGGGCAAGATGACCATTAGACCGGCCACTGTATTAGCGATAGTCTCTGATTTACCTGACTGACGTGCTGCGAGCGCCGTAACCTCTTCGCCGTCGTTAATAAGAACAGACTCGATGATTCGGCGGGCTAAGGGAAGCTGGTAAGAGTGGAATTTGTGACCCACTAGAGCCACTATAAAAATAATAATCTTGTCGATGAGCATGTCGACAAACTCGCGAGAGAGCTCATCGAGCCCATCATCCTCGTCAGATTCGCTATCGAGGGCGACTTCGTCTTCCTCTAGCTCTTCCTCTTCTTCAAAAAAGTCTTCTATGTTTTCCATAATCTTGCCTAGTAAAGCGGCCCCAGAAACGTAATGCTTCTAGGGCCGCAAGTTGCCACACGGGAGAGAAGGAGGTTGGCATATACAGCATAGCATATAAATTATTTTAATCCGTAGACGACATTCGTTTGTTTAATTCGTGTACTACGGCATGGAAGGCCTCAGCCCCGAGCATTAGCTCATCTAGGTATACCTTGTCCCTGCTTCTTTCGTAGGCAGAGATTAGCCTGCCTAAGTCATAAAGGGACTGGTCAGCCCACAAAGTAAGTTCGCCGGTGGGTATCTTAGACACCCTCTTAGCTACTTTTTCAGAGAAGGGCTTGTCCCAGTCTTTGTTTGATTTACCGAACATTACCACCCCTTTATCTCTTCAGTGGCGGTTTTCATTTCCCTGACACGGAGCGCTCTGGTAATCGCCTCTTCCTCGGGAACAGGCTTTCCCCAAATTCCAACAGCGTACCCTCTGGGTACGAACGGTATCCAAAAGACTAAACAGATGGCGCTTTCTCTAAAGGGCTCTTCTGTTTCTAAAGACCAACCTAGTTCTACTAGAGGCCAGACAGGGTGGTTAAGCTTGATTGAATCTGCGTATAGTGGTCCGATTGATTTCATAATTAGTTCCTCTTTGACTTTGCTCCGTACATGTACTCGGTAAATTCTCTCAGATCATTCATCGCTTCGCGGCGATGCTTAGGCATGTTGTCGATATTTGCCGGTCCCATAGAATCCCACTGGTCTAGTCCAGAGGACTTTAGATAGCGACCCTTAGACTCCGCGGACTTAAACCCATCCCACATAGCTGTAGGAACGTTTCGGTATTCCCACCAAGTTCCGTCTCTAAAGACCACTATCAGCGTCTGGTTCTCGTAGTCGTACCCCGCCTTTAGAGTGCGAGGTTTGGAGGGGTTAGTAGAAGTTGTGGGAAGCATAGCTGGACCACCAGCATCGACTACCTCAAAGTCATCATCTCTAGTAGAGGCTTCAGCCTCAGAGAGCATGTTATCTAAAAGAGCAGCAGCTTTTTTATCTGATACCTGCATCGTCTCGACGCTTGGGATGGATACTCTCTTAGCCATTATTCCTCACAGTTGTGCTGTTCTATCTCTGCTTCAGTTACTCTAGCATGGCAACTTCTGCAGCGGTAGTACTTTACAGGCTTGTAATTATTTTGGGCAGTAGCACCTAGTTGGAAACCTTGGCCGGCTTCATCATCTTCAGGGTTATAGTCAGACACAATCTCAGGCTCATCGAATAGATGCTCTGGAAATGGTCCAATAGGCTCTTGAACCCTATCTGGCACTGGGTGAACTTGAACAGCTCTAACCCTAGTGATTTTCACCTTAAGCCTCGGTGTTTTCGGAACCCTCTACTGCAGGAGCCTCTTCTACCGGCTCAGCTTCAATAATAGGCTCTTCAACGATTGGTTCTTCGATAATTTCTGGTTCTGGAGTAGGCTCTGGCTCCGACTTAGCCTTCTTTTTTGCGGATGGAGTGACCTCTACCTTTGGAAGGGTTAGCTGTCCCTTTGCGGCAGAAACTCTCAAATAGGGAGGCAAATGCCTGCCGCAATAATACACAGCGCTGACGCGCTCACTGGTAAGGGCGTAGATTGCCTCAGAAGAGCAGTTAGAACAAGTCATAGTTAATCCTTTGCTAGAAGTTCAGTCTACCAGAGGTCGTCGGTATTTTCATCCTCGGCTAGATGTTGGGCAAAACGCCCCTGGAGGTGGCTTAGGTCTACGCGGATATTGGTGACCTCCTTGCGGAGCTCTTTTACGTCATCCCTAAGAGAGCCGCCCCCGTTTGGCTTAAGCTCAGACAAGTAATCTTTTACTAGCTTGTTAACTAGAGAGTCGGCGTACTTCTTAAAAATCCAGCCAATAATAGCGCCCGCAAAACCGATTACGACGGTGAGCGCGGCTAGCGCCTCGGCCCATTGTACAAAGGTCATTTGTAGTCCCCATAAAAGTTTTATCTAGTTTCCCAGATTTTTTAGAATAATTTTGCCTATAGATTTGACAAACCCAAATTTTTTCACTTAAATGTCTAGTACCTAAAACTACATAGAAAGGCATCCCGTGAAGGACGAAATTAAAGCTCCTTATTTTGATGGCTCTCAGCCCTGCGCCCAAATAGGCGGTGATTTCTTTTTTGCAGACTCCGAGACAGATAGCGGGTCTATGATTGTAGATACAAAGTTTTTAAAAAAAGTGTGCGAGAGTTGCCACTTTAAGAACCCGTGCTTAGAATACGCCGTAACGCACGAGGTAGAGGGTTACTGGGCAGGCACTGGGGCCAGACAACGGCATGAAATGCGTAAAAAGCTTGGCATTAAGGTAATCGAGTACGAGTACATGATTAAACGAAATACAAGACGAGATAAGCCTAAGAGTTACTGTCTGTCTCATTCAATATTAGGCGAGTCATGTGATTGTGTTCCCAGTCAGGAGTAGAGCCGTCGGGGTTTTGCCCTCGCATGTACTTCTTTCCAAATACCGCTTCCCCTTTAGCCTCAGTATCATGCCGCCACCTTATGTGGTCGTTAAGTCGATCTAGAATGCCTTTGTCGTCATGTACGTCTGCGTGCTGAAGTTCAAACTCTTCTAGGTAGGTTTTATGGATAGGCACGAAGAAAAAGACAGGGTCACCTTTTTTAAACGTCACTACTCGGTTTGGGTCAGTAAGCTTCCAATTCATGGTAGGACTAGCAAAAGTCCAATCAGACTCTACAACACCGCTTAAGGGAGATGCTCCGGGTATCACTAAGTTAGGGCCACCCATTAGCCAAAGATTATAGTCAGGCGGAGTTCTTGGAATAGCATTGATGTGGAACGTTACAATGCCGTTTCCAGTACCGTTGTCCGCAAATACAGCTCCGTGCTCTGTATAACGACCGCAAATAATCTGAGTGCTGGGAGCCTGGTCTCCGCCATCCCAAACAACTTGAACATCAAACGGCGCTCGCACTGCCCAACCATGACGGCTGGCATAGGTCATGGGTAGACACCTATACGCATACCCCATGGCAGTATCGTCCATCCACTGCCTATTTACAGGAGCTTGCTCAATTTTCAGGCGTTGCCCCTTGGGCATCATGTGGTACCACTTAATGTAGGGCTTTATATTCTCTTCTCCAGCCATCGAATAGTTCTCCTAAGTTGTACCCGAGAATGTCGTAGAGCTCGTCTAACGAGCGTACGGTTCCCAAGTGATCTGGACCCGTTGTTCTGTCAACTAAAGCGTCGATAATCCTATCAGTAGAAGCGCGTTCTGCCTGGAACCATAGCTCTCCAAAATCCTTCCAATTTTTAGGGGGCCCGGACGCGTCACCAAATAGCTTTAGATTAGTCTCTGAGGTTATATCTTGCGGATACATCTGTCGTATTGGCATTACATTAGGCACGTATACATCCCAGCCATATGTAAACGCACGAACACTGTTATACAGTTCTTCGCCCCAGAATACAATCCACTCAGGTTGAGGCAAGTCTATAAAGTAGTTAGATGGACCAAACAAAAACATTCCGGCCGTGTGCCACGACTTCATGCTAACGTTGTCTACATTATGGACGCTAGGGAGCCTGGGAACCAGCTCGTAAGTATCAAAAAAAGCGTGCTTAGATCCCTCATTGTTGTAGTCACCGTAGCTTAAGTAACTGCTATCAAATTCTCTATAGGTTTCAGTCCCATCTGGGTTAGGAAACCAGCTTGGTATATACGAGCTAAAGATAGCATTAGTAACTTTTAATTTTTCATACGCCTCAACCAGCTCTACATCCCAGTTAGGCAAAAATCGGCTATGGGAGTCCACCTGTAGGACGTAGTCATGCTTATCTGACAGCCAAGCAATAGATTTATTTCTAGCTCGGGTAACACTAAAGATGCTTCCTGCTTCTTCAGTTTCTGAATGAACCCTGCCGTCGTGGGTATTAGACACTAAATGAGATGGGGTTTTTGGGTCGGACTCGATAATACTTATAAAGCAGCCAACTTCTAAGTTTTCTGGGTGAGCAGCGGTACTAAACGCGGAGTCAATAGTTGATTGCAGCATGGGGTCTCGGTATGACGCAAGAGATAAATACATAGTCAGTTACTCCGGACTCGCTAGATTAAGCTTTATACGATGGTTTTCAATGTCAACTTTTTCGTCAACCACGCTTCCTTTTATGTAGTGCTTTTGTGCTCCCTTACCTTTTTCTTCTATAAAGGCTGTTCGAGACTCGATGTATTTTCTGTTCTGTTCCTGTAGCTCTTGGTTATGCTCCATGGACTTAAACGACAGCTCAAAAGACTCGATATAATCCCGCTCGATCGGAAAAAACATAAATAAAGGCTCTCCACGCTCAAACTCAACGGAGCCTGGTTCTGTGAAACGGTAGCTCATAGGTGCGTGAAAGGGCAACCAATCAGTCTCAACAATTGCGTCTAATGGGTGAAATCCATGCTTGTGACTATTGGTAGTCCCGCGCATATACGTAGAAACTCCTGGCGGAGTTTTAATTAAAAAGTCAGTGCTGATAGTCAGAGTACCGTAGTGAAAGTGCCCCTCGATTACTACTACGGGGTCCTCGGGAGTATTAAACTTCTCTACTATTACTGTTGAATTATCATTCCCCCCAGACCACGTAGCACGGAATCTAAAGGGGGCGTGAACTACCCAACCATACTGGTTAGCTACTTTTAGGGGTAAGCAGTAGTACGCATGCCCCATAGTATCGTCCATCCACTGCCGCTTTACAGACGCGGGGGTTATTGGGAAAACACTTGGCTCGCCAAAGGGGGTATAGACGTGGATAAACCTGTTATCCATTTACCAGTTCGGCTTTCCACTTACCAATTGGACATTCCGCTGCAGCCAGCTGGGTCTTCAAGTGCATCAAGCAGCCGCACTTCTTACATTGGTTTGTGGCTTTAATTAAGTGCTCGCAACCCTTGCAGGCGTTGAACCGAGCATCAGCTATCTCTTTAGAGACCCTAGCTACATTTGGGTTTAGCATATCCCAAGGACGAGTGTCACCTAGGTTTCTCTTCCATCTCTGGTATGGGCTAAGCTTCTCCTCTTCTTGAGCAGGTACTTGCTCAGGAGCGGCGGACTGCTCTCGCTTCCATTTTTGGTATGGAGTTAGGTTTTCCTCGCTCATTTATGCTCTCCTAGCTAGTTGGTGGGGTAGCGAACTTTTCCCCGTCCCATTGGTCTCCGACGGTGACTACATCAGGATAGTCAGTTATCTCAACAACGATAGGTTCTGACTTTAGTCCCATAGCTACTCGTTCGGCTTGTGGGAAATTCTTATCCTCAGTGTCTACCATCATAACCATAAACACTTCGTTGTCGGTAACCATTGCAAATTTATAAAGTGGCATGCTAAACCTTTCCGAAGAAAAGTCTAGCATGCCACTCAGTAGTTGGCTACTTCGGCGCACCTAGCAGACGATTGGTCCTAGGTTTGTGCAGCTACAAGAGCTGTTCAAAGTACCAAATCTGAGGCAGCCTCCTCCTGCGCTAACGCTACAGGAGCCACCTACGTTACACGCCGGTGGCGGCGGCGGCGGTGGCGGTGGGATGCACCCCTGTTTACCAAGGTCATCACAACCTCCTGGACAGCCCGCTGGGAAGCAACAAATGCGTCCCCACGCCGTACCAGACGAGCAATTAGAGTCCGAAAACGTGTAGTTGCTACACGAAACCGTACAGTTTGTCGGCGGCGGCGGCGGAGGTGGTGGTGG
>JACCDP011528450.1_pt1 | contig 28364 bp, 16 predicted proteins | sample 7445841 | NCBI WGS metagenome assembly JACCDP01 (sample SAMN15323441, study PRJNA562643) | freshwater metagenome | isolation source: river surface water | place: USA:Blue River Watershed | collected 2017-08-17 | reverse complement strand
TTTCTGAAAAGGTAGGCTTAACCAGAGAGCGTGTGCGTCAGATCAAAGAAAAAGCCCTCAGACGTTTGCGCAAATCGTCTAAGAGCAAGATCTTGAAAACCTATTTAGGTTAATTTTCAATTGCATTGCAATATACTCAAGGGAGCCAAGTGCTCCCTTTTTTTGTGCATTAAATTGGTCGATTTTGCTTACTAACACAGTCATAAAATTGGGGCAATATTCTGGAGATATTGCCTTTTTAATTTTGAAACTAAAACATGCGTAGATTATTACATTTTATTCCAGTTGCGCTCTTTAATTTGTCTAACCCGTTTAAGCAATTTAGACCACTATGAAACGTTCAGTTGATATTGCCGTCATTTCAGACGTGCACTTGGGGACATTCGGTTGTAGAGCAACAGAATTGTTACACTATTTAAAACAAATAGAACCCAATACCCTCATTTTAAACGGCGACATTATCGATATCTGGCAATTTTCTAAAAACTACTTTCCCAAATCCCATATGAAAGTGGTTAGGTATATTCTTAAAATGGCCATGAATGGCACTAAGGTGGTATACATAACAGGCAATCATGATGAGTTGTTGCGCAAGTTTGTAGGCATGCATTTCGGTAACATTGAATTGTGTAACCAATACGAAGTTGAAGTGAATGGTCAAAAAACATTGTTCTTCCATGGCGATGTGTTTGACTTAAGTATTCAACATGCTAAATGGTTGGCCAAGCTTGGTGGCAAAGGCTATGACGTGCTCATACTTCTCAATACCTTCATCAATTTCATTTCAGAAAAATTAGGCGGTAAAAGGGTGTCATTGTCTAAAAAGATCAAGAACAGTGTAAAGCAGGCCGTATCTTTCATTAATAACTTCGAAGTGGCCGCTGCAGAATACGCCTCTAAGGTTAATGCCAATGTGGTGGTTTGTGGTCATATTCACCATCCCGCAGATAAAATTATTGAAACTTGCACTTCATCAGTGCGCTATCTCAATTCAGGTGATTGGATTGAAAACTTAAGTGCCCTAGAATACCACGACGGCATTTGGCAAACCATACATGTTAATGAGGTTCACGATTTAGATCAACAACATTCAGAGCTAGAAGAGCCGGTGGCTATTGCTTTGCTCAAAGAATTTCAATTGGCTAAATGAGGCAAAACCAGCTCGCCAAAGACCTTGTTTGGGGCGTTGCTATTTCTGCTGCTCAAACTGAATCTGGCTCCTCTGCAGATCCGAAAGGCAAAAGTATATGGGATGAGTTTTGTAGCAAGAATACCGCTTGGTTTGGGCATCAATCGCCCATTAAAAACAACGACCACATAGCAGAATCTGCTGATTTTTTTACCCACTATGAAGCAGACATTGATCTGATTAAAAAATTAGGATTCACTGAATTCAGGTTCAGTATTGCTTGGGCCAGAGTCATGCCAGATGGCAAGCAAATCGATCCTGAAGGCATAGCCTTTTATCAGAAAGTGGTAGCCTATTGTTTATCCAAACAAATTACACCTTGGATCACCCTCTACCATTGGGATTTGCCTGCTGCCTTGCAAACCTATGGGGGATGGTCTAATCGTCAAATCATTGCCGATTTTTTAAACTTTGTGAAGTACGTTGTAAGGGCTTTGCCTGAAGTAAAGCATTGGATCATTCTCAATGAGCCATCAGTGTTTTTAGGCGCTGGTTATTTATTGGGGATTCACGCCCCTGGAGTAAAAAATTTTCGTAAAATGTTGGCTGGTACCCACCATGCCATGCTCTGTATTGCTGAAGCTTATAAACTCATTAAGCATATCCAACCCAATAGTAAAGTGGGGTCCTCTTTCTCTTTTACTCACATAGAATCTTATAGCCACCATCCTAAAGACATCAAAGCCGCTAAGTTAGCTGATTGTTTGATCAACCGTTTGTTTATTGAGCCCTTGTTGGGTTTGTCTTATCCATTTGAAGAATACAAAGCGCTCAAGGCCATAAGATCATTCATTCAACCTGGGGATCTTGAAACTTTGGCAACACCCCTAGATTTTATAGGCATTCAAACCTACACCCGCGAGGTGTTTAAACACAATCCCTTCAATTTTATTTTGCCCATTAAACATATTCCAGCGCATGAAAGAAGTTTAGATCTAAGTGCTACCAATTGGGAAATGTATCCTGAAAGTTTATACCAATGCATTATGAAGGTGCATGCTTATGGTTTAGGCGCCGCTTTATATATCACAGAAAATGGCGTAGCCTTTAAAGATGAACCGATATTTGAAAGGGTGCATGATTATCCAAGAATTCACTACTATAAAATGCACATTAATGAAGTGCTGAGGGCCAAGCAAAACGGAGCCAATGTAAAGGGGTATTTTGCCTGGAGTCTACTTGATAATTTTGAATGGGCGGAAGGGTATGAGCCAAGATTTGGTTTAGTATATGTAGATTTTAAAACCAAACAACGCTTACTTAAAGACTCTGCTTATTGGTTTCAAAAGTGGTTAAAATCTTTGCGTCCGATGCTTGATTCCATCTAGAAAATTGTGTGAACAAGTTGAGCATTTTTGACTGCTGAAAACTTGAAACAATATTCGGTTTTTAGTCTTACTTTTGCACTCACAATCAAATCTGCTTTTTTTACATGAAATTATTCACTGGTCAAACCGACATTTTTGCCAACCGTCACAATGGTGCAGTTGCTGCTGAAGACATTCAAAAAATGACCCAAGTTATTGGGGTTAAATCTGTTGATGAGCTTATCGATAAAACCGTGCCAACAGGCATTCGCATGCAAGGTGCATTGAAGGTTTCTGATGCGGTATCAGAGCAAGAATTGCTTAATAACTTAAAGCGCATAGCGTCTCAAAATAAAGTTTACAAAAGCTATATCGGTATGGGTTACTACAATTGCTATACGCCTAATGTGGTGTTGCGCAACATCATGGAAAATCCAGGCTGGTATACCCAATACACGCCTTATCAAGCAGAGATTGCACAAGGTCGTTTAGAGGCTTTGTTGAATTATCAAACCATGGTCATTGACTTGACTGGTTTGCCAATTGCCAATGCATCTTTACTAGATGAAGGTACTGCCGCTGCAGAAGCAATGGCCATGTTCAGAAGCTTGCACAAAAGTGATGCAGCAGTTAAGTTTTTTGTTGATGAACAGGTTTTCCCTCAAACCCTTGATATATTAATTACCAGAGCAGAGCCAATGGGCATTGAGTTGGTTATTGGTGATTTTAATACCATCAGTTTTGATGATAGCTTTTTTGGGGCTTTCATTCAATACCCAAACAACAAAGGTGCTGTATGCGATTATAAAGCCTTCGCTGAAAAAGCCCATGCTGCTAACGTGTTAGTATGTGCTGCTGCAGATTTGTTGGCCTTAACATTATTAACCCCTCCAGGCGAATGGGGCGCGGATTGTGTGGTAGGGACTTCACAAAGATTTGGTGTGCCACTCGGTTACGGTGGTCCTCATGCTGCATTCTTCTCAACCCGCGATGACTACAAACGTCAAATTCCGGGTAGAATTATTGGTGTAAGTATAGACCGTCATGGCAACAGAGCTTTGCGTATGGCTTTGCAAACCCGTGAACAACACATCCGTCGTCAGAATGCTACCAGTAATATTTGTACTGCTCAAGTATTGTTGTCAATTATGGCTGGTATGTTTGCTACCTACCACGGCCCTGAAGGCATTAAAGCCATTGCTGGCAAAGTACACGGTTTAACAAAAACATTAGAAGCGGCCCTTAAAGCTTTAGGCTTTGAACAAAGCAACGAACATTATTTTGATACCTTGCACATCAATGCGAATGGCTTGAATGCACAAATCAAAACCATATCAGAAAGCAAAGGCATCAACTTCAGATATTTCAACGATCAATTCATTGGTATTTCAATTGATGAAACCACTGAATGTGCTGATATCACTAACATCGTAGCCTGTTTCGCAGAAGCTAAATCCGCAGCTGTAGAGGCAAGCAAAATTCAAGCATTGGCCAATGAGCAATCCCTTACTTGGCCTGCTGCCTTCCAAAGACAAAGTAATTTCATGACTCACCCTGTTTTCCAAAACTACCACAGTGAACATGAAATGTTGCGTTATATTAAATTCCTTGAGAGCAAAGATTTATCATTGTGTCACAGCATGATTTCATTAGGGTCTTGTACCATGAAATTGAATGCTACAGTCGAAATGATTCCAGTTACTTGGCCTGAATTCAACGCCATTCACCCATTTGTGCCTCAAGACCAAGTAAAAGGGTACTTGCAAATCATTGATGAATTAAACAAAGACTTGTCTGAAATCACAGGATTTGCTGGTATGAGCATGCAACCAAATGCCGGTGCACAAGGGGAGTATGCAGGTTTGATGGTTATACGCGCTTACCTCAAAGACATTGGCCAAGGTCACAGAAATATTGCCTTGATTCCAGAATCTGCTCACGGTACTAATCCAGCGAGTGCGGCTATGGCAGGCATGAAGATTGTGATTGTAAAGAACTTGCAAAATGGCAATATTGACATGGAAGACCTTAAGGTAAAAGCCGCTGAACACGCTAACAATTTGGCCGTATTCATGGTCACTTACCCTTCAACCTATGGTGTTTACGAATCAGCCATTAAAGACATTACCGATATCATCCACCAACACGGTGGTCAAGTATACATGGATGGTGCTAATATGAATGCTCAAGTTGGTTTAACCAGCCCAGGCTTAATTGGTGCAGATGTTTGTCACTTGAACTTACACAAAACCTTCTGTATTCCACATGGTGGTGGTGGTCCTGGCATGGGCCCAATTGGTGTAGCTGAGCATTTATTGCCATACTTACCAGGCCATGCTGTAGTGAATATTGGTGGAAGCAAATCTATTCATGCAGTGTCTGCTGCTCAGTTTGGTTCAGCTAGTATTTTGTTGATCTCTTATGTGTACATTAAATTAATGGGCGCTAAAGGCTTAACAGATGCCACTAAAGTGGCGATCTTAAACGCTAACTACATTAAGTCTAGATTAGAACAACACTATCCAATATTATTCACTGGTGATAATGGTTTCTGCGCACACGAAATGATATTAGATACCCGTGGATTAAAACAATCTGCAGGTATTGAAGCGGAAGATTTGGCTAAACGTTTAATGGACTATGGTTACCACGCACCAACCTTATCTTTCCCAGTTGCAGGTACTTTAATGATAGAGCCTACTGAAAGCGAGAGTCTTATGGAGTTAGATCGTTTCTGCGATACCTTAATTGCCATCAGAAATGAAGTTGCCGAAATAGAATCTGGTATTGCTGATAAAGACAACAACGTGCTTAAAAATGCACCGCATACTGCCGTTGAAATCGCTAGCTCAGAATGGAAACATACCTACAGTAGAGAGAAGGCAGCCTTCCCAATGCCTGCTTTTATTCATAAGAAATTCTGGCCAAGTGTAGCGCGTGTTAACAACACCCATGGCGATCGCAATTTGATTTGTGCTTGTTTGCCAATTGAAGCATATGCTCAATCAGCTCAATAAGTAGGTAAATAAAAACCTGCGGTTAAGAATACCACAGCCATGCCCAAAAGGGCAATGACCCATACGCTGATCCAGGCTATCCTGGTCGATAACATATTAGGGTGTAAACCATCGCGCTTTAAGCGTCTATTCATTTGATAAGATTTGTAAGGTTGTATCATGCCACTGCCACACATGAGGGCTAAAATGCCAATCAACTCCCATTTACTGCCCATGCGATCTACTTGCATAGCAGCATTGTAATGCACAGGAATGCTAATAGGTAGTTTTGCCCAAACACTCAATAAATAGACAAACGGAATGAGGCATATCCCCATTTGTTTGTACATGGTTTTTTTCTCTGGCTTCATAGTTTAGTCGTTTAGTATAAAGTGGTAATAGTTGTTCCTAATTTGTACAGAGTAACAACCATTTTTCAAACCCTTCACGTAAAAGCTGTTGCCTTCACTCACTTTACCACTAAAGACCTTTTGGCCTAGGTTGTTATAGATTTCAAAAGCTTGTCCTGATAAATCATTAGGCCCAGAGAGGGTAAATTGACCTTGATTTGGATTCGGACTTAAGCGCATTTGAACTTGAATTGCTGCTATCGATAAATCACATTGGCTATTGGGTACATTGCCATTGGCTTTGATTTTTTCAGCAAACACATTGGCCATGGTTTGCACCCTTGCGTTGATGTTGCCATTATCAATGGAATGACCATTGTCTGTACAGTCTTGCATGTACTGATAATTTTCTATGATGTCTGCTTTATAGAAACGGCTGTCAACTGGCCATTTGTTAACGTGTTGATGAATAGCCTTGCTGCCATTAGCCCAAGGATAAAAATAGAAAGATTGACATAAATTACTTGGGGCAAAGCATTCCCAACTTATACGCCCTAAAAGCGGGCCCTTATTGTAATTAACCACCACATCAGAGCCTTGATGGTACAAATACAAAGCGGTATTAATGGCTTCAGCACTGTCAATTTGAGACAAATCAAAACTGCCGCCGAAAAAATTGCCTACACCTTGTACGCGGCTATCATAACTATTGTTCACATACAAATTGCCTTCATAGCTTCCGAGGGCAGGTCTGCTGCGGCTCAATGGCGTGCTTAAACAATTATAGGTGCTCATATCTGCATCGGCAACCACTGCATCAGCAATGGTTTTACATGAAGGATGAACCTCTGAACTGTCATTAACAAAAGCGGCACTTAAACACAAAAATCCACCGGCACTTTCTCCAGCTAAAAACACATTGTTGTAGTCAGAAGAGTCCATGCCATGACGGTTTTTCATGTAACGAATAACGCCCTTTAAGTCTTGCATGCCTCGGTAATTGGCGCGAATGACTTCTGCACTATCCGCCACATAAGCACATGGAGACGCTAAAGATTCACTGCAAAAAGCGTATTTAGTATAGTTGTTGGTTTTGTGGTTCCCTAAGCGGTAATTGATGTTGGCTACCACATAACCACGTTGTACAAAGAATTTTGACATGGCCACTAAATCCACATCGTTTTTAGTGCCTGCTACCCATGCACCACCATGCACCAATATCATGATTGGTCGGTTGCAATAGTTGTTGTGGGGTTTATAAAGGTCTAAGGTAAGGGGCACTGTATTGCCCGCATAATCTATGGCTGTACCATAGCTAATATTTAGGGTGCTGTTGTACGTGAACTTGGCCTCTGTATAAGGCAATTGGGCCTTTAAAATAAAGGCCCAATACCAAATACTGATGAAAACCAAAGTCCTCATTCGTTTACAGTCTTAATTATTCAACTGGAGCAACTGCAGCAGAATCTGTAGCTGCTGGCTCTTCTACCATTTCTTCAGCAGGTGCTTGCATGTTTTTCAACAAATCAGCAACACATTCCATAGCTAATTTTTCACAAGTAGTGCTGTCGCTATCAGCTTCTAAGAATGATTTAAAGTTGTTTTCAACTTTTTGTAAGTAACAGTCAATGTACTGTTTTTTCAATAAAGTGTCTCCGAAGTCTTCGTTTTGAAGGGCTTCAGTCACTTCTTTTCTAGCGCGTTCTTTGTCAGAACTGGTCCATTTTCCTTTTTGACTGGTTTCACATCCGGTGGCGATAAACAATCCACAAATTGCTGCAATTAAAATTGATTTTTTCATAAAGATTCATGCAAAATAGTAAATATTTCAATAAAACAAATAAAAAGTTAAGAATTATATTTCCTTCATCGCCCTTTGCAAATATTTTGGTGATAAGCTGTTTGTTTCTTCTTTTCCACAACCTTCGTTTTTCAGGCTTTAAAAAGTTATTTTTGCCAAATTTTATTTATGCCTAAAGATACTTCTATTAAATCCGTTTTAATCATTGGTAGTGGTCCCATCATCATCGGACAAGCCTGTGAATTCGACTATTCAGGTAGCCAAGCGGCTCGCTCTTTAAGAGAAGAGGGAATTGAAGTGTCATTGATCAACAGCAATCCTGCGACCATCATGACAGACAGCGTAACCGCTGATCATGTGTATTTGTGGCCTTTAACGGTTGAGTCCATTGAAAAGATTTTACAAGAAAGACAAATCGATGCAGTATTGCCAACCATGGGTGGCCAAACAGCATTGAACTTAGCCATTGAGGCCGAAGATTTAGGCATCTGGGAAAAATACAATGTGCGCATTATTGGGGTTGACACAGCGGCCATTCAGAAAACTGAAAACCGTGAATTGTTCCGTCAATTAATGATTGATTTAGGCATAGGTGTAGCCAAATCAAGAACGGCCAATTCCTTTTTGGAAGGCAAAGAAATTGCGCAAGAAATTGGCTACCCATTAGTGATTCGTCCATCCTTTACTTTGGGTGGAACAGGCGGTGGTTTTGTGAAAACCAAAGACGATTTAGAATTAGCCCTTAGAAATGGTTTAGAGGCTTCTCCAACCCACGAAGTATTGGTGGAGCAAGCGGTATTGGGTTGGAAAGAATACGAGTTGGAAGTACTGCGTGATAACAACAATAACATTGCGGTGATTTGTACCATTGAGAACCTCGATCCAATGGGTGTGCACACAGGCGATAGCATTACCATAGCGCCTGCTATGACTTTAAGCGATACTTGTTTTCAAGAAATGCGCAACATGGCTTTCAAAATGATGCGCAGTATTGGAAACTTCTCTGGCGGTTGCAATGTGCAATTTGCGGTGAATCCTGAGAATGAAGAAATCATTGCCATTGAAATCAATCCACGTGTGTCGCGTTCATCAGCCTTGGCTTCTAAAGCTACAGGTTATCCGATTGCAAAGATTGCTTCTAAGCTGGCCATTGGTTACAACCTCGATGAATTGAAAAATCCGGTGACTAAAACCACTTCAGCTTATTTTGAACCGGCCATCGATTATGTGATCATTAAAATTCCAAGATGGAACTTTGATAAATTCAAAGGGGCCAACAAACAATTGGGCCTTCAAATGAAATCAGTAGGGGAGGTAATGGCCATTGGTAGAAGCTTCCAAGAAGCTTTGCAAAAAGCTTGTCAATCTTTAGAAATTCGCAAGTTTGGTTTGGGCGCAGATGGCACCGGCTCTCGCAATTTAGAAGAGATTGCTCATTCATTAGAAAACCCTAGTTGGGATCGTTTATTCCATTTAAAAGATGCAGTTGAAATGGGTGTGCCATTAAGCACCATCCAAAAGTTGACCAGAATAGACCGTTGGTACCTTGAACAAATTCAAGACTTAGCGAATACAGAAAAAGCCATTAAGCGTTTTACCCTTGATACTTTGCCTGCAGATTTATTGCAAACTGCCAAACGCAAAGGTTACAGCGACTATCAAATTGCTCATTTGATCAACAACTGTACTGAAGACGATATCTACGCTAAACGCAAAGCCCTGGGTATGACCAGAACCTACAAAATGGTTGACACTTGCGCGGCAGAGTTTCCTTCTCCAACTAACTATTACTACTCATGCTTTGAAGGAGAGAACGAAAGTGTAGTAACCGATAAAAAGAAAATCATCGTATTGGGTTCAGGCCCAAATAGAATTGGACAAGGGATTGAGTTCGATTACTCTTGCGTGCATGGTTTATTGGCAGCAAAAGAATCAGGTTATGAAGCCATTATGGTGAATTGCAATCCTGAAACCGTTAGTACAGACTTTGATATGGCCGATAAATTGTATTTTGAACCAATTTATTGGGAACATATTTGGGAAATCATAGAGCATGAAAAACCAGAAGGTGTAATAGTGCAATTGGGAGGTCAAACAGCCCTTAAATTGGCCGAAAAATTACACGCTAAAGGCATTAAAATCATTGGTACCTCTTTCCCTGATATGGACATGAGTGAAGACCGCGGTTTGTTTAGTGATTTGCTTAAATCATTAAACATACCTTATCCAAAATACGGCGTGAGTGAAACCGCTGAAGAAGCTGTAAAAATTGCCAATGAAGTAGGCTATCCGGTTTTGGTAAGACCTAGTTACGTGTTGGGCGGACAAGGCATGAAGATTGTCATCAACGATGAAGAATTAGAATCTGCCGTTATCAGTTTGTTGGGCGATTTGCCTGGCAACCGTGTATTGATCGACCATTTCTTAGACAGAGCTGAAGAAGCGGAGTGCGATGTGATTTGCGATGGTGATGATTACCATGTGATCGGTATGATGGAACACATTGAGCCTGCTGGTATACACTCGGGAGATAGCTCTGCAGTTTTGCCGCCTTTCTCTTTGAGTCAAAAGGTGATGGATCAAATGGAAGAGTATTCAAAACAATTGGCCTTCTCAATGAACATCAGAGGCTTATTGAATATTCAGTTTGCGATTAAAGACGAGAAGGTGTATGTGATTGAAGCCAATCCGAGAGCCTCCAGAACAGTGCCATTTATTTGCAAAGCCTACCAAGTGCCTTACATCAATATTGCCACTAAGGTGATGTTGGGCGTCAATAAATTAAAGGACTTTAACATTGAACGCAAGTTGCAAGGGTATGCGATTAAATTGCCAGTATTCTCATTCAATAAGTTCCCGAATGTGAACCGTGAATTAGGCCCTGAAATGAAGAGCACAGGCGAGGCCATCTTGTTTGTGAAAGACACCAAAGACCCAGAATTTCGCGAGATTTACAGCAAAAAAAGCATGTATTTGAGCCGTTGATAAGAGGCTCTATTATAATTATTGTTTCGCTTTTTTGCGATAAAATAAGTATTATCGTTTTAAATGATTGTCTAATTGCCTGATAGTCATTATTTTATATAAAGGTTTAGTGTTTGGATTTAAACAATTTATCCACTATTTTTGCCCCTTTATTTAAAATAAATATGTCAAAATCATTTTTCAAAAGTGTTTTTCTATTAGGATCAATTTGCTTTTACACCCTTGCTTTTGCCAATTACCCTTCGTCTTGCCCAGATTTGCAAAAACGAAACAATGGGAATGGTCAGTATGGTTCATGTGCCTCGGTGAATGGCACGCCAATTTGTTCAAATGTGGTCGGCACACCTTATGCCTCGGTGTTAACTACAAATGGTATCAATCCTTCTAGTAAGACTGGTGATTTGAATTTCAAATGGCCTGGCACCTTTACGGAATTACCGGTTATAAGTAGAATTTGGGTAGGTACAACGCCTTTAGCTTCTATAGTTGGTCCACCACCAGTGCCAACTTATGCTCAAAGTAATACCTATGCTAGATATTGTTTTTATGTAGCCAATATTCCAAATGCAGGTGTGCTAACCTTGGAATTTACCAATCCGGTAACTGGTTTACCAATGACACTTTGCTCTTACGATTTGCAAACAGGCAGCCCAGCCACCACTCCAAGTATTCCATGTAATCCTGTAATTAATACGCAACCTGCCAACATTAACCAATGTGGACCTGGTAATATAATATTTGGTTTAAAAGCAACGGGTGCATCGTCCTACAACTGGCAATACCAAACACCAACTGGCACCACTTGGGCCAATTGTAGTGGTGTTTCAGATTTTACTTTCACAAATGATGATACGCTTAGAGTGGCCAATGCGCTTACTTACAACGGGTATAAATTCAAATGTGTATTAAGCAATAGTGTAAACAGCTGCGGAACAACTACCTCTAACACCGTTACCTTAAATGCGAATCCTTATCCTACTGGGGCTTTTTCAGGGGGCTCATACCTTTGTGGTTTAGGGGCTAGAAACATCACAACAACCTTTACCGGTTCAGCCCCTTGGACCTTTACGTATACCACAACACCTTCTGTAGGTTCACCTTCAACTAGCACAGTAAACAATGTGCCAAGTTCACCCTATTTTCTAAATGTGGCGCCAACAGTTACTACAACTTATACCATCACTTCAATTGCTGATAAATATTGTAACAATACTTCGGTATCTGGTGTAACCATTACTGTGCAAGCCATTCCAACTGCCACATTAACTTCTAGTACTTTATCAGCTTGTAATGGTGTGTCATCAGTTAACTTAGCTTATTCGACTACCAATAGTCCTGATCAATACAGCATCAGCACAGGCAATAGAGCAATGCCAGGCTTTACAGCTGTGACTAATCAAACTTTGTCAAGCAGCAGTGGCACTATAACGATGAGTTTGCCGGCCAATATCCCTGCTGGTACTTATGATTTTTATTTTTCTGTTAAACACAATACTTCTGGTTGTTCTTCGAGTTTAGTGCCTTTCACAGTTACTGTTTCCGCAAAACCAAATATTACTGCAGGTGCTAATGCTTACAATGTTTGCCCTAATGCTTCGGTAACGCTATCTGCTGCGCCATCTAATTTAAGTTCTTACTCTTGGAGCAGTTCACCTTCAGGTTTTACGGCTTCTACATCTAGTACTAATGCTACCCCAAGTCAAAATACAACTTACACAGTTATTGCATCAGATGCCTATGGGTGTAAAGACACAGCATCAGTAACTATCACCACAAAAACAGTTGGTTCAATTTCAGTTAACAGTCCTAGTATTTGCCCAAATTCTGCTGCAACATTAACAGCCTCTGGTGCTTCCACTTATGCATGGTCGCCTAGCACTGGCTTAAGTGCCACAACAGGCAGTAGTGTAGTAGCCTCTCCAAGTTCTACCACTACTTATACGGTTACAGGTACCTTTGCTGACGGTTGTTCTAATACAGCCTCTGCAGTGGTAACCGTTAATAATACCATTACAGCAAGTATCAACGCAAGTTCAACCAATATTTGCACAGGTGGTTCTGCTACCTTAACAGCTGCTTTGTCTTCTGGTTCGCCTGATTCGGTTAAATGGTTCCCAACCACTGGTTTGTCAGCCTCAACTGGAACGACAGTAACGGCAACCCCTACCAGTAATATTACTTATAATATTCAGGCTTATTTGAATGGTTGTGTATACACTGCGTCACAAGCTTTTACAATAGTTACAAGCCCTAAGACGTCTTCAACTGGCAGATATTTATACTATTGCCAGAAAGATCAAAGCGGTACCTTGTCTTTATCAGTCAATGACTCTTCAACCTTTGCATGGTATACTTGTCCTACAAGTGGGGTCAATTGTACTACCGCCTTGACTACTTCATCAGGCTATACCGTTACGCCCAATTCAACTTCAACAAAAGCATTAAGTACGTCTATGGTAGCAACAAGTACAAATGGTATTAACAACTCTACTCAATTCTATAAATTAGTAATCACTAATAAAGGCTGTACGTTCACTGAATACATGGATTTGGTTCAGTTAGGCACAACTTCACGTTTTGATATTATCCCAGACCAAACCATTTGCTCTGGCAATACCCCAACAACTTTGCAATTGAATGGTTCTTTCAATGGTTCATACAGCCCACAGTGGAAATTGAGTAGTACATCTGCTACCTCTGGTTTTGGCAACATATCAGGTGCTACTGGAACCAGCTATAGCCCTGGCGCTCTTACTGCAACAAGATACTACCGTTTATACATCCCAAGTTTTGGTCCTAACGTTTGTAATTCAGCTGACTCTTCAGATGTAGTCACAGTAACTGTAGTATCAACCATTAGCAATAACACCATCAGTGTAAGTAATGCTTGTTCTAATGCAGCACCAAGTATTACTGGTTCTACCCCAACAGGTGGTTCAGGCTTCACTTATTTATGGGAAAGTGCTCCAGATGTTTCAGGCACCCCTGGCACATGGTCTACTTTGGCTGCAGGTAATGGTATCAATTATTATGGCTCATTGCCTATCACCGCTAAAACATGGTTTAGAAGAACAGTATCAACTAGCAGTTGTAACAATGTGAGTACAGCCTTAATGTTGTATCCAACAGTTAGTGGTAATGAAATAACAGCCAATCAGCAGTTATGCGCTGGTCAAACACCGAGTACCTTAACAGGTTCAACCTTATCTGGCGGAACAGGCACTTATACTTATGCATGGCAAGAAGCCAACGATGCATCAGGTTCTCCTAGTACTTGGAACAATATCTCAGGTGCAAGCTCTGCTACATATAGTCCTGGTGCATTAAGTTCTACCAAATGGTATAGAAGAAATGTTACAAGTGGAGCATGTGCTAGTACTAGTAATGAAATCAAAATTACTGTTGATACAATTCCAAACGTAGCCATTTCTGCCTCAACGACTCAATTGTGTACTGGCAGTAAAGCAACCCTTACAGCAACTGGTGCTACAACCTACACTTGGAGCAGTAGCCCTAATAATTCTAGTTTAAGTTCTACAGGTGGTTCTCCTGTTGTGGTGAATCCTACAGCCTCTACCACCTATACAGTGATTGGTACAGATCAAAACGCTTGTTCTGCTTCTGCATCGGTAAGCATTACAGTTAATGCCTTGCCAAGTTCGCCTAGTTTGAGCACCCGCAATGCAGCAGTTTGTAATCCAAGCGGTGGTGTATATGATTTAAATAATTTAATCTCAAGTACAGCGCCATCAGGGGTTACTTACGGATGGTATACAGTCAATAGCAATCCTTCTTCAACCTATGCGGTTAGCCCTACTACAGTGTCTAACTCTGGGGCTTATTATGTGTTTGCAAAAACCACTGCAACGGGTTGTTACAGTGTGTATGATTCAGCTATTATTAATATAACGAACTTAGCTGCACCAACACCTTTAAGTACTAATATCAGCTTATGTGACCCAGCAAGAGCAGATTTAAATGCCTATACCCCTAATGCAGTTTCAGGTTCTAGTTATGAATGGCATACAGTAGCTTCTAATCCAAGTGGCGCAACATTGGTAGCCAATCCAAGCTCAGTCGGTAATACTTCATCTGTTGAAAGTTTCTACTTGTATGCTAAGTCAGGTACTTGTTACAGTTCTGCAAGTGCAAGAGTGGATGTTACCATTCATGCTTTGCCAACCTTAACTTTGAATTCGGACTCTTCAGCTGTTTGCTCACCATCTACTGTAAACTTAAACAGCAGTATCAGTTCTACTATCAATAAATATACTTACCAATGGCATACCTCTATAACCGCTTCACCTTCCAACTTAGTGTCTGATCCAACTGCCGCTGGTGCCGGATGGTACTACATGTTTGTGACTGATTCATTCGGTTGTAAGAGTGCTGCTGTAGATAGCTTCAAAGTGACAGTTAAAACCAAGCCTGTAGTTAGCGTTACAACACCTAGTATTATTTGTAATGGCTCATCTGTTAACATCTCTGGTTCTGCTACCGGTTCAGGATTGTCTTACCAATGGTACAAATTAAACCCTGCGACTAACGCAAGTAATTCATTAACCAATACCAATCCATATAGTGGCGTTACAACGACTACATTAGCTATTAGTAACACCACAGGTTTAAGCCGCAGTTTGTTCTACTTGACTGCATCAAATGGTACTTGCACTATTGCATCAGATTATACTGCTATTCCTATGGATACTACAGTTAATATTACTCTAGATCCAATTGATGTAACAGCATTGTGTAATAATTGTCAAGCGGTATTCTCTGCTACAGCATCAGTTCAATCTGCAAGTGCTAAATGGCAAGTAAAAGAAAACGGTAGCACATGGCGTGATATTAGTTCAAGTGGAACTGATTCAGCAATGTATTCAGGTATTTATACACCAGATCTGATTGTTAAAAACGTTCAAGATTCAATGAACGGCTATCAGTATAGATACATCGTGTTTAATAATTGTAATACCGATACGTCATTGGCTGCTACATTATTTACTTTATTGTCTTTGCCGATTCACATCGTAGATTTTAATGCGACTGTAGTGAACCAAATGGTGCATATCAATTGGCAAATCAGTGGTGATGACGAAGTGAGTCATTACATATTGTCAAGTTCTAAAACAGGGGTTAAATTCACGCCAATCGCACAATTAAATGCCTTAAGAAAAGACATCGCCATTCAGGATTACTTTAGCTTAGATCCTATTGCTGCCGGTGAAATGAAATACTACCGCTTAACCGTGGTAGAATTGTCAGGTAAAGCCTATAACAGCCATATCATTTCTGCTTCTAACGATTTTCAATCTAGCAATTGGAAAGTATTACCAAACCCAATTGGTGCAGAGCAATTAAAGCAAGTAGTGGTTCAAACACCGGTGGCTATTAATGGTCAATTAAACATCACAGATGCTGCGGGTAAAATCGTTACAAGTCAAAACATTGATTGGCAGAATGGCTTCCATACCATTCAACTAGATCCTATGGTATTTAAGAATGGTGTATACTACATCCAATTATTAAGCCATGATCAGCTCATACACCACAGCCTTAAAATGGTTGTTGTGGTAGAATAATCTTTTATAAAATCCAGAAGAGGGGAGCCGAGTGCTCCCTTTTTTTATGGAATACAATTTGCGGCAATAGGTTGGTATGTTGAATAAATTCTCTGTTCTGGTTTTGGTTGCCATGATAACTGTTTTGGCCATTTCATTCAATGCTTGCACCTATGATGTAGCAGCACCCAACTATTGTTTTCAAGAAGATGTATTGCCAATTATTGTGAGTAAATGTGCCTATACAGGATGCCATGATGGAAGCAGTCAAGATGAAGATGTACAGGATTTAAGTACTTACAATAACATAATGAAATTTGTAACGCCAGGCAAACCTTTTCAAAGTGAATTGTATTCGGAAATCCATTCAGGTGAAATGCCTCCTGAAGACAAATCGCAATTAGACAAATTACAAAAGGATATCATAAAGAATTGGATAGCCTCTGGTGCGCCTAATTCATCGAATTGCAGTGCGTGTGATACCAATCACAATTATGCTAATCGCATTCAACCCTTAATGGATAAATGGTGTGTGTCATGTCATAACAGCACAACCGCAGGAGCAGGGTATGATTTAAGCCACTATAATGGGGTTAAGCAGTGCATCATTGATGGCAGATTCTTAGGCAGTATTCAGCAAGCTGCAGGCTATTCTCCAATGCCTAAAGCTTCTGGGGCTTTATCCACTTGTGATCAAACAGCCATTCAAAAATGGATACAAGCTGGCTATCCTAATAACTAATTTATAGTTTGTCGTATTGCTTTTTGCGTCTAAGGCATTGCTCTGCAGCCTCATTCTGATTCAGTCCTTTAAAGGCATCTGCTTCAAACTGCATGATCTGACTCATGAAGAAATAATAGTTTGGAAATTCACGTTCATACAATTGAAGACTCATTTCAGCAAAGTTTAATAGCTCACGGTACTGCTTAAGTTCTAAAAGGCAGGCTAAAATGTGCGATCGGTACAACCAATATTCTTCTTTGGTTAAGGCTTTTTTAAGTATTTGTGTTTTAACTAAACAAGGTTTGTAAAGACTTAATTCAAACAAGTAAGTACCATTATTAGTGTCAAGTTGTATGGCTCTGCTTAGGCAATACTGAACATTGTTTTGAACAGCTGCTTGAGAGAATTCTTCGTGCAGTTTGAAGGTCATGCCTAAGTAATACCAATTAAAGCCATCTGTGCTATCTACATAGCAACGCAATTCCCATTCTTTAATGCTTTTTTGGATATAGGTTTTACGTTTGGTATAGCCTTTTAGGTGGTGGTATGATAGCACACACAAACGTTCCAAGGCTGGGTAATTAGAGGCATGTAAATTCAAGGCCAATTCTAAGTCTTTTTGGGCTTCAGGGATGTTCTTTTTTACCAATTCTAAACGGCCTTTGTGGTATAAAAATACCGAGCGCGTTACACTGTCGAGTGTTTTTTTTAATTGGGTTTGACAGAGTTGTATGCCCTGGTTAATTTGTTGTTTGCTAACAGAATCCAGGCTGTTGTAATCCCCATAACTGCTGATTTGATCCAATTGATTAAATAGATCCAAATACTTTTGCTCAGGGGCTTGTGCCTTAAGCGTAAGAGCTGCAATTAAAAAGCAAAGTGCGAGTAGTTTGCGCATCTTATGATTTTGGTTTTCTACCTTTTTTAGGCGCTGAATTTTGTACTTTCAAGCATTGGTTCTCGGCATCAAAGTCAACTGTTATTTGAGCGCCTTCAATGATTTCGCCTTTCAGAATTTCTTCTGCCAATGGGTCTTCTAAGTATTTTTGCATGGCTCTGTATAATGGCCTAGCACCAAAGGCTGAATCATAGCCTTTTTCAGCAATAAACTCTTTGGCTTCATCACTTAGTTGAACATTGTAGCCTAAATCCACTATGCGTTTCAACATCTTTTGAATTTGAATGTCGAGGATTTTAACGATGTCTGGTTTCTCTAATGGGTTGAAGACAATTACATCGTCAATACGGTTTAAGAATTCAGGAGAGAAGAATTTTTTAAGCGCTGTTTCAATCACTTGTTTGCTTTCATTCTCTAAATTATTCACCTTGTTTGCTGTAGCAAATCCCATACCTGTTCCAAAGTCTTTAAGTTGTCTTGAACCAATGTTAGAGGTCATGATGATCACAGTGTTTCTAAAATCTACACGTCTGCCTAAGCTATCAGTAATATGGCCTTCGTCTAAAATTTGTAACATGATGTTAAAGACATCCGGATGTGCTTTTTCAACCTCATCAAACAAGACCACTGAATACGGTTTGCGTCTCACTTTTTCAGTCAGCAATCCGCCTTCTTCATACCCAACATAACCTGGAGGAGCCCCCACCAAACGGCTTACAGCAAATTTCTCCATGAACTCACTCATGTCAATTCTGATCAAGGAGTCGGTATTATCAAACATGTAGTCGCTAAGCGCTTTGGCCAATTCCGTTTTACCTACGCCTGTAGGGCCTAAAAAGATAAATGAACCAATTGGTTTGTTCGGGTCTTTTAAACCGGCTCTGGTTCTTTGGATGGCTTTAGATAATTTTTCAATGGCTTTGTCTTGACCGATTACTCTTTGTTTGAGATCGGCTTCCATATTCAATAGTTTTTTACCTTCGCTTTGGCCTATACGTTTAACTGGTATACCAGTCATCATAGCAATCACCTCAGCCACTTGGTCTTCAGTGACGACAAAACGATTGTTGCTGGTTTCTTCTTCCCATTTTTGTTTAGCCAATTCAAGTTCCTTGATGAGGTTTTTTTCTTTATCGCGGAGCTTAGCGGCCTCTTCGTAATTTTGGCTTTTTACAACAGCAATTTTTTCGTGTTTTATCGCCTCAATTTGAGCTTCTAATTGAACAATCTCATCAGGCACATTGATGTTAGACATGTGCACTCTTGCGCCCACTTCGTCAAGCACATCAATGGCTTTGTCTGGTAAGTTTCTGTCAGTAATGTAGCGCGTGCTTAATTTAACACAAGCTTCAATCGCTGCATCTGTATAACTCACATGGTGATGGTCTTCGTATTTGTTTTTAATGTTCTGTAAAATCTCAATAGATTCTTCAGGGCTTGCTGGCTCAATGATGACCATCTGAAAACGGCGTTCTAAAGCGCCATCTTTTTCAATGTATTGACGGTATTCATCTAAGGTAGTTGCACCTATGCACTGCACTTCGCCACGGGCTAAGGCTGGCTTAAACATATTGCTAGCATCTAAACTACCGCTAGCACCACCAGCACCCACTATGGTGTGGATCTCGTCTATGAATAAAATAACATCAGCCGCTTTTTCTAATTCGCTCATGATGGCTTTCATGCGCTCTTCGAATTGTCCGCGGTATTTTGTGCCGGCTACCAAAGATGCTAAATCTAAAGTCACTACGCGTTTGTTAAACAATACCCTAGAGACTTTGCGTTGAATGATGCGCAGTGCTAAGCCCTCTGCAACAGCTGTTTTACCAACGCCTGGCTCACCAATTAAAATGGGGTTATTCTTTTTGCGTCTTGACAAAATTTGTGATACGCGTTCGATTTCTTTTTCACGTCCGACAATAGGATCTAATTTGCCATCTTCAGCTAACTTGGTTAAATCTCTGCCGAAATTATCAAGCACAGGGGTAGTAGACTTAGGATTTTTCTTTTTTAATTCTTCAATCTTGCGGTCTTCATTTTGTTCGCCGCCTTCTTCTTCAAAAGCATTGCTAGGGAATTCTCTTGGTTTTTGATGACCACTGTTATCCAATAAGGTCTGTTTAAAGAAGTCGTAGTTAATGCCGTATTGTCCTAAAACTTGAGATGCCACATTGTCTTCGTCGCGTAAGATTGACAGCAACAAATGTTCTGTGCCAATGGTTTCTGTTTTAAAAATTTTAGCTTCTAAGTAGGTAATCTTTAAAGCTTTTTCAGCTTGTTTGGTTAAAGGGATATTGCCCAGGTTACTCACTGATGTAGCCGTGCCTTTGATGGTATCTTCTATTGATTTTTTCAATCGAATGACATCGATTTCAAGATTTTTAAGGGTGGTTACAGCAGTGCCTTCGCCTTCACGAATAATGCCTAATAACAAGTGTTCAGTGCCTATGTAGTCGTGGCCTAATCTGATAGCTTCTTCGCGGCTGTACTGAATCACTTCTTTAACCCTTGGTGAGAATTTTGCTTCCATGAATATTGTTTTTTAGTATTGGATGTTGCCTGTTTTTTTAAATAACGTGGCAACGCAAAACATAGTATCCAATTCAATGCCATTTGTTTTTTATTAGCCTGAATCTGACAGCTTGTCTGCGGGCATCCTGTATGAGCAAATGTACTTAAAATTGAATTTTGAACTTTCTTCAATTACAATTTTTTATCAATGATATTCACAATGTGTACACAATTTTAGAGTGAATAAATTTCTCCCTCTAGTGTCCTCTTTTAAAGTAGTTTCGCATCATGCTTGATCGTCCTATTTCTCGTAAACCTAAACCGACTGTGGTAACCTCTTTAGATGCCGGCGGAAAAATCCAACCACAAGCGGTTGATTTTGAAGAAGCCATCTTGGGTGCTATCATGCTCGAGAAGGAAGCATTGAAGGACGCTATGGAGACACTCCAATCCAAGCATTTTTATTCAGACAAACATCAGTATGTTTACGAATGCATGTTGGATTTGTACAATGACAACCAGCCAGTAGACATCTTAAGTGTGACCGATAAACTTAAAACCAAAGGCTACTTAGATATTGTTGGAGGGCCTTATTTTATTGCCAAGTTAACCAGTAAGGTGTCTTCAGCAGCTAACTTGCAATACCACGCCCACATTGTTATTCAAAAGTTTATTCAAAGGGAGTTGATTCGTATTTCTGGTCAAACCATTACGGATGCCTATGATGATTCTGCTGATGCTTTTAAATTACTTGACGCCACCGAAAAAGATCTATATGAAGTAAAGAACGATGGTATGAAGCGCTCCTACAAAGAGATCTCCAATATCATCAATGATGCGATTGGTTTGATTGAAGCCAACGCGCTTAAAAAAGATGGTTTAACAGGTGTGCCAAGTGGTATTAGAAACCTAGATAACATTACTGCTGGTTGGCAAAAATCGGATTTAGTGATTTTAGCGGCTCGTCCTGGTATGGGTAAAACCGCTTTAGCCTTGACCATGTTGCGCAATGCAGCAGTTGATTTTCAAAAACCTGTTGCTATTTTTTCACTAGAGATGAGCGCTGCTCAGTTGGTAACGCGTTTGATAGCCTCTGAAAGTGGCATCTCTTCAGAAAAATTAAAAAAGGGTCAGTTGGAAGACCATGAATGGACTCAATTGCACACCAAGATCACTAAATTGTCTAAGGCCAAAATCTACATTGATGACACCCCATCATTGCCGGTATTTGAACTAAAAGCCAAGTGTCGTCGTTTACATTCTAAACACAATATCGAACTCATCGTTATTGACTATCTTCAGTTGATGAGAGGCGATGAATCAGGCAATAAAAATGCTAACCGTGAACAAGAAATCGGTTACATTTCTAGATCATTGAAAGGTTTAGCAAAAGAGTTGAACGTGCCAATTATTGCTTTAGCGCAGCTAAGTCGTGACGTTGAAAAACGCGGTGGCGATAAAAAACCTCAATTGAGTGACTTAAGGGAATCTGGTAGTATCGAGCAAGACGCGGATATGGTAGGGTTTATTTGGCGCCCTGATTATTATAAATTAGGCGAGTCCTTTGAAGGTCAACAAGACATGGGGGAGGTTATTATAGCCAAGCATAGAAATGGTCCAACAGGAGAGGCTAAAGTGCGTTACATTGCTAACCTTGCTAAATTTGAAAATTGGAGCGATGATCCATACGGCAACACCGTTGAAGATGGTCCAACAACTGTAACTTATACCAGTAAAATGAATACGGATCAAGAGGGGCCAGACATGTATCAATTGGGCTTAAATCAATTGCATCAAAACGATGCCCCTGCAGCAGATGCTTCAGCTTCAGATAATTGGTTGGATGATACAGATACAGGTGCTAATATTACTGAAGACGATACCCCTTGGGAATAATCACAAGGCTTTAATCAATTCTTTTTCTTGGGCACTTAGTTGTGCAGAGGCCAGTAAATAGGCTTTCATGGTGCTGAAATAACTGTGCTGTTTACTCAAGTTTTTTAGTAAAAATGCTTTGTCAGTTGCAAGGTGTTTGGTACAGGGTACAAAGCCTGGGATATTTTCTTCAATAGAGAATCGTATGAAACGAATTTCAACATCAGTATTGGCGCTGTTTACCGCTTTATTGATTTGATCAAGGCCGGTAGTCAATGCAGTCAGTTTAGAATAGGGGTTAAAATAGTGATTGGCTAAAAAGGCATAAGCTGCTCCATTATAGGCAATCATAAGGGGCTCATTGGACTGATTGGTAAGCTTTAATAATGCGTTGGCTGAAGCTTCTTTACTTTGAGCTTCTGCATAATAAGTCCTCAAGCTTGAGAGGGTTTTGGGTTCAACCGCCCCCATTAAGATTATAGCCAGACAGAAAAGACTAAAGCGCATTAAAGGTAAATCTCACAAAGGCTCTGGCCAATACTTCCATTTTTTCAGAATTAGGCACACGAATACGAGACTTTAATACTTCCTGATGATTGGCTTTTTCAATTTTTTCAAGCAAGCGCAAGTAGTATTTGTAACTGGTGAATACACCAAATCGACAACTCAATGGCAATTGCTTAATGCCTTCGTAGGCGGCTTTAAAGTCTAATTTAATGTCTTCAATGATGGCCTTTTTAGTATCTTCATTAAAGTGATTCAAATTGACATGAGGAAAATACACGCGACCTCTGTCTTCGGCATCGCTTTTCATGTCTCTTAAAAAATTCACTTTTTGGAAGGCTGCGCCTAATGATTGTGCGGCAGGTTTCAAGTGTTTATAGGCTTCTTCTTGGCCATCACAGAATACTTTTAAGCACATCAATCCAACTACTTCAGCACTGCCATAAATGTACTCGTTGTATAAGTCGTTATTGTATGTTTTGGTGTCTAAGTCTGCCTCCATACTATTGAAGAATGGCTCAATAAGGTCTTTGCCTATATTGTATTGATTGGCAACTTTCTGAAAGCTGTGTAAAATTGGGTTGAGACTAATACCTTTCTCAATGGCGGTGTATGTGTCTTGCTTAAATTGATCGAGCAATTCAGCTTTGTCATTGCGGTCAAAGGTATCAACGATTTCATCGGCCAAACGCACAAAACCGTAAATGCCATAGATGGCCCAACGGTAGTCTTTGGCAATCATTCGAATGCCCAAAGAAAAAGAGGTGCTGTACAAGTTGGTTGTGGTCTTGCTACAGGCATTGGCTGTTTTTTCGTACAATTCGAACATAATGATGTAAAGGTAAACAATTAAATCGGCAAATGGTTTTAAATCTTTTTGGCTTGAATTTGTTTCAACACTTCTTTTGCAACAATTTCACCTGATAAAATGGTTGGCGGAACACCTGGTCCTGGCACTGTCAATTGACCGGTATAAAACAAGTTATTGACCTTTTTACTTTTGATTTTAGGTTTTAAAAAGGCTGTTTGAAGCAAGGTGTTAGCCAAGCCATAGGCGTTGCCTTTAAATGAATAATAATCGCGTTCAAAATCGCGCATGGCATAAGAGCGTTTAACAACAACATTGGCTCTTAAACTTTGCCCGGTTCGTTGTTCTAATCTATCCATTTGAACATTGAAATAGTGTTCACGCATGTCGTCACTATCAGTTAATCCTGGCGCTAATGGAATTAAAAACACTAAGTTTTCACAACCTTCAGGGGCAATGCTATTGTCCGTTTTACTAGCGGCACTTAAGTAAAATAAAGGCTTGCTTGGCCATTTTGGGTCTTTGTAAATTTCTATGGCATGTTGTTCGAAGTCTTCGTCAAAAAACAAGCTGTGGTGTTCAATGCCTTCTATGCGTTTATTTAATCCTACGTAAAACAATAATGCACTTGGAGACATACTTCTTTTCTCCCAATAGTTTTGGTCATACACTCTGTTGTCTGCATTGAGTAAATTTTGCTCAGTGTGATGGTAATCTGCTCCAGAGATGACTATGTCTGCATCAAAATCACCTTGATTGGATTTAACACGCTTGGCCATTTTATTAAGCACTTCAATGTTTAATACCTCAGTGTTGAGGTGTAGGTTGACCCCTTTTAATTTAGCCAAGTCTGTAAATGCTTTAGACACCATGCCCATGCCACCCATTGGGTACCATGTGCCTTTGATGAGGTCAGCGTAATTCATCATGCTGTACAAAGCAGGGGTTTTGTCTGGCGTTGAGCCTAAAAACAATACGGGAAATTCCAACATGCTAACCAATACCGGATCTTTAAATTGTTTGCGAATAGCAGAACGTATACTCGAAAACAAATTCAATTGTATGGTTTTGAAAATCAATCGAGGCTCTAAAAATTCAGTGATGCTGTCAGACAAACGGTTCACGTAATCGCCCATGGCGGTGTGGTATTTGTATTCTGCATCTTTAAGGAAAGCCTCTAGTTTTTTGGCACTTCCTTTTTCGCGTTGTTCAAAAGCTGCTTTTAATGTTTCTAGATCAGCAGAAGCATCAATTTGTTGATGCTTGTTGGCATAAATTCTATACCCTGGATCAAGGCGTTTGAGTTGATAAAAATCACTGGCCTTGTAGCCGAAATGTTCAAAGTGTTGTTCAAACACTTCAGGCATCCAATAAAAACTTGGACCCATGTCAAAGGTAAAGCCATCTTTTTCCCAAACACTTGCTCTTCCACCACTTTGATCGTTTTTCTCTAACAAATGGACTTCATGCCCAGCTGCAGACAAATGGGTAGCTGCAGTTAAACCCGCAAACCCTGATCCTATCACTACGATTTTCTTTTTCATGCTTTTTTGTTTTGACGGTATTTGTCTAAATATTTTTTGCTCACAAATAAAAATCCAAAGGCTTCAGCGCCATCTTTCACATTGACTTTATGATGCACCTTGTGAGCAAATCGCATGGCTTTAAAATATGTGGTATTGGTGTGTTTTAACCAAGGTAAACGCTGGTGCACAAACACATCGTGCACTAGGAAATAAGCTACGCCATATAATAGTATGCCAAAGCCTAAATAAAAGCGCCAGTCAAAAGGCGATTCCAAACTACCGGTTATGATTAAACTTGCAGAAACCACAGCGAAGCAAATGCCAAATAAGTCATTCTTTTCAAAGCGGCCAACTCTTGGCTCATGATGGCTCTTATGCCAACGCCACATAAATCCATGCATAATATATTTATGCGTAAACCAAGCCGTGGCCTCCATCATCACAAAGCCACCAATCACAATTAAAAAGTTCAACAAATAGTTCATGTACATTAAACAAATGTACTCATAAATTGTTTGGGAATGGTTAATGGTTATTGGTTAATTGTTATTGGTTATTGGTTAATGGTTATTGGTTAATGGTTATTGGTTAATTGTTATTGGTTAATGGTTAATAGTTAATAGGTTGAATAAAAACTGATAACTTATCTCTAATTGCTCCCCGCCTAATAACTACTCTCTAATAGCTCCCCGCCTAATAACAAATAACAAATAACTGATAACTTATCTCTAATTGCTCCCATCCTATTAACTAATAACAAATAACTGATAACTTTTTTTCTCGAGGGTGTTCTTTCGAACTTGGACGATAGTCCAAACGGACTTGGACGCAGTCCAATCGAACCCGTTTTGCATCCTCCCTCACCCTTACTCTCCAACAACCAATTTCTTTACCAAAACAACACTGCCTTGGGTCAATTGAATGCTGTATACGCCAGCGCTTAAGCCATTCAAATCAAAATTTTGAAAGCTGTCTTGACCTTTGAATGAAGTAATGATTCTGCCTAAGGCATCAATCACTTGAATTTGATAAGCATGGTTTGCCGTTTGATTCACACAAATTTTGCTGCCCAATTGGCTATTGCTTGGGTTAGGTAAAATATCCAATTGTAAGTCTTTGTTGGATTCAGTTTGCATATCCATTTTGTAAGTGGTGTAGAACTGAATGCTTTGTTTTGTGCCAAAGTCAGCGCCAAAGTTTTTGAGTATACCGTTGGTATTGCCATTTCTAATTTGAATATATCCAGAACCATCAGCGGTATTCGCCCACCAATCCAAACCATCTTTATTCAAAGGGTTATTAGAAGGCCCCGGACCATCATCCGTTAATTCAAAAGTGTAACAAAGGTTATTGTCTAAATAGACTGTATCACGGTAAATGGTATTGGCAGCAAATGTGTTCTTATAACGAATGACTTTACCTCTCGCATCTTTTAAGGTGTAGGCGTTTTCGGTTGGCGCATTATTGGTTTTAAATACAATAATGATTTTATTAGGATACATGGCACTATTGGTAATGGTGCTTGTTAAAGTGTTGTCAACCATATTTTCATCAGCTTGTCCGTTAAGTTTAATCAAAGTAGCAGAAAATTTTGTGTTGCTGCCACCCCAATCATACACTGCCTCAAGGGTTAAGTCCTGACTGGCAAATGGCGCAATTAAACACGGTACCCAAATGCGTTGTGGGGTGTTGCCCACTTTGCCGTATTCGAATTCTACCGATTTTAGGGTGTCTTTTCCTAAATTTTTTACTCTAACGATAGGGGCACCGCAGGTAGGGTTTTGTCTTAAATAATCATAGTGAGTTGAAGGCGAAATAATGTCTTCAAGCGCTGCATCTAATTGTTTGCGATTGTCTTTAAAATAAAGGGCGTAAGTGCTAAGATCGTATACAGCACTGCCACCCGTCGTATTGCTGTAGGCTTCCATTTCTAAAGCAAATTCGTGTTGATTGGTATCGCTGATAGGAACATATAAGTCATGAGATTTTACAGGTGCACCAGGACACCAATTGGCTCTGTCGTATAGCCACGTCCCAGCTTGCGGAAATAAAGAATTCATACCACAGTCTTCGCGCCAAACATATTCATTGCTCAAGGTTTTGCCATCCAATTTAACTGTTCTTTTTTTGGCGCAAAATTCAGCACAGTTTTCTTGTTGATCCATACCATGCCCTGTTTGTATGATTTTAAAATCAACTGCATCAGCCCCTTTTGGCATAGTAAACGTTTTTGGTTTTACAATGTTGGAAAAAGGGTTGTTGATATTGCCATAGGAAGCATTGACTCTATGAAGTGTTTGCAAACCAACAGGAATTCTACTAGGATCGCCATGTACTGCAACATAATTCATTGTAACCGTCCAACCTCTATCAGTATTGCCTTCGTATCCAGAATGTTGATACACGATGTCAATTGAGTCATGAAGTAAAAACGCAAAATCAGTTAAATCATAGTACCAACCGTGTTTCCAGTTCATTGAACTGTTCCAGTAAAAGCCATATGGGGTTATGTATCGCGCAATTTCATAGCGCACACTGTCTTTTACAACGTAAATATGATTGGTATAATCCCACTCGCCACATCTTAAGCCAGGGGCGCATCCAAATTCTAAATACATATAGACTTTTCTGTAGTTTACAGAATCCGCAGGAAAGCTTACTCTGGCAGGGTATTCCGTCACACCAACACTTGGATTGGTTTTAATAATGACTTTATTGTGAGAAGTAATTTTAGTACTATCTGCTGCATACAAGGAAATACTGCCCAATAGGCTAAGGCATAACAAGTAAACAAATTTTTGATTCATAGGGTAGCAATTTACACCCTATTAGGAAGATTTCAAATTCAAAATTATTGAACTTCCCAAGATTTATTCCCTTTTAAAAGGGTATTAAATTGAGCGGTTTTTTCAGCAGTGTTGCTATGGCTCAATTGGGCTTGAACCAAATCATTGAGGGTAGCTTGTTCAGATCTTACGTAAATCACACCCAAAGGGGTAGGGAATTCCGCTTGCTCAAAAAAGCGGCTTAATATATAAGCTTTTATTGGGTCGTTTTCGTCGTGTATCCACAACTCACTGTTGGCTTGCTTTGTGGTATCTACCAGTTCTGCCACACCATTGCGCAAGGCTATACCTTGTTTACCTTCATTAAATAATAAAGGTTTGCCATGCTCAAGCAATAAAGTATTGCTAGCTTTTGAGCTTTTATCTGTCAATATTTCAAATGCCCCATCGTTAAAGACATTGCAATTTTGATAGATTTCTACCAAAGAACAACCTTTATGGGCATGGGCTCTTTTGTATATTTCTTGCTGGTGTTTAGGATCT
>JACCDP011209512.1_pt1 | contig 28380 bp, 19 predicted proteins | sample 7445841 | NCBI WGS metagenome assembly JACCDP01 (sample SAMN15323441, study PRJNA562643) | freshwater metagenome | isolation source: river surface water | place: USA:Blue River Watershed | collected 2017-08-17 | reverse complement strand
TCTTTGTCTACGTTTTCAAAAACCGTAGAAATCTTGGTCAATCCATCGATGATTTCGGATACTTTGGGACCAAATTTCCGTTCGATATCGTCCAAAGTAATATCGGTGTCTTCCACTACGTCGTGCATCAATGCACACACAGCGCTGGTAACCCCCAAGCCCAATTCACCCACCGCTATTTGGGCTACGGCCAGGGGATGGAAAATGTAGGGTTCCCCGCTTTTTCTTAGGGTGCCTTCGTGGGCTCTGGCCGCCAAATCAAACGCAGCTCGAACCTGTTTTATTTTATCCTTGGGTTGATCTTTACCTAAACTGGTGAGCAGTTGTCGATAGCGTTTCAGCAATTCGCTTCGATAAGCTTCGTAAACTTCTCCCTGCAGCAAGGTCATAAGACTGAGTGGATCCGATTATTGATTAAGCGCGGCAAAATGTTTGAAGAACATGGGAATGGTTTCAATTCCTTTGTAGTAGTTGAAAATTCCGTAATGTTCGTTGGGGGAGTGGATCGCATCGGAATCCAATCCAAAGCCCATCAACACCGTTTTGGTTTGCAATTCTTTTTCAAACAATGCCACAATGGGAATGCTACCTCCACCGCGTGTTGGAATAGGGTCTACTCCAAAAGTTTCTTTCATCGCGGCGGCCGCTGCCTGGTACGCAATGGAATCCGTAGGGGTAAGCACAGGTTCCCCTCCGTGATGGGGTGTAACCTTCACTTTTACACCGGCAGGAGCGATGGATTCAAAATGCTTTTGAAACAGCTCCGTAATTTCGTCGGAAATTTGATTGGGTACCAACCGCATGCTGATTTTCGCATAGGCTTTGGAGGGCAGTACGGTTTTTGCACCTTCTCCAATGTAACCGCCCCAGATTCCGTTTACATCCAAGGTAGGACGGATTCCAGTACGCTCTATGGTGGTGAAACCCTTTTCGCCCATCACCGCATCAATATCCAAATGTTGCTTGTATTCCTCTTCGCTAAAAGGAATCTTCGCCATCGCCGCGCGGTCGGCTGCACTCACTTCCGCTACTTTATCGTAAAATCCTGGAATGGTGATGTGCCTGTTTTCGTCGTGCAAACTCGCAATCATCGTACACAACGCGTTGATTGGGTTGGCTACAGCACCGCCATATACGCCGGAGTGTAAATCAATTCTTGGTCCGGTAACTTCAACCTCTACGTAGCTAAGTCCACGCAATCCCACGTCGATTGAAGGACAATCGTTGGCAATCAGTGCTGTATCGGAAATAAGAATTACATCGGCCTTTAATTTTTCTTTGTTGTTTCTGCAATAGGTTCCCAAATTGTTGCTACCCACTTCTTCTTCTCCCTCAATCATGAATTTAATGTTGCAAGCCAAGGTGTTTGTCTGCATCATGGTTTCAAACGCTTTTACGTGCATGAAAACCTGTCCTTTGTCATCGCAAGCGCCACGGGCGTAAATTTTACCGTCGCGGATGGTGGGTTCGAAAGGCGGTGTTTCCCACAATTCGTTGGGTACACTGGGTTGAACATCGTAATGCCCGTACACCAGAACAGTAGGCAACGTTGGGTCTATGATTTTCTCACCATACACAATGGGATATCCCGCTGTTTCTTCTAAAACTACTGCATCTGCACCTGCTTTGCGCAAATGCTCTGCCACGGCTTCGGCGCACTTACGCACGTCGCCAGCGTATGCCGAATCGGCACTTATACTTGGAATTCTCAGAATATCAAATAGTTCGCTTAAAAAGCGGTCTTTGTTTTGTTCGATGTATTGCAAGGTTGACATACCCGCAATTTACAACCGAAAAACGTCAACTGCAATGATAAACTAAACCCTTACCGATGGATAAGCTAACTTTCTGCTAATCGATCCATTTACTCCACCAATGAACGGATATTTTCATCAATCGCGGCGTATCTTTGCAGGGATATTTTACCATGAGTCAGCCAAGCAATACTAACCAGTTTCATGATACCTTGCAAGCACGACAGCGGGAATTGCATCAAATTGAGAATTTCAAACAGCAGCTATTTTTGTGGGAAATTATCATCACGGTAGTATTGATTATCGCTACCTATTTTGTGTTGAAGGCCTTTAAAACCAACAAAGACAAAGCCTACGCAAAAAATAAAAAGTACAATACCGGCGAGTAAGAAGATCCACCGCAGTCCCGGCTAACGGATTTTTCCGAAATGAAGGGCTCAAAAACGGCCAGCCAATCCAAATTTTGGTGTGTATACTGGCTTAGATGGCCACTACAGGGATTTCGCCTTCCACCACCAAACGACCCAAGGTCTTCGCTTTCACCTCTTCCACAGTAACCCCAGGTGCGATTTCTTTTAATTCAAATCCCCGTTCGGTAATTTCAAAAACACCCAATTCCGTAACCACTTTTTTGACGCATTTTAAGCCAGTAATGGGTAAGGAACAGGAGGGGAGTAATTTGCTTTCTCCTGCTTTATTTACGTGTTGCATGGCAACAATGATGTTTTTGGCCGATGCCACCAAATCCATGGCGCCCCCCATGCCTTTCACCATTTTGCCAGGAATTTTCCAATTCGCAATATCTCCAGAATCGCTCACTTCCATCGCGCCTAATACCGTTAAGTCTACTTTCCCCGCGCGAATCATCCCAAAGCTGGTAGCGCTATCAAATAAACTAGCGCCTTTGGTCATGGTGATGGTCTGTTTTCCGGCATTGATCAAATCCGCATCTTCCTCGCCCTCCCAAGGAAAGGGACCCATACCCAATAAACCATTCTCCGATTGCAATACTACCTCAACACCTTCGGGAATGTAATTTGCAACTAGGGTTGGAATGCCAATCCCTAAATTCACATAATAACCGTCCTGAAGTTCTCGCGCAATCCGTTTTGCAATACCAAATTTATCAAGCATAATAGCAAAATTACAACATCAGCAGCATTCTTGCCCCATTTATCGCGGCAAATTGGCTAATATCCGTTTGTGTTTCGCGGCCGAAGGCATATTCCCCGTAGTCTCGTACAGTTTAACCAGCAAACCATGGGCTTCTTTATTATCGGGATTGATTTCCAAGGTTCGGTTACACCAAAGTTGAACCATGGACCATTGAGATTTTCCCGCATAAGCAAAGGCCAAATTCAATCGCGAATTTTCGTGCTTGGGCTGTCGGACCAGGGTTTGGTTAAGCAGGTCGATGGCTTTATCCCATTGCTGCAATCGGATATAAATTTCTGCCGCTTCTGCAGAGAAATCGGATTGGTAGGGCATGTATTCCAGCAATTGAAGGTACCACCCCAATGCCTTGTCCCATTCCTGCATTTGTTTGAAACCATTGGCTATTCGGTAATAAAACCAAGGATCGCTGATGACAGACAATTCCAATTGATGGGCTTCCAATCCAAGCGATAATACAAAATCTATCAATTCCTTAGGGTTTTGATTTAGGAATTTACCGTGTATGGCCGATTCCAACCACATCCATTGGGGGGTATTGGCCGTTTCCCAAAAACGTAAGCCGTTCTGCAGATTCCGTTTGTCTAAACCTTCGTTGGGAATGTTTGCCGATACTTGCCATTTTTCCAAAGCAGCCATGCCGTGGGTTAAGTATTGTGGGTTGGCATCAAACCGTTCGAAATAACTGAAATAAGCCCGGGTTAAAGTGGCTATGTCTTGCCCTTTGCTATTTACTCGCCACAGTTCGCCCGTAGTTTTTCCAAATCCGTTGCTTTCGTTGTAATTGGAAGTTCCAGCGGTAAATTTCTTAGGTATGGGTCGTTGAATTTTATGATCGTGAACCGTTACATGGGGAATATCTCGGGTGTCCGAGGCCGGCATGTGGCATTGCACGCAATTACTGCCGCTGATTCCTTTGGGATCCGAACATTTCGACAATTTACTGCGGGTGGATTGTGCGGAATGACAGCCGGTGCAGGTGGTATTGAATTTAGCGAGGTTGGTATTCCGAACGCTTACGTGGGGATTGTGGCAATTGATGCAAGTGAAATTTAATTTAGGATTGTAGGATTGATGGTTTTTATTGGATGCAAGGAAACAAGCACTTTGCTGAAATCGTTCGGCATGACCAGCCATTACAAATCCTTGTGGACCTTTGGTTTTGGGCATAAATACCGTGAATACGGAATCCAAAGGCATTCCCGGACGAAAATCCGTGAATTTCTTGCCGGGTTTTAACACGTTGTTGCCTTGTAGGTGGCATCGTTGGCAAATGTCTACCTGCAATTGAAAGGGCAATCGCTTTGGATTTACGATTGAATAATCGGCCTCCTTCGAGGTGTCAATCAAAATACCGCTCCGCTTTTCGTTAACATGCAATTCTCCCGGACCGTGGCAACGTTCGCAATCGATTCCTATGGGCAGACGTTCGAATATATTTACCGAACCCTCGCGAACCGAAGGCATTCCGGTATGACAGCTCATGCATTCAATATCGATTTTTCGATTGAATCGGGAATTGTAACTCTCAAATCCGGGCGGCAAATCCCAAACCCGTTTTTGAGTATAAAAAGTTAACGGTGCTTGGAACAAGTGTTTGCCATCGGTCCAAAAATGACTGTTGGTATGGTGACCTGAGCCAATGATGTGGGTGATTTTTTCAATTCTGTTGTGGACGGTATCTCTTCCATGGCCTAATCTAAATTCCTGGATATATAAATCATCACCGCGCAGAAATGGGTAATAGAAGTAATTGTTTTTAGGATCGAAAACGGGGGCGGCGTTTTTAAAGTCGGCTTTTGAGTATTGAATTTTTCCTTCGTGGAAACTTTGTCCCATGCCCGTTTCTATAAACGTGTGGTATACATCGGCATGGCAACCTTTGCACGTCTCAATCCCAACGTAATCAACGGTATCGTGTAAGTTTTTGAACGGGCTATTGTAAGGGTTTTGGGGAGTGGCAGTGGAATTGCTGCAATACCACATCAGCAGGGAAGTACTTCCCAGAATGAGATAAACCAACCATTTAGACCGCACGCGCACCGGGTTGGAGTATTAGGGTCAATTAGGGCTGTTCGGTACCAAAATGGGCTTGCCAATCCAAAACCCCACCCAGTAGATTGCGAACATTTTGAAAACCTTGCTGCATCATAAACTGTTTGGCGGTGTTGCTGCGCATACCCGATCTGCAATGAACAATCACTTCTACTTCTTTTAGATCCTCAATATCTTCCAACCGAGTGGGTAATTCCCCCAAAGGTATATGCATCCCACCCAAATTAAATTCTTCGTATTCGTGTGCCTCACGCACATCGATTAAATGGATAGATTCGCCACTTTTAAGGCGTTTTTCAAGTTCGATTACGGAAATATCTGTGTTCATAATTTGATAAATCGGGTAATACCATAACTTCCGTCCTTACCGCGGATAATCAATTGGTAATTACCAGAAGGCAAATTAACAACATCCAACTTGTCTTGCAAAACTCCTTCTTGCATTTTTACACCGCGTACATCCCGAATTTCGTAATGGCTATGCTCGGGAATCCAACCAGAAACCGCCAACCAATGCGTACACGGATTGGGGTAGGTTTTAACGGATAAAGACTCTAATCGAACGGTTCCAAAGGAATAATCGATTCGCTCTCCAAATAACATTCGGATCATGGGTGTACCCATAATGCTTGGATCCGAACGCTCCCAACTTCCTAACAGATTGTAAAATAAATGTGGGTTAGGATTGTTTCCGTAGTTGTAACGGTAGTTATTATCGTACCCTACATTGAGAATGAAGGGCACGGATTGTTGCCAACCGGCATAATATTTACCCTTGGGCAGATAAAGTACAGAATCAAAAAATATGAACGAGAAATGATTGATGCTATCGGTGTAAATGGGCCTATCGATGGGAAATTCGTAAATCAATAAATCCTGTTTGTCTGGTGCACCGATGGGGGATAAGGCGCGCCAAACCCGAAGACGGAAATTTCGGCCACTTACATCGTTCAAACTTTGGTTGAAATATATGGCCAAACCACGAAGTGAATCCGGATGCTGTACATCAAATTCCATGGCAAATTGACCTTTAATATTTCCTAAATTCTCGTAATCCAAACCAAAACCACCTTCAGCGCTACCATCATCGTAACTATACCAAGGCATGAAGGTATGTTCCATGGAGATTTTGTTGTTGTTGGTGGTGGAATTAAATTGGGTTGGGGTCTCGTCGTTTCCTTGCGGCTGAATTTCAAAATCAAAAGATAATTTGGGCGTTGGACCGGACAAGGTATCGAACAATAAACCGTCGAATTTTTCAATGGAGTCCCGATTGGCGGCTAGGTTTCGTACGTTTGTAAATGGTGGTATGTTATACAGCTGTTGGTTGTATTGATTTTTTATTGTTAATCCAATTCGGGTCTGTACCGCTGTGTTTGCATTTAAATTATTCATTCCTAACAAATAGCCACGACCTTTCAACGTTGATTTGTTGTATAGATAGTGTTTGTAGGGAACATTACTGAAATTTTTAATGGGGTAAAGATTTAACGTAGAAATGGCAACGTCTTGGATATCGGTATAATTTACTGTTCTGTTCTTATCAATTCGGATGTAATCCAAATGCCAATGATTTAAATTTCCCGAAGCTTTGGTGAAGTTAACAAACCGAAATTGAAAATCTGGGATAAAGTAATCGTACTGATCAATAGCAACGAAATATTGTATAAAGGGTGTCTGTTTACCACCTTTTATTCCCCAAACTCTTTCAAAAACTCCGTTGCGATTTTTGAAATACAACAACAACGAATCCTCGGTATCTGGGATATCTCCTAAACCTTGCAGTTGCACAAAGAAACTAATGTAGATGGAATCGGTGGGCTTGTAATTGATGGTATTGGCTCCGCTCCAATAGTACTGCAAATTGATAGGTTGCGAGGTTAAACTATCGGCAAACACCGAAACCATTTTATTCAAAGGATCGTATGGATTTCCGTAGGCATCCAAATGATCGAACGTTGCAACTCCGTAACTCGGAGGCTTGATGCCGAAATTGTTGTTTATCCAAACTTGCTTGTCTGTGAATCGGGTGCCTCTAGGGTAACCCAATTCTTGAGAAAAATCCTCAAAAAACGGTAGAGCTAACGTATCCGTTATACTGCGTTGAACAATCAGCGGATTGAATTTTGGAGGATTGGTAACAAGAGGATTTCTAGTAAGTGGAAAAAGCTTAATCCCTGAAGCGTGAGGGATGCTTTGTGCTTTGGCCGATGGAGGACTTATTAAAAGCAACAGAAACACTGAAAACAGTGCTACTTTTACCCAGTTAAGTCGAAGTTTCATCATAACAGCTTCCAAAGATTTTTGTTGTGCACTCTTGAGCACGTAGAAAAACCCGTTAATTCTTAACGAATATTTATTGAATTTATTGTATAAATTGTGTGAAATATTCATAAAGTCTGCTCTGTCTAAATCCTAAGTAGCATAAATTTAACGCATTTTTATTCCTCTGCATCGTCCTGAGTACTCAATTCCAGCGTGTCCGAAGGAGAGGCCTTTTGATCGTCAATGACGATTAAATCTACTTTGGTTCCTTTGAGGATTTTCTGGCCAGGTTCTATGTTTATCCCGCCTATTTTTTGTCCAATCACCAAGTTGTGCCCCATTTCGCCGTACTGATAGGAAATATTCCCTAACGTTAACCCCGCATTTTTAATCAACGCTTTCGCCAAATTCAAGCTGCAATCCACCAGTTTTGGCATGGAGATTTTGGGTCGTGTTGTGGCGTTAACCGTTATGTATATGGTCCTATTGTCTTTTACAAATTCATTGGCTTCGGGCAGCTGTTCTGTTACTACGCCAGGTTTAAAAGTCTCCAAGTACACCGTATCATTGATCACCATGCGCAGGCCTAAAGACGACAATCTTTCTTCCGCCTCCATGGGGTTGAGTTTAATTAAATCCGGTACTTTTATTTTACTGTCATGTCTGGTATAAAAGTCCAACGAAAAATAGGCAATACCAATAACAACCCCCATGTACAATAGGCCCAAGCCCAAATTGTAGCCCCAGTTTTTTAAATTTTTCTGATTATCCACGGCGATTTTCTCCAAATTTCAGTATTTCGGCAATAAATTCAAAAGGTTTGTACCCATTTATTGCGGCTTGGTGGTAAATGCAGGTAGCGGGCGTCATTCCCGGCAACGAATTGATTTCGATGATAATCGTATCTACTCTGCCGTCATCCATAATCCGCACAAACGCATCAATCCTGCAATATCCCGTTACGTCCAAGGCCTTGGCCACTTTTTCTAAAGTGTTGCGAACTTCCTTGGAAATGCGTTGTTGCTCGGTAGCATTTTTGGAATAACGAGCCGGAGTAATATTCTGACCCTGACCGGCTAAAAATTTTTCTTCTAAACTTAATATTTCCGATTCGGCCAACGATTCACTGGGTTCAAACATTTCATATACAATTTCGCCTTGTTCGTTTGTATGGGTAACCAAGCCCCCAGTAACTTCCAAGAATCGAATGGCGCCGCGGGAATCAATAAATTGTTCTATGAGTAATTCGTTTTTCTGCGGCAATTCATCGGCGGGTCCAATGGCTAATTGGGTCGATAAATCGTTTGGAATTGTTTGGGTTTCGCGGAAAATAGCCGCCATAAAGGCATGCAATTCGTGGGCAGTTTTTATCTTTCTCACAGCGGCGCTGCAGCCATCGTCGGCCGGTTTGGCGATCAACGGCAACCCAAAATCTTGGCAGATGGCCTCGCTCAATGCCGTCCCCTGGGATAACCATTCTTTTTTCGATACCAAGCGATGGTTGGCCACCAAAAATCCCAATTCCCGAAGTTTTTTATTGGTCTCGTACTTGTTGATAGTAATTTCAGCGCTGTGGGCTAAACTTCCGTTGTGGTACAATCCGTATGTTGCTAAATCGCGTTGGATGGTGCCATCTTCTCCGGGTCTTCCATGCAAGGCGATGAATACGCCCTCTACGCGTTGCGATAATTCCAATAGGCTAATTTCTACAGGAGCGTAGGTGGGGGCTGCTAACCCCATTGCGGTGGTTATAGTTTCTGCTTCCTTCTGGATAATTTGTAACGTCTCGTTGGGTGCGTAATGAAGAATTTTATCGCGGATGTCATCGGCATTGTCTTTCAACATCATGTTGATCGGCAATTCAAACAATCGGTATCCGATACGATCGCCAACCAAGAAAAGGGGGAGGGGTTCGTGGCTTTCGCTGGAACTTAGCTTTTCGTAAATATTCCTGCCACTCTCCATGGATATGTGTCGCTCAAAACTGTAGCCCCCCATGATAACACCTATTTTCTTTTTGGTAGATTGGGCGGAGGTTTGCTGTAATAACTTGTTCAATCTTTCCTGCAACTGGGAAAACAAATGGCCTCGGGTGTGGGTTTGAATGCGCGCAGCGATGGACTTTTTAATGATTAGGGTTAGAAACTGACTCGGATTTAATCCAATTTCTGCGGCTTGATGAAAAAAGAAAGAACTGGGCATCATGCCACTGGTCGTATTGGGATCGTTCAAGAAAATACTACCCGTTTCCGATACAAATCCATCAATTCTAGCATACACGTTGAACTGGAATTCACGGTAGAGCTTGCAGCAAGCTTGCCTAACTTCTTCCAGTAACGCAGGTTCAATCTCCATGGGCGTTACTTTGTTGCTAAGGCCTGGTAGGTATTTACTTCGATAATCGAAGAAGGTTCCTGATTTTCGAATTTCTGTGGGTGGAAGGGCAAAGGGATTTCCTTCTTCATCGGCAACTACAATGCAGCTGAATTCCTTGCCTGCAATGTACTCTTCCAAAATCAGTTGGGTTTCGCCATCCAATGCTTCCAAAAGCACCGGTTCGGGGTGGTTGAACGACTTATTCAGGAAATTCTCAAGTTCGTCCGGTCTGTAAATCAGTGTTTCATTGGCGTATAACGGAAGTCCTAAACCGCTGCGTAGGTCGCATAAGTGTTTGATCCATTGTACTTTGCTTTCCGCGTTGAACTCTTTCCATGTTTCGGCCGATACGGAAAGACGAAAAAATCCTAGATCCATGGCCGCCGAGAACGCATCCACCGTTGGGGTATCCAGAATACTAACGCCCAATGAACTCCCTTGATTGGCGGGTTTTATGACAAATTTTGAGCCCAATTGGGTTTGAGCTTTCTGCAACAATTCATTGCGCTGTTGTGGATTGAGCGTTAACCAATGTTTTTTATCTACGGTGAAATACTTATTTAAAAACAGATCCTTGGACTGCTGCAATTGCTTCTGCAACGATTTATTCATGCCCAAGGCCGATGCAAAAATTCCACTTCCTGTGTAGGGAATTTCTAGCCACTCCAACACGCCTTGTATGCTGCCATCTTCCCCGTTTAGACCGTGAAGAGCTAAAAATGCAATGTCAATTAAATCCGGTAAATCATTCAATTGCAATGGTTTGCCTAACGATTCCAACATGCTTCGTTGCATACTGGAATCCGGTTGCAAACTTTCCGCATAAATTTGGTACCCTTGGGGCATATCGGGCAAGCAATTCAGAATTTTTCCATCTTGCACAACGTGGGTGGGAGGATAGAAATCGCGGATGCTGCCTTTGTATACAAATTCCCAATCCAGCAATACCAATTGGTTGAACGAATCCACGAAAATGGGTAACGCTTCAAATTTGCTTTTATCTAAATTATCGTAAACGGTTCTTCCTCCGGCGAAACTCACTTCCCGCTCCCGGGATGTGCCGCCAAAAAAAATTCCCACTTTAATTTTTTCGACCATTAAGTACAAAAATACAAACCAAAATTGGGCAATTTACCATGATTTGCCCACAACCCGTGCAGGTGTTTTTCCGGGTACACAAGGTGGGGGATTTTCGATAATATTTCCGTAATTTGCAGGCTGTATGAGTGCGTCAAAAATAGTTATCGGTATAACCCAAGGAGACCCCAACGGGGTTGGGATGGAGATTGTTTTAAAGACTTTTTCCGACCCCAACATTTACAAATACTGCATTCCCGTTTTGTACGCAAATCCAAAGTTGTTTGTCTATTGGAAAAAGCAATTGAATCTCCAAGAGCCCATGTATCATTTGGTGCCTTCAGCGGCCAAAGCTCAGGAAGGGAAATTAAATCTAGTGATATCGTCCGAAGAATCCGTGGAGTTAACCATTGGGAAACCGGGAGTGGCAGGTGGGTTGGAGGCTTTGAAATCATTGGACAAAGCCATTGAAGATGCCAGTCATTTGCAAGCTATCGTTACTTCACCTCTGGATAAATCCACCGTTGCCCAACATATGCCTTCTTTTTCGGGGCATACCGGATATTTAGCGGAGAAAATGGATGTGAAGCACTTCGCGATGGTGCTTACTTCCGAAGAGTTGCGGGTTGCATTGGTTACTGAACACGTACCCATCGCCGAATTGTCTAAGCATCTCACTACAGAGCGAATTTCAGACAAAATCGGATTACTTTCAGAAACCTTAAAGTCGGATTTTAACGTAATTAAACCCCGTATAGCTGTTTTGGCATTAAATCCCCATGCTGGCGATAACGGTTTGTTGGGAAAAGAGGAAGAACAAATCATTAAACCGGCCATCAAAAAACATTACGATGCCGGAGTGCTGGTTTACGGACCTTACTCGGCAGACAGTTTTTTCGGCAGCGGAAATTACAAGAATTTCGATGCCGTATTAGCCATGTACCACGATCAGGGGTTGATACCGTTCAAAACGTTTTCCTTTCACGATGGGGTGAATGTAACCGTTGGACTTCCCATCGTTAGAACCTCACCCGATCACGGAACTGCTTACGATATCGCAGGCAAAGGCATTGCGGAGTGCATTAGTTTCCGTTCGGCCGTTTACGAAGCGGTTCACTTGGTACGAAATAAAAAACAAATCGAGGTGGATTATTCCGATCCATTGCCCTACAGCGAATTGCGCAGAGAACGATTCCGTATTGATTTTTAATCTGTTCGTCTCTTCCTGCTTGAATTAGGTACCAACGCAGTGAAAACAGGAATTATCGGCCCGTGAGTTGAATCGTTAGCCAGCGCATTACACCGGCTTGAACTTCCAACGCCAAAGTCTCGTCCAAGGTGAAGTATTCTGAGATATCACCGGTTTGTGTGTGCTGAAATAAGTGGTTTAAATTGCCAAATTCCAACAAGCTAACGTATTTGCCTTCTTTGGTCATCTCGTTAACCAGAGCTTTGGTGGCCTTGGGGTTGATTTGCAAGTCCTTTCCGCCTTGTACTAACAATAGGGCCGATTGGCAGTTTAAAAATTCGGGTTTGGGGTCGTACTGCAAATAGTATTGAATCCAAGGATTTTGGTATATTTCGCCAATTTGAACCGATAACAAAGTGGCCAAATCCTTTTTTCCGGAATTGGGCAAGTCGTATTTCTTCAAATAAGCGATGGCTTTGCTGTAATTGGATTTTTTAGTATTCAACAACGTGTCTTTCACAAATTTCTTAGCCGACGCAGGAGTCTTGTATAGAATACTTGCTGTGGCCATTCTTCGGGTAATTTGGGCTAATTCATCCAGGGTTTGTTGGTCAGATGTGTTTTTAGACCAAATGGGTTTTAATTGGAAAATGGTGGTTTCTATGCCTTTGCTGGTCATACCAGCCAACGAAACAACCCCGCGTATGTTGTATACTTTGGTTGCAGTTTTTAAGGCTACGTTGGCGCCTTCCGAATGCCCCATGATAAAAATGAAATTGGAATCTATATCGGGTTGTTGTTTCAACCAGCGCAACGCTGCCAACGCATCCTCCACCAACGATTCGGTAGTGGTGTTGGCTAAGAATTCAGGTTGTCCTTTGGAGGCACCAACGCCGCGATCGTCTACCCTCAGGACCGCTAATCCGCTTCTACTTAAATAATCGGCCCATACGGCAAAGGGTTTGTGTTCGGCAATGGTCTCGTCGCGATCTTGGGATCCACTACCCGAAATGAGCAACACGGCTGGGTATTTTTTTATCCCATCGGTGATTTCGGTAATTACATCGCCTCGTTTTTCTTTTCGGATAACCGTGGGTTTGGAATCAACCGTGAACATTGGTTTTAACGTTGGATTGGCATCCATGGCGATCTTTAATAAACTGTCGTTGGGAACCGTTAAGGTGCCTCCAAAAATTAATTTACCGGAGGGATGGGAGAATTGAGCAGACCTAACGGCATAGCCTAGTGGCGCCTTTGGGGTTTGGAAGCGCACCGTATATTTTGTAGAGCTCCAACGCAGTGTGATGGGGAGTGTTTGTCCGCCTTGTGTCCATTCAGCTTCCAATGCAAAGCTATCTTTTCGCACACCGTTGCATCGGGCTCCAATGGCATCAATTTCCCATTGGATTTTGTTGGAAGTAATTTCAGTTTTCGATATTCCAATCCCTTTGGCCCCTTGCATGGGGACATCTAAGTAGGATTTGTAGGATATGCTGTTGGTTTTCTCGGGGGAATTTTCTGCTTTTTGTTTTTCGGTGACCTCAATGATCACTCCAATTTTATTGCCCATCACCAAAATATCGCCTTTCCAAAATCCAACCCAATTCCATGAATTTTGTCCGAACAGGGTGGAACATGCCGATGTAGAAATCAATAAAAATAGCAATCGAAAATTCATGCATCAAAATTAGACATCTACTTCCTTAATATTCGATGATAAACGTTGTTTATTTGCAATTCTGTTGAATTCGGGACATAAAACATACCATCCACTTCCCAAACTATGGGTAAAATTTCCAAAACTGGTGGTCTTGTTGCATGGGCTTCAGCGCTGGATGTTGTTGCGAAATCATCGCATTGCCCCGGAAATGTCTCGATGGTTGAAGCAAGGTACGGAGAATAATCTGTGGCTAATGGATTTGGGTTGCGGAGAGGGAATGTTTGTGAAGCGTGCTTTGCAGATAGGGTGCAAAACCGGAAGAATTGCAAAGATTATCGGATTGGATGCCAATGCAGGATGGATGGAATTTTTATCCCAAAAGGAGACTGCGATTTTTCCAAGTAAGTCGCCGGTATCTCCGGAAATTGTGTTTAAAACCTTGGATATGCAAGCGGATAAACAAGCATTGCTAACGAGTTTGCCTTCCATACACCGATTGATATGCATCAGCAGTTTGCAATATTTAAATCAGCCTTTGCAGGAATTTTCAGATTGGATTCATGCATTGCCCGTGGGTGCAGAGTTTTTTCTGTATTTACCCGTTCAACACCAACAATACACGCCTTGGTACCGTTGGCTGTTTAGGCAAGGCCAAAATTACGAAGCGCAGTTTCATCGACCAGAACCCGTAGGTTTGGTAGCTTTCAAAGAATTTGTAACCGCCCAGAAATCGAATAATCAATTAAAAACTATTCAGTTATCCTACCATTATCACCGGTTGGCGGCCATCGGACACGAACAATTCAGTACAGTATTAATGGTGTGGAATTGGGAAACAGCATCCCCAGGGCTGAACATTGTTTTGAAAGTACTTGCTTTTTTGTTGGTACTTCCCGCTTGGATTATCAGTGCGGTCTTGTACTATGTGGATAGAATAATTGCAATGGGGAAACCCAATTCTGTGCTGTGGATTGGCAAAAAGATGGGTTAGATCAACGAATAACTTACCCCGTGTTTTGCCGGTAATACATCGTTAAATCCTTCATTTAGCAGGTGGGCTTTAAAGCTCTGTATGCTGGTGGAATCGCCGTGAACCAAAAACAAACGTTTTACGTCGGCTGGTTTTTGACATTTCAGGTAATCTATCATTTCTTGCCTATCGGCATGGGCACTGAAATTGTCCAATTTGTGGATTTCCGCATTCACCTTAAAGAAATCGCCGAAAATTCGCACTTCTTCTTCTCCGGCCATCAATCTACCGGCTAAACTGTAAGGGGTTGCGTAACCTACCAACAATATTGCATTGCGTGCGTCTTGTATGTTGTTGGCAATGTGGTGTTTCACCCTGCCGGCTTCGGCCATTCCACTCGCTGAGATAATGATGCAAGGCTCTTGGGATTCATTGAGAGCTTTGGACTCCTCCACGGTGGCTATGTAGCGTAAATTAGGAAAGGCAAACGGGTCACCGTCGCGTTTGATGTATTCTAGAATTTGAGGGTTGTAGGATTCCCGATGCAAGGCCATGATTTGGGTGGCTTTGGTGCTTAACGGACTATCCACGTACACTTTTACAGAAGGCAAGAGATTCTCATGGGCCAATTGATCCAACAGATACACAATTTCTTGGGTTCTATCGATGGAGAAAGCAGGGATGATGATTTTTCCCTTTTTATCAACACAAATTCGGTGAATTAGATGCAGCAGTTCTGCTTTGGCGTCTTTGGCAGGTGCATGCAATCGATCGCCGTACGTACTCTCGCAAATAATGTAATCGCTGGCTGGAAAAGGAAATGGGCCTTCCAAAATTTGGTCGTTGGGTCGTCCGATATCCCCGGTGTAAGTGAGGGTGGTTTTATCGCCATTGCCCATGGTAAATTCAAAATGCAGGCAAGAACTGCCGAGTATGTGTGCATTTGGAACCATGAAAAGGCGAGTGCAATCGTCAATTTCTATCCATGTTTCATCCGGAATGGTGGAAAACAACTCCATGGTTTTAAGGACATCGTTTTCGTCGTACAAAGGGTCAATAGCAACAAGTTTTTTGGTGGCTCTGCGTTTATTCACAAACCTCAAATCCGCGGTTTGAATGTGTGCCGAATCCCGAAGCATTAAATCGCACAAATCCCGGGTGGGCAAATTGCACAGGATATCCCCGCTAAATCCTTCCCGCACCAATCTCGGCAATAAACCCGAATGATCGATGTGAGCATGGGATAATATTACTTTGTCTATATCCCGAGGATCAAAACCAAAATGTCTGTTTAATTCCTGACCTTCGGGGCCTTCGCCCTGTATTAATCCACAGTCTAACAATAACTTAGTACCAAGCGGTGTAACTATCAGGTGTTTGCTACCTGTAACTCTACCCGCAGCTCCGTAGGCGGTAAATGTAGGAATTGTAAAAGCCATTGAGCAAAAATACAATCCAAAGGGCAGGGGAAGGTTAAAAAGTTAAACTATAACTTGCTTTTATTCCGAAATTTCTTGGATCTCCCGGTTCCCGGTAGGTCATTCGCCAAATAAAATCAACCCGTATGCATTTAAAGATATTTTCCATTCCTACACCCAATTCCCAATACGGTAATTGATAGGAGAAGCTCTTGAATTCGGAAATGTCGAACAACTCGTTGCGTGTGGGAATGATGTCTCTATTGGCTTGGTTGAGGGTGCCGTATATGGCTTTGCTGGTTACAATTTCACGCAATTTTAATTTGTTCAACAACGGGACTCGGTTAAATAAATATCCATTAAAATGATGTTCAAACCCCAATTGCGCGCTCTGGTCTGAGATAAACTCAAAATTTCGCATTTGGTTGTAGGCCCGTTGGTTGTACATGAAACTTTGATTTCCTACGTACACCGAAAGCAAAGGATATGGCATGGTCCCCCAAACTTTTGCTAGATCTGCAGAATAAATGGTTCTTCCCAACATACTCCAAACTTTGGTGTAAGAATAGGAAAGTACCAGTTTGTCGTATTCGAATTGCGAACCCATCAATCCTTTTAGTCCTTTCTGATACAACAATTGGTACCGAGGACCCGGTGCACTGAAAGTCATTAAACTCAAATCGGATTTGATGGAATAACTTCTCGGCTCATATACAAAGGTGAAACTTGCACTAGCATTGGTCATGTGCGTAGAAATAGAAGTTAGGTCCGTAGGTTGTTGATACCATGCAAATTTGAAATCACTCACTTTGGGGAACTCGTAAAAAGCATGATGCAAACTCGTGGAAATACGCATTCCCGGACGTAAATCTATTCCGTAGGTAATTCGGGATTGGGTGGTGTAATTTAAAAATTTTGAACCAAATAAATTGAAGGCAGTGAATAAACTCTGACCAAACAAATCGTTATCCGTAATCCCAATTAATTCTGCATCGTACCGATGCATTAAGGTTAACTTGCTCCAGTTTTTTACATTGAAATATATGTCCGAATTGAATCCATACTTCCATTTTTTATCGCCAAAAGCATACGCTATAAAGCCGGTGGTTACCGATTTTTTGCTGATGGCTGGGGTGGTTCGGAATCCCATCTTTACCCGTACTCCTTCCAATAAATTCCAAGATGCTAGGGTGTAATACGGACCGTAATCCAGGAGTCCAAATCGCTGATAACCGTCTACCAAGAAGTTGACCAAATCAACGTAAGTTTTTACCGTAGGCAATGCGTTTAGGGTGTCGATTTTGGAAGCCACTCGCTTTTCCTCTAACGATTGTTTCGTATGGGCATGGTTTTCCCAAAAGGTATCGGTGTATAGATTGGCGCCCGGGGTCATTACAATTCTATTGTCGAAAAATCTGGGAGGAAAATCTACTCCTACTTGAATGTTTTTAACGGTGGTGGTGTTGGAGGCAATCATGCCTGCAGCTTGTTTGGATAATTCTCCAATGTCCATCAATACGCGAACTTTGGTACACAAAAATTCTCCTGTTTTTACCCGTTCGTATTCTTGGGCAAATTTCAATTTTTCTACGTAGTTTAAATTACTCGCTCCGGTTATTTCCAGTGCCAACCGCACAATGGCTCCTGTGCTATCTTGTATCCAAATAAATCCACTGAAAGCGAGGTCTCGCGGATTTTTAGGGGTCACTTTAATCTGAACTACTTTGGGGCTGTTGGTATAATCCACTTGGACTAAGCGATAGTCGTACAACAACTCCGCGGCATCAGCAATGGGTGAGGGGATGCCTTTATCAAATACCACCAAGCTTTCGTCGTAAATGCTGTAATTGGTGAACGTATTTCCCATCAATTGCCCCACCAAACTTCCGTCGGTAACGCCCAAGCCTCGGATCCGGGTGGCTTTAACAACTTCTTTGGTTAGATAGGGATTCTTTTGGTAGCTGAAATCGCTCAATACCTCGGATATCAGTACGGGTAATATCGATTTATTGGAGTCTCCCGTCATGTAAGAAATGGTATCGAAATAAGATCCCATGTTCTTGGCAATTTTGGTTTTTTGGAGATTTTTGCTTATATTATTGATGGCTACGGTTGCTTTGCTAAAGGTTTCGCATTGGTAAGTTAGAATGTTGGCCGGACTATTTTTTTTGCGGTTGTCTTGGGCCAATTTCAACCATTTCATGGCCGGATTGATGCCTAAGGTAATTACCACTGCATCCGAGCGTTCAATTTTACGAGTAAGGTTGATGTTTAAGGGCATCGATTTCACCGTATCCAACAGTACATAATACGTTTCAAAACCGATATAATCAATCCAAAAGGTATCGGATGGGAATGGGCCTTTCCCAAGATTGAACTCTCCTTCGAAATTGGTTATACCACCTTTGCCTGTTGTGCCCCAACGCAAACTTGCAAATGCCATTGGGTCTCGGGTTTCACCGTCCCATACTTGACCATAAAAAACTCCGCTGTAGGATTTGTTTTTGGTTGGTATGTGGGTTGAGTCCGATGTTAATTTCGGGTTAATTTGTCCCGTCAACGAATTCAAGAATAGAAAACTAATCCATAAAACTAAGCTTGATGATAGCTTAAAATAGTTCGATGTTCTTTTAATTGTTGCGGTAGCTCTGGATTTAATTTGATCGCCTAAAATCATGAATTTGGGGGATATGGATTTGGAGCATAACTACGAAAATAGGGATAGAAACAAGTAAGACCCTAATTTTGGACAGTAAGTTATAAACAGATTATTAAAGACAATAAAATTACAATACAATCGTTAATTCTAATTTACTTTCGCATACAGTTATGTCAACTAGTCAGAAAAGGTTTAAATCGTGGAAAGTAGTACTCGCTATTTTTTCGCTGGTTTCCTTTTTTTTGTTGGAATTTCAAGTACGTTTCAACGATGCTAATAAACTTAATTGCGTCGAGTGGGTAGTGGATGCAGAAGAAGAGGTTGATTCTGACAACGATTTACTGGGCCAAGATTTTTTTATTGAATCTTTTGTGTTGTTAAAACAGGAAATCGCCATCGGATTGTGTGCTGATTTTGCCTTTAATAATGCCCTTGTTGAACAACGTTTCAATGCTTGTCCAAGGTACATTCAATTTAACCAATTGCGGATTTTCGCTTAATAATGTGTTGCACTTATTGGTAGTTACCATAAGTGTTGATTTTAGCATTTAATTCAAATAAGTCTATTTTATTTCGCGAGGTGGTGACTCCTCTTCAACGTCACGAGTCAATTGGTATGAAAAATAATAAAATTCAAGCTGTTCCAGCCGATGGTTGGAAAGGCTTAAAAGAAAATATATCGAGCGACGCAATATCCGGATTTCTGGTCTTTTTAATTGCGTTGCCATTAAGTTTAGGAATTGCAAAAGCAAGCGATTTTCCTGCGATCATGGGGCTTATGACCGCCATGATTGGTGGTGTAATTGTGTCGTTTTTTGCGGGTTCAAAATTAACTATTAAAGGCCCTGCCGCTGGTCTGATTGTGATTGTGGCGGGTGCAGTAGAGGAATTTGGGAATGGGGATCCTGTAGCTGGTTGGCATTTAGCTCTCGGCGCTATTTTGGTTGCTGGAGTGATTCAAATGCTGTTTGGATTAATCCGATTAGGTTCCTTGGTGGATTTCTTTCCGTTGAGTGCCATTCACGGTATGTTGGCAGCGATTGGAATTATAATCATCAGCAAACAGGCTCATATTTTATTCAATCTTCCCCCGGTAAACGAAATGGGGAAAGCGTTGGCTGAACCCATTGAATTAATTATGGCAATTCCGCATTCCATAGCCAATGCAGATCCTGCCGTTGCGATGATTGGAATTTTGAGTTTGTTGATTGTGTTGTTGTGGCCCAAGTTAACCTTAGGTGGCTTAAAGAGAATTCCTGCGCCGTTGGTGGTTTTAACGGTGGCTATTGGATTAGCGCAAGTTTTGCAATTGGATAAAAAATACTTAGTTCATTTTGATCAAGACTTTATTCATACCATTGCTTGGAATGAACGTTTTGATGGAATTCAACACATTGGAATCTTTGCGAAATATGTGTTGATGTTCGCTTTGGTGGGGAGTTTGGAGAGTTTACTTACCGTAAAAGCCATGGATGCGATGGACCCTTACCAACGAAAAAGCGATGCCAACAAAGATTTGATGGCTGTAGGGTTTGGTAATATTGTATCCTCCATAGTGGGTGGTTTGCCCATGATTAGCGAGGTGGCAAGAAGCAGTGCCAATATCCACAATGGTGCTAAAACTCGATTTGCTAACTTTTTCCACGGAATGTTTATGCTGATATTTTTGTTTTTTGATCTGCAGTTCAGCGATTTAATACCCAATGCAGCATTGGCCGCATTGTTAATTGGAGTGGGTTTGAAGTTAGCCAGTCCCAAAGAATTTGGAAGAATGGCGAAGATTGGATTTGAACAGTTGTTAGGATTTACAGTAACCATCGTAGTGACCCTTTTAACCGATTTATTGATAGGCATAGCGGCGGGTATTTCCGTAAAATTGATGGTTCAATTGTTATTGGGAGCACCTTTGGCTAGAATGTTTAAAGCAAAAATCATTAAACAAAAAAACCATTGGGAAATCCTTGGAGCTGCTGTTTTTTCCAATTGGTTGGGTATCCGAAAACATTTGGAGCAATTTGCACGTTCTTCTGAGTTATACCTCGACTTTTCTCGATGCAATGTGGTGGATCATACAGTTTTGGATAATCTGTTGCATTTACAACTAGAATTTGAACATCAAGGCGGCAAGCTTCATCTGTTGGGTTTGGAAACCATGAAATCGGCCAATAAAAACAACCACGCTGCAGGGGCCTTAAATCGACCAAAAAACGAGCGATTAAACAAGAACGGGGATATTAAAACAACTTAGCATGAACGAGTTTGATTGGCAAAATTGCCTCCACAAACTCAAACATTATCTACCTTCTCAAGCACCTCTAAAAGACTTCATCCATCACAATACGCTGCATGGATTTCAGGAGTTTGATTTTTTTACGGGTATAGGGACGGCCAGGAAATGGTTTGGGTATCAAGTATATATTTCGCTGAACGAGTATCGAGAAAAATACAATTCCGGTCAGATTTCCGAGCAAATATTGCACTATGTAATCGAAAAATATGCGCCTACTGGAGATAGTTCTACATGGAAGCATGCATTGATTTCAGGGAAATTTTCGTTGGAAAAGACACCTACCGTGGGCAGGTTGCGAGAACAATGGAAATTTAAAAAAGGACTTGATTTTGATGTGTTTATTCAGCCTGTTCTATTTCAGATTTTAGGTGCATTTTTGGATCAAGGGATTTCTTCTTGGAGCTTCCCCTATGCGGATTTGCCTTTTTGGAAAGCACTGCAATCGTTGGAAAGTAATAGCGTGCACGGGGTTTTGCAATCTACTCAGGCAAAGAAATTACTGATGAAGGAATCGCTGGAAACAAAAGAATTGTTGTATTTGCTGTTGGGATCTTCCACGTTGTTTGAGCAGTATATTTTCGATCAACAATTTACCCATGCCGGCTGGTCTGGATTGGTTGCTACCATCGAATCGCATCCCGAGACTTTGCTTCGGCCCAGATCCATCACCTTGGAGGAACTCATTAAATTTCAATTGCTGCTGGAGTTGGATTTGATCTATGCCAAATGGGAAGATAATTGGGAACCTATGAATTATTGGGTGGATTCGACCTTGGTCATGTCGCCGTTTCAAACATTCGAACCTACGGAATTGGATTCAGTCCTGATGCTATGGCAACGGGCGTTGGAAAATTCGTATTACCACGAGGTTTTATCGGCATTGCAATTGAATGTGTTGTTAGGCAACAATCAAGGAATTCAACCCGCTGTTAAACCTGTAGTTCCTTCGTTTCAGGCCATGTTTTGTATAGACGATAGGGAATGCAGTATTCGCCGACATGTAGAAGAAATCGACAAACATTGTGCAACCTATGGAACACCCGGTTTTTTCAACTTGGAATTCTATTATAAACCGGAAAATTCCAATTTTATTACCAAGCACTGTCCAGCACCGGTACAACCCAAATATCTAATTAAAGAGAAGCAATCTTCCAAAAAACACCAAGGAGAGATGCATTTCAATACAAGCTCACATACGATTGTTGGCGGTTGGTTGATGGCACAAGTCATGGGATTTTGGTCTGCATTAAAATTGGTAAAAGGAATATTTTTTCCTAGCATGGATGGGAATTCCTCGTCCTCTTTAAACCATTTAGGGGAAATGGCAACCTTAACCGTGGAACACCAAGGGGAGTTTGAGGGCGATTTGCAAATAGGGTACACCGTAGAGGAAATGATTGTAAGAGCATTGGGCTTGTTTCGAAGTATTGGCATGGTAGATACGTTTGCGCCCTTTGTATATGTCATTGGCCATGGTAGCAGTACTACCAATAACCCCCATTATGCAGCCTACGATTGCGGCGCTTGCTCCGGTAGACCCGGATCGGTGAATGCTCGTGTATTGGCAACCATACTCAATCGAACCGACGTGCGACAAGGGTTAAGTCAACACGGAATTAACCTTCCCAAAGAGACCGTCTTTATTGGTGCATTGCACGATACCACGCGCGATGAAATTGTGTTTTACACCCGCGATCTGCCGCCCAATTGGAATGTTAAACAGCATCAGTCCAACGAGCAAATATTTAAGACCGCCTTGCAATTGAATGCCAAAGAACGGTCTAGGAGATTTGTTTTAATTAATCCACAACTTTCTTTGCGGTTAACCCACCAAATAGTAAAATTGAGGTCTGTATCTGTATTTGAGCCCAGACCCGAATTAAATCATGCTACCAATGCACTGTGTATCATTGGACGAAGAGAATTCTCACAGCATGTGTTTTTGGATCGCAGAGCTTTTTTAAATACGTACAATTGGAAACTCGATTCAACAGGGGATTCTTTGTACTCGATAATTAAAGCAGCTGCACCCGTCTGCGGAGGGATAAACTTAGAATATTATTTTTCTAGGGTGGACAATAATTCGTTAGGAGCGGGTTCGAAATTGCCACACAACGTCGTAGGACTGTTGGGTGTTTCCAATGGAGTTGCAGGAGACTTGAGGACGGGGTTACCTTCCCAAATGATAGAGGTCCACGATCCTCTGCGGTTGTTAATGATTGTGGAGCAATTGCCCGAAGTTGTGTTAAGCGTAATTCAGCGTGACGCAGCTACCTACGAATGGTTTAAAAACGAATGGGTGAACCTGGTGGTGTTTCATCCCGTAGAACAGAGAATTTATAGTTTTGAAAAGAGTGCATTCGTGCCCTATCCCTTGGAAAGACAGCATATTCCGGTGGAAAAAGTAACTGTGGATTGGATGCAGGAAACGATAGACAATTTACCGGTCGTAATTATGGAATAACATGGAGAAATTATTGCAATTATTTATTGGGATACCGCTACTGGGTTATGTGCTCAGTTTGTTCATTCCAGAAAAGAAAGAAGATTGGTTATCCGGGATTGCCTTTGCATGCAGCCTATTGTATTTGTTGTTTGTGCTTGCATTTACGGGCCAATGGATCAATCAAGGTTGGCATCCCATCAATCTGAAAGAAATCGCGATTTTCACTTCCGATGAATACGAGTTTTTGGTAGATTTCTATTTCGATCGATTTACCGCAGTGTATTCGTTGGTGGGGGGATTCTTATTGTTCGTGATTGTTCGATTTTCTAGGGTGTATTTGCACCGTGAATCGGGCTACAAGCGGTTTTTTAATACCATTTTGTTCTTCTTTACGGGGTACAACATCGCAATTTTCTCAGGGAATTTTGAGACCTTGTTTATCGGTTGGGAAATTTTAGGTATTTCGTCTTTCCTGTTGATTGCTTTTTATCGGGAGAGAATATTGCCCGTACAAAATGCGTTGAAGGTTTTCTTTATTTATCGAATAGGGGATATCGGATTGATTTTAGCCATGTGGTTGAGTCATCATTTATGGCATGAAAACATCTCCTTTGCCAAGCTGAATAATGCCGAAATTGTACACCACCAATTGCTTAATCACAGCTTGGAAGCTACCTTGGTTTCCTTACTGGTGCTGATTGCTGCATACGCCAAAAGTGCCCAACTTCCCTTTTCTTCGTGGCTGCCTAGGGCGATGGAAGGACCAACACCTTCCAGTGCAATCTTCTACGGATCTTTATCCGTGCATATCGGTGCTTTTTTGTTGATTCGTATATTTCCGTTTTACGAAAATCAATGGGTTTTTCGAGCCTTTGTAATTTTTATGGGGGCCTTTACCAGTTTGGTGGCCAGCATGATCGCGAAAGTACAATCCAATATTAAAAGCCAGATTGCCTATTCATCGGTGTCTCAGTTGGGGTTGATTTTCGTAGAAATCGCCCTGGGATGGCACAATTTGGCCATGTTCCATTTTGCAGGGAATGCCTTTCTTAGAACTTACCAGCTGCTGATATCCCCTTCCGTGGTAACCTATCGGATAAGAGAACAGTTCTTTACCTTGAAAAAGGAGTCCAGAAAGCCGTTTTTCTTCATTCCAACGTCGTGGTCCAATTATTTTTATTGGCTCTCCGTACGCGAATTTAACCTGGATCATTGGAACTACCGATGGTTGTGGCACCCATTAAAGCGATTGGGTAGATGGGCTAGGTTCATTTCTACTACCAAAGGTCAACGGGTACTGCTTGGGTTATTTATTTTGGGATTGTTAGTGAAAGTATTAATTCCTGTTCGTGGAATGGAGGATTCCTTGTCCGTGTATTTGACTTGGGCGTGTTTAGGGATAGCCTTGCTCTCCGTAGCCAGAGCTTTCGCCATGTATACCCATATCGTCAATGGTTGGTTGCTCTTGGTTTCTGGTCATTTTTGGATTGCCTTGGGAATGACGTGGAACGAACATATCAGTACAAGCGAATTGATGTTCTATCTGAGTGGTGTGCTGATAGCCGGTGGTTTAGGATATAGGTTGCTTCAACGGCTTATGAAATTGGAAGGCCATCTCGATATTCGAGTTTTTCATGGACTGTCCAAAACCAGAACGTCGTTGTCCTTGGGATTCTTGCTATGCGGAATGGGTATCGCAGGGTTTCCTATTACGCCCACCTTCATTGGCGAAGACTTGATATTTAGCCACATTCATGAAAATCAATTGTTGATTGCCTTTTTGAGTTCAACCATTTTTGTAATTAATGGTTTGGCGGTGATCCGATTGTATGCCCGTTTGTTTATGGGTCCATACAAGAATTCCTTAGGAAATATTCCCATTATGTCATAGTACTCCAGATGCTGTGAGTTTGCGTTTTGTTTATAAAAAAAGGCTGTCGAGAGACAGCCTTTTTGATAAATCATTCCAGAATTATCGTTGTAGAGCCGATGAAATTCTTATCGTAAACAACCAGTTGGTACACACCTGATGGTAGATTTTCGTTGGTCATTGAAAAGGCTTGTCCCTTGAAATTTGAAAACTGCTTCACTTTTGTTCCTTGCAAAGAATAAATACAGATTTCCGCATCGAACAATGCACTGGGGAATTCAACGACTGCTGCGTTAGAAAATGGATTGGGCGATACTTTGAAATTCTTTTTGGTTTTGATGCTGGAGATCCCGGCCAACATGAAAATCCCACAACTGTCCAATCCTTTTTTATAATAAGTTAATTGAAAATCTGTAGTGGTAATACCGCGCAAGACATGTTCTAATTTGAAATAAGGGCCTCCCAATCCTTCCACAAAATACGTTTCGTGGTTTATGGGTTCAAAGGATAGCGAATCGTAGGCTCCAGGAACTTTTGCCCAAACTTTTCGATTGCAAAACGAATCGTAGTAAACATCCACAATGGCTCGTTGGAATGTACGATTATCGTGAATAACAAAAGAGTCTAAGTTTCGGACCGTATCGTAAAAGGTAGTAGAGGATTCGGTAGGACTGCAGGTTTGGCAAGTGGGTGCTCGGTAATAATCTTGTTTGATTTTGTAAACTATATATTCTTGAACGGGGTTGTCAATTCTATCGAGAATCGTGTGGGTTTTGTAAATGGGTGGACCCGGTGTTTCTGTGTAATAATTAGTTCCTTGCATTACATCGCCCACCTGATAATTGTATACTTGGCGGTTGGTTAATGGACGTTGAGCATTGGCTGTGGTAGCCAAGAAGACCAACCATATGAAAATGAAATTTCGGGCGTAGAGTTTTACCATGCAGGGAAGTTATTTGGATTTTGCATAGGTTGTTGGCTGTAGGGGGTACAAATGACAATCATTTGACAAAGATTGGAACGAGTAGCTTGTACGCTAGGGTTGACGAATCAATGCAATTTTTTTAATCCGATTTTGTGAAATGCGACCTATAAGACAAGGCTAACCTTTTAATTAACCTATGGTAAGTGTAAAGCTCAAAGATCCATTGCATTCGGCGATGTATCCGCACTTTTGGGGTTGTTTGCAGTTAAATGGTTACGGATGTAGATACTGAGGATTATCAATATCACAGAATAAATCGAATTGATTATTTCAATTTGATCATTCAGGCTGTAGAAAGAAGTAAATCTGTGAATGGTTAGTATCGCAAGTACGATAAATGAATAGATAATGAATCCATAGGGTTCTCTTCTATATGGACCGGTGAAATAACTGTAAGGTATGCAAAGCAAACTAATGATTAGTGTTAAATGAATAAATAGAGCACCGCCCAAAAAACCTGTGTCGAAAAGTGGTAAATAGAAGTTGAACATGATCGGGAAAATGGGCGTAAAAGATATCCCCAACGCGAGTAACCAATATCTTAAAAAAATTAGGTACATAATCAAAAATACAAAAAATACGATAAGGATTGAAGTTTAAGTGGAAATGATTATGACTAATAACGTCATGAATTCAAATAAATTAGCGGCTGTTTTAGTTTGGCTATTTGTTGAATTAATGATTTAACTTGTCGAATTGCCAATGTAATCATTCATTGATAATTGGTTATTTTCGAATTATTAAAAACATAAAATGTTCTCCTTGCAATCCGTAGAAAAGCCTCTTGTGCGTGGCAAATGGCGCAGAAAATTGGGGAGAGAATATTTTATTCTAAAGCGCAAATTTCATTGGTTGTTTTCGCGGGTGAAATTCGCTCAAGTATCGGAGAATAGGAAGTTGTCATTTTCCTTAATACATCATCGGTCTGTTTTACTTCGGCAGCTGAAAGATGTGGATATGCAATTGCAGTACAATAAAGTTAAGAATCTTCAACTAGCGATTACGAAAATTAATCAGGTAATTATACATCCCGGGGAGACGTTTTCTCTGTGGAAGTTGGTGGGTCGACCTACTTCGGACAAGGGATATTTGCCTGGATTGGCGTTGCACAACGGACAAATTTCGTCTGATATCGGCGGAGGTTTGTGTCAGTTAGGAAATTTATTGTACTGGATGGTGCTACATTCTCCGCTATCGATCACAGAGCGCTGGCGGCATGGATTTGATGTGTTCCCGGATTCGAATCGTAGCATTCCGTTTGCTTGCGGAGCAACCTTAGCCTACAACTACATCGATCTGCAATTTCAGAACAATACCCCCAATACATTTCAAATTCATGTATGGCTCGATGATGAATTTCTGCAAGGCGATTTACGTTGCTCGGAATCGTTATCGTACCGCTACGAAATTTACGAAACCGACCATCAATTCAAACAGCAGCCTTGGGGTGGGTACACGCGTCACAACCGAATCTGGAAACGCATCACGGATTTGCACAACCAGGACACCACAGAGGAGTTGGTTTCCGAAAACAATGCGATCATGATGTACAGTCCATTTCTGACAACTAACGTTTAATTTTTTTTCAATTGCCGGTGGATTAGTCTATTGTGTTGATTTTTTATTGCTAAGTAATTGAATTTTCAAGCAAACTTCATCAGGTGTTAATACGCTAATTTCACTGGTTTTAAAATCCTTTATATTTCGTGTTACGATAAAATTCAAATCGGAATAGGATGAAGCACATAGAATTTGTATCGCATCTTCAAAATCCTTGTGAATTGAATTTAATCCTTTTTTTAGCACATCCGTATCTACGGGTATTACATGCAAAAATTCAAGGAGGTTTGATATAATTTTTCGTAGCTCTTTTTCGTCGACATATTTTTTCAATAGATAGTGCGTAGTTGCAATTGAATGTGAAGAGGTATATAGTTGAGTTTTGTTTTCTTCCGAACTTTTGAAAATTTCTATGGCATGTTTACTGAATGGACTTCGGTCGGCTATCAAATCAACTAGTATGTTGGTGTCTAGAAATAATTTGATCATAACAAATGTTTATTTTCAAAGGCCGATTGTAATTCTTTCTTTTCGTCAAAATCTTCAGGAAGTTTTACTGAACCAATTAAGTTCTTCAATTTAGGGGATATATCTGAAGTATGGTTTTCATCTGTGATGGTTTGAAGATAATTT
>JACCDP010463114.1_pt1 | contig 28380 bp, 21 predicted proteins | sample 7445841 | NCBI WGS metagenome assembly JACCDP01 (sample SAMN15323441, study PRJNA562643) | freshwater metagenome | isolation source: river surface water | place: USA:Blue River Watershed | collected 2017-08-17 | reverse complement strand
CCGCAGGGGTAACAGTAGCTTTGGCTACCGATTGCAACCCAGGCAGTTCCTATACAACTTCGATGCCATTTTGCATTGCCCTAGCGGTTCGCGAGATGAAATTTAGCGTAGAGCAGGCGATATGGTCAGCCACCATGGGAGGGGCTAAGGCGTTGCGACGCGAGGATATCGGGCAAATCGCTGTTGGCAAATCAGCCGATTTTGTAGTTTTGGATGCACCTTCTTACCAGCATCTGGCTTATCGGCCAGGAGTCGACTTGATCAATCAAACCGTTATTTCTGGAACATCTATATACAGGAGCAATAAGTGAAGACCGTAGTAATCAATCCGCAAGGCATAACGATGCAAGACGTGATTGCTGTTGCTCGAGAAAATGCCAAAGTCGAGATTTCAAGCCAGAGCCTCGAAGCGATGCAAAAAACTCGATCCATAGTTGAAGATCTTGCCAATTCCGCTGAACCGGTTTATGGAATCTCAACTGGCTTTGGTGCTCTTGCCAACACCGCCATCGCGCCTAGCGATCGTGCCCAGCTGCAAAAATCTTTAATTCGTTCGCACGCGGCCGGAGTTGGGCCGGTTGTCGAAACCGAAGTTACTAGGGCCCTAATGATGTTGAGGCTAAAAACGTTGGCTTCAGGAAGGACCGGCGCTAGACCAATACTTGCTGAAACCATGGCGGCAATTCTAAACGCGGGAATCACACCGATAGTTCACGAGTATGGGTCGCTTGGCTGCTCCGGAGACTTAGCGCCGCTTGCGCACTGCGCGATGGTGTTGATGGGCGAGGGAAGAGCGTTTGGTCCAGATGGTAAGGAAGAAGATGTTCCAACTCTTTTGGCAAAAGCGGGCATCACTGCAGTTGAGCTTCGTGAGAAAGAGGGGCTTGCGCTAATCAATGGAACCGACGGTATGCTCGGCATGCTTATCCTCGCGCTTGATGATTTAGCCAAATTGACCGATTACTCAGATTTGATAACCGCAATGACAATTGAAGGCTTACTCGGCACCGACCAGGTACTAAGAGCTGAACTCCATGAACCACTTAGACCGCACCCTGGGCAAGCTAAGTCTGCAGCAAATATGTTCAATGCTCTGCTTGGTTCCGAGATTGTCAAATCACATCGGCACGGTGATGGCCAAGTTCAGGACGCCTACTCACTTCGTTGCGCACCGCAGGTAGCCGGAGCTGTCAGAGACACAATCGATCACGCGAGGGTCGTCGCTCAAAGAGAATTACAGGCAACAATCGATAACCCGGTTATCCTGCCCAGCGGTGAAATTAGTTCCAATGGCAATTTCCACGGAGCTCCTGTTGGTTACGTTTTGGATTTCCTAGCCATTGCTGCAACCGATCTAGCTTCAATCAGCGAGCGAAGAGTTGATCGGATGATGGATAAGAACCGCAACAACGGGCTAAACGCCTTTTTGGCAGGGGATGCTGGCGTTGATAGCGGCTTGATGATTGCTCAATACACGGCAGCTGGCTTAGTTTCCGAATCAAAGCGCTTGGCTAATCCAGCTAGCGTTGACTCGATTCCGACCTCGGCAATGCAGGAGGATCATGTTTCGATGGGCTGGCATGCTGGTCGGAAACTTAGAAAAATCATTGACAATCTAAGGTCAGTTTTAGCCATCGAGTTGATTAGTGCCGGTCGATGCCTTGACCTGCGCGCTCCGCTAAAGCCAGCTAAAGCGACCTCCGAACTATTGGCAAAACTGCGTAAAGTGGTGCCAGGAGTTGGTCCGGATCGGTTTCTTGCTCCAGAGATTGCTGCAGCTACCGAATTACTTAGGTAACTCTTCGCGGCCGTAGTGTTTTCCCGCCTTGAGCACGGCTGGCCCAAATATAAGCAGGATAATTAGTCCGATTACGGCGGCGGCCTGGAATACTTCTCTAACTCCAAAAGCGGTAATTGCAATACCGGCTATAGCCGTGCTGGTAACGCTACCGACGGTGATGATGGCATTAAATGTGCTCATCACCCTAGCCCTTACTGATTCTTCAGTTCGGTTCTGAACAAAACCAATGCCATAGGCGTTTAGTAGCGACATGCAAACTCCACCCAGGTAGCCAAAGCTCATGACAACCCACCAGTGATTAGCTCTAGCAATTGTGAACACCACAACTACAATCATCAAAATTGCCACTGTGACAATGCGTAGGTGATATTTCAATGGCACTTTGGTCAAAGTCGTAAAGATGCCACCGGTGATTGCGCCGAGTGCAAATATTGCACCAACAATTCCATAAATCAACGGAGTAGCTTTTAGCTCATCAATCAACAGGAAGACTTCACCCACTTGGATCACACCAAGGGAAACAATTAGGACAGCGGTGAGTAAGACAATTGCCCTGATCAGTGGATCTTTGAAAACGAACTTGACTCCGGCCAATGCTTTCAGAGAACTTTCATCGTGCTCGGTGATTCCGACCCGATTTACCTTTAGCAAAATTACCGTTACTGCCAAGACTAGGAACGATATTCCGTCGATGATAAAGGGCCAGAAGTAACCAGTTCGGTCAACAAGAATGCCACCTAGTGCAGGTGCCATCATGGTGCCGAGGGCATTGAATGTGGTTTGCATTCCAGTAGCTCGGGACATGTCCTCGCGAGTTGCCAGTGAAGGAATCAGAGCAATAAATGCTGCACCAACTCCGGTGTTGGCGGTAGCGGAGATGAATAGTGCGATGTATGCCCACCAGGCCGGTAGATCCATGGCCAGGCTAAAACTGCAAAGACTCATCACCAGCATTAGTGGTGGCAAAAACAACCTGGTCGGGTAGCGATCGGCTAGAAGCCCAGCCCAAGGACTGAATATAACCGAGGGGATAAGCATGCAAAGAAATAGTAGCGATACGCCGGCGGCACCTGCAGTGTCTTTGTCTCGAAGGACTACGGCAAAGGTGGTAAGTGCACTACCTAAAAAGGACAGGCCAGAGGCTGCAGTAAGAATCTGCAGTTTGCGCCATTGCGTTTTCTGGACCAAAGTAGCCTCCCTCACCTAATCTAGTTGCCAGCAAGGCGCTAATTGAAGTATGCCCTTACTTGTTCATGTAGGAGAGAGTTGGTAGCCAGCACATGGCTTGATTCTGGGGTTAGTTCACCGACAAAATCAGTGATTTTGCCACCGGCTTGTTCAACTATTGGCACCAGCGCAGCAATATCGTAAATCTGCAGCCCGTGTTCGCAAGTCAGATCAATAGCCCCTTCAGCTAGCAGCATATAGCTCCAGAAATCACCAAATGCTCTGGTGCGCCACACTTTTCTGGCTAGGTTCATCAGATTATCTAACTGACCTATTTCATCCCAAAGCTTTAAGCTCACATAACTCATCGAAGCAATTTCAAGGTCAGTGATTTTTGAAACAGCTAATTTTGTAATCCGGCCATCAACCTGCTTGGTTTCAGCGCCAGTGCCTGGAGCCGCCCACCATCTTCTTGCCATGGCCGGAGCACTAACCACCGAGACCACAGGTTTGCCATCGATAGCCAGAGCAATCAATGTTGCCCAAACCGGAACGCCGCGCATGTAGTTTGCTGTGCCATCAATCGGATCAATAATCCAGGTTCTCGAACCTTTACCGTGCAGATTCTCTCCAGAGTTCCCATACTCTTCACCAATTATTGAGTCGTTGGGACGTTTAGTTTTTAACAGGTTCTTAATTGCCTCTTCAACAGCTCGGTCGGCTTCAGTTACTGGGGTTGAATCAGGCTTAGTTTCAACTTTGAAATCTTGAGCAATAAATCTTGGCAGAGATATTGAATCTGCTAGATCAGCAAGTTCACTGGCTAACTTTAGATCGTCTTCGTATGAGAAATTCACTATTCGCTTCCTGCCGAAATCATCAACCTGCGAAGAGAGTCCACTCTAGCGGCAATGACCGAGTCTTTTTCTTTAGCTTCATCCAGAGCACAGTCAGGCGAATCGGCTAAATGTGAACAATCCCTAGGGCAAAGTTTCACAATCTCCCAAAGATCTTCAAAACTTCTAATTAGATTTGCCAGTGAAACGTGACCTAAACCAAAAGAGCGAACGCCAGGGGTGTCGATTATCCAAGACTTGGCATCAAGCCTTAGGGCTCTAACCGATGAACTGGTGTGTCGACCTCTACCGGTTACCTCATTCACTCCACCGGTAGCTCGATCTGCATCTGGAACCAGAGCATTGACCAAAGTCGATTTACCAACCCCGCTTGCGCCAACTACAACGGTGAGCTCACCAGCCAAAAAATCTTGTAATTCCTCTAGGGACGGGGAGTCTTTTCGATTCAAAATTATTGGAACCGAAAGACTAGAAAAGTGCTGAACTAAATCAATCGGGTCAGCAAGATCAGTTTTGGTCAGAACAATCGCTGGCCGCAACCCCGCATCGTAGCCAGCGGCTAGGTAGCGATCAATTAGTCTGGTCCTCGGTTCCGGATTGGTAACCGCAGCCACTATCAATAACTGGGTGGCATTGGCGACAATTACGCGTTCAACCTGATCACTATCGTCAGCGCTTCTTCTGAGCACGGATTCTCTAGGTTCAACTCGGACAATCAGAGCTAGAGCGCCTTCTTGCCCGCTGGTATCGCCAGAGAGTGCAACCACATCGCCAACTACCGCTCCTGATTTGCGCAGCTCTTTAGCCAGAGTAGCCGTGATAATTTGCTGATTGTCCAGACTGACCAGATACCTGCCAAGATCCACCTGGACTACCATGCCGATAGGTGCGTCGATGTGGCTTGGTCTAGTTTTGGTCCTTGGTTTGCTGCCTTTGGGATTTGCCCTTACCCGAACATCCGTTTCGTCGAGATCGTGATCTCCATTTTCGGGTTCGTAGAGCCAACTCAATTGCTTGTACCTAGCATTTGACTCCAGAGTTCAATAAAGTTTGGCATGGTTTTACTAACCACATTTATATCATTCACCGTAATGCCTGGCACAGCCAAACCTATAATTGCCGCTGCCGTAGCCATTCGGTGATCACCGTAGCTATCCCAGAGGCCACCGTGCAAATTACTGCTTGCTTGAATTTCAATACCGTCAGTCAGTTCGATGGCCTGACCACCGATTTTATTGATTTCAGTAGTAAGTGCCTTGAGTCGATCAGTTTCATGGCCGCGAAGATGTGAAATGCCGGTTACTCTGGATTTTCCATTTGCAAGAACAGCTAGAGCAATCACAACCGGAGCTAATTCACCGCCAAGGCTGAGGTCAATATCAATTGGTTTAACTTCGCCATTGCCAAGTACAACCAAATCATCGCCGTCAAAACTAACCTGTCCTCCCATTTTGGGAAGTATCTCTTCAAAAAGTTTGCCCACCTGTGTGCTCTGCTTTGGCCAGTTTCTGATCCTTACGGATCCTCCGGCTACTAAGGCGGCAGCTAAAAAAGGCCCAGCATTAGATAAATCAGGTTCAATCACTATTGATTTGCCTGCAATGGGACCGGGTTCGACCCGCCAAGTGTTAGCCGAGAGTTGTTCAGCTTTTACTCCACGATCAGTCAGACACTTTAGGGTCATTTCGATATGAGGCATGCTCGGTAGTGTTTTGCCGACGTGGGTCAGCGTGAGGCCACTTTTGAACCTAGGCGCGGCCAGTAGTAGTCCGGAAACGAACTGCGAGGAAGCGCTGGCATCTATTTCTAGCTCACCACCTAAAATTTCACCGGTGGAAGAAATGGTGAAAGGCAGAGTTTCAGGGTTTTCAGCAGTTACCTGACAGCCAAGTTTTTGTAGGGAACCGATAGTTGCAGACATGGGTCTAGCCCGAGCCGCTAGGTCACCGTCGAAACGAATGGTTCCTGGAAATAATGCCGCTACTGGAGGTATAAAGCGCATGACTGTCCCAGCTAGACCGCAATCAATCCCTGTATTTACAGGGATGTCAGTGGTTGCAGGGACAATAAATATGTCACCCCCCGAAGTTCTGCTGATTTGGGTTCCAAGTTTCACCAAGGACTCGATCATCAGGGCAGAGTCTCTGGATTCTAGGGGAGCGATGAGTTCAGAAGGACCGGAGGCTAAGGCAGAAAGGACTAACTCACGATTGGTAAGTGATTTTGAGCCAGGAAGCCAGACATCTCCAGCCAAGGGGTGGGAAATGGTCGGTGCTAACCAACTTTTTTCACCAGTTGGGGAATAATTCGGACTCTGCATTGGTATCTATTCTATCTGCCCCCGTTTTTAGCTTTCGAAGTGGAATCTCGAGCTTCTTACCAACAGATAGCCAGGCCCCATATATATGTGGGTTAAAAATTCTAAGGAGAGATAACTAATAACCATTCAATTCATAAATTACAGCAGTAAACCGGCTCGCAAGCAATATCGAGTCGAGGCAACCATCCCAGCAACTAAGCGCAAGCAGAAAGCAGGTCACCCAAATATGACAAATGAACTAGGCATCAACGACGATTCCTTACGTTTGCTAGCCGATAACTACGTATGGCTTCGCTACACCTGCCGTAGAGAGAACTTCAAGCAGGAAGAAGAGCTGTTTAGCCTCGTCGTGGAGAAAGCCCTCGGCAGCCTAGCCGGCTTCAAAGATCAAGGTTATGGCATCAAGCCGTGGCTTCGTGTCATCGTAAAAAACACAAATAAGGACCTGCTAAGGACCACCAACGTTGAAAATTCCAGACGCGCTCCAAACGTGGTTACTTTTGATGGTGATGGTGGCGAACAGGTGGACATCTTTGATAATCCAATTGACGAAGCCCTCCACGCAATTTCTGCTGAGGATCGCTTCATATATCTTCAAGAGCTAGGAAACATGGCAAAAGCGTTGCGCCAGCTTGAAGAGCCATTCCAACAGACCATTCGTCTATGGCTGACCGGATACAGCTACAACGAAATTGCCGCCGAAATGGGCGTGAGCACTAACACCGTGGGAACTCGAATCCACCGCGCTAAGCAAGACCTGCGTAAACTACTAAAAGATTTGGCCATCGAATATGGCTTTTCAAGCAAAGACAAGAAAAAGTAAAGGGAAAATGCAATGACAGTTTTCAACTGCCAGCAAGTTTTGGATAAGGCAACGTTTTATCTAGATAACGAAGTAATCGAAGAAGAAAAAGTTGCCATTGATAGTCATCTCAGGGAATGTAAAGCTTGTGCTGAGGAGTATGCGGTTGAAGCTCGAATCTCAAGCATGATCATTTCTTCAGACTGGAATCCGATAAGTACCGAGGATTTAGTTCAACAAGCGATGATCAACTACATGCAAAAGCGAGATATCGACTAGATTTCCTGGTCTGGAAGATCTAGCCAGCGGTACCAACCCTGATTTAGCACCAACCAGGCGATTAGACCATGGCCAAGTTGACCAGGTTGACCAAAGCTCGAATTGCGAAGTTCGGCGTTAAATCCCTGGTGGTCAATTAGTGGCCTGAAGGCATCGACAAATGGCAGCGATCTTCTCGCCGCGACATCTTCAAAACCAGCGGCAAGGTGTTCAATCTCATAATTCAATTGCGGGTTCCTTGATGGAATCGGCGAAATTACAAAAGGTTGAATACCCTTGCTGGTGGCGGTGTCTAAAATGTTTGCAAGATTTAATCTAGAGCGAGACATCGATATTCCAGCGTTTATGTCATTCGGATTTAGACAAACTAAAAGTCGATTGTCAGTTTCATCGGAAAAGCGTCTGGCGCATTCATCAAACCAGATTTCACTCAGTCCCGCGGTAGTAATCTCCGGTATTGGCAAGCTATAAAAATCTACCCGTGGATATTCGCTTTGGGTTTTTGCGATGACTCGGCCAACCCAACCTAAACCTTTTGGGTCACCCCCAGCGCTAACCAGATCGTCACCGACGATGACGATTCGGATATTGCGCTTCGGCTCATTCATTGATTAGGCGAAAGCTCTCTCAATAAGATCGGCTTGCTCGGCCGCGTGGCTCTTAGCCGAACCAGTTGCTGGTGAAGCGCTTGCTGGTCGGGAAACCAACTTGGCTACTTGTCCGTTCATGTATTTCGGCAGGAATAGACCGATGTATGTCCATGGCCCTTGGTTTGCTGGCTCATCCTGAACCCAGACCAACTCGGCATTTGGATACTGGGCGTATACCTGCTTGATCTCATCAACCGGAGTTGGGTAGAGCTGCTCGACCCGAACAATCGCGGTGCTCTGATCATTGCGCTTTTCGGCTTCTGCCAAAAGATCCCAGTAGATCTTTCCTGAACAGAACAATACCTTCTTGACCGACGCTTTATTCAAGGGTCTTGGCTCATCGATAACGCGCTGGAATGAACCGGTGGTGAAATCTGCAACAGTAGAGGATGCGGCTTTTAGACGAAGCATCGACTTCGGTGTGAAAACAATCAATGGTCTTCTAGGTCTTGAGTATGCCTGCTGGCGCAATAGGTGGAAATGATTTGCTGGTGTCGAAGGCTGGGCCACGGTCATGTTGTTCTCGGCACAGAGCTGGAGGTATCTTTCGATTCGCGCCGAGGAGTGATCTGGTCCTTGACCTTCGTAACCATGAGGAAGTAAAAGCACCAGAGATGAATGCTGGTTCCACTTTTGCTCCGCTGAGGAGATAAATTCATCCAAGATGGTTTGGGCACCGTTAGCAAAATCACCAAACTGTGCTTCCCAAAGCACCAGGGCATCTTCGCGTTCTACGGAATAACCGTACTCAAAACCCATAGCTGCATATTCGCTCAGCAGCGAGTCATAGATGTAGAACTTGGCCTGGTTTGAACTTAGGTTTCTAAGCGGCATCCACTCTTGGCCATTTACTCGATCGTGGAATACCGCGTGGCGTTGCACAAAAGTTCCGCGCCTAGAGTCCTGCCCGGCCATGCGGATATTTACGCCTTCAACAAGCAAAGAACCAAGGGCAATTAGTTCACCAAAGCCCCAGTCGATTCCGCCTTCGCGGCTCATCTCAACTCGCTTAGCTAATAGCTGCTGCAGCTTTGGATGAACATTGAAATTCGGCGGCAGGTTGTTATGGGAGTCACCGATGAGATCCAAAATCTCTTTTGAGATTTTGCTTTCACGGAATATCTCCGGGTGATCGCTAGCCGTGGTACCGATGCCCACCGGCTTAGGCACGATTTCGGCTGGTCTTGAAGTTGCCTCGTGGACCTCAACGAAAGCATTTTCTAACTTCGCCTGGAAATCAGCGTTTGATTGCTCGTATTCTTCACGGGTGATATCCCCTCTGCCAACAAGGGACTCTACATACAGGGTTCGCACCGAACGCTTAGCTTCAATTAGTGAATACATCAGCGGCTGAGTCATCGACGGGTCATCACCCTCGTTGTGTCCGCGACGACGGTAGCAAACTAGATCGATAATGGCATCCTTGGCAAATTTTTGTCTGTAGTCAAAAGCCAATTGAGCAACCCTAACCACAGCTTCCGGGTCATCGCCGTTGACGTGGAAAATAGGAACCTGAATACCTTTGGCAATGTCAGTTGCGTAAACAGTGGATCTTGACATTGACGGTGGGGTAGTAAAGCCGACCTGGTTATTGATCACGATGTGAATCGTTCCACCGGTGCGGTAACCTCTGAGGCTCATCATGTTGAGTGTCTCTGGCACTACACCTTGACCGGCAAAGGCAGCATCACCGTGAATAAGAAGTGGCAGTACTGGATATTCGGCAGGAGATTTGTCTAAACGATCTTGCTTAGCTCGAACAATTCCTTCGAGCACTGGATTGACCGCCTCTAGGTGAGATGGGTTAGCTGCCAGATAGACCCTGGTGTTGTTTCCAGCAACCGAGGTGAAGACACCGGATGTGCCAAGGTGATACTTCACATCTCCAGAACCCTGGACCGATTTGGTATCCGTGTTACCCTCAAATTCCTTGAATACCTGTCCGTAGGTTTTACCTGCGATGTTGGTAAGCACATTCAGGCGTCCACGGTGAGCCATTCCGATGGCTACCTCATCTAAGTTTGCATCGGCGGATGCTTGCAGGATCGCATCCAAGGCGGCGATGGTTGACTCGCCACCTTCCAGGCTAAAGCGCTTTTGACCGACGAACTTAGTCTGCAAGAAGGTCTCGAAAGCCTCAGCTTCGTTTAGTTTTTCTAGGATGCGAAGTTGCTGAGCTCGACTTGGCTTCTCATAAGGGCGCTCCAATTGCTCCTGCATCCATTTACGCTCTTCTGGAGAGTGGATGTGCATGTATTCGATACCAACTGTTCGGCAGTAGCTATCACGCAGAATTTTCAGTACATCGCGAAGCAGCATCTTTGGTTTGCCACCAAATCCACCGGTCTTTACCACGCGGTCAAGATCCCAGAGGCTTAGACCATGGGTTAACACATCTAGGTCTGGGTGGCTACGCTGCTTGTATTCCAAGGGGTCAATATCGGCCATCAGGTGTCCGCGAACACGATAGGCGTTGATTAGCTCCTGAACTCTGGTTTCTTTGCTTCTGGCTTCCGCGTCGTCGGTGTCTATCGACCAGCGAATTGGTTGGTAGGGGATACGAAGGTCAGCAAAGATTTCATCGTAGAAATCACGTTCGCCAACTAGTAGCTCATTGATAATGCGAAGGAACTCTCCGGAGCCAGCACCTTGAATAACACGGTGATCATAAGTTGAAGTGAGGGTTATCACTTTTGAGACACCGAGTTTAGCTAGGTGCTCCTCGCTCATTCCCTGGAATTCGGCGGGATAATCCAATGCACCAGCGCCAATTATGCAGCCCTGCCCCTTAGTTAGTCTTGGCACTGAGTGAACAGTTCCAATTCCACCAGGGTTGGTAAGCGATGCGGTGGTTCCTGCAAAATCTTCTGCGGTGAGTTTGTTATCTCTTGCCCGCTTTACTAGATCTTCATATGCGGCTAAGTATTCAACGAAGTTTAGTTTTTGAGCTTTCTTGATATTTGGAACAAGTAGCGCTCTGGTGCCATCAGGCTTAGGGATGTCGATTGCTAAACCGAAGTTGATATTAGCTGGCGTGACTGACGCTGGTTTACCTTCAACTTCTTCGTAGTAAACATTTTGACTTGGAAATTCTTTCAAGGCCCGAATAATTGCGTAGCCGATGATGTGAGTGAAGGAAACCTTGCCACCACGAGTTCGAGTTAGATGGGAATTAATCACAATTCGGTTATCGATGAGAAGTTTTGCCGGTATCGCTCTCACGCTGGTTGCAGTTGGAATGGTCAACGAAGCATCCATGTTGGCAGCCAAAGTCTTGGACATGCCCTTGAGGATATTTACCTGATCCTCGGTCGCGTCTTCGATATCACTAACGCTCTGTGAAACTAGTTGGGCTGGAATTGGAGTTGGCTGTGGCTCAACTCTCGTGGTCCTAGCTACCAGTGGGATTGAACCGGTTGCTGGCTTTTCAACAGCAGCATCAGCTTGAACTACGACCTGCGGGATAGCCTGAGTCTGGGGACGAGTCTGATGATATTGCTCGAGAATGGGCAACCATTCTTTATCTACAGAGTCTGGATTTGCAAGCCACTTGGCATACATTTCCTCGACTAGCCACGAATTAGCGCCAAAGTCCTGACCGGATTGTTGGTTGTCGCCGGACAACTGCTCACCTCATACTTTTTGGGGGAAATACATGCTTAAGCCTACCTGCTATTGGCTTTTGGCAATTTATCCCCAGAAAATAGGGGTAAATCGGCCATCGGCTATGCTTGAAACTGTTATGGATCCTGATAATCCCGACCCGAAGCGGCTTGAGCATTGAACGAATGGTTCTTGCTCGCCCTAGGAATCTTACTCACCCTAGGCACCGGCATATTTGTTGCCAGTGAGTTCTCCATGATCAACCTGGAGCGCACTGAATTAGAAGCTCGCCAGGATCGTGGTGAAAAGGGCCTAAGCCTTAGCATTCGAGCACTTAAGCGAACTAGCACGCACCTTTCCTCGGCCCAGTTGGGTATTACTCTGACCACGATGCTCACCGGGTTCTTAGCTGAGCCCTCCTTGGCAATCTTGCTGGAATCTCCACTACGGGATCTCGGTCTTGGTGAAACGGCCATCCGAGCAGCCGCGCTGACCATATCGCTTATCTTGGCAACAATTTTTTCTACCCTGATCGGCGAACTCATTCCTAAGAAGCTAGCCCTTACCATTCCACTTCAGGTAAATAAGGCTGTAGTTCGATTTCAACTAATTTTTAGCTGGATATTTGGCTGGTTGGTTTGGCTACTTAATGCCACCGGTAATGCCATAGTTCGGGCGATGGGAATTGAACCAAAAGAGGAATTGTCTTCAGCTAGAACAGCAGAGGAACTTACCTCGATGGTTCAGCGCTCAGCAAGCCTAGGGGCTATGGAACAGCGCCATGCCGATCTAATTACAAAAACTCTGGCGCTATCGCAACTAGTGGCAGCCGATGTGATGACGCCACGAACCAAACTTGAGTCTTTAGATGCAATAAACACAGTGCAAGATGTCATCAAACGTTCTGATGACACCGGTTTTTCTCGATTCCCTGTTTTTGATGGTTCCGATGATGACATAACCGGAATTGTCCACGTCAAAGCCGCCGCTTCGGTGCCAAGAGAAAAACGTGCACTAGTTCCAGTTACCGCAATTATGGTTGAGCCCTACCGAGTCCCAGAGACAATTTCCTTGGAGAAGTTGATGGGTTCGCTTCGTTCGCACGGCCTGCAGATTGCGGTAGTGGTTGATGAATATGGCGGTACCGCAGGTATTGTCACGCTAGAGGACTTAGTCGAAGAGTTGGTTGGTGAATTAGGTGATGAGCACGATAAAGCAAAAATTGATATTCGCTCAGCTAAGGATAAATCAATCACCTTCCCAGGAATGTTCCGTCCAGACGAATTAGAAGAGAAGTTGGCAATTATTGTTCCAGAAGATGGCGATTACGAAACTGTCGCCGGTTACATGATGGCCAAACTTGGCAAAGTTGCCGAGGTAGGCGATGAAGTAGTGATTGACGGTGGAGTACTTCGAGTTGAGCGTATGGATGGTCGACGTGTTGATCGAATCAAGTTCATACCAGAACCAATCGAGGTGAAAAATGACTGAAGCATGGCTAGGTCTTTTAGCTCTGCTCGGCTTGCTATTAGCAAACGGATTTTTTGTCGGCGCGGAATTTGCGGTGATATCGGCTAGACGTGCCCAAATTGAGCCACGAGCCGAGGCGGGATCACGTCCAGCTAAGTTGACCATCAAGGCCATGGATAACGTAGGTCTGGTGCTTGCCACCTGTCAGCTGGGTATCACAATTTCAGGTTTGCTAATACTTTTGGTAGCCGAACCGGCCATTCATAAACTTCTCGAAGATCCACTTCACCTGTTGGGCCTTTCCGATGCTTTAGTTACTGTGGTGTCTTTTGCCATAGCGGTACTTATTGTTTCCTTCCTGCATGTACTTATCGGTGAGATGGTGCCAAAAAACATCTCCTTCTCAATACCTGAGCGGGCAGCGCTAGTGCTAGGCCCGCTTATTTATGGTTTGGCAATTCTGGTTAAACCGATTGTTTTCGCCCTAAATGCCATAGCTAATTTCTGCCTCAGAATATTTGGTGTCAAGCCGGTCAATGAAACTAATTCTGCATTCACCATTGAGCAGGTTGAAGATATCGTTTCCCACTCAACTCGCGAGGGTGTGCTTAGCGATGAGACCGGAGCAATTAGTAACACCTTTGAATTTACCGATAAGCAGGTCAAGGATATTTTGGTATCGGTTTCCGACGTTGTCACTGTCGGTCTGAGCGTTACCCCTCGAGAAATCGAACAACTTGTTGCCAAGCACGGCTTTAGCCGTTACCCGGTGCTAGATGAAAAACAAGAACTCGAAGGCTATTTGCATCTCAAAGATGTTATCGATGCCGATGAAGAAGATGCCGATCAGCCGGTTCAGAGAAAACTAATTCGTAGTGTTAAAAGTATCGGTGCTGGCGTTGAACTTGAAGACGCGTTGGCGCAGATGCAGCGCGGGCATCAACACTTAGCGGCGAATTTTGATGAGTCTGGAAAACTTCTTGGCTTTATTTTCCTCGAAGACATTTTGGAAGAACTTGTTGGCGATATCCAGGATGCTACTAGACGGGATTAGTCGCTAGGGTATGTTCCACGAACATACTGATTAGGCCAGTAGTCAATCTCCACCCCGAGTTCATGAGCAGCCCTGAGTGGCCAGTAGGGGTCCCTAAGCGATAACCGACCAATCATGATTACATCAATTTCGGTTTCTTGTAAAATTCGTTCGGCCTGCTCTGAAGAAGTTATTAGCCCAACGGTGGTTACCGGTGCTTCTAATTCTTCAGCTAACTCCTTTGATAATGGCACCTGGTAGCCCGGGCCCACGGGGATCTTGACTCCGGCAATAATTCCACCGCTAGAAATATCGAATAGGTCCGCACCAGCTTCATAGCACCACCTTGCCACTTCAGCACAGTCAGCAACAGTGAAGCCGCCCTCTTGGTAATCGGTTGCCGAGAATCTGATCAGAATCGGCATTTCGCCAATTACAGCTCTCATTCTTTTAACCATTTCCACTAGAAAACGAGCGCGATTTTCTGCGCTTCCGCCAAACTCATCGCTTCGTTGATTAGTTAGCGGTGATAGAAATTGATGAACTAAATAACCGTGGGCAGCATGAATTTCTACCATGTCAAAGCCAGCACGAACCGACCGCTCGGCAGCGCTAACCCAGCTATCAATCATCTGGTAAACCTCTTCGGTGCTTAGCTCATGCGGAGTGTTGTATTCCGGAAAAGCTTCAGCTGTTGCTGAGACCGGCTGCCAGCCGCCATCGGTTTCGGTCATCGCACCATCGCCTGACCAGGCTCGGAATATGCTGGCTTTTCTTCCTGCATGGGCTAACTGAATTGCCGAAAGGGCACCGTGCTCTTTGATGAACTTATTTATCGGTTGCCAAGCTAAAACTTGATCTTCATTCCAGATGCCAGTATCCCAGGGGCTGATCCGACCCTCAGGGCTTACCGAGGTTGCCTCACAAATGATCACTCCGGCACCACCGATGGCTCTCGAACCTAAGTGAACCATGTGCCAGGTATTGGCAATTCCGTCTTTGTTTTCACAGGAATACTGACACATCGGGGCAATCCAAATTCGATTTCTTGCAGTCAATCCGCGCACTGTGATTGGTTCAAATAGCTTGGTCATGGCTTAAGCCTAACCACCTGTATTGCTCCTAGACTTGAGCGGAGGGGGAATAACTAGGAGAAATGTTGCTACTGAAACGCCTGATTGCAATGCCAAGAAATTTTTGGTTCATTTTGCTCGTTGCGCTTCTTGCTCAACTCACCCTGATTTGGTTCGGCACAGCCTCCGGGGATCCCTTCGGTGATGTCCGTTATATCTACGATGCCTGGATTAGCAATATGCGACTGGGCAGTTACCTTTTGGGCCTTACCGACCCCTGGGTTTATCCATATCCCGCTCAGATCCCGCTCTGGTTAGCCGATTTCGCTTCGCCAAATGACTACCTCTCCGGCTGGTATCTAGTGGTGGTTAATACCAACATGCTACTGATTGCATATCTTTTAGGCTGGGGGAAGAAAATGGATCGGGCTAAAGCGGTTTGGTTTTTCATCGGCTGCGTATTCCTAATCGGCCCGGTCGCAATCGCACGCCTCGAAGTCTTCTCAGTTGCACTGACTTTGATGGCAGCCGTTTCCTTTTACGAAAATAAAGAATCACGATCGATTCAGTTATTCAACCTAGCCACCTGGATTAAGGTTTCACCTTTTGCCAGCCTCGTTACGGTTTTTATCGTTACCGATAAAAAGAAAAAGTTCGTCATCAACATTGCTATTGCAACAGCTGTAATAGTTGGTATCGGCTTAATCTTCGGCAGAGCAGAGAATTTGTTTAGCTTTGTCGGCATGCAAAGTGGTCGAGGGATTCAAGTTGAATCAAGCATCGCTGTTATCTGGCTTATCGCTTTGCTTATCGGTATTCCCGGTATCAAGACCTACTACGATAACGAAATAGTCACCTTTCAGATTTCTGGATTCGGTGTTACCGAGGTCGCTAGCGTAATGACCATAATTCAGTTCCTGGCTCTCGGAATTACCATTTGGCTCGGGTTTAGAGCCAAGGTAAATGGTGCAGATCGAAACACGCTTTTTGCCTGGTTGATGCTCACTGCAACCCTAGACCTGCTTGTCTTCAACAAGGTCGGTTCTCCGCAGTATCAGCTCTGGGTGGTTGGTGCAGCATTTTTTGGTGTGTTAGCTGCTATTCCAAAATGGAAAATGGTCAGCGTAATAACTCTGGTGACGTCCGCTCTTTCTTGGTTGATATTCCCAGTTTTCTACGGATCTTTACTAGATGGCGCTCCGCTTGGAGTCGGATTACTAATTCTTAGAAATCTAGGAATTATCGCCATCCTGGTTTATGCAAACCTTCAATTAATCAAATTAGGCAACCGGCCAAAAGTATTAGCGGGTAGCAGCAAAACCTAGCTCTAGATCAGCGATGATGTCATCGATAGTCTCTAATCCGATTGAAAGCCTGATTAGTCCTGGCGTCACCCCGGAGGCTAATTGTTGTTCCGGATTAAGCTGAGAGTGAGTAGTGCTGGCCGGGTGAATTAAAAGTGATCGAACATCACCGATGTTGGCGACGTGCTTGAACATTTTTACCGATTCGACAAACTTCTCACCCATGGCTGAGCCGCCTTTGATTTCAAAAGACATCACCGCTCCGCAGCCCTTAGGCGCATATTTCTGCCCAGCCGCGTAGTCAGGTGATGAGGGGATTCCCGCGTAGTTGACAAACTCAACCTGCGGATGTTGCGATAGCCAGTTGGCTACCTTTACAGCATTCTCGTTGTGTCGCTCCATTCGAATGCTCAGCGTTGACATTCCCTGTAATAGCTCGTGAGCACTGGTTGGTGCTATTGAAGAGCCCATGTCTCTGAGCAGTTGGACTCTAGCTTTGACGATGTAGGCGATTTCGTCTCCCAATGCTTCGCAGTAGGTGATTCCGTTGTATGAAGGGTCAGGAGTGGTTAGGCCAGGGAACTTATCTGATTTTGACCACTTGAACTTTCCGCCATCGATTACCACACCGGCAATCACCGTACCGTGTCCTGAGAGAAACTTTGTTGCCGAGTGAATAACAATGTCAGCACCGTGCTCAAATGGCTTAATAAGATATGGAGTTGCCACGGTGTTATCGACAATCATCGGGATTCCGTGGCGGTGAGCAATATCTGAAATTCCTTGGATATCTAAAACTGCAACGCGCGGGTTACCTAGACTCTCTCCGTAAAAGAGTTTCGTATTTGGCTGAATTGCTTTTTCCCAAGCAGCTAGATCATCTTGGTCATCAATAAAAGTTGTCTGGATGCCAAACTTTGGCAAAGTGTATTTCAATAGCGAGTAGGTGCCGCCATAAACCCTGGATGAAGCCACCACGTGGTCACCGGCGTTAGCGATGTTCAGAATTGAATACGTTTCGGCTGCTTGCCCGGAAGATAACAGTAGTGCGGCAGTTCCGCCTTCTAGAGCTGCGATTCGCTGCTCGGCATAGTCCTGAGTTGGGTTATTGATTCTGGTGTAGATATTTCCCGCTTCGGAAAGACCAAAAAGTTTTCTAGCGTGCTCTGCTGATTTAAACAGGTATGCAGCTGTGTCGTAGATCGGTGGGACTATAGATCCGGTGGTTGGTTCAACGGTGTATCCGGCGTGGATTTGCTTGGTTTCAAATCCCCAGTTTTTAGAATCATTATTCATCGTCATTGATGCTTTCTCTTTTGGAGTAATACCTTAACCAGCGTATGCAGGCTTTAGCCGGTTCGGGTTCAACAACGCAGAAGGTTTATGAAACCTTAATGCTTAGCCAAGTTCGTCAAAGGCGAGAGCGGCCAGTAAAGCAGCGCCATCGGCCAATACCGCCTCGTCGTATTGTGCCTTATTAGAGTGATTCGACTCAAGTTTCTCTGGCGCGATACCCGGTTGGGCGGCGCCTAGGAAGATAAAGGCACCGGGGATTTCTTCTAGAATGCTGGCGTAATCCTCACCGCCTGGGATGGGCTGAGACATGGTGCGGTAGCGATTTTCACCGAACATTTTTTTGGCCACAGTTTCGACACGTTCAACCGGTGCATGGTGATTGATTAGCACCTTGGTGGCAGGGCTAAATTCAACTTCGGCTTCCAAGCCGTAAGCACTTGCCATGCCTTTGATGAATTCTGGAAGCTTCGATCTAGTATCCTCGTAGCCTTTTTTGGAGAAGGATCGAACCGTTGCCCCGAAGCTAACCGACTCTGGCACGATGTTCGTGGTGTGATCATTACCAGCTTTAATCCAGCCGACGTTCACAATAATTGGGTCGAGGGCATCAAAGTTTTTCGCAATGAACGATTGCAGAGAACTTAGAATTTCTATCATTCCGGTGATCGGGTCTTTTGCCGTCCAAGGCATTGATCCGTGGCCGCCGCGACCGGTGATGGTAACCAGCATGTCTCCAGCGGAAGCCATCATGGTGTCTTTTTTAGTAGTGAATAATCCAGATGGAACAATTGAGAAGACGTGCAAACCGTAAGCGGCAATAGGCTTTTCACCAGAAACCATATGCATTTGCTGTGCCAGCATATGTCCGGCACCATCGTGGCCTTCTTCGCCAGGTTGGAAGAACATTAAGACATTGCCATTTAGTTTGTCTTTATTGGCGTGTACCAGTCTTGCCGCGCCGATTCCCATCGCCATGTGCAGATCGTGTCCGCAGGCGTGCATGTAGCCGTTGGTCGAAGCGAAATCCAATCCAGTATCTTCATTTACCGCTAAGGCATCCATATCAGCCCGCAGCAGAACAGTTGGCCCAGGATTTGCACCGCGGATTAGTATTGCTGCCGCAGTCATGTCCTTACCTAGAGTTACTTCCCCTAAATCACCAACCTCGCGCAGGATGATTTCCAATGTCTTTGGAAGGTCCAAGCCGAACTCGGGGGTTTGGTGCAACTGCCTTCTTACCTTGACTAGTGCTGCCTGCTGGTTATTAGCTTGGGCAATTAGCTCTTGATATTCCACGGATACTCAATTCTTTTTCAGGACAAACCTATTGTGGCACCAAATACTGCCTAACATTTACTTATGTTCTTCGAGCAAATGCACCCGCTATGGCAGTCCTATTTGGCTGACCAGCGCGAGTTGCTTGATCTTATCGAGAAACAGGTTTTGCCCTCAACCGAGTTGGTTCCACCAGCTAGCTTGGTGATGCAGGTGTTTCGGGCTGACCCTAAAAGCGTCAGGGCGGTAATCGTCGGTCAGGACCCCTATCCAAATCCAGGAGATGCGATCGGTCTGGCATTCGCAGTTCCAGCCGGGCGGAATAGACCGCAGTCGCTTAAAAATGTATTCCAAGAACTAAGCGATGATTTAGGAATTCCAGTTAGCCCAGAAGCAAACCTTTTGACCTGGGCTGATCGAGGAGTTTTGCTTCTCAATACTTCATTGACGACTTTGCCACATCAGCCCGGCGCACACTCAAAGCTAGGCTGGCAGGAATTTACTCTGGCAGCACTAGAACAATTAGCTAGTAAACAGCCGCTAGTAGTTCTGGCCTGGGGTAATCACGCCAAGTCGGTAGTTAAGAATTTGCCAGAAGCTATAGTGATTGAATCTGCCCACCCCTCACCACTTTCAGCCAGCCGTGGCTTTTTTGGCTCGAGGCCTTTCTCTAGAGCAAATCAGGCTCTAATCGAGCTTGGTCTAGAACCGATAGATTGGAGCCTATGAAGGAATTTGAAGCGTCATGCCGCTAGATTCAGAGTCGCGTTGGCGTTTGGTGCGATTACTTAAAACCAGAGGTGAGCAACCGGAACCTAGCATCGATGACATTGTCATTCGAAAGGCTGCCGAAACTGATTTGGCACAGATTTGTGAAATCTATAACTACTACGTGGTCAATTCGGTAGTCACCTTTGATATAGAAAAGACCACTGAAGAGTTTTGGTTAGACAAGTTCAAATATCTTGTAGATCTCGAACTACCCTTTATCGTGGCTACCACCGAATCTGGAAAAATCCAAGGTTTTGCCTACCTGGCTCCATGGCGACAGAAAGCCGCCTATCGACGAACAGTTGAGGACACTATCTATTTGCGTCCGGCTGCAATCGGTAAGCGACTTGGTACCAGACTGCTAACTGAATTGATTAATCTGGCTAAACAAGCCGGGGTCAAAGAAATCGTGGCCGTGATTAGCGACAAAGGCGCTGACCCTTCGATTGCCCTGCACGAAGCTTTTGGCTTCAAGCGGCAAGGCCACTTGGGTAAGGTTGGCTTCAAATTCAACCGTTGGCTGGGAACTATCCTGATGCAGCGAAGCCTGTGAGTTATTTCAGGAAATCTTCAGTAGCGACGGGTAGAGTTTGAGCCATGGCGGCCCTTTGGAGAGCAGTTGCTCTAGTTGTAATCCTCGCAGTCACTGCGACAGGTTCGCTTCTAGTGCTGGCCAGCCCAAGCCGAGCAGAGATACTAAGTGAACAGAGTTATCTCGGCAAACCAGTGGTTGGTTTGGTTATTGAATATCAGGATTATGTCTCGGCTAAGGATATTTATGGAAATCTAGTTGGGGTAGAAGCTCTTGGCAGTGCTGTCAGCACTACAGCAGATCTTGGCCTTGGCATGTGGTCGGTTCGCTTCAATAAACCACTATCTGAAGAGTCCGCAACTGATTTAGCAATTCGACTAAGAAAAGACCCTCGGATCAAAAAGATTTATCTTGATCACCTTCTTACTAAGCCAAGCGCACTGCCTTCGCCGATACTTAGCAATCTAAAGCCAAGTTCTGCTCCCAGCGGCCTGAAGGCAGCAGATGCTTGGAGTGCAAGCTCCCCGCTCTCACCAAAGGTTCGACTTACCTGGAGTGCTCCATCAAGATTGAATGGCGGACTGCTCTGGGGTTACCGCGTCTCTCAGTATGACTCAGCGACAAAGACCTGGAAGGTATTGCTAACTAATTCCAAGAGCAAAACGACTGCTGCAACAATATCAAAAACTCTTACAGTTGCCGAAACATCGAAATTCAAGGTCGCTGCCGTTACAAAAACTTCTAGCGGTAAATTCATGGCTGTTAGCGCATACTCGAGCATCGCGAGCATCAAAGTTACTGCTGCACCAAGGGCCCCGATGCTCCAAAGTTCTGGTCAAATAACATCGGCTAACCCGATAGTTTCGTGGTTGTCACAGACCTCCTTCCAAAAAGGTGGGCTAACCACTAGCTATTTAGTAACAGCAACAGCTACGGGACGCCCAAGTTTGACTTGCAGCACATCGTCCAATAGTTGTTCGCTAAGTGGATTGCAAGCCCAAACCAAATACACAGTTGTAGTCACGGCAACAAATGCCAAGGGAAGTTCAAGTTCTAATCCGGTTTCAGAAACAGTTGATCCGTTGTATAGCGAACAGTGGTATCTAACTTCTGAATATGGAATAAATATTGAACCGGCTTGGAAAATCACAAAAGGTAATCCAAGTGTTGTTGTGGCGGTGCTCGACACCGGCATCACAGCGCATCCGGATCTTGATGAAAACGTGGTAGCTGGCTACGACTTCATTCTTTCTGAAAGTAATTCTCGTGACTTCCAACCTGGCCGAGACGCCGATCCGACTGATCCGGGCGATTATTCAACCTCAGGAAGTGAAGCTAGCAGTTGGCATGGAACTCACGTAGCCGGCATAGTTGCGGCCAGCGGGAATTCGATTGGAATCACCGGAGTAGCCCCGCTAGTTAGCATTTCGCCAATTCGAGTACTAGGTGTAAATGGTGGAACTGAATCTGATATTGCAGCTGGAATCAACTGGGCAATCGGTGTTCCAATCAGCGGAGTTCCGCTAAACAGGAATGTCGCGAAAGTCATAAACCTTTCAATCGGTTCTGAGGTCTTTAGTACCTGCGGTAAGTCATCTCCAACTCAGGTTGCTATTGATGCTTCCAAGCAGCGCAATATCACGATTGTCACTTCAGCTGGAAATGATGATAAGAATGCTCGCGAATCATATCCAGGTAACTGCTCTGGAAATATAACTATCGGAGCGACTGGGTACTTTGGCGATCGCGCCAGCTACAGCAATCACTCTGCTTGGGACCCGCGTTATGAGGCGTACTTCGGTGTTGATATTTCAGCACCTGGTGGCGATCTATACGAAGATGAGGATTTGCCAGCCGGTGGAGGAATTATTTCTACTTTGAACGATGGCGAGAGAACAATCGGAGATCCTACCTACGCCAGTGAAGTTGGCACTTCGATGGCTTCGCCGATTGCAGCGGGTGTTCTTGCCCTGATGTATTCCATTAGACCTAATCTGACAGAGGATGAGGCCTGGGAAATTCTTCGAACCACCGCTAAGCCTTTTGCACCAGGAAGCACCTGCGATGATCTTTTAGCAACGGTAATTTTGACTGATGGATCTGAATATGAAACTGGCTACTGCGGAGCCGGAATCATCGACGCCGGAGCCGCTCTCGAAGCGCTCTTGTCGTTAAATTAAAAGAGGCCGACCTAAGTCGACCTCACCGGTGCGGAAGGTGGGACTTGAACCCACACGCCATAGGCGCTAGAACCTAAATCTAGTGCGTCTGCCAATTTCGCCACTCCCGCTGGCCCTCTAATTCTAAGGCAAAAGCTCTGGTTGTGGAAAACCAAAGCAAGAATAGGGTCATTTTGGCATACTCCAGCATATGCAGAATCTTTGCGAACTCTGTTCAAAGCGCCTGCCGCTGCATTCCATTCATGTGGGGGGCTACTGGCTTTATGTTTGCTACCCGTGCTCTCCAGCAGCTTCTGATTGGCTAGGTAATTACTGCAGTTTTACCCGAATCGATTTAGACATCGAAATCCCACCGGAGCTGTTCTTGTAAATGGCAACTAGATAAACCTGATCAGTTGGCTGTATTTTGACGTCACGATCTTGGTTGTAGTACCAGTTCATGCCGTAGTCGGCGGCATCATCGGTACCAATTCGCTCCCATTGGCCATCATTGACTTTGGCTATGAAAGTAACCGAACCAGGGTCGTATCCTCGAATTGCTGCTTCCATCGCGATTGTTTCTCCAGTTGAAGAACCACTAGCGCTTAGGTAGATCTTCGGGGAAGAACTTACCTGCGGGTATGGCTTATTCGCCTTGAGCACGAGGGTCGAGTAAGCAGGGACAGTTAGGGTAATGCTTCCGGCGGAGGTGCTAGAAACCTTGCTTGCTGTGCCTAGCAGGGTAGTGAAGGTTGACGATTTTGTTGCAATCTGGGCCGTCACAGTCTTTGGCTTTGTCGAGCTGTTGAAGGCAACAACGTATTCAATACGGTTAGCGGTATCAATCTTGCTGTTAATCATCACGTTCCCAGATTGTTTACGCAGGATTTGCGGTCCACTGGCAAGAGCTGGGTGATCCTGGCGCAATTTATTTAGTGTTGTAAGCCTGGTTGAAAGTGGAGTGACCAAATTCAGTGAGCTGCGAATACCGATTGGGTCTCCCCAAACACGATCTTCTTCCTTCCAAAGTCGCACTTGGGTGGAGAACATGTCCTGTCGTGAAGCTTTATCGCCTCCCGAACCAATCATTCCCACTTCGTCACCGTAGTAAACCTTCGGAATACCTCTGGTTAGGAACATCACGTCGTGAGCAAGCAAATTAGCGCTTCGAAGCTTCGACATACTCAAGCCACCGCGTAGCAAATATGCAGCTCGGCCCATGTCGTGATTGCCAAGGAAGTTAATCAGATCGTAAGGGCTCTTAGTTGAGGTTATATAGCTATTGTCAGAGCGGAAGACATTGGCTAAACCTTGAGCTGATTCACCCTGAGCAAAGCCAACCGCTGCCGGCTGGAAGGCGAAGTCAAGAACTGAAGGTAATCCTTGTTTGTGAATGTATGAGGAGAGAGTTGAAATTGATCCATCGTAGTATTCGCCAAAGGCAAAGAGTTTTTGTCCACGATCTGCCATGGTCTCAGCAGTTTTTTCTTCCATTAACTTCCACCACTTGGTGAAGAATTCATCGTCTACGTGCTTAGCGGTATCGATACGGAAACCATCAACACCGTAGTCGTTGACCCACATTGCATACAGGTCGGCCCAGCCTTCAACCACTTCCGCGTTTTCGGTTTTCAAATCGTCCAGGCCACCAAAGTCACCTTTTTGATATTCGAGCTTGTTGTTCCAGCTACGAATAGCACCCATGTTGTTGTAGTTGTTGAGGTTATTCAAAAATGCCGGAGCCTTGATATTCTCCATCCCGGCCGGGATATAGGCTGACTCGTTGACCTGACCGTTGAATGCCCGTGAGTTTGAGTAAGTGATGACATCTCCGGTGTGGTTCACGATGATATCTAGAATTACCTTCATACCAAGGCGGTGGGCGCAATCTGAAACTGCCTTGAAATCGGCCATAGTTCCCCAGCGCGGGTCAACCTTGGTGAAGTCAGTCGCAAAGTAACCGTGGTAGGCGCTGCTTCCGCTTTGCACAAAGTTCTGCTCGAACGGTGGGCTAATCCAGACCGCGCTAAAGCCCAGACGCTTGATTCGAGGGATTCCATCCCCAGAACCGTCGGTTTTGTTACAGCCATCGGCCAATCCTTTGAGATCTCCACCGTGAGAATAGGCAATATCTGTCGGTAGGTATCCGGTTACGTTCACATCGCCGACTAGGCCACCGCGATCGTTATTCGAGTCCCCGTTCTTATAACGGTCAAACATCACAAAGTAGATGCTGTCATTAGCAAAAGAAGACCTTGCGGTGACACCAACCAAATCTTCTGCCTGCTCCATTGTTGGTTGGACTTGCTCGGCATCTACCTGCGCCACCGGAGCAGTCAGCACAATCTTGCCGGAGCTATCAACTCGGCCGGATTCAATCCAAACTTCACCACCGGTTTCAAAAACATCTATGACCTGGTCCTTATCAACTGGGTCTGCCAGGCTACCTTTATGCAGAATGAAGGGAAGCATTTTGGTCGACCCCGTAATTGGAACCGTGAAGGTTACTCCCCAGCTATCAGCAACTTTAGAATCTGGAAGTTGCGATTTCTCCCAAGTGTTTGGCTTAGCTGCTCCACCAAAGCTTTGATCAAAGAGCGCATTTAGAGTCCAGCCGGTGTACTTTTTATCGGCTCTGCGATAGTGGATGATAACTTTATTCTCCGAGTGTGCTTTGCCGATGCGGACGCCCTCGTAGTTATCACTTAGGTATAGTTCTGAATTTCTAGATACATCAGTCTCAATGTTTAAACTTGTTTGGATGTATCGCCCCGCGATTTTCATCAGTGTTTTAACAGTGACTTTGGTTAGATCCGCTGGCACTGGAAGAACTGCGAGCATGTTTTTGTCAAAATCGGCCCGATAGACCTGATCACCAGAAGTGATTTCCACTGCACGATCTTTTTTGGCATCAGCATTTGCCGAAAGCCTTACTCGGATATTCTTAGCGGCTTTTAGTCTTGAGTCAAAGGGTGTTCCGGTCGAGTCAAGCCAAATTTCTGGTGTTGCAAGCGGATCAATGCTGGTTGAAGATTTCGTCACGCCTGTTGCACTGACTAGAATCGCTCCGGCATTGGCCGGCACTGTTACAACACCAAACCATCCGTAACTATCTTTTGCTACCGCTCTTGAATTGGCAACCACAGTAGCTGGGGCAGAAGCTAACGAAACTGCAACTTTCGCAGATTTAGGTAGAGCACCAGGTGCATGCACGACAAGGTCATAACTCGGAGTATCAGCCTCAGCTGTGCTTTCCGATATCGAGGTGAAGGTAAGGCCAAAAATGGCCAGTGAGGCAACAATTGCAAGAGTCCGCTTAATTTTCTGCATAGTGCAATAAGTCTATTTAGATAAAGTAAGTAAACGCTTACAGTTAGCGATTGCGTTCGGGTTTCACAGCATATATTGGGATAAATTTCAGCATTAGTCCTGCACCGATAAACCCCAGTAAACCAAAACTTGCCATGGCCCAGGTCAGCCCGAACGGGACTATCAGGGCTGAAAGTATCGGCGGTGCTGCCGCATCGCCAAAATCTACAAGTAGCCGATAGCTGGCTAGGAATTCATTGCGCTTATCTTTCGGAGCTAGATCAGCACCGAGCACCATGATCACTCCGCTGCCCAGTCCGTTTGCAAGTGACATAAGTAAGGCAAGCATTAGGAAAGTCCCAGAGTCGGTAGCAATCCCAACGATCAGGTGGGTAATGCCCAGGCCTAGCAAGGTTGGCACAGCGGCGAAGGCCCTACCGAATTTATCCATAATCTGACCGCTTAGGTAGAACATCGCAAAATCCAGGGCACCGGCCAAACCAATAATCAACGAGGCCTGGTCTGCTGGAATTTCAAGTGCTACGGCTAGAAGTGGTAAACCCACCATGCGTGTTCCACGCAATGCGGAGAGTATCGATGAGGCAACGCCTAAAGTTGCCAACTTCTTACCCTCACGTTTTGCCACTGCCAGAGTTTCCTTTAATGAACTGGCGGATTTGACTAAGTCAGGCTCGGATTTGGCCAGGAGTAAGACTATTGTTGCCAAACCGCAAAGCACCAGGGGAAGATAGTAAACCGCTTGAACAGAAAAATTCACAATAACCAAGGCGCCGATAGCAGGACCGGCAAAAGATCCAGCGCGGAACATTCCGCCGAGAATTGAAAGCGCTCTGGCTCTAACCGCAACTGGAACATGCTCGGTCATCCAAGCTAATCTGGCTAAGCCAAAAACTGCTGCCGCTGCACCAACTAAGAAAACTCCGGTGCCCAGCATAAAAAGGTTGCTCGCAAATAAGCTAGCTAAAATTCCAAGCGCAGCAGCCAGGCTGGAGAAAATCATCGCCCTTCGTTCGCCTAGCCAATCGACGAGTTTTGCAGCAGGCAAATCGGCCACTAAGCGACCAATCATCATCAATCCGGTGATAAACCCAGCTGTGGCAAGATCTGCACCTAGCAAAATTGCAGTTACCGGGATACTAGGAATTATGCCGAATTCGGCGGTTGAGAAAAGAAAAGAAGGCAGGTAAACAGGCAGAACTAACTTACGTTTTTCAAACCCGAAATTTATGGCCACCTGCCAATTATTACCTAATTGCTAGGGTGTAATGATTTGTTTGACTGGCGAAATTGAAATCTTGCCGGAGCTACTCTTATAAACCGCGACAAAACTCAACTTGGTCCCGGTAGCTGGCCCAGCACCAGACAGGCTTCGGTAATCCCAAACCATGCCGAAGTTTCTAGCGTCATCGCTTCCAATTACTGACCAAGGCCCGTTGTTCTCTTTTACGGCAAAAGTTACTGTGCCTAGATCTAGACCGGTTACTCCCGCTGAGAGATTGACTGTTTTGCTAGCAGAGTCGACAACTGTGTTGAGCGATACCTGCTCAATAGTGTTGGCCTCCGGCAGTGGACTTAGCGACTTGAAGATAACTGTTGCCCTGGCCGGTATGGTCAATGAAATCTCACCAGATACTGAGCTTGTAACGGTCCCAGTTGAAAGAAGGTTCTGCCAACTCGAATTTGGGGTAGCAGTGGCCAGTTTGATTGATCTGGATGAACTTCCACTATTAAACGCCACCAGGTACTCGGTTCTAGTGTTCTTGTCGAAACGGCTAAAGGCGAGGACGTTACCATCAACTAGTCGAGTGGTTTGCGAACCGCTGGCCAGAGCCGGGTGTGTCTTTCGCAGCATGTTGAGAGTTGTAATTCTGCTGGTCAGTGGCGTAGCAACCGTTAGCGAGGAACCAGTACCGATAGCGCTGCCAAAAACGCGGTCTTCTGTTCGCCACGAAGACACTTGGCTTGGGAACATATCCTGACGAGCAGCCTTATCGCCACCGAGCCCAATCATGCCAACCTCGTCCCCGTAATAGACGCTCGGAATTCCGCGACTTAGGAACATAACGTCATGGGCTAAAAGCATCGATTGGGATCTAGTTGTTCCTGATTGATTCAGTAGATGTGCAGCTCTACCCATGTCGTGGTTTCCGAGGAAGGTAACCATGTCGTAGGGACTCTTTTGCTTGGTGACAAAGCGGTTATCGTTTGCATAGAGGTCAGCTAAATTATTCGATCCTGAACCTGCCGCAAAAGAGAGCGCTCTGTTTTGGAATGCGAAGTCTAGAACCGAGGGCAGACCATATTTACGCAAGTAATTGGCTTGGCTATAAATATCTGAATCGTAGAATTCACCGAAGGCAAAAAGTTTTTGCCCCTTTGCATTCATAGTGCTATTGGTCTTCTCCAACATTTTTGGCCACCATTTTGCAAAGAACTGGTTATCAACGTGCTTTGCGGTATCGATTCTGAAACCATCAACACCGAAATCATTGATCCACTTAGCGTAAACATCAGCAAATCCATTTACTACAGTGTCGGATTCCGTCTTGATGTCATCAAGGCCAAAGAAGTCACCGTTTTGTGCCTGGAAGGTGTTGCCCCAGTCGCTGACATTACCTTGGTTGTGATAATTGTTAATATCATTTAGCCAGCTAGGGG
>JACCDP010050381.1_pt1 | contig 28407 bp, 26 predicted proteins | sample 7445841 | NCBI WGS metagenome assembly JACCDP01 (sample SAMN15323441, study PRJNA562643) | freshwater metagenome | isolation source: river surface water | place: USA:Blue River Watershed | collected 2017-08-17 | reverse complement strand
GGTAAGTGATTCCCTCCGGTGAGGGAGCGCCTATGCGACCTCACAAACAAATCCGCCTCGGGCCCGACCGCCCCTATGACGTCATCGTCTGCGGGGCCGGCCATGCCGGCGTGGAAGCCGCCCTGGCGGCGGCCCGCATGGGGGTCGACGTCCTGCTCCTGACCGGCAACGTCGACACCATAGCCCAGATGAGCTGCAACCCGGCCATCGGGGGCCAGGCCAAGGGGCACATCGTCCGCGAGATCGACGCCCTCGGGGGTGAGATGGGCCTGACGGCCGACGTCACCGGCATCCAGTTCCGCCTCCTTAACTCCTCCAAAGGCCCTGCCGTCCAGGCCCCCCGCGCCCAGTGCGATAAGAAGGCCTACCAGTTCCGGATGAAGCACCTCTGCGAGCTGCAGGAGGGGCTGACCATCTTCCAGGCGCAGGTCACCGGACTGATCTTCAAGGCGGGCACCGTCGTCGGGGTCCAGACCAACCTCGACCTCGATTTCCACGGCAAGACCGTGGTCGTCACGACTGGCACTTTCCTACGTGGCCTGATGCACATCGGGGCGAATAAAACCGAAGGCGGTCGGTTGGGTGATTTTAGTGCTAAGTCATTGTCTGGTAGTTTCTTAGAGGCTGGAATCGAACTCCAAAGACTCAAGACCGGCACCCCTCCGCGTATCCTTGGTTCCTCCATCGATTTTTCGAAGTGCGAGGAGCAGCCAGGGGATGTCTCCCCTACCCTTTTCGCCTTCCACGACACCCGCCAACAGACCGACTTGTTCCACGTGGAACAAGCGGGCGAGCGCCTCCCCGGATGGACTCCTGGGAGCGACCAGGTATCCTGCTGGATGACCGAGGCCACGGGCGCCACTGGTAAGATCGTCCAAGAGAACCTCCACCTCTCCCCCTTATACGGAGGCGAGATTACCGGCGTCGGTCCGCGCTACTGCCCATCGATTGAGGACAAGTTCGTGAAGTTCTCGGATAAGGATGCCCATAAGCTCTATCTCGAGCCCGAAGGCCGGAATACCGACGAATGGTATATCAATGGCCTTTCGACCTCCCTGCCCTTCACCGTCCAACTCCAGATGTTGGCTTCCGTGCCGGGACTCGAAAAAGCCGTCATGCTGCGTCCGGCCTATGCCGTGGAGTACGATTTCGCGCCCCCGACCCAGCTTTACCCCACCCTGGAGTCCAAAAAGGTCGAAGCCCTCTTCTTTGCCGGCCAGATCAACGGCACTTCTGGGTATGAAGAAGCCGCCGCCCAAGGCCTGGTGGCCGGGGTCAATGCGGCCTGTAAGGTCAAAGGCCAGACTCCGATGGTCCTTGGCCGTGATGAAGCCTATATCGGGGTCCTGATCGACGATCTGGTGACCAAAGGCACCCAAGAGCCTTACCGTATGTTCACGAGCCGGGCTGAATTCCGCCTTTTATTCAATCACGGCAGCGCCGAACTCCGCCTGAAGAATAAAATCAGCGAATTCGGACTGGTTCCGGCCGATCGTCTGGCCCGTATCCAATCTAAGGCCGAAAAAGTCACCCATTGGATCGAGTACCTGGAAAAGCTGGCTATCCCGGGCGGGATCGCCGGCGATGTCATCCGCCGCAACTGGGATTCGACCCCCAAGGACTTGCCGCCGACATTCCTGGCCGAAGCCCCTGAAATTCAGGCCGAAGTCATGTATCGGGTCAAATACCGCGGTTATCTGGAACGCGAAACCCGGAACGCCCGCAAACTGCATGACCTGGACTCGTTTAAGGTGCCTGAAGGCTTTGATTTCTTAAAAGCCTACGGCTTGCGCATCGAAGCCCGCCAGAAGCTCCAAGCCATCCAGCCCAAGACCCTTGGCCAAGCGAGCCGGATCAGCGGGGTTAACCCGGCAGACATCTCGCTGCTGATGGTTCTTTTCCGAGCCAAATAAAGGGTAGGGCAGGGGGGCGTTCCACGTGGAACACACGCAATGTAAAGATTGCAGCTGTGCGGTGTGACGGTCATGTATCTTAATTTTATAAACTGTTGGTAATGAATAGTTTATAGTCTTAAATGGGCTGCGTCACCGAACTGCCATGATTGTCACCTAACTCTGGCGCTCGGTTTCTCGCGCCCTTTAAGTAGGGGCTCAACCATGGACGCCGAACACCTCAAGCGCATCCTGATCGTCGACGACGAGTCCGACGTCACCGAACTGTTGGACTATAAGTTCAAGCAGGCCGGCTACGCGATCCGGACGCTCAACGATCCGCTACGCGCGATCGGCCTGGCCCGCGACTTCCGTCCGGACCTGATCATCCTCGACGTGATGATGCCCGAGCTCACGGGCGTCCAGCTGCTCCGCATGGTCCGCGCCGACGCGCTCCTGCAGGATACGCCGGTGATCTTCCTGACGGCGAAAGGGGAGACGGTCGACAAGGTGAAGGGCCTCGAGTCCGGCGCCGACGACTACGTGACGAAGCCTTTCGACACGCGCGAACTGATGCTGCGCGCGCAGGCGCTGCTGCGACGCGCGAAGTCGGCCGCCGCGAAGCCTTCGACGCGCCTCGCCGCGGGCGCGCTGATGCTCGACATCGAACGCCACGAGGTGACCGCCGGCGGCAAGGTCGTCGAACTCACGGCCACCGAATTCAAGCTGCTCCGCCTCCTCCTCGAGCGGAAGGGCCGGGTCCAGTCGCGCGAGGAACTCCTCGCCGACGTCTGGAACTATTCGCCCGACCTCGAGACCCGCACGGTCGACACGCATGTCCGCCGCCTCCGCGAGAAGCTCGGTCCGGCCGGCGACGTCATCGACACGGTGCGCGGCGTCGGTTACCGCGTGAACGGCTGAACCGCTTTGCGCTCGCGCGTCCGGCCGGTCCGGACAGCATCCTCCGCAGATGTCCTGGATCCCTTGGCTCCTCCTGCTCGCGCTCATCGCGCTCGTCGCGTGGTGCTTCGCCGAGATCGCCAGGCACGTGCGCTGGGCCCGACGCGCGCTGCTCGCGGACGGCGCCGCGCCGCGTCCGCAGGGCTGGCTCGTCCGCCGCCTTCGCCTGGAAGAACTGTTCGTCGCGATCGAGCGACGCGCCGCGGACGAAGGTGAGATCCGCGCCGCGGCGGCGCGGCGCATCGAGGCGCTGCTGGCGCCGCTGACCGACGCCGTGCTCGTCGTCGACGCCCAGGACAAGCTCCGCCTCGCGAACCCCGCGGCGGCCGCGCTGTTCGGCCTGTCGGAAGGGGATGGCGGCGGCTCGATCGTGCCGCTCGTCCGCAGCGCCGACTTCATCGAGCTCGTCCGGCGCGTGCGCGCCGAAGGCGACGCGCGTTCGACGATCCTCCTGAACCGCGCGCCGCTCTCCGACGTCTGGATCCAGGCGGCGGGCGCGCGCACGGATCCGGACGCGTTCGGCGACGGCGCCGCGATCTTCGTGCTGGCGGACGTGACGGCGCTGAAGCGCCTCCAGGCGATGGAGCGCGACTTCGTGACGAACGTCTCGCACGACCTGCGCACGCCGGTGACGATCCTCCGGGGCTACGCCGAGACGCTCGCCGAAGACCAGGCGACGATGTCGCCGGAAGACCGCGCGCGTTTCACGCAGAAGATCGTGAGCTCGGTCGGGCGCCTCCAGGGCCTGGTGGAAGGCCTGCTCGCGCTCGCGAGCCTGGAATCGTCGCAGGACGTCCGCCGCGAGGCGGGCTCGTTGCACGTCGCCGCGCGCGAGGTCGCCGAAGAATTTTCCGCGCGCTGCAAGGCCGCCGGGGTCCGGCTCGAGCTCCGGTTGGAAGCCGCCTCCGGCGGCGCCGCGGATCCCGTCCAGGCCCGTCGCCTGGTCCAGAACCTGATCGACAACGCCTTGGCTCACGCCGCCGGCATGACCCGGCTGATCATCTCGACCCGCGACACCGCCAGCGGGGTGGAGCTGAGCGTCGAAGACGACGGAGCAGGGGTGACCCCGGCCGACCTCCCGAGGCTCTTCGACCGTTTCTACCGGACCGACAAATCCCGCCGGGCGGGCGGCAGCGGCCTCGGCCTGAGCATCGTCCGCCAGGTCGCCGAACTGCATGGGGGGTCAGCTTCGGCGGAACCCGCCCATCCGAAGGGCCTCCGGATCGCCGTGACTTTGCCGTCCGTCGGCTGAGCCGGTAAATGAAAAACCCGCCGGGATTCGGCGGGTTTTTGCTCCAGTTTAAAGTGGAGCGCGCGACTGGACTTGAACCAGCAACAGCCACCTTGGCAAGGTGGTACTCTACCATTGAGCTACGCGCGCGTTGGAGAGGAAGCAGACCAAACGCCCTAGCGAGTGTCAAGCCTTTGGACGAACCTCGTCCGGACGGCCTTGGGAGCGGGGGTCAGGCCCTGCTTTTCAAGCAGGGCGGCCGCTTCATCGGAAAAAAGCCACCGGAGGGCGGGGGTCAGCTGAGCCAGACGATCCTTTCTCACATGGAGCACCAGGGGGACCTGGAGAGGGTAGTCGCCATTGTGAATATTGTTCTCGTCCGGTCCATAGGCGGTCGCGGACCGGCCAGGGCGCCCATCGGCGACCTGCAGGACCTTGCCCCGTCCGGAAGGAGCGCGGGGCATCAGGACGATGGTACCGGCCCGCGAGGCGAGCAGGTCGGCGGCCAAGGAAGGCTCGATCCGCTGACGGACATCAGAGCGGAAAGCCTGACCCTCGAGCGCGATTCCCTGGAAGACCTCGAGCACCAAGGTGCCCGCCGGCGAGGTCACCGCCGGCGTGATCAGTTCGGAGCGGGCGGACGGCTCGAGGTCGTTCCAGTTCCGGGCGGGCGCGCGCGGTTCGCGCGCGAAGATGTTGGCGAGATTCTCGAGCGTGATCTGCTCGGCCCGGTTCGAACCGTGCGTCGCGACGACGACCGCCATGCTCGCGATCCGGAACTCGACGGCGGTGGTTCCCGCAGGAGCAGGCGCGACCTCGCGGTCGCGCATCATCAGCACGGCGGCGGCCGCGCGTCCTTCTGCGAACGCGATCCTTCCGGGGAGTGTGCCGCCGAAATCGGCGGCGGTCTTGCCTGCGGCGAGATCGAGGCCGCGTGCGACCGGTCCGGACAGGAGGTCCGAGCCGACGAAGTCGGCCGCGCCCAAGGCGACGGTCGAAAGAAGGAAGGCGAGGAACTTCACGCGTTCTCGGGACCGGGATCGAGATCCGGCCACTGCAGGAGCTTACGGTGCAGCGTGCGGCGCGAGATGCCCATCAGTTCCGCGGCACGGGTGCGATTGCCGGCGGCCGCGGCCAGCGCCTGCTTCAGCAGCTGCTTCTCGTTCTGCTCCCGGTCCAGGATGTTGCCGCCGGACGAGGGCAGGGCGGCGACGGCCACCGTGGTGGCGGCCGGCTGCGAAAAGCGGGGATCGAGATCGGCGGCGGCCACGACCTTGCCGGCGCGTAGCACCGCGAGGTTCTCGGAGGCGTTACGGAGCTCGCGGATATTGCCCGGCCACGGATAACGCACGAGCACCGCGAGGGCCTCGGGCGAAAGCTTCGCCGGAGCCACGCCGTTCTCCTTGGCGAATCGTTCGAGATAATGCGTGAGCAGCAGCGCGATGTCGTCCTGACGCTCACGGAGCGGCGGCAAGCGGAGCGGGACGACGGAAAGCCGGTAGTAAAGATCTTCGCGGAACTTGCCCTCCTTGACCATCTGCTGGAGGTCGCGGTTGGTCGCGCAGACCAGGCGGAGATCGAGGGCGATCGGACGATGGGAGCCGAGCCGCTCGACGGAACGCGTCTCCAGGAAGCGCAGCAGCTTCACCTGGGTCGTCGCGTCGATCTCGCCGATCTCGTCCAGGAAAAGGGTGCCGCCGTCGGCCGATTCGAATCGGCCGACCCGGCGTTCGTTCGCGCCGGTGAAGGCGCCTTTCTCATGGCCGAAGAGTTCGGACTCGAGGAGGTTCGCCGGGATGGCGGCGCAATGCACCGCCATGAAAGGCCCCTTGGAACGCTGGCTCGCCTGGTGGATCATCTGGGCGAAGAGCTCCTTGCCCGTGCCGGTCTCGCCCAGCAGGAGGATCGTCGCGTTCGAAGGCGCGACGGAGCGGACCTGCTCGATGGAGCGCTGGAGCGCGTCCGAAGATCCGACCACTTCGCCGAGGGAGAACTTCCGGTCGAGGCGCGTCTTGAGCGTGACGACTTCCTTCTCGGTGGTGCGGGCCTTCAGCCCGCGTTCGAGCACGAGCTCCACCTGGCGGAGGTCGACGGGCTTCTGGAAGAACCAGTAGGCGCCGCGGCTCATCGCCTTCACGGCCGTATCCACGTCGCCGTAAGCCGTCATCATGATGCAGACCGGCTGGTGCGGCAGCTTGAGGGCGCGGTCGATGACCGCCATCCCGTCTTCGCCGGCCATGCGGAGGTCCGTCAGCACGGCGTCCGGCGGGACGTCCTGCATGAGGCGCGCCGCTTCCGCGGCGTCCTTGGCCACGAAGGTCTCGTAGCGGTCTTCCAGCGCGGCGCGGAGGCCTTCGCGGATGTTCTTTTCGTCGTCGACGATGAGTACCGTGGGCTTCATGGCTCAGGCTTCCGGAGAGGTCTGGTGGTTGGCCGCGCCCCAGGCGCGGGCCGCCTTCTCCGCCAAGGCGAGGCGCGCGCGGTCGACTTCCGCGAGGCGGGCCTGGAGGTTGGCGTTGGAGATGCGCGCGAGGTCGTCGAGGTCGCACAGGTAGGCGCCATCGAGGCCTTGGACGCCGGCGGCGAAATTACGCGGGACGCCGAGGTCGACGAGCAGGAGAGGGCGGCCGGCGCGACGGTCGGCGAGCTCGCGGATCGCGACCGCGTCGAGCAACGCGCGCTCGACGGTCGCGCAGCCGACGATGACGTCGTGCGCGTGCGCCTGGCGGAGGGCGTCGGCGAGCGTGAGGGAGGAGCCGGAGAATTCTTCGGCCAAGGCGCGGGCGTTCTCGAAGGTGCGCGAGGCGACGGACACCTGCGCGGCGCCGCGCGAGACGAGCGCCTGGACCACCTGACGGCCGACGTCGCCGGTGCCGAGCACCAGCACGCGGGCTTCGGCGAGCGAGCCGAACACGCGCAAGGCGAGCTCCACGGCGACGTTGCCGAGGCTCACCTGACCTTGCGAGATCCCGGTGTTGGTGCGCGCCCAGGCTCCCGCCTGGAACGCGCGCTGGAAGACGCGGTTGAGCACCGGACCCGTCATGCCGCGCGCGAGCGCGTCGGCGTAGGCGTCCTTCACCTGGCCGGCGATCTCGACTTCGCCCACCATCTGCGATTCGAGGCCGGAGACCACCGAGAACAGGTGTTCGACCGCCTGCAGTCCGGGGACGGGGCGAAGATGCTGGTCGAGCACCGGCGCCGGGGTGCCGGTCGCCTTGAGCAAGGCGTTGCGGACGTGGAGCGCCGCGGCTTCGTCGCCGACCGCGTAGGCCTCCAGACGGTTGCAGGTCGCGAGCAGGACCGCTTCGGCGAGGCCCGCTTCGCGGGCGGCCGCATAGAAGACCTCGGCTCCGCCCGCGGGCACGGTGAACGCCGCGCGTTCATCGAGGCCGGCGGTACGATGCGTGGCGCTGAGCGCCACCAGGTTGCGGGAGCGATCGCTCATCGGGCGGAAGGAAGCGAGAGATAGAGCGCGACCACGGCAAGGACGGCGGCGAGCAGGGAAGCGCGCGCGAAGGAAGCGCCCGGCAGACGCTGACGGCGGCGCTGCACCAGGATCCATCCGCACGCGAGCCAGGTGACGAGCGAGGCGACGAGCTTCGGGGCCGCGACCGCGCTGAGGTCTCGCTGCGCCCAATCGGTGGCGCCGATCACCAAGGAAAGCCCGAGCAGCCAGACCGCCGCGCCCATGAGCTGAGCGCCGACGCGATCGAGCGGGACGAGGGCGGGAAGCAGCGCGTAGATGCCGCCGAACTGGTGACGCGCGAGCGCGCGGTCCTGCAGGAGATATGCCGCGGAGTTGAGCGCCTGCGCGCCGAGCACGCAGTAGGCGAGCACCGCGGCGCCGACATGCATCACGATGAGCGGCTTGCCCGTCGTATCCAAAGGATGTTCGACGACGCCGAGGAAGCCGGCGGCGACGAGGCAGAGCGCGGTGACCCCGGCGATGGCCCAGGTCGGCAGGCGATGGTTGAAGGTCAGGTCGAGGAACAGGGAGAGGCCCGACAGGCCCCAGGCGATCGCGAGGAGGAGCTCCGCCGGACTCGCGATCGGGAGCGCATGCGTCTTCAGGCCTTGGTAGGCCAGCATCGTGGTCAGCAGCACCCAGCCGCCACGCAGCAACCAAAGACCAGCCGAGGGCAATTTCCCGGAAGCATCGCGAGTGGCCAGCCCGTCGAGCACCGCGGCGACGAGGAAGACGGACGCACAACCCAGCAAGCAGTCCCGGGAGAGGGGGTGATCGGCAAGGGCGGCAGCCAAAGGATGCATGGACCTGATTAAGGGGAGGTGTGACATTTTGGCAAACCCACAAGCCGACCTGTTTTCTTGCGGAAAAGGGGAGGGGGGGTAGGTTGGGCATCCTTATGGCCCACGACCTCTACGACCTCACCCAGCACCCCCCTCGAAGCCCCCGCGTCCGCTTAGGCGGCCTGGTCATCCTCCCTCGCATGATCGACAAAGCCCGCGCGACCAAGGCCGGGAAGAATGGCGAATACAACTACGGCTGCTCCTTGGACAAGAACGTCCTAGACTTTCTCGGCATCGACGCGGACGCTCTTAAAGCACAGATTGACAATGGTTTAGGTGATGGCGAAATCCTCACTTGGCTCATGGCCAACGCCAAGAAGCCCCGTTCTGGGCAGGAAATCGCCGCTTTTAGCGCCTTCCACGAACAGCGTGCCCCGGGCGCCCCGGCCGGTCGGGCCAAGCTGACGGAATACCAGTCTTCGACCCCGGCGGGTGCCAAGCGTGAAGACATCGTCACCTGGTTCGACGTGCTCGACCTGGACGACCACCAGAGTTTCGGCGGCAAGGTCTGAACCGTGGCCAAGGCCGGTCAGCCGCGTCGGGTCCTCCTCGTCTGCATGGGCAACATCTGCCGTTCCCCGACGGCCGAGGCCGTGCTGCGTGCCAAGGCCAGGCAGGCCGGCCTGTCCATCGAGTTCGATTCCGCGGGTACGGAAAATTACCACGTCGGCGACCCGCCCGATCCGCGGTCGGTCCGCCATGCGGAGCGTCGCGGCTACGACCTCTCGAAACTGCGCGCACGCCAGGTGCACGCCGCTGACTTCCGTTCGTTCGACCTCATCCTGGCGGCCGACGAACTCAACCTGCGCGAACTCCGCCGGCGCTGTCCGGCGGAACTCCATCCGCGCCTGCGGCTTTTCCTGGATGACGTCGCCTTGCCCGATCCCTATTACGGCGAAAGCGACGATTTTGAAAAAGTGTTGGATTTGGTCGAAAAACAGGCGGTTTTGCTGATGTCGCGCTGGTCACGGCCGAACTGAATGATTGCCGTGGCCGACTGGGCGGCGTTGGATGACGGCACCGATGTATCAAGTGAACTTCAGCGACCAAGCGATGCGCGAGCTCGCGAAGCTGCCCACGTTGGAGCAGATGGAAGTCGTCGAGGCGTTCACGTCGCTCACGCCGGAAGATCTCCTGCGCGGCAGCTCCGAGCTCGGCACCGTCCGCCGCGGCGGCCATACCTACCACCGACTCCGCGTCGGCGAATTCAGGATCTACTTCGAGGCCAGCGAAGGGTCGCTCATGGCCAACTACGTGCTCCATAAGCATACGTACGCCGACTTCGCTTTCCGCTCCCATCTGCCTTTCCCCGAGGACGAAGCCCGCATCGAGCAAGAAGGGGGCTTCTGGAAATACCTCGACGAACCCCCTAAGTCCTAATCGTGACCACGCCCCCTCAAAAACCCCAGTATTCCTCGCCGGAAGAGGCCGCTCGTATCTACTTGCTGCCCAACCTCTTCACCGCGGGCAACATGCTGTGCGGCTTCCTCGCCATCAAGAACTGCATCGAGGCCCGCTTCACCGCCCTCAATCCCGAAGGCCGGGCCGAACATTACAACATGGCGGTCTGGTTCATCCTTTTCGCCTGTATCTGCGACCTTTTCGACGGTCGCGTCGCCCGTGCCACCAAGCGCGAATCCCTCTTCGGGGCCGAATTCGACTCCATCGCCGATACGGTCTCCTTCGGCGTCGCGCCGGCGCTCATGGCGTGCTTCCTGGTCATCAAGCCCGAGGTCACGGACAACGTCCAGCTGGTCACCTGGCTCCTCGCTTTCATCTATCTGCTGTGCGCCGGCGTACGCCTGGCCCGCTTCAACGTCCTGACCAACCCCTTGGTCCCGGGTAATGAAAAGCGCGCCGCCGGCGGCGATTTCGTCGGCCTGCCTTCGCCGGCCGCCGCCGGGATGATCGCTTCGCTCGTCCTGGTGCTCTCCAAGGTCATGACCTCGGGAGATCAGAAAGACCCTTTTGAGGCCGTCCAACAGTGGTCCTGGAGCCTCCTGCCGTTGATGCTCATCATCTCCTTCCTGATGGTCAGCAACGTGCGTTTCCCGAGCTTCAAGAAGTTCGACTGGACGGCCCGGGCTCGCACGCGCGGTTTCGTCCTCATCATCATCGCCGGGTTCGTCATCTTCCGCTATCCCCAGTTCACCTTCCCGGCCGTCTTCCTCGGCTACATCAGCTACAGCATCTTCCGTCACGCTTTCCTGCTCAAGAAAAGCGAAATGGACCCCGCGCCCGAGGATGATGATGAGCCGGTGTCCAAGGTGTGAATAGTCCGTGAAGCATCGGTGTGCCTGACCCGATGTGAACAAGGTCGGACTTATTCACCCCGGAGACACAGAAGCGGTCGCCGCCGATGAGGCCGCCGCATCAGGGGGTTGCGGAACAGTACACGGGATTCCGACACCTACTGGTGCTGCTGGTATTTATAAATGAAGAGTAACCAGATACAGGGAGGCCCGGGATGTGGGCAATGAGGGGTTGCCTCACCCCCTGCCTGTCCTCAATCCTTCGGTCATCATGAAGTTCAAGGTCAACCGGAATCACTTTTTCAACGGTCTCTCGAGCGTGACCAACGTGGTGGGCAACCGCGCCACGATGCCGATCCTGCAGAACGTGCTCATCGAAGCCGAAGGCGATACCGTCACCCTGACCACGACCAACCTCGACCTCGGCATCTGCTGCCGCATCAAGGCCTCCGTTTCGTCGCCTGGCCGCATCACCCTGCCGGTCAAGAAGCTCGTCCCGATCATCCGCGCCCTCTCGAGCAGCGACACCATCGTCGAACTCACCGGCAAGGACCGCGTGAAGATCACCTCCGGCAGTTCCGTGTTCCAGATCGCCGGCCTGCCCGCCGACCAGTTCCCGCCGATCTCCAATTTCGCGGGCCAGCCGACCATCTCGATCAACCAGGACGACCTCGGCGACATGCTCCGCAAGGTGAGCTACGCGCAGTCCTCCGACGAGAACCGCTACATCCTCAACGGCGTGTTCTTCGAGTTCGCCGAAGGCAAGCTCACCGTCGTCGCCACCGACGGACGCCGACTCGCCAAGTGCGAACGCAAGATCGCCGGCACCGACAAGACCCTCGCCCTCATCCTGCCTGCCCGCACCATCATCGAACTGATGCGTCTGCTCAAGGCCGGCGGCGAAGCCCACGTCTCGCATAACGAACGCCAGGTCGGCTTCACCATCGACATCCCGAAGAACGAGGAAGGCCTCGTGGACCGCATCCAGCTCGTGTCCAAGGTCGTCGAAGGCAACTACCCGAACTACCGCCAGGTCATCCCGAAGGACGCCGGCTCCAAGGTCCGCCTCGAACGCGAGAAGCTGCTCGAAAGCGTCAACCGCGCCGCCCTCATGACCGACGATCGCAACAACACGATCCGCATGACGGTCTCGAAGAAGTCCCAGAACCTCGAGATCTCCGCGAAGTCCGACAGCGGCGACGCGCACGAACCCATCGCCGTGAAGTACGAAGGCCCGGACGTGAACATCGCGTTCAACCCTCAGTACATCATCGATCCGCTCAAGGCCCTCTCCGAAGACGAGATCGATTTCGAATTCAAGGACGAGATGTCCCCCGGCGTCATCCGCGGACTGAAGGACGACTTCCTCTGCGTCGTGATGCCGCAGCGCATCTCCTGAGCCGCCTTCGGCTTACAGTCCGGGCTCGGTGCAATCCGGGAGCGCTTTGATGCGTTCCAGGATGCGGCGGGACGCTTCGATCGAACGCTCCGGGTGGTCGCGACCAGGATCGTATTCGGCGGGCTGCATCGCCTGACCGAAGCGGACGCGGATCCGGGCGGAGCCGACGGGGTAATTCGCGCCGCGCGGCAGGACGTCGCGGGCGCCGCGGATATGGATCGGCACCACCGGCACGCCGGACTTGCAGGCCAGGAGGCCGGCGCCGGCTTTCGGCGAGGCGATCACCCCGTCATGGCTGCGCGTGCCCTCGGGAAAGATCAGGAGGCCTTCGCCGGCGGCGAGGGCGGCGAGGGCCGAACGGATCGCGCCGATGTCCGCCTCGCCACGGTCGACGGGGATCGAGTGGCAGGCGCGGATGACGAAACCGAAGACCGGGTTGTCGAACAGGGAGCGACGGGCGATGAAGGAGATCTCGCGAGGCAGGCTCGAACCCAGCAAGGGCGGGTCGATCATGCTCTGATGGTTGGACGCGAACAGGCAGGCGCCGGACGGCACGTTTTCCCAGCCCTCGACCTCCAGCGTGGCGAAGACTTCGATGAACGAACGCGCGCCGTGGTAGACGGCCTTGTAGATCAGGTTCTTCGAATCGAGGATCATCGGGGCAGGGCGGCCACCTTGATGATGTCGCCGATCTCGGCGACGACGGCTTCGAGCGGCTTATGCGTGTTGTCCAGGCGATGGGCGCCAGGGGGGCAGATCATCGGCGCGGTCTTGCGGGTGGCGTCGAGATGATCGCGTTGCGTCACCTGGTCGGCCTGGCCTTCGGCGGCGCGGCGCTGGGCGCGCGCATCGGCGTCGGCTTCGAGGAAGATGCGGACCTCGGCGTCAGGCAGGACGACGGAGCCGATGTCACGTCCTTCCATGACCACGCCGGCGAAACCTTGGTCGCTCGCGAGCTTCACCTGCGAGCGTTGGTATTCGAGGAGGAAGGTCCGGACGGCGGGCAGGGCGGCGATCTTCGAGACGGCGGCGTTGACCTCGGGCGTACGGAGGTCGGCGTCGTCCGGCAAGGCGCCGTCCAACGTCAGCGCGGAACTGCGCGCGCCCTGGCGGACGATGATGCGCGAACCGATGCGGAGCTTGGCGAGGGCCGCCTGGACCGAAGCAGGATCGTCGGCGGAAGCGCCGGCGAGGAGCAACGCGCGCGTCAGGCTGCGGTAATGCGCTCCGGTATCGACGTGCAGGAGACCGTGGATCTGCGCGAGACGACGGCTCGTGCTCGATTTGCCGGAAGCTGCTCCGCCGTCGACGGCCACGCGGACGAAGTTCGTCCGCAGCGCTTCGAGCGCCTTGAAGAAGTGGGGGAAGGTCTTGCCGGTGCAGGCGGGGTCTTCGATGGCGATCCACGGGCGGCCGTCGCCGAAGAGGTCGAAGCTGCCGAGGACCCCGAAGCTCATCGCCATGCGATGGTCTTCGTAGGTATGGACGGACACCGGCCCGGCCGCGGCGGCGCGGCGGAGGGCGGCCTTGTCGGGGAAGACGGTCAGCGAAGAAAGCTGGTCGTCGGCGCGCAAGGCGGCGGCGGTCGGTTCGACCTTGATGCCCAGGCGTTCGAGTTCCGTCGCCATGGCGAGCACGCGGTCGGTCTCCTGCTTGCGCGTATGGGCGATGCCGCGGATCTTCACGGGACCGTCGGCCAAGGTGGCGACCGTCGCGAGCGTCAGGAAGGTGTCGGAGAAGGCGTTGAAATCGAAATCACCTCCGCGGATCGCGGACCACGTTTCCGTGACCAGCGTACCGCCGGAAGGCTTGAGCGTGGCGCCGCAGGCGGCGGCCACCTTGGCGAACGCGGTGTCGCCTTGCAGGCCGCCGTCGGCGTACCCGTCGATACGGACCGAGGCGCGCTGACCCGTCACCGCCGGGAGGGCGATGAAGTAGCTCGCCGCGGTGGCGTCGGGTTCGATCGCGTAGGTCGCCTGGGCCGCGTAGGCGCCCGGGCGCGCGCAGGCCCAGCTGCCATCGGCCAGGCGCTCGAGCGGACGGCCGAACTGGCCGCACATGCGCGCGGTCATCTCGACGAACGGTTCGGAGACCGTCGAGCCCTTCATGCTCACGGAAGCGCCGGCGGAAAGCGGGAGCACCATCAGGAGGGCGGAGAGCAGCTGGGAGGAGGCGGAGGCGTCGACTTCCAGACGGCCAAGCTTGCCGGTGGTGTGCAGCGTGAAGGGGAAGCCGCTCGCCGGAGAACCGTCCGGCTTGAGCGCGCGGCAGCCGGCCGCGGCGAGCGCGTCGAGCAGGCCGCGCATCGGGCGGGCGCGCATGGCTTCGTCGCCGTCCAGCTCATAGACGCCCCCGGGAGCGAGCGCGAGGAAGGCGGTCAGGAAGCGGGCGGCCGTGCCGGCGTTGCCGACATGGATCTGCGCGCGGGCGTTCGGGATCCGGCCGCCGAGGCCGACGATGCCGATCGTGCAGGCGGACTCGTCGGCCGTGACGTCGAAGCCGAGCGAGCGGAGGGCGGCGATCAGGATGCGCGTATCGCGGCTGAAGAGGGCCCCGGTGAAGAGGGTGGGGCCGTCGGCGAGGGCGGCCAGGATCAGGGCGCGGTTGGTGATGCTCTTCGAACCGGGCACCTGGGCGACGCCGCGGGCGGGCGTCTGGAACGGACGGATGACGATGGTCGGGCTCATGCGGTCCGGTCGAGGTTCTGACGGGCGATACGGGCTTCGGCGAGCAGGCGGCGCAGCGTCGCGGCGTCGTCGCTTTCGATGGCCGCGCGCAGCTCGGCCGCGCGATTCTCGAGGGCGCGGAGACCGGCCGCGGTATGGCGGGCGTTGGCGAGCATGATGCCGACCCAGAGGTTTTCTTCGCCCGCGGCGATGCGGGTGGTGTCACGCAGGCCGGCGCCGACGGCGAAGGGACGGAACCCCGGCTGGTCCGTCACGGCGAGCATGAGCGCCGATGCGGCGGCATGCGGCACATGGCTGATGGCGGCGACGATCTCGTCGTGCTTGGCCGCGTCGGTCTCATGGAGCACCGAGCCGAGCTCCTGCCAGAAGAGGCGGACGGCCGCCAAGGCCTTCGGGTCTTCGGCTCCGGTCGGGGTGAGGAAGCAGACGCGCCCTTCGAAGAGGGAGGCGGCGGCGTGCGCCGCGCCGGCCTTCTCGCCGCCGGCCATCGGGTGAGCGCCGACGAACGGATTGGCGGCCGGCAGGCGGCGGGCGGCGAGGAGGATCGCGCCTTTCACGCTTCCGGCATCGGTGACGACGGCGCCGGGGCTCAGTCCGGGCGCGATCGCGAGGAAGGTCTCTTCGGCGGTGTCGACCGGGGTCGTCACGACGATCAAGTCGGCGCCGCGCACGCAGGCCGCCGCGTCATCGAAGACTTCGGCGACGCCGAAGCCCCGGAGGACGTCGCGGGATTTCTCGGAGCGCGACCAGCACGCCAACGACCCGGCCAGGCCTCGCCGCGCCGCCGCGAGGAGGATCGAGCCTCCGATGAGGCCGGCGCCGACGACGGCGATGCGCTTGAATTGAGCCATTTCCAATGTTGAAGGTATGACTTTGATGAACCAGAGTGACCAACTATTAAAGCAAACAAACCGCCCGCGTCGAAGTTGGCGGCCCTGACATGACCCAAGGTCCCCCGAACCCCCAGCACGACTTCGTCGCCGCGCCCGACCCGCGGACGGGGAAGAGCAAGGTAGCGTGGGGCGAGCTCTGGCTGAAGGCGCGGGTCCCGCTCCTGATCGTCGTCCTCGTGGTGCTCGGCATCGCCAGCCTCCTGCTGTATACCTCGGACCGCCGGACGACGCGGCAGTCCCAGCTGGTCGTCACCCCGGAAGCCGCGGAGGCCATGCGTCAGCGCTCGATGCAGCTCGAAGCGGCCTTCGAGAAGATCCGTCAGGAACGTTTCGAACTCCAGGACGCCGACATCGCCTTGCTGGAAGAAGCCCTGCGGCTGCAGGAAGAGCATATCAGCGCCCGGCAGTCGGTCGGCACCGACAACGCCCGCCAGCAGTCGTTGCGCCGCCGCCTGCACCTGATCCGCGGAGAACGCCTGCGGCATGTTTCCGACCAGGCCGAGGCGCAGGCCCTCGTCCTGGCCAAGACCGACGAAGCCGCCGCCATCCCGCTCCTTCGCCAGGCCATCGCGTGCGAGCAGGAGATCGAGACCAAGTGGGAATTCTCCGGGCTCGCCGATTCCGGCCGCCGCGCCCGGCTCGACACCCGCCTGCGCCGCCTCGAGTCCGCCCCGCTCTGGAAGCAGGGGCGCGACCTCGAAGCCGCCGCCGAGAAACTCTTCGCCGCCGGCCAGTTCGCCGCCGCCGCCGCCAAGTTCGAAGAAGCCATCGCGTGCGAGACCGACTTCCTCGCCCGCTATCGCGACGTGCGCAACACCGAGTTCGGCCGGACCGACAAGCTCGCCGAACGCCGCGAGACCGCCGTTTCCGGCGAAGCCTGGAACGGCATCCAGGCGTTCCGCGCCAAGGCCGAGGCCGCCGAACAGAAGGGCGATTGGCCCGCCGCGGCCCAAGCCTGGCAGGCCGCGGTCGACGCTTTCGCGAAGCTGCTGACGGACCATCCCAAGAGCAGCTACGCCGATCGCGGCCAGGAAGCGACGATGGCGACGCGCCTCAACTTCGCCCGCTTCCATGATGACGTCGTCGCCCTGCGCGCCCGCTGCGACCAGATGCGCGCGGCCTTGCGCGCGCGCCGCGCCGACGATGCGATCCGGCTGGCCGACGGATTGCTGACGGATGCCCGGCGGATCGGCTCCGCCAACACCGGCGTCTTCCTGCCTGAATCCGACGAGCGCAAGGAACTGGAATATCTCGCCGTGAACGGCGCGGTCATCCGTCCCATCCTGGCCAACATCGACGCCAACCTCCGTCCGGTTCCCGGACGTTCGGTCCGTCTTTACAAGACGGAGATCCCCCAAGGGCTGTATGCCGCGGTGACCGGGTCGAACCCCAGTTCCTCGCGGCGCGAGGCCAATCCGGTCGAGTCGGTGACCTACGCCGAGGCCGAAGCGTTCGCCGTTCGCCTGGGCTGGATCCTGGGCGCCAAGGTCCGCCTGCCGACTTCCGCCGAATATGCCGCCGCGGCCGGAAATCCTGAAAAGCCGGTCGACGCGGCCCAGGCCTGGACCTCCGCGAACACGGACGGCGCGACCGTCCGCCCGGTCGCCGTCTCGCAGCCGGACGCGAACGGGGTGCACGATCTTTTCGGTAACGTCGAGGAGTGGGCCCAGGCTGAGCCTGGCGACACCCGCGCCCCTGCCTTCGGGGGAAGCGTCCTCACCCCGCCCGGCAAAGGCCTCCCGGTCCGGGCGGTGTTCAAGCGCGAGAAAAGCCGCACCCTCGGGTTTCGTATCGTCATTGAATAAACGGCCGAGGGCCTGATTATCACGGAACCCCATGGCAATCCCCGCCTCCCGCCTGACTCGCGCCGCGTTCTTCTTCGCGGCCTATGGGTTGCTGGCCGCGCTCTCGCTGTGGTTCGCGTATGAGCTGCGTTTCGTCGGCGCCGATGAGCCGACGACCGCCGAGCACCTTGCCTTCGAGGCTTATCTCTACGAACAGCGACCGATCGCGCTCCTCTGGGTGGTGCCGCTCAAGGTCTGCCTGCTTGCCTTGTGGGGACAGTTCCGCGGAGTCTTCTATTACTTCCGGCTTCCCGATGCGTTGAGGACGTCCCTCGCCCTCGCCACCGCGACCTTCGCGGCGCTGGCCTTGCCTCAGTTGCTCGGAAGCGGAGCCCCTGGCGACGCCTTCAGCCTGCCGCGCGGCGTCACGTTGATCGACTTCAACCTCTCGCTGGTCTTGTTCGTCGGCTTCCGGGTCTCCGTGCGCGCGTTGCGAGAGCGTTTCTCCGTCGGGCCGGCTTCCTCCGCCGGCGTCGTCGAACGCATCGCCATCGTCGGGGCCGGCCAGGCCGGCGCCCAGCTCGCCTCCGAGCTGCTCAGCCGCCGCGGCCACGGCATCGAGCCGGTGTGCTTCCTGGATGACGACGTCGCCAAGCACGGACTGCAGATCCACGGCGTCCCGGTCATCGGCGCGCCGGAGCGCATGCCCGAGCTCGCCGAGAAATACGGCGTCACGGAAATCATCCTGGCCCTTCCCGCGACGAGCGTCCGCCGCATCCGCGAGGTGAGCGCCCTCGCCTCCGCCAACAACCTGCGCGTGCTCGTCGTCCCTTCGATGGCCGAGCTCGCGGGCGGGCGGGTCCGCGCGAGCGACATCCGTCCGATCTCCGTCGAAGACATCCTTGGCCGCGAACCTGCGAAGCTCGATGACGCCGCCATCGCCGACATGATCAAGGGCCGCGTCGTCCTCGTCACCGGCGGCGGCGGCAGCATCGGTTCGGAACTCTGCCGCCAGGTGGCGGCCCGCTCCCCCGCCCGCCTCATCATGCTCGATCAGTGCGAGGTCCTGCTTTACCAGGCCGAGCAGGAGCTGATCGCCGCCGGCGCCGGGGCCCTCATCGCTCCGGTCGTCGCCGACGTCGCCGACGCCGAGCGCATGGAAGAGATCTTCGCCCGTTTCCGGCCCGCGCTCGTCCTGCACGCCGCGGCGCACAAGCACGTGCCGATGATGGAGTCGCAGCCGGCCGAAGCCCTGAAGAACAACGTGCTGGGCACGGCGGTCGTCGCGCGCCTCGCCGCCCGCCATGGCGCCGAGAAGTTCGTGCTCATCTCCTCGGACAAGGCCGTCAACCCGACCAACGTCATGGGCGCCAGCAAGCGGCTCGCCGAACGCGTCGTCCGCGCGATGCAGGCCGAGGCCGGCGCCAAGACGAGCTTCCTGGCGGTCCGCTTCGGCAACGTGCTCGGCTCTTCGGGCTCGGTCATCCCCATCTTCCGCCGGCAGATCGCCGCGGGCGGTCCGGTCACCGTGACCCACCCGGACGTGAAGCGTTATTTCATGACGATCCCCGAGGCGGTCGGACTCGTCCTCCAGAGCGCGACCCTCGGCGTCGGCGGCGACATCCTCGTCCTCGAGATGGGCCAGCCGCTCAAGATCGTCGACGTCGCCCGCCAGCTCATCGAGCTCAGCGGGCTGCGCCCCGACGTGGACATCGAGATCCGGATCGTCGGCCTGCGTCCCGGCGAGAAGCTGGTCGAAGAACTCCAGCATGAAGGGGAACAGTACCGCCCGACCGAGCACCCGCGCGTCTTCCGTTTCGTGGCCGACCTCGTCCCGCAGGATTCGCCGGACACCTTGGCCGCCCGCGTCCGCGCCTTGTTGCCGCTCGAGCGTCAGGCCTGCAAGCAGGGCATGCGCGACCTGGTCCCTGAATACGTGCCGTTCGCGGACTAGTTTTTACGCTTCGGGCTTCACAGGCGGGCAAGGGATGGACACGCTTCGGGCATGGCTCGCGCGCTTTCCTCCGCTCCTCAGGTCGGCATCATCATGGGCTCCCAGTCCGACTGGGAGACGATGGTCAACGCCGCCGACACCCTCAAGAAGCTCGGCGTCGCCTTCGAGGCCGAAGTCGTCAGCGCCCACCGCACGCCCCTCAAGCTCAAGGACTACGCCCTCGCCGCCCGTAAGCGCGGCCTGAAGGTCATCATCGCCGGAGCCGGCGGCGCCGCGCATCTCCCGGGCATGGTCGCCGCGATGACTTCGCTCCCGGTCTTGGGCGTTCCCGTCCAGTCCAAGTCGCTCGACGGCATCGACTCTCTTCTCTCCATCGTCCAGATGCCGGCGGGCATCCCGGTGCACACGTTCGCGATCGGCCGGGCCGGTGCGATCAACGCCGCCCTCGGAGCCGCCGCCGTGCTCGCGCTTTCCGACGCCAAGCTGGCCAAGAAGCTCGACGATTACCGCGCCGAGCAGACCAAGGCCGTGCTCGATAACCCGATTCCCGGCCGCAAGGGCAAGAAGCGCTGAGCCATGGAGCGACCCCTGCAGCCCGGCGGCACCATCGGCATCCTCGGCGGCGGCCAGCTCGGCCGTATGTCCGCCATCGCCGCCCGTCGCCTCGGGTACAAGGTGCGCACCTTCGATCCGTCCGCCGGCGCCTGCGCCGCCGGCATCGCCGACGAGCACGTGACCGCCGACTGGAGCGACACCGCCGCGCTCACGCGCTTCGCCCAAGGTTGCGGACGCATCACCCTCGAGTTCGAGAACATCCCGCCCGCGACGGTCGAGATCGTCGCGAAGTCCGTCCCGTGCCATCCGTCCGCCTCCGTCCTGGCTACCTGCCAGAACCGTCGTCGCGAGAAGGAGTTCCTCCGGAGCGCCGGCATCCCTTGCGCCAACTTCGCCGTGGTGTCCTCGCTCGCCGAGCTGCAGGCCGCGGTGAAGACCATCGGTTTCCCGTGCGTGCTGAAGACCGCTGATTTCGGCTACGACGGCAAAGGCCAGGTCAAGCTGCCGACGCCCGAGGCCGACCTCGCCGCCGCGTGGGCCAAGATCGGCGGCGCCGTCGGCGTCCTCGAAGCGTGGGTCCCGTTCCAGATGGAGATCTCCGTGCTCGTCGCGCGTACCGTCGACGGCCGCACCGCGGTCTACGACCCGGCCGAGAACATCCACCGCAACCACATCCTCCACTTGTCGATCTCCCCGGCGCGCATCTCCGAGGCCACCGCCGCCGAAGCCCGCGCCTTGGCGCTCAGCATCGCGGACAAGATCCAGCTGGTCGGCCTCCTCGCCGTCGAGATGTTCGTCAAGGACGGCCGCATCGTGGTGAACGAACTCGCCCCGCGTCCGCATAACAGCGGCCACCAGACCTTCGACGCCAACGAGACCAGCCAGTTCGAGCAGCACATCCGCGCGGTGTGCGGCCTCCCGCTCGGCGGGACGAAGCCCCTCGCGCCCTCCGCGATGGTCAACCTGCTCGGCGACGTCTGGCGCGCCGGCCAGGAACCCGACTGGACCAAGGTCCTCGCCGATCCGGCCGCCAAGCTGCACCTCTACGACAAGGGCAAGGCCGCCCCTGGCCGCAAGATGGGCCACATCACCGTCACCGCGCCGACGCTCGAGGAAGCGATCCGTCGCGCCGAGGCGCTGCACGCCGCGCTCTGAGAAGATGACGGCGCCGCAGGGCCTCTTCTGGGCCAACATCCTGATCCTCGTGCCGATCGGCTTCGGCACGCTGCTGAAGCCCTCGGTCACGGACCAAGGCGCGTTCGCGGAAAGCGCCGGCTGGAGGACGTTGGTCGGTTCGCTCTGGCTGGCCATCCTCGCGGGGTCCGTGCTCGGCGTCCGCTCGCCTGACTCCTTCCTGTGGCTGCTGGCCTTCCAGGTGTTCTACAAATCCGTCTGGCTGGCCGCCTACGCCGCGCCGCGCTTGCTGACGGGACGTCGCGCGGAGATACCCGCGGGCATCACCCTCTCGTTCGCGGCCATCGTCTTCGTCTGGCCTTGGTTCATCCCTTGGCGCCAGATGTTCGCGGCGCTCTGATCAGTCGAGCAGCTCGGGCTTGCGGCTGAAGAGCTCGAGCGGGATCTGGCCGAGGCTCAGGAAGAGCAGGATCGCCTGGAAGACGGGGATCTTCGCCTTCACGTGCGCGTTCTGGGCGATGTAGTTCTTGGCCATCACTTCGCAGATCATCGCGAGGGCGAAGGCGACCGATGCCACGCAGAGCAGGGCGAAGAGCGCTTTCCAGAGCCTCGCGTCCGCGATGCGGCGCCAAGGGAGGAAGAGCAGGACGCCGTAGCCGACCAGGAACCAGGACTCGGTCCGCAGCGCCTGCGGGAAGGTGACGACGGCCGGATTCCAGCGCGGCGGCAGCTGCAGCGGGCCGAGGGCGATTCCGCCCACGAGTTCGTTGACGCCCAGACCGAGGCACAGGGCGCCGAAGAGCATCGCGATGATGCGGCCGTAGCGGATGCGTTGGGCGGTGACGTCGTTCATGGGATCGAAGGAAGGGAGAAGGTCGGCCGAGGCAAACGCTCAGAGCGGACGGAACAGGGCGACGTCGCTCCACTCGCCCATGACGCGCCCGTCGGACTTCAGCCCTTCGCCCCAGGCTTCGCGGCACTTGGCCTCGAAATGGGCGCGGACGGCGGCCTGCTCCTTGGCGAGGATGCCGCTCAAGGCGAGCACGCCGCCCGGGCTGACGGAATCGATGAGGTTGTCGGCGTAGATGCAGAGCACGTCGCTGATGATGTTCGCGAGCACGACGTCGGCGCGTCCGGTGAGCCGGAAGCCTTCTTCGAGGCCGGCGTGATGGAAGGCGACCGCGTCGTCGGCGATGCCGTTCTCTTCGCGGTTGGCGATGCTGACGCGGACCGATTCCGGATCGCGGTCGAAACCGGCGATGCGGCCGCAGCCGAGCTTGGCGGCGGAGAGGGCGAGGATGCCGGAACCGCAGCCGGCGTCGGTGACGGAGACCTTCGCGGCCGGATGGGTCTCGAGGAAGTCCATCATGCGGATCGCGCAGAGGCGGGTCGTCGGGTGGTCGCCGGTGCCGAAGGCCAGGCCGGCGTCGAACCAGATCACCGCGGCGTCGGCGGGGACGACGTGCTTGCCGCGCATCCAGGCGGGGACCCAGTGGAGACGGCCATGGTCCCAGGGCTTGAGATGCTCCTTGTAGGCTTCCTTCCAGTCCTTGTCGGCCATGACGGTCTCGTCGTAGGCCTCGGGGAGCTTCTTGAAGGCCTTGCGGAGGCCGGCCCAGGCTTCGTCGGCTTCGGCCTTCGTGTCGAAGTAGCCCATGACGAAGTGCGGCTTGCCGGGCCCTTCATGGAACAGCATCCACGAGGAACGCGTCAGTTCGCAGAAATGGTCCTCCAGCGGCTGGACCATGTCTTCGTGGATGGGGCACTTCAGTTCGATCATCAGGAAAGGGTCTCGCTCAGGCGGGCGATCACCGCCGGCAGCAAGGCATGCTCGGCGGCGTGGATCTTGTGCGCGAAGGTTTCGAGGGTGTCCGTCGGTTCGCGGCGGACGCGGGATTGGCCGAGGTGGGCGCCGCCGTCGATCTCGGCGTTGACCCAATGCACGGTGCATCCCGCTTCGGGGACGCCGGCGTTCCAAGCCTGGCCGATGCCGTCCAATCCGGGGAAGGCCGGAAGCAGGCTGGGGTGGAGGTTGATGATCCGGCCGGCGAAGGCGTCGAGCAGGGGCGCCTTGATCACGCGCATGAAGCCGGCGAGGACGACCAGGTCCACCTGGGCGGCCTTGAGGTCATCGGCCCAGGCCTGTTCGCGTTCCGGGGCGAACTTCGTCTTGAAGGGGCCGGTGTCGAGGAACTTGGCGGGCACGCCGTATTTCGGGCCGAGCTCCAGCATCTTGCAGGTCGGGACGTCGCACCAGAGGCCGACGACCTTGGCCCGTCCGAGGCGGCCTTCGGCCTGGGCGCGCAGGACCGCGTCGGCGTTGGAGCCGCGACCGGAACCGAGGAGGGCGACGCGCATGACGGGAAAGTGCCGACGAGCCTCCCGGCCTGCAAACGGATTTTCGATTTCAACCTTTGAACCCTCCGGCAAACCGCCGATGATGCCCGCACTGCTTCCCATGGATCGCCGCGAGTTCCTCCACCTCACCGCCCTGGGTTCGCTGGGCGCCGTCGCCCTCTCCGGTTGCGCCGGTGGCGGCGGAGGCTCCGTCGGACCTGCGCCCGCCGGCTCTGCCCCGGTCGCTCCGGCCGTCGGCAAGGTCATGCTGGGCATCGACGCGCTCGCCGCCGAAGGCTTCGCGCGCATCCAAGGCCTGCGCTGCGGACTCGTCACGCACCGCGCCGGCGTCAACGGCCTCGGCCAGCGCACCGCCGACGTGCTCGCGCGCGCGCCGGGCGTGAAGCTCACGAAGCTCTTCGGCCCGGAGCACGGCATCGACGGCGTCGCCAAGGCGGACGCCACCGTCGGCCACGGCAAGGATGCGCGCACCGGCCTCCCGGTCTATTCGTTGTACGGCGCCACGCGTAAGCCCACGCCGGACATGCTGTCCGGTCTCGACGTCATCCTGATCGACTTCCAGGACGTCGGCGCCCGCTCCTACACCTATATCAGCTGCATGCGCTACGTCATCGAGGCATGCTTCTCGCTGCCCCGTCCCGTGCGCGTGATCGTCCTCGACCGGCCCAACCCGCTCGGCGGCGAGAAGGTCGACGGCCCGTTCCTCGACCGCAAATGGCGCAGCTATGTCGGCGCCTACGAGACCCCGTACGTCCACGGCCTCACCATCGGCGAGATCGCCCGCTGGGCCGTCGCCACGCCGGGCGTGCTCGACCTGGACGAGTCCGCGCGCCGCCGCGGTTCGTTGGACGTCGTCACCCTGCGCGGCTGGCGTCGCTCGATGACCTGGAACCTCACCGGCCTGAACTGGACGCCGACCTCGCCGATGATCAACAGCGCCAAGGCCGCCCTCGGCTATTCGATGACCGGCCTCGGCTGCATGGATTCCGGCTTCAGCCACAGCTCCGGCGCCGACCAGAATTTCCGTCTCCTCACCTATCCGCGCCGCAAGGCCGCAGACCTCGTCGCCGCGTTCGGCGCCGCCGTACCGGGCCTCGCGCTGCAGCCGCAGCAGCTGGCCGACGGCACCCAGGGCGTCTACCTCGGCGTCGCCGACTGGCCGAAGCTACGCCCCACCGCGATCTCCCTGCACATGCTGCGGCAGGCCTGCGTCTGGGCGCCGAACCCGTTCGCCGGACTGAGCGCCGGCAAGCGCGAGCTCTTCATCAAGCACCTCGGCAGCGAGGCCTTCTTCGAGGAGCTGCGCACGCAGGGCGCGCGGATCGACCTCGCCCGCTGGATGAAGCGCTGGGACGGCGACGCCGCGGCCTTCCGCGCGCGCACCGCTCCGTTCCGCCTCTACGCCTGATCAGTAGGCGCGGCCTTCGCGCTTTTCCCAGTAGTTGATGTACGCCTGGTTGAGCACGCCGAGACCGCCCGGGGTCGGGTAGTCGCCGGTGAAGTACCAGTCGCCCTTGCTCTTCGGGCAGGCCTTGTGGAGCGAAGCGATCTTCTGGAAGACGAGCACCAGCTCGCCCTTCCAGGCGCTCTTCGAAGGGTAGACCAGCTCGGCGGCCTTGGCGGCGATCTCTTCCTCCGTGAACGCGTCATAGATGCGCTTCACGTGGTTCACCATCTCCTTCGTCGGCTTCTTCGACTGCGCGAGGCAGTCTTCGTAGACTTCGCGGAGCAGGTCGCCCATGCCGCGTTCCTTGCAGAGCGCGACGGCGGCCTGGAAGGCGAGGAACTTGCCCATCTCGGACATGTCGATGCCGTAGCAGTCCGGGTAGCGGATCTGCGGGGCGGTCGAGGCGATCACGATGCGCTTCGGGTTCGGGCGGGCGAGGATGCGGAGGATCGACTGGCGGAGGGTCGTGCCGCGGACGATCGAGTCGTCGACGCAGACGAGCGTGTCGCCGTCGCGGACCGTGCCGTAGGAGATGTCGTAGACGTGCGACGCCATCTGCATGCGGTTCTTCTCCTGGGAGATGAACGTGCGGAGCTTGACGTCCTTGTGCGCGACCTTCTCGCCGCGGGGCCAGCCGCCGAGGACCAGCTTGTCGATGAGGGCTTCGTCCAGCTGGCCGGCGCGCTGGGCGTCGACGAGCTTCTGGCGGACCTGCGCGCGACGGCGCTTGCGGAGTTCTTCCATCAGGCCGTACCAGGCGATCTCCGCCGTGTTCGGGATGTAGGAGAAGACCGCGTGGTCGTGGTCGTCGCGGATCTGCGCGATGACGTCGTCGGCGAGCGCCGCGCCGAGCGCCTTGCGTTCGGCGTAGATCTCGGGGTCGTTGCCGCGGGAGAAGTAGATGCGCTCGAAGGAGCAGTGGCGGGGTTCGCCGGGGGCGTGGAAGGACTCGATCGAATGACGGCCGTCGGCCTTCATGATGAGGGCGGAGCCGGGCGGCAGCTCGTGCACGTCTTCCTGGTTCACGCCGACGATGGTCATCAGGGCCACGCGCTCGGAAGCGACGGCGATGAGGTCCTCGGTGCGGGCGTACCAGCAGGGGCGGATCCCGTTCGGGTCGCGGATGACGAAGCTGTCGCCGTTGCCGACGAGGCCGGCGATGGCGTAGCCGCCGTCCCAGTTCTTGGCGGCCTTGCGCAGGACGTTGCCGATGTCCATGTGCTTGGAGATCTCGGCCTGGACGGCCGTGCCCTCGAGGCCCTGGTCCTTGAAGGCCTTGAAGAGGCGGTCATGTTCCTCGTCGAGCCAGAAGCCGATCTCCTCGAGGATCGACTGCGTGTCGGTCGAGTAGATCACGTGCGCCCCGCGCTGCGTCAGCGAGCTGTTCAGCTCGTTGGTGTTCGTGAGGTTGAAGTTGCCGGCGACGAGCAGGTTGCGGGTCGGCCAGATGGACTTGCGGGCGTAGGGGTGGCAGGAGACCGAGTCGAAGTTGCCCGAGGTGCCGTAGCGGAGGTGGCCGAGCAGGAGTTCGCCGCCGAAGTCGAAATGTCGCTTAACCGTTTCCGCGAATTCGGGGACGATGACCCCTTCGCGCATCTTGTCGGAGTAGGTCTTGATCTGGCGGGTGAAGATCTGGGTCAGGCCCTGGGCGCCGATCTCGCGGTCGCGGAAGAGGAAGGCCTCGCCGTTCTCGGCGCCGATCTTCACGCAGCCGATGCCCGCGCCGTCCTGGCCGCGGTTGTGCTGCTTCTCCATCAGGAGGAAGAGCTGGTTGAAGCCGTGGAGCGGGGTGCCGTACTTCTCCTGATACCATTTCAGGTCCTTGGTCAGACGGACAAGGGCAATGCCGCATTCGTGCCTTAAGGAGTCGCTCATCGCAGGCCTCGGAGATTGCCCGCTCGGCGCGCGTCCTGTCCAGCGCTTACTATTAAGAGCGCAGGACCCGGTCGAGCCGGGCGAGGCTTTCGCCGATCAGGCCGGCCATGTCGGCGTGCTGCCGGAAGGCGGGGTCGCGGTGGTATTCGGCCAGACCGTCGGCCAGTTCCTTCGCCTTTTCGCTGCTGGTGAGGGGGTTGGCCCGCATGGCGGCCAGGAGGTCCTTGACCCGGTCGGGCGCGGCGAGGTGGCGGCGGTGGATGAGCGACTGCTCTTCGCGGCGGTACTGGGCGGCGGAGGCGGCGTTGATGTGCTTGGCGCACAGCTGGGCGAAGGGCCGGTTCTCCTTGAACGAACCGGGGAGGTAGAACCGGAGGCGGCCGTCGTAGCTCTGCTGGTCGAAGTCCATGGCGCGCACGCGGATGGCGGTCGCGTCGAAGTCCGGCGTGACGGCGATGACGAAGTTATAGGCGCGCATGTCGCCGAGGAGGCGGACGAGGCAGCGTTCCTCGAACTTGATCAGCTCCTTGGCGAGGCGGACCGGGTGGTGGCCGTCGGCGTTGAGCCACTTCTCGGCGAAGATGTCGCCCGGGATGCCCGTGACGTGCTCCTCGACGAGCGTCTCGCCCCAGGTGAGGTAGAGCATGCGGTTCGGCGAGAGCAGGTGCTCGAGCTCGAGTCCGCAGACGCGCGAGGCGTCGCCGACCTTCACGTAGAAGTAGTCGTGGTTCTCGTTGTACGCGTTGACGATGCGCACGCGGAACGGCTGCGAGTTGCCGAACGAGCAGAAGTCCACGCGGTCGACGTAGACGTGGCTGAAGACCTTCATGCCGCCTTCGCCGCGGAGCAGGGCGTAGGTCTCGAGCAGGCCTTGCGAGAGGCGGCCCATGACCTCGGGCGGGTAGGCGACCGTCTCCCAGAGCGTGTCCTTGCCTCGTTCGAGCAGGGGCATCGCCGCGGTGAAGTCGCGCAGCTCGGCGTAGGTGACGGGCAGGGGCACCTCGCGGCCTTCGCGGGAGAGGTAGGCGCGGAGTTCGTCGCCGATCGGGTAGGCCGGCTTGCGGTTCGTCCGCTTGAATTCGGCTTCGGATCCGGCGGCGTCCATCGTCAGTCCAGGTTGGGGCGCTCGCGGGTCTCCTCGACGATCATCTGCAGCGGCTGGCCGGGGTGGCATTCCGCGCGGTAGGCGATGAAGCCGCGGCGATGCTGGTCATAGATCGGCCAGAGCAGGGTGCGGTCGGTCTCGGGGACGGCGGTGCGGTCGAGCTCCTCGCGGGCGAAGAAGCCGAACTTCCCTTCGTCGATCGTCTGCGGCAGGGCCTGCAGCGGCTTCCGGCAGTCGAAGAGGAACATCAGCCAGTGCGACTGGCCTTCGTAGCCTTTCTCGGAGATCATCCCGAACAGGTGGAGGTCGGCCGTGGCGATCTTGGCGCCGGTCTCCTCTTCGGTCTCGCGGACGGCGCATTCGAAAGGGGATTCGCCCGTGGCCATCTCCAGCTTGCCGCCGATGGGGCTCCAGCAGCCCATGTTCGGGGCCTTGGTGCGCTGGATGAGCAGGAGCTTGCCCGCCTCGTCGTGCATGAAGACGAGGACGCTGATCTTGAAGGGCAGGGGGGCTCCGGCGGACATGGGCTCAACCTTGCGGGCGGCCATCGACGGCACAACCCCGGAGTGCCGG
>JACCDP010454271.1_pt1 | contig 28423 bp, 25 predicted proteins | sample 7445841 | NCBI WGS metagenome assembly JACCDP01 (sample SAMN15323441, study PRJNA562643) | freshwater metagenome | isolation source: river surface water | place: USA:Blue River Watershed | collected 2017-08-17 | reverse complement strand
GCTCAGTACAAGTTTTACCTACAACTTTTTTCTTACAGTTGTCGTAAAATTTCTGGATTGCTTGCCATGCTCTTTCGGTTGCAGACTGACAAGCCATTGAATTTAATTCTTCTACAAAACTAAACTCTTTGCGTAGTGCTGTTGAGTAGTTATTTAATGCAATTCTGTTAACTTTTGCTTCTTTTGGGCTATCCATCCAGAAGCGAATAGCCTTATTTCTGACAAACTGAGTTGTCCTGATTGCTTCGTTAATAGCTTGTTTTTGACGTTGGTTATACTTGGCTTTGTACTCTAATACCAGCACTACTTAATCACCTCCTGAATCTGTGCTAAACTAAGTTTAGTTTAGTCTGATATTCTATATATGTCAACAGAAACTTGTACTGAGCGAAGCCGAAGTAAAGGACAAAAGAGGGTTAAAAATACACCAGTTTTTTATGATGAGATGAAAAAACGAAGAGGTATTAACTTAACTGACACAGCTTGGGGAATTTTAGCTAGGCGAGCTAAGATAGAAAAAATCAGTGTTAGTGAGTTAATTGAAAGATATGCTAGAAACCTTAATATCACTGAGGGCTAAAGCCCTCAACTGGCTTTCATCCCTTACCTAAAGGACGGTTAAGTTTTGGAGCGTGGCGGAAAAACTTAACCTCAAGGGTTTTCAGCCTATTATCTTATAACCAGATAATATATCGTGTAATTTAACAACTGCACCAATGATAGCGATCGCTGGGGCAAGAAATTCTTTTTCTTCCACTTGTGCCACAATTGTTCCCAATTCACCAATTAATTCTTCTTGTTCCGGCCGAGTTCCCCACCGGATCAGGGCAATAGGTGTATCTAAACTCAACCCAGTTATAGTTAACTGTTCAACTATGTAGGACAAATTGTGAATACCCATATAAATGACTATGGTTTCTGAACCTTGGGCTATGGCTTGCCAATTGACCTGTGGTTTATATTTACCAGCAGATTCATGTCCAGTAACGAAAGTAACAGAAGAACTATAAAGCCGATGGGTTAAGGGGATACCTGCATAGGCTGGTGCGGCAATTCCTGATGTAATTCCTGGTATAACTTCTACGGAAATTCCTGCGGCTACTAATTCCGCCATTTCTTCGCCACCACGACCAAAAATAAACGGATCTCCCCCTTTGAGTCTGACAACTATGGCATGATTTTCTGCTTTCTCTATCAGTAGTTGGGTGGTAACTTCCTGTAATAAGGAATGTCTACCCATGCGTTTACCCGCGTTAATTTGTTCTGCTTCGGGATTAATCATTTCTAAGACTTCTGGACTCACCAAAGCATCATAAATAACGACATCTGCACAAGCTAATAAATCTTTGCCTTTGAGAGTCATCAGTCCGGGATCTCCTGGCCCAGCACCGACTAAATAAACTTTACCCAAAAATGTTTTCCTCTTGTTGAATGAACTCCCAAATTAAATCAGCAAATTCTCGACTTGTTCCTAAAGGTTGCGCCAGTTGAAAAGTTACTGAGGGAAATTGTAATTCTAGCGTTTCTACTGCCTGAGCGATCGCATCAGTTATCCCACCCGTAAATAAAAAGTATGGAAAAATCGCAATTTGTTGATAACCACTAGCTATTAATTCCTGTACTCTTACTTCTAAGCTGGGATCTACAGACCAATAAGCCGTAACTGCGCCTACATTAGCTGCTATATTCTCTATTGGGGTATGAGAACCAGTGCGCCGACTACCATGAGCCAAAAAAATTGATATATCGGATTTTACTGTGGTCATCATCCTAGCGACAAACTTTTCTAAACCAGGATAACTACCAATATAAGGATGCAATTTTATCATCATTCCCCCATCTACAGCCTGTTGTGCCAGAGTAATTTCTGTGGGAATATCTGTCATCACATGAACTCCCGGTAATAAAAATAGGGGGATGATCTGCAATATTTTACAGCCCACAGTCCGAACACGATGGGCAAAATCTTGAATTTGTAAATGTAAAGGCTGAACATTAGCCTCTAGAGTAGCAACACCTACCAAGTTTTCACATTGGGGTATTCTTTCCCTAACAAGCTGGGCTAATTGTTGCATAGCTACATCTGGACGCGGATCAGAACTACCATGAGATACTAAAAGATAAGCTGTATTGCTATGTTGCATATAATAAGGTAGGGTAGCAGAGGGGCAGAGGCAGTGGGGGCGAACAGCCGTTCGCTCGTACAACCGTCAACTACTATAACAGTTTGACACCTTTGCAGTTAAAGCTTTCATCTGTCTTCCTAATTGAGTTCCACTTGCCCAAAAATGAGAAGGCAAATGGCCTGTTGGTGCAGATAATTTAAAAGTTAATTTTTGTCGCGCAGACGTAGAATAGGGTAAATACCAACCTACTTGAGCGCAAAATTGCCCATAATCATTATCACAGGCATGATAGATTTGGACTTGAATACTAAATCCAAAATGTCCTTGACTATATTTTGTCCACAATTGGTCAATGATTTGAAAATCCTGACAAGGTAAGGTTTCCAAATCACTATAGGATAAATAACTATTTTTGCGTTTAGATAAAGCTTGACACATTAATGCCCAAGTTTCCTCGTCTGCCTTTTCCCATTGTTTCCAGGTGAGGAAATCACGTAAACGAGTGTAATTTAAACCAATATCCGTAATTTGGGGTTTTTTCTCTGGTTGGGTTTTAACTGCCATTACCTCTAGGACTTGTTTCGCAGATTTGTAGCGTTGACCTAAAGCATTCTGAATCATTTTATCCAGAATATCACTGAGATAGGATGTAACCTGATTTGTTGGCAGTAAATAATCTCGCCACATCCAGCGATCGCTTGTATCATCAAATAAGTCAAAGGGAGAAATCCCCGTTAACAGTTGAATACAACTAACACCTAAACTATAAATATCACTTGCTGGTACTGCCTTACCCCGCATTTGTTCAGGAGACATATATTCAGGACTACCAATGGTTGTTCCTGTTTTCATCATCTCGGTCGCCGAAATATATTTAGCAATGCCAAAATCAATCAAAACTAAATCTCCTTCGGGAGACTTTCTCATCATATTTTCTGGCTTAATATCCCTGTGAATGACATGATGATCATGAATAAATACCAACACAGGTAATAAATCTTGCAGTATTTTCTGGATTTGAGCCTCAGTAAACACCCCTTGCTGTGCTAATTCTTGGGCTAAGGTTTGTCCTGAAATTAATTCTTGCACTAAATATAATCGGTTTTCCTGTTCAAAATGTGCTAGTAATTGGGGAATTTGGGGATGGCGCAATTCATCTAAGCGTAATGCTTCCTGCCGAAATAAATCCGCAGCTTTATGAAAAGTCGCTGGGTTTTCTTCGGGAAAACAAAGTTGTTTAATTACGCATTGAGGCCGAGAAGGGATATGTTCATCTACCGCTAACAATGTTCTGCCAAAACCACCCTGACCTAGAGGATAAAGGGGACGATAGCGCTCTTTTAATAACAGGGGTTTACCACATTTGAGACAAAACCTAGCATCATCCGGGTTTTGCGGATACAGACAATTAGTACAGAAACTCATTACATAGTAGTTTTTTCCTGGTCTACTTGTATATTAAATCTTGATTTGATTTATACTCATTTATTTTTGTTCAGCATTGAAAGTATAAAATTGATTCAATGCCCCAACGGTTTCAAATTTGTAACCAGGAATTACAGAATCCAGTTTAATTTCCGTGCGATAAATACTAAAGATGAGATAATCTTGGCGATTGGTTGTAGTGGTAATCAATTCTTTGAGATGTGGCATGGCAGATTGAAGCATTTCCTCACAATTGACTGTAATGAGTTTTTCCAAGAAACTTGGCGTTTTATTGCACACATCTGTTTTTAAATATGTCGTCACTTTGTCGAGTGCATACTCTTCATATTTATTCTGATTCGGGTTGGTTTTAGTCAAAATTAATCCTATAATGCTAATGCTCGCAGCACTTACACATATCAGCATAGTTAAAGGTTTCATATCTAGTCCCATCCGGTGTAGTTGTTAGTTTTTAAAAGACTACCAAGAAAATTATCTAAATTTCTGGCAAAAAAACCTTGATCTTTTTTTTAAAGTTGTGCTACACTTACGAAGTAAGTTAAATGGCGAGCGTAGCCAAGTGGTTAAGGCAGTGGTTTGTGGTACCACCATTCGTGGGTTCGAGTCCCATCGTTCGCCCTTGATTAAGTTAAATATTTTGAGAATTTCACCAAAATAATTGGTGATTTTTTTATGAGTTATGCTAATAGCGGGCAACAAGCCCGCACTATCAGGATGAAAATTTGCTACTAACCTATTAATTTCTGCCAACTCATTGCCCCAACAATACCATCAGCAGTTAACCCATTTTGTTGTTGAAATTTTTTGATTGCTGCTTGAGTTTTTGGTCCATAAATCCCATCGGGTTCAGAACCTATACGATATTGTAAATATCTGATAATTACACCACTGGTATGAGTGCCTTGAACCACTCGTTTAGCCAAAATTTGATTGATAGCATCCCAGGTAGTATTACTTGCCCTTCCTGTTGGTAAAATGCCGACAATTCTCTGGAATTTTTCCGTTGCGGAAGATGTAGCTGGTCCCATGCCATTATCTTCTGCTAAGGGTTTATTATTTTTATCAGTAATTTTCAGCCGATTTAAAGCCTGTTGTAGTCTCAAAATGCTCTTATCTTTATTACCTTCTTCATCTATAACAGTATTAACAGGCACAATAGGTACAGGAATTGGTATGCTAGGAGTAGGGTTAGGACTGGGAGTATTTGATACTTTACCTGTTAAACCAGCAACTATAGCGTTAGCCATTGTTTCACTATCATATAGTTGCATATCTTTGGCTGAGTCAATGAAACAACTTTCTATGAGAATTCCAGGCATATTTGTTCTTCTGAGAACATAAAGGTGTGAACCACTTTTAACCCCACGATTAAAAAAGCCTAACTTAACAATTTCATCTAATACCTTTTGGGCGACTTTTCTGCCAGCATCACTAATAGCAAATACTTCTGTCCCATTAGCTTGTCCATTAAAAGCATTAAAATGAATAGATACAAAAAAATCTACTCGGTTATTATTGGCTTTCTGGCAACGGCTGCCTAAAGATTGATTTACTGTACTAGCACTATTCGGTTTACATGGTATTACTGTATGTCCTAAACTTTCTAATTTGGCTATAATCTTATTCCCTAACTCCATTGTTAACTTATCTTCTGATTTAATGCCATTTGCACCACTATCAGGAGGGCAGTTATGACCAATATCAATCCCAAATTTCATCGTTATCTCCTTAATTGACCTGGTAAGTATTCCAGTAGTTTACTCTTGTTAATATAATTCCCAAAAGCATTAATCCTAATTTTAATCTCTAGGTAGAGATTCTCCCATTAATCCCCAACAATGTTTAAGATCAAGGTAAAGAAATATTTCATAGCAAAGGCACAATGAAACGTATCGTCTTAATTGCTGGGTTTGAGTCTTTTAATGCCCAATTGTACCGAAAAGCGGCTTTTTTGGCTAGTTCTCGCTGTCCTGAGTTGGATATTCGCGTTTTTAGCGATCGCAATATTACCACCAACCCCGATGAAGTACAAGCGGCACTTAAAGATGCTGATGTATTTTTCGGTAGTTTAATTTTCGACTATGACCAGATTTTATGGTTACGGGAACATATTGCTAGTATTCCCATTCGGCTTATATTTGAATCAGCCCTAGAATTAATGAGTTTAACTAAGATAGGCGCGTTTTCTATTGGTGATAAACCTACAGGAATGCCAAAACCCGTTAAATTCATTCTTGACAAATTTAGCAACGGTAAAGAAGAAGACAAACTTGCTGGTTATATCAGTTTCTTAAAAATTGGCCCGAAGTTGTTAAAATTTGTCCCAGTGCAAAAAGTCCAAGACCTCCGCAACTGGTTAATTATTTACGGTTATTGGAACGCCGGTGGCACAGAAAATGTAGCTGCCTTATTTTGGACACTGGCGGAAAAATACTTAAATTTAAAAGTTGGTGATATTCCTGCACCCATCGAAACCCCTAACATGGGTTTATTACACCCCGACTATCCAGGGTTTTTTACATCACCAAAAGCATATCTTGAATGGTATCAAAGAAGGGAACACTTCGGCAATCTCAGTGGATCACAGGGAAAAAAGAATTTACCAGTTATCGGAATTTTACTTTATCGAAAGCACGTTATTACAAAACAGAATTACATACCGCAATTAATTACAAAATTTGAAAACTCAGGTTTAATACCCTTACCAATTTTTATTAACGGAGTTGAAGGTCATGTTGCTGTGCGTGACTGGATGACAACAGACTATGAAACCCAACAAAGAAAACAAGGAAATATAGAAACTCCTTCCCTTTCTTCCGAAGCAGTAAAAGTTAATGCGATAATTTCTACAATAGGGTTTCCTCTGGTTGGTGGACCTGCGGGTTCAATGGAAGCAGGACGACAAATTGAAGTTGCTAAACGCATTCTCACAGCTAAAAATATCCCTTATATTGTTGCTGCACCTTTATTAATTCAAGATATTTATTCCTGGACTCGTCAAGGAATTGGCGGTTTACAAAGTGTGGTTTTATATGCACTTCCTGAATTAGATGGGGCAATTGATACCATTCCTCTAGGCGGTTTAGTTGGAGAGAATATTTATTTAGTTCCTGAAAGAGTACAGCGTTTAATTGATAGAGTTAAAAACTGGGTTTCATTAAAACAAAAACAAGCAGCAGAAAGAAAAATTGCCATCATTTTATATGGGTTTCCTCCCGGTTATGGTGCGGTAGGAACGGCTGCATTATTAAACGTTCCCCGCAGTTTAATTAAATTACTTCATGCACTCAAAGACCAGGGTTATAATGTCGGTGAAATTCCCGAAGATGGAGAAGAATTAATTCGCCAAATTAAAGAAGCAGATGAAATTAATCCCACCCTTACCACAAGCATCATATCTCCCCGCGTTTACGGGGGTTCTACAGTCAATGCCAGAACCTTAGAAAAATGGTTAGGATATCTCAATACAACCCGCATTGAAAAACAATGGAAATATCTCACAGGTAGCGGTATTAAAACCTATGGTGATGAATTTAATATTGGTGGTGTGCAATTAGGAAATATTTGGATTGGTGTCCAGCCACCTTTGGGTATACAAGGCGACCCGATGCGGTTAATGTTTGAACGAGATTTAACTCCCCATCCCCAATATGCTGCTTATTATAAATGGTTGCAAAATGATTTTCAAGCTGATGCAATTATTCATTTTGGAATGCATGGAACGGTTGAATGGTTGCCAGGTTCACCTTTAGGAAATACTGGTTATTCTTGGTCGGATATTTTGTTGGGAAATCTGCCGAACTTATATATATACGCTGCTAATAATCCTTCGGAATCAATTTTAGCCAAACGTCGCGGTTATGGGGTGTTAATTTCTCATAATGTGCCACCCTATGGTCGCGCTGGTTTATATAAGGAGTTGGTGAATTTACGTGATTTAATTGCTGAATATCGGGAAGATTCAGAAAAAAATTATCTGTTAAAGGAAGGAATTTGTAAGAAAATTGTTGATACTGGTTTGGAAATAGATTGTCCTTTTGATGATGCCAAAAAGTTGGGTATTCCATTCACGCCGGAAAATGTGAGAATGTTCAGTAATCATGCTTTTGATCATTATTTGGTGAAGTTGTATGAGTATCTGCAAGTTCTCGAAAATCGTCTTTTTTCTTCTGGGTTGCACGTTTTAGGGGAAGCACCAAATGAGGAGGAGTTAACTGGTTATTTGGATGCTTATTTTGGAGGAGAGAATGAACCACGAAGGGACGAAGAACACGAAGAAGGAAGAGAAGAAGAAAGAAAGGAAATTACAGGTTTATTAAATCAGTCTACTGATGAGTTAACGAATCTTTTACGGGGTTTAAATGGTGAGTTTATTCCTCCCGCACCAGGTGGAGATTTGTTAAGAGATGGTGCGGGTGTGTTACCTACGGGTAGGAATATTCACGCTTTAGATCCCTATAGAATGCCTTCTCCTGCTGCTTATGAAAGGGGTAGGGAAATTGCTAAGAAAATTATTGATCAGCATTTGGCAGAACATCATAAATATCCTGAAACTGTGGCGGTTTTATTGTGGGGTTTGGATGCTATTAAAACTAAGGGTGAATCTTTAGGAATTCTTTTAGAATTGGTGGGTGCTGAACCTGTGAAGGAGGGAACTGGAAGAATTGTTAGATATGATTTAATTCCTTTGGAAAAGGTGGGACACCCTAGAATTGATGTGTTAGGAAATCTATCGGGTATTTTCCGTGATAGTTTTGTAAATATCATTGAATTATTAGATGATTTATTTCAACGTGCTGCTGATGCTGATGAACCGGAAGAAATGAATTTTATTAGAAAACACGCTTTAATTTTAAAATCCCAAGGTGTGGAAAATTCTTCAGCGAGATTGTTTTCTAACCCCTCTGGTGATTTTGGTTCTTTGGTTAATGATAGGGTGGTTGATGGTAACTGGGAAAATGGCGATGAGTTGGGTAAAACTTGGGAAACTCGCAATGTGTTTAGTTATGGTAGAAATGATAAAGGACAAGCTAGACCGGAAGTTTTGCAGACTTTATTAAAAACAAGCGATCGCATTGTTCAAGAAATAGATTCGGTAGAATATGGTCTAACTGATATTCAGGAATATTATGCCAATACCGGAGGTTTGAAAAAAGCCGCAGAACAGCAAAGCGGGAAAAAAGTTACAGCCAGTTTTGTAGAGAGTTTTTCTAAAGATACCACTCCCAGAAATTTAGATGATTTATTACGAATGGAGTACAGAACTAAGTTATTAAATCCTAAATGGGCTGATGCAATGGCTAACCAAGGTTCTGGAGGTGCTTTTGAAATTTCTCAACGCATGACGGCGTTAATTGGTTGGGGTGGTACTGCTGATTTTCAAGATGATTGGGTTTATGATCAAGCAGCAGAAACCTATGCTTTAGATCCAGAAATGGCGGAAAAGTTACGCAAAGCAAACCCCGAAGCTTTTAGAAATATTTTGGGGAGAATGCTAGAAGCATCGGGACGCGGTTTATGGCAAGCTGATAAAGAGAAGTTAGATAAATTGCGTCAATTATATGAATTGAGTGATGAAGAATTGGAAGGTGTGACAGTTTAATCCTAGGGTGCGTTAGCGACAGCGTAACGCACCACATCTCGACTGATATTTTAGAATAATTCTATAATACAATCTTTCAATTGTACATTAATAAATGTAGATAATTATGTTATTGCTGTTTATCTAAAAAAATCTTCCTCTAGGAGATTCCCGTGATCTCGTAACCAGTTTTTTGCAACTTGATAGTTAGGAATTTGCACAGCGACTATATTCCAAAATCTAGGGGTGTGATTACTTTCTAAAAGATGGGCTAATTCATGGACAATTAAATAATCAATTACAAAAATTGGGGCTTTCATAATCCGCCAATTAAAGTTTAAATTGTTGTTAGGTGTACAAGTAGCCCAGCAGTATTGCATATCAGAAACGAGTATTTTATTAAACTGCACACCCAAGGATTCAGCAAATTCTTTTACTTTGGGAGGTAGTTTAATATGTGCTTGTTTGGTGTACCAATCACGGAATAATTTAAAAGCATTGGTTTGATGACAGCTTGATATTAAAAAACTTGATTTAAACCGGACATCAGGAATTTGATCATCAGTAATTTCTAAGCGGTAGTTTTTACCTAAATATAATATAGTTTCTCCTGATACAAATTCTTTATGAGTAATTTTATCGGGGTATTTGGGGCTGTAATTCAGTTTTTCATATAACCAAAGTTTTTTAGATTCAACCATTTGGTGAATTTTCTCCTCAGATACTCCACTAGGGGCGCGGACTATAATAGTTTTGTCTCTTTCTACACATAAACTCAAGGTTTTACGTTTAGATGAATAAATAACTTTATAATCTAGGTTCATCGGTTATTCTCCGATTATTTTAGAATGATTTTCTCTTGACCATTCTAACAGACGAGTGATGATTTCTTTACGTTCTTTAAAAATTTTTGGATAGGAATTAGAGTCAGCAGAAAGAAGCAAGAGTTCTTGTAATTCTTCCTTGAGTCGGTTTTGTGCAGGTATGGAATCCCAAAAACCAGCAGTTTGTACTTCTTGTTTAATCACGTTGAAGGTATGTAAAGTTAGATTGACATTTTGGGTAATTTCTTCTTGATTAAGTTCGCGGTTATTAAATAATTGGGCTTTGAAAATGCGAAAAATCGGCATTTGTTTTTTACGATCTAGTCCGTAAGTATTTTCTTCTTCCTTTGATTTAATCTCCTGTCTGAGTTTTTCTATTTCTGTATAAATGCGTTCCCAATTATCTTGAAATTCTGTTAATATTTGTTCTAACTTTTCAGTGAAAGAAATAAATAATTCTGGATCTTCGTTAAGATTGGAGTTGATATAATTCCTGATAGCGTGTTCTACAGAAGCAGCTTTAGTTTTGGTGCGGGTGTGGCTGTTGGTAAGGGTTTCAAAGTTATCATCTAAAATAAAAATTGGAGCGATTTTCTGATCAATACTGTGAGATTTAAGAAATTCATCGGCTATATTTCGCAGTTTTTCGGGTATGCCTTTGAGACTAAAACGGGCATCTCGAAAATGTTTATAAGCTAGATTATTAATAGCCAGAAAATTTTTATAATCTTGCCAGTAATCTAGTGCCTCTTTACGTGGCATAACTATATTTAAGGCTGTAGTTAGTTTCTTAAAGGCGAGGATATAGGCAAAGCGGATATCTTCATCATAGAATAAATCATAAAAGGCATCGGCATCATTAAAATCTGTTAAATTATATTGTTGTAATAATTCCCAGATTTCTCGATGTGCTAAGATTAAATCATTAATTTCTTGTTGTTCGTCGCGGATTTGGTTAATGATTTCCTGTTGTTCTTTTTCTTGATAGTTTTCTAAGGCTTTTGTGAGATGATGGCCAACGCCAACATAATCAACCACAAAACCTTTATCTTTGTGTTCTTCTCCTACTCTATTGACGCGGGCGATCGCTTGTAATAAATTATGTCCACTAATTACACGATCTAAATACAAAACTTGTTCAATGGGGGCATCAAAACCCACCAATAACATATTATTAACTATAATAATTCCTACTTTCCCATTAATTGCATTATTTCCGGCGGTTTCTGTGGCATCAAAGGATAATTTAAACCGTTGAATGCTGGTAGTATGATAATTAGGATTAGTGTAGGTTTTAATATGAGGCGGATCATTATTATTGCCAGAAATAACTACAGCCGTTTCTAATTCTCCCAGTCTGTCTATATTAATATTGAGGGGATTATTGAGTTCTAATTCTGTGATTTTGGCTTGTATAGCTACATCTAAACATTGTTTATATCTACAAGCTGCTTCTCTGGATGTGGTGACGACTTGGGCTTTAAATCCTCCAGAAAAGACATATTCAATATAATGATCTACCATATCACGGGCTTTAGCTTCAATCACCGGCATGGCTTCTAAATAAGCGTCACGAGTTCCATAACCTAAAATTTGCAAGCGTTCACTTAATTTATATTCACTGAAAACATCGCTAAATTTAGCATCCATTCCGGCTTTATCGCTTATTTCGGCGTTGTGGGTACGTCCTTCATAAACTATTTCTAAGGTTGTTCCGTCCGCTATGGACTCCTTCATGGTGTATTTATCAATATAGTCACCAAAGGTTTCTTCTGTTTTATCAATGGGTGTTCCTGTATAGGCGATTCTGGTAGCATGAGGTAAAGCGCGGTCTAAATTTGTCCCCAGTTGGGTATATTGGGAACGGTGCGCTTCATCAATCATTAGTAAAATATCTGCACTTTCGTTTAATTTGGGGAAAATTGCCTCATACTCGTTTTCTTGGAATTTTTGGATCATGGCCATGACAATATCGGGGGTATCATTGGCGAGTAATTCGTGTAAACTTTGGTTAGGTTTGTCTGGTTTGGGTTTTATCCATTCGGCTAATTTGATATTTTGACCAATGTTTTGACTTGTGCTTTGTAATTGGTTTTGGAGTTGAGTTCTATCGGTGATAAAAACTATTTTCCAATTACTTAATTGGGTATGTTTTCGCATTTCTCGCACCATGAACAGCATAGTTAAAGATTTGCCTGATCCTTGAGTATGCCAAATAATGCCACTGCGTTGTTTACGATTTTTTCCCGTAATTAAACGTTCAACGGCTAGTTTTACGGCGCGGTATTGTTGATATCTGGCGACAATTTTAATGGTTTCGCCTTTATCGTTGGTGCTAAATATGGTAAATATTTGAATAATATTTAAAATGTTTTCCGGGTAACACATCCCTGCGACTAATCTTAGTTGATCATTGGGGGATGTACCTTCTTTAAGTTGAATATCACTTAATTTAAAAGGATGGGGATCTATCCAGCGATAAAAGCGTTTTTCGATGTGGGTGGTAATTGTGCCAAATTTCGCTTCTTGTCGGCAAGTGGTGATAATAAATTGATTATAATAAAATAGTTGTTGGTTGCCTTCGGATGTTTCGCCCCGTTGTTGACTATAGCGCATTAATTGGTCTATGGCTTCGGGTATGGCATCTTTTACTTTTGGTGATTTACATTCAATAACGACGACGGGAAGACCATTAATAAATAAGGTGATATCAGGAATTATATGATTTTCTGTGCCGGGAATGCGAACTTTAAATTGAGAAATGGCAATAAAGGAATTATTTTGTAAAAATGTTTCTGGGTTAAAGTCAATATAGCGAACGGTGGGGCTTTGTTCTTGGGTATTGTGGTTAATGGAAACGCTGGTATTTTCTAGGAGTAGGTTGAGAATATATTGATTATTTTCGATTAAGGTACTTTTGGGAAAGGTGGTAATTTTTTGGACGACTTCGTTTATTTGTTCGTCTCGCAGGAAGGGGTTAATTTTTTTTAATGCCTGTTGGAGTTGGGGTAATAGGATAACTTCGCCGAAGTTGTTACGGTAGCTTTGGCTGGGTTTTTGTTGGTGCATTTCTAGCCGGATGACTGTCCAGCCTAGTTTTTCTAGTTGGGTTAATAGGGGTTCTTCTACGTGGTTTTTTTCATCGAGTCGGAGGGTTTCTTTTTGGGCTTTGGATGTACTCATGGTTGGTTTTTTAGTAGGGGTTTTACGGATATTTTACCAGTTAGGAGGTCTTGCATTAAGCCAGTTTTAATTTTTTGGAGTTTGGTTAATTTAGTTTGTTCATTAATAATTATTTCTCCTGCATTATCTAAGATGTTGATTATTTTTTCTTGTTCAGATAGCGGCGGTATGCTTATACTAAAAAATAGTAGTTCTTCAATACGGATACCTTTAACTGTTGAACCAATTGCTAAAGACTCTAGTTTTTGACGATAAAATTTCAATAAGATTAACAAATATTTAGAATTGATTTGACTTGAAGGATATAGTGCTTTTAAATCTTGGTTTATTGCTGTTGGTATAAAAGTAATAGCAGCCCTACCAACTGCCATTCTAGTACAAATTACAGGAATCCCAGCTTCTATAAGATTTGCTGCACTATTCATCAAACCCTTTTTAGTTATAGATTCTTCTGTATTATATAAAACTTGTAAATCATCCGTAAAATCTTTTACAGAAGCCCAGGGGATATCACCAGACCAGTAATCACTTTTAGAACGTGAAGGAGTTCCTCCTCCAACAATATTATTAGTCACATCTTTTAAGTTGCAACTTATCCAAGTTAGTGGAATCATACCTAAAGGCGATCGCTTAAATTTATGAGTTGTGCGATCGCGCAGTTGACCATTTTCATCTATTCCGCGAGTCAGGAGGTCTTGCATTAACCCGGTTTTGACTCTTTTATACTTGGCTATCAGTGTTTCAGTTTGGGCGATCGCTTTATCTACTGTGTCTAATATTTTCGCTATTTGCTGCTGTTCTGGAATTGAATCCAAATTAGGAAGCAACCAGTTTTCTAATTCAGTTGAATTAATAGATTCAAAAGTTGAACCTTGAGCTATTTTGATTAATTGATATTTTTCAAAAACGAGCAAATAATATAGAAATTCATTATTAATATTTTTAGGAGTAATTGCAGCTAGTCCTCTTCCAATACAGTAGTCGCAATCTGCTATATTAATATCACCAACTGGTGCGCGAACACTAAAAAGTATTGAGCCTTTACGTGCAATTTTAGACGGTAAAGAGCAGTAAACTGAAGTAGATGGGTAGGTTTTACCAAATTGGGCGCAACCTTGTAGAAAAGGAATACCTTGCTCCTCACTGTTATAGTAGCGAGAATCAGGCGATTGTCCCATTTTTATTTGTGCAATATCTTTTAATTTAACTTTATTCATATTTTTCATTTTTCAATTTGTTTGTTTTGCAGTTGTGTAGTTGTGTAGGTTGGGTTGAGGAACGAAACCCAACTAAATTACGAAAATGTTGGGTTTCACTGCGTTCTACCCAACCTACAATTATGGTTACTGTTTAGATAATAAAATCATGGTTGTGCAAAAAATAAATTTTCAAATAAATTATTTTGATTCCATCGGTAAACATTAAAATCTCTTCTATCAACCGTAAGAATACGCCCAGTTTTCAGGTGTTCAGCAAGCACAACCAAAGAAGCATCAGCTAAATCCATTGGTAAATTCGCATAATTTTCCATTAATTGAATCATTCTTTCAACATGAAATTTATCAAGATGAAAAATATCAAAAGCACCCAAACAAAAGCTTTTTAGAAAATTGAATGATGCTGTATCACTCGCAAACTGTGTTAACATATAACAAGTTTCAGTAACTACTGGATAAGTAGAAATTAGTGGTTCTGAAATATTATTAAAAGCTATCTGTGCTTGAGCATGATAAGCATCTCTTTGGTTAAATAAAGCTAAAAAAGCACCCGTATCAACAATAATCATAATCTATTTTCTTCTTGTTTAGCCCTAAGATAATCAGCCATTTTAGTTTTATAATTAACCGACAGATCGGCATCACCATTAAAACATCCAACTAAACCAAGTTCTTGAAATATTTGTAATGGTGGCTTATTAGTAGCGTTAACTTGGTTGTAATATTGCTCAATAGCTTGTTTAATCGCCGCACTTAAATCTTGATTTGTTTGTTCCTGAATATACGCAAGTTTTTGAACAGCGTCATCATCAAGTTGAATTTCTAACTGCATAATCTTACCTCATCAGTTGATAATAATGAACAATATCCTCTATACCCTCTTTTAAAGATAAACCATTTTTGCATTATTCATAAATTACGAATAATTAAGTTATATAAGTTGAGTGTATAAGTTGAGTGGAAGAACGAAACCCAACTAAATCATGATCATGTTGGGTTTCACTGCGTTCTACCCAACCTACAATCTACCTACCATATTTACACTACCACCAGCAGTTAAAACTTGTTTTGCAGTTAATTGTAAACTGGGGAAAATAGCAGAAACAAGAAGATCATCATGTTGAAACAACTGCTTTTGATACTCATCTTCTACTAACTTACAAATAGTAATAGTTGGCTGCTTAACTTTACCAATATATTCCCTACCACCTAAACCCAAATAATCTATAATCCAATATTCAGGTACACCTAATAAAGCATAATCTTCAACCTTGCGAGCATAATCATTTTGCCAGTTTGTACTCACAACTTCCGCAATTAATTTAATTAATTTTCCTGATGTAATTACAGGTTCTTGTTGCCATAAAGGCTCATTGATTAATTGAGTTTGATCCAGTACAATCACATCAGGACGAAAAGCCGTATTAGTTCCCAAAAGTTTCACCAAACAGCGAGAAGGTGTAAAATATGGTAAATTTTGATGATCAATTTCTACATTTAGTTTACGACTGGTAAAAGCTGATATTTGTTCATGTGGTCCCGTGGGTTCTATCTCGATTAATTCCCCATCAATTAATTCATAATGATTGTTATCGCCATATTGAGTAATAAACTCATTCACCGTGATTAGTTTTGGTGCTGCTTGTACCATGATGATTTTTCCTCATAATTAGTTAAATATAATTCAAATTACTCAAAAAATCATTTAACTCTTGTAACGTTTCCTCCCGTTCTCGTTCCACCGTCGTAGCCGCAACCGCGTATTTATCCCAAAAATTCTCAAACACAAAAATCACCATTCTTCTAATAGCATTTAAAAACCTCTCTAACTGTTCCGCAACTAAATCATAATGCTTTTGCAAAATCAACTCCTTAGCTTCATCCTCCGTAATGACACCGCCAAAACTCGCCATTAAATCCTGAATATTCTTAATTCTCCCTTCTAACTTTTTAATATCCCCCGTCAAAGCTGTAAACTTTTTCTTTTTATCCTTATCCTTTTTAATTTCCGCTTCTGTTCCCAATTCTGCTAACTCCTTTTTAGCTTGAATTAATAACTGTTGATGTTCATAAATTTGATCCTCAGCCCCAAATTTCTTTAATAAAATCTTTAACTCAAATTCTAATTGTTTCTGCTTGAGAGTAGCCTTAAAATTCTTTAAATCATCCTCAGCTTTTTTAAATTGTTTCAAAACTTGCTCATATTCCTTTAACTCTTTTTTAACCTCCTGGGAATTATCCCCAGTCAACAAAGGTAAAGCAATTTTTTCTTTAATTTTTTTCACCCTTGCAGTTAATTCATCCTTCATTAATTTAGGGGTAATTTTCTCATCTTCCTCCGCTTCATACTCTAATAATTCCTGTGCAGTTTCCACTAAAGACTCAATCTCAGCATCCTTTTGAGCGATATCACTTTCTAACTGATCAATTTCTGCCGCTTCAGCTTGAAAAAATGCCTTAATAATGTATAAATCAGGAATTAAAGTCGGACTCCAACCATTTTTGATAATAGTTTTTAAATCATATCTAATATTATCCCACCAATTCACAAACACCCCTGCCACCTGAAATAAATCCAACACATTTACAGGTACTAATTTATCTTTTAAAGACTCAATTAACGACCGTCGCACATGAGGTAATTGATTACCATTTTTCACCTCTCCCCCTTCCTCAGTATTAACGGGTGAAGTAGGGGCTAAACTAGCAAAATCATCCTTAGCTTCTTGCCACCAATTAGCCAGCAAACCATTCATATTGTCAAGAATTTGACATAAATCTTGATGAGTTTCTACCAGGTTTTTTAACTCATCTTTTCCCTGAATATGTGTTTTAAAATCATAATAATTAGCATCTTTATCTACAAACACCAAATCAGATTTTAAACCCAACTTTGCCAGGATATCAGACTTAGCAGCTACCTCTGGTTTAGGAATACCTCCCAGTAAATGCCCCCTCACATCTTCCGGTTCAGGTTCAGGAGTATTATCAACATAACGCCGCACATTCAAATTCCAATCATTATCCTTAATTTCAGCAACATCTACCAACCGAGAATATTTATCTATTTCTTCCTTACGGGTAAAGACATAATCAATTTTTTCAATATCTTCAGACCTTAAAAAGTTGCGATTTTTACCTTCTCCATACTCTGCATCAGCATTAATGAAAAATACCTTATTTTGTAGTTCATCAGGCTTATTTTTATTCAATACCAAAATCACAGCCGGGATACCCGTCCCATAAAATAACTTTTGAGGTAAACTAATAATTCCTTCAATCACACCGCCATTATCTTGTAACAACTTCTCGCGGATTTTCTTCTCATCACTACCACGAAATAACACCCCGTGTGGCATAACTACCGCCGCTTTTCCGTCCTGTTTTAAACTAGCCAGAATATGCTGAACAAACATTAAATCAGCCTTTTTAGTTTCCGGTGCAAATCCATAACTAAAACGGTTTTGATGCTGGAGTACAGCACTATTATAATTTTGAGCAAATGGCGGATTAGCAATTACAATATCAAATTGTTCTATCTTGCCATTTTTAACATTAGCTGGAGAAACTAAAGTATCGCCAAATTGAATATGTCCTTTAAAAATATTGTGGAGAATCAAATTCATTTTACAAATAGAAACCACCGTACCATCATTATCCTGTCCATGTAATTCTAAATTTTGCTCATTTCCGCCCTGTTCATTGACATACTGCGCCGATTGAATTAACATCCCCCCAGAACCCGCAGTAGGATCATAAATACTCATTTTTTCCTGGGGTTTTAATAGCTGCACTATTAACCGCACCACAGAAGCAGGAGTATAAAATTGTCCGCCTTTTTTCCCGGAACTATCAGCAAAGAATTTAATCAAATATTCATAGGCTGCACCTAATAAGTCAGGAAATTCAAAGTTATCATTAACCAAGACAAACTTAGGATTATTAAAATGGTCAATTAATAGACGTAAATCTGGGTCTTTAACCACGCGCTGATTATTAATTTCTCGATTAAAATTGATATGTCCAAGCACTCCAGAAAGTACCTGATTTTCATCTTCTAAAACCTTTAAAGACTTATTCAGCATTTCCCCAATATTGCTTTGCAGATTCTTAATTGCTGGTTGTTTCGCGCCATTTTCATCTATAAAACTATCATGCCATCGGGCGCAATTAGGAACAAAAAAAGTATCACCGTAGCTAGTTTTATCTTCTAGTAATTCGTTAATATTTTCTTCTGGTAAATGGCGATAAGTTTTATGAATTTCTGCCCTTTTTTCATAAAAAACATCAGACATCCGCTTTAAAAATAGCATCCCAAAAATATATTCTTTATACTCGGATGCGTCCATTTTCCCCCGCAGGATATCCGCAGCACCCATTAAGAAACTTTCTAATTGAGAAAGTGTAATTTTATTTGTAGTCATTTACTTTAGTTCTTTTATACTTTAGCTAAAGTCACTCTTTCAGGCTGATTTTGATATTTACCTACTCTATCTGCATAAGTAGTTTGACATGGTTCTCCTTCTAAAAACAATAATTGCACAACTCCCTCATTGGCATAAATTCTACAATCAGCACTTGATGAATTACTAAATTCCAGGGTAAGTGCGCCATTCCACGAAGCCTCCGCTGGTGTAATATTTGCTATCAAACCAACACGGGCATAAGTGCTTTTTCCCAAACAAATTGCAGTTACATTAGGAGGCATTTGTAATTTTTCTAATGCTACTCCTAGTCCATAAGAATGTGCAGGAATAATAAAAAAATCTCCATCTTCATCATGTTGTAAATCCACAGATTCTAGATTTTTGGGATTAAATTTTTTAGGATTAACAACTGTTCCAGGAATATGTTTAAATACTAAAAATTCTTTAGGTGATAAGCGTATATCATAACCATAGGAAGATAAACCATAACTCAATGCAGGTACTGTTGCGCCAGATTCTAAACTGATAGTGCGAAGTAAACTAGGTGTAAATGGTTCAATCATTCCTTTCTTTGCTTGTTCAATTATCCACTTGTCATTCTTCAACATTTGATAGTTACCTTTTTACTAGACTTTATTTAGTCTTACTGAAATTCCCAAGCTTCTCATCCTAGCATGACGAAGGATACCAAGTTCTAAAAAATGATCCAAAATTTTAATTAGTAGGGTGGGCATTGCCCACCAAAAAATCGCTAATAAACAGATATAGCGGTATGCAGTTGAATGAGATAGGAAGTGAAACTTAAAAATCATACAGGATAAGGTTTTGCCTCCTGCCTCCTGACCTCTGCCTCCTGCTATAGATTAATCATCATGATCATCAAAAGGATCATCTAATTCTTGGCTAGGGGGTCCGAAAGATGTGTAAATTGCCATACCAGTAATAGCAACAAGTGCCGCGCAAAAGGAAATTCCCAGCACTGTAGCGGGTTCAAATTCCATAAATTTAGATACATATTATGAGAGTTATATTTATAGAATATTACAAAATTTAACTTAAATATCAGATCAGTAACTAGAGGAGGTGACAGGTGACAGGGAACAGGTGACAGTTGGCATAGGTGAAAGTCTCTATCTGTCTGAGTTTGATCCTATTTGACTAACCTAAAATATCCATTAAACCATCAGGTAATCTTGCCCCACGAGTAGACCGCAAATTATGTAGTTTTGTAAATGTAGCGAAAACCTTCACGAATATAGCTCAACAAATATCACAAACTGCGATAATTTAAGAAAAGCTTTTGGAGTAATCCGCGTACCGTGAGACAACCGGGAACTTATCCGCTAATGGATATAAAGCTTGGGTGATTATTCGTGACTACGAGTAAACGCAAAGTGTTAAATCTGTAGCTAGGTTAATCTAACACAGATAAATACAATCCAAGAATCCCCAGTCTATTCAGGCTGAGGAATGTCTAAGAAAATTAAAAAAAAAGCTTTGGCAACTGATCTTAGGTGAACTATGGCACAACGGACTAGGTTGGGAGATATTCTCAGACCCTTAAATGCTGAGTATGGTAAAGTATCTCCAGGTTGGGGAACAACACCTTTAATGGGTGCTTTTATGGGTTTATTTCTGGTATTTCTGTTAATTATCCTCCAAGTTTATAACAAGTCTCTGTTAATTCAGGATGTGCTTGTTGATTGGCGCAGTTTAGGTGGCTAATACCTATTTAGCGATAGCGCTAATATGAAAATTAGCTTCTACCCGGCTTGTCCGGGTTTTTTCTTTACAGGAGAGCAAAATGAATATATTTGGTATTGGTTTACCAGAAATGGCTGTAATTATGGTAGTGGCACTATTAATATTTGGACCCAAGAAATTACCAGAAATTGGCCGCAGTCTAGGGAAAACCATTCGCAGTTTTCAAGACGCTTCTAATGAATTTCAAACTGAATTTAAACGAGAAGCTGAACAGTTAAAAGAAACTGTCCAAACAACCGCCGAATTAGAAACAAAACACATTGAAGCTGGAAAACACCAGCAGGAAAACACACAAGGATGAAGGATGAAGAAGTAAAACCCAAGGCTTTGGTAATTCCCCAGCTAATTGTGGGACTAGGAAACCCAGAACCAAAATATGACCAAACTCGCCACAATATTGGCTTTGCAGCTATAGATACTCTTGCCCATGGTTGGCAAATTTCTCTAGCTGAAAATCGCAAATTTCAAGGCGAGTTTGGCGAAGGTACTGCACCCGGTAATGGTAAAATCCGCTTACTTAAACCCTTAACCTATATGAATCGTTCCGGGCAAGCAGTACAAGCTGTAACCAGTTGGTATAAATTACCACCCGAATCAGTATTAGTTATTTACGATGATTTGGATTTACCCTTGGGAAAAACTCGTTTACGCTTATCTGGTTCTGCGGGTGGACATAACGGCATGAAAAGCATTATTTCCCACCTCAATAGCCAAAACTTCCCCAGATTACGAATTGGTATCGGTAAACCCAAAGGTGCAATAGATGGGGATAATTCCCATACCGTTTCTCATGTTTTAGGACGATTTTCTGCGGCTGAAAATAAAGTCATGTCCCAAGTTTTAGACTTTATGGTTGACTGTGTAGAATTTAGTTTTAAACAAGGGGTAGAAAAGGCGATGAATCGTTGTAATACCCAGAACTTTTCAGATGTTGAGTCTTGAGCAAAAAAAAGGCGGGTAAACCCCGCCGTCAGATATTAACTCTTTGTAATAGGTTGTCGAATTCCTAATTGGTAATTAAGAAAGTTGGAACAAGAAAGTAACTAAATCACCCTTACCTAAGCTGATGCGATCGCCTGGGCGGAGACGGTGTCTATTTCCTGGTAAGAGAGGCAAATTATTGATGTAAGTACCATTGGAACTACCCACATCTTCTATATAACAAGAATCACCTTCAATGCGAATATCTGCATGAATCCGAGACACAATCTCAGAATTAGCAAATCCAGAAACATCTATATCTGGAGGAATGCGATCATTAGGTTTACCAATATGAATCACCGATAGATTTTGTGGTAATTCTATTTCTTGACTAGCTTGAACATGGAATAACCGAGCTACTACCTGCTGTAATTGGGTTTTAGAAACATTGGCTGGTGCAGGGGGTTTTGGTGGTTCAGGAATTGTCATCGGATCGATCTGCGGTACATAAGCAGGAGGAATATAAACTTCCTCTTCCTTTGCTACGGGTGCAGGTGGAGGTGTGAGTGCTTCAGGAATATAAATTTCTGGTTCTGGTGCTGCTGGTGGAGGTGTGAGTGTAGCGGGAATGTAAACTTCCTCTGCTGCTGCTAGGGGTGGAGGTGAAGGAACATAAACAGCTTCTTCTTGAACCACAGGTGCGGGTGCAGCAGGAATATAAACCTCTGGTTCTGATGTTACAGGTGCAGGTATAGCGGGAACATAAACAGCTTGTTCCTGTACTACCGCCGGTGGTGTAGGTGGGGCAACTATAGCTGTTGGTGGTAGGTTAGGTGTAGCAATTCCTAAAGCATCTGGCTTTAACAGTTCCATGATAGGGTCAGGAGTTACCAAGTCCACTGGTTGTACAGGATTAGGGGCAATGGTGCGGGCGGCTGTGGTTGCTGCTACAGCATTAGCGTGGAAATGAAGGTTATAGCCGCACTGACCACAGAAAGCGGCATCGGATTGTACGGTTGCCCCACAATTAGGACATTTAGCTGTAGCGGGTAACGGCGTATAGCAAGCTTCACATTGAACAGCGCCGTCCGGATTGGGATGATTGCAATTAGGGCAGACGATCATGGATTTAAGCCTTAGTGAAGGTCGTTGTAAAAATATGACAGCATAAGTACAAATGTAACTTTAGCTTTCTTCCGATGCTAAAAATTACTTAGATTGAGAATACAGCAGATTGCAAGTCAACGAGGCTTCCGTGAGCGTCAGCCGATAGCATAGCGTGGTGTTAGCCATACCACTGCCTCCTGCCTTCTGCTGTAACTTAATCATCTCAATCATGGAAATCTCAAGAATCATAATTAGGGTTTAAGTTCTAAACCGGCGGCTGCGTCTAGCAACCAGTAAAGCTTGCCCTGGGGTTTAATTAAGCGAGATGGATAAGTGAAATCATCAGCTACGGGTGCAAAGATTTGTGCTAAAGCTGGTCTTTTGTTAGCACCAGCAACCAGAAAAATCACATTGCGAGCCGCATTAATGAATGGGTAGGTAAAGGTGATGCGGAGGTTATCATCTTTATTACCCACAGTAATTAGGCGATCGCACACCTTCAGAGCCTCTGTATGGGGAAACAAAGATGCAGTATGGGCATCATCACCCATTCCTAGTAAAACTACATCTAATGGGGGGAACTCTCCAGATGTAGACTGAAAAAATGTTTGCAGATGCTGGTTATACTTAGCCGCATCCACTTCTGGATTAGCGGCTAAAGTTGGTATAGCATGAATATTTGCTGCTGGGATAGCTACCCGATCCAACCATGCACGCCGTGCCATCAGTTCATTGCTATCGGGATGATCGGCTGGCACATAGCGCTCATCTCCCCAGAATACATGAATTTTATCCCAGGGTAAGTTCTGATTAGCTATGGCTTCATACAATGGTTTTGGTGTGCTACCACCAGATAAAGCAATGGTAAATTGCCCCCGTTCACTAACAGCAGTTTCCACTGTGGAGAGGATTAATTCTAGGGCCCGATTGACTAGGGCTGATACACCGGAGTGGACTTCAATAGTTTTGTTCATGGCATTATCATGACATAGCCTGTTTCTTTGCAATACCATACCGAACTTTTGATAATTTTCCGGTTTAACGCTGGAAACTTTTAATATGATCAAGTTCAGCCTCAGCTATTGCCTGTCCTAGCCATACATTATCGTCCTTTACCTTGTTTATCATTCATCTTGCTTGCTTATCAGTAGTCATTCGTACTAATCGCTAATAATCATCTCAAAAAACAATTGAGATAATAAAGCTACTGATGAGGTAAAAGTAAAAATACTTGGTGCGAATATAACAGAAATCAGGTGAAAACCGCAAGTTTACCCAAGATAATAAAGGTTCAATAAATCAACTAATTTATTTTGTAAACCTAATTTAGCCTCAACAACAACCTTAAAAATTATTCCATTTCCATTTTTATAATTCACCGACTGGTCACTGAGCGAAGTCGAAGTGCTGACCCGGTGACTCCTAAACCACTAACAATGATTTTTGTTGACAAAGCCTAAAAAATCTGTTAATAATTGATCTTTGTGGAAACTTTACCCTTTAATATAATCTCTTGGCTAACGTCATTGTCATAGGCTCTCAATGGGGCGATGAAGGAAAAGGTAAAATAACTGACTTACTCAGCCGCTCCGCAGATGTGGTGGTACGTTACCAGGGGGGAGTCAATGCTGGACACACCATAGTAGTCCAAGGTCAGACATTTAAACTGCACTTAATTCCCTCTGGTATATTGTATCCAGATACCGAGTGTATTATCGGCTGTGGAACAGTTATAGATCCACAGGTTTTGATAAAAGAACTCGAACAACTTGAAAAATTAAATATTTCTACGGCTAATCTGTTGATTTCAGAGACGGCTCATGTTACCATGCCCTACCATCGGTTAATTGATCAGGCATCAGAAGAACGGCGAGGAAATCATAAAATTGGGACAACCGGTAGAGGTATTGGTCCTACTTATGCTGATAAATCCGAACGGACAGGCATCAGGATGTTAGACTTGATGGATACCCAAGGGTTGCGTAAGCAATTAGAATGGACAATCAATTATAAAAACACAATTTTAGAAAAGTTGTATGATATTCCTCCTCTTGACCCCCAAGCGGTAATTGAAGAATATTTGGGTTATGCAGAAAGATTACGTCCTTTTGTGGTGGACACATCAATAAAAATATATGATGCTGTGCAAAAACGACGTAACATCTTGTTTGAAGGCGCACAGGGAACACTCCTGGACTTAGATCATGGGACATACCCCTATGTTACCTCTTCTAATCCTGTCGCTGGTGGAGCTTGCGTGGGTACTGGTATAGGGCCAACAATGATAGATCGAGTCATTGGCGTATCCAAAGCATACACTACCAGAGTCGGCGAAGGTCCATTTCCCACAGAATTAAATGGGGAAATTGGTAACTTACTCGGCGATCGCGGTGCGGAATTTGGCACAACCACAGGCAGAAAACGCCGTTGTGGTTGGTTTGATGCCGTCATTGGGCGTTATGCAGTTCGCATCAATGGTATGGACTGTATGGCCATTACAAAACTAGATGTCCTCGATGAACTAGAAGAAATCCAAGTTTGCGTGGCCTATGAAATTGATGGCCAACGCTGCGAACACTTTCCCACCAGCGCCCGTCAGTTTGCTCGTTGTCGTCCCATTTACAAAACCGTCCCCGGTTGGAAAGTCCCAACCAGTCAGTGTCGTACCTTGGAAGAGTTACCACAGCAAGCATTGGACTATCTCAAATTCTTAGCTGAATTAATGGAAGTCCCGATCGCTATTGTTTCCTTGGGAGCAAGTCGTGATCAAACTATCATTGTAGAAGACCCTATTCACGGACCAAAACGCGCACTGTTGCACCCCAACGGTATGCCTGTTTAGTCAGTGGTCAGTGGTCAGTTACAAAATAACAGACAACCAACAACTAACAACTAACAAATTATATGGCGATCGCAGTAGAATCTAAAAAACGTCCAGAAGGTAGCAAACCTAAAGCCTTACGTCGTTCTGGCTTAATTCCCGCCAATTTGTATGGACACAAAGGTATTGAATCAATTTCTCTAGTTCTTGACGCTAAAGTTGTAGAACGTTTACTCAAGCAAGCTGCACCTAACAAAACCGAAGTAGAACTAAGCATTCCTGAATTAGAGTGGACTTGTACAACCGTCATCCGTGAAGTGCAAATTCACCCAGCCAAAGGTACACCTTACCACCTCAGTTTTTTTGCTGGCAATAAAGCCTAAAATTCAGGTAATAATAACTAAGAGAACCAGGGTTAAACCTGGTTTTTTTTGTAAAAAAAGGCAAAGAGACGGTGACAGTTGACAGTTCACAGTTGACCGTTGACAGGAGGTAGGGGAGAAAATTCTATTCCCCCGTGTCTACCTATTGCCTATTCCCTGTTCCCTATTACCAATAAAAATGACAGAAACAAACCTTCCCACCTTCGTCCAACAAATGTTACAGCCAGGATTTTATCCTCATCCCGTAACAGAACCCATTCAACTCATTCAAACTCACGTTTCTTACGTCCTGTTAACAGGAGATTATGCTTACAAGCTGAAAAAACCAGTCAACTTTGGTTTTTTAGACTTTTCCACCCTAGAAAAACGACAATATTTTTGTCACGAAGAACTACGTTTAAATCAAAGAGGTGCAGGTGAATTATATTTAGAAGTTGTCCCCATAACTTTAACCGGTGAACAATACCATTTAGGTGGTACAGGCGAGGCTGTAGAATATGCGGTTAAGATGCGTCAATTTCCCCAAGAAACCCTATTTAGTGAACTTTTTGCCAGTGGGAAGTTACAGGAAAGCTACTTAGAAGAATTGGGACGGGTTGTAGCTAAATATCATGCTGAAGCAGTCACAAATGATTATATTCGCAGTTTTGGGGAAGTCTCCCAAGTGCGGTTAGCCATTGATGAGAATTATCAACAAGCGCAAAACTATATTGGTGGACCCCAAACCCAAGAACAGTTTGAAGAAACAAAACAATATACTGATAATTTCTTTGTTCAACATCCAGAATTATTTAAAAGCAGAATTGACAATAACTATATTTGTGAATGTCACGGCGATTTACACCTGCGAAATATTGCTTTGTGGCATGATAAAATCATGCTGTTTGACTGCATAGAATTTAACGAGCCTTTCCGCTTTGTTGATGTCATGTATGATGTGGCATTCACAGTCATGGATATTGAAGCCAGAGGCAGGAAAGACTTAGGAAATGCCTTTTTAAATGCCTATCTAGAGCAAAAGGGAGATTGGGAAGCTTTACAGGTATTACCTTTATATTTAAGCCGTCAAGCCTATGTGCGGGCTAAGGTGAGTTCCTTTTTATTAGATGATCCTAATATCCCGGATGCGGTAAAGGAAGAATCGGCAAAAACAGCAGCCGCATACTATCGTCAAGCCTGGGAATATACCAAACCCCAACAGGGAAAACTGATTTTGATGTCCGGGTTGTCTGGCGCTGGTAAAAGTACCACAGCTAAATATTTAGCCCGAAAACTCAATGCAGTTCATCTACGTTCCGATGCTGTGCGTAAGCATTTAGCAGGAATTCCCCTATTAGAAAGAGGTGGGGATGAAATCTATACACCGGAAATGACCGAAAAAACCTATAGCCGATTGTTAGCATTAGGAATTATACTGGCTAATCAAGGTTGGTCTGTGATTTTGGATGCTAAATACGATCGCCAGGATTTACGATCCGCAGCTATTTCTCAAGCAACCCAGCATCAATTACCCATACATATTATCAACTGCTCCGCACCCGTGGAAGTTCTAACACAACGACTACTACAACGAACAGGGGATATTGCCGATGCTACTGCTGATTTATTAGCATCCCAAATCAAGCAATTTGAACCATTTACAGGTCAAGAACAACCTTATCTAACAGTTGTAAATACAACTGAACCACTAGAGGCACAATTATCAGCATTGATTTAATTGTTGTTTAGTAAATTAGGGTTTAGCTTAAACAGTAGATTTTGTGCTTATTTAGCCTCCTACATCCCCCAAACTTGGGGGACTTTGAAATTCTTATTCCCCCAGAATTGGGGGTTATATCATGTCCGCCCAATCACTGGCACAAAGATTTGAGCTTAATTTGACACCCATGAAACCTTTACGCCGTAACAAATACGTCAAAAACTTCTTGATTATGCCTTTTTAATTTTTAATTATTAATTTTTAATTCCCAATCTTATGGCACCAAAAAACAATCTTCTCGGCGAAATTTTATCTTCTTCCCCTAACTTTCCTTCTCAACTGTTATTTGGGTTATTTTTATTCATTATTGCCAGAATTGCTGGGGCTTCATTTCCCCTGAGTTTATTTGTCGGTGTGATGGGTGGTGTGAGTTTAGGACTAATCACAAACGCAAATGAAAATAACCCAGAGTCCACCATAGTAGCACCTAATGATGGTATTGATGCTGGATTAAAATATTGGTTGGTATTTATGCTGGGTTGTCTGTTTTTAGGTTATTCAGCACCCATGAGTATTTTGTTTGGTGGTATTGCTGGTGTGGGTGGTGGCTGGATTATTTCTTGGTGGCGTAGTCAAGACACCTTACAAACACAATTATCACGAGAAATGCCAGAAGAAAATATAGAAGAACCAGGTGAAAGAAGTGCAAAAAGACGCAAAAGAAAACCTAGCCAACGTTTCCGTCGCACCTCAACAACTTTCAATTTTCGTTTTTGGGAAAAGTAGTTAATAATTGGCCTGACGGGGCGACGAACAAGGCTGAAAACAAGACAGTGTAAAGAAGGTAACGATTTATGGTAAAAAAAAGATAGGTCAAGTATTGTCAATAAGACCTATCTAATGATAATGATACCTTTATTCTAT
>JACCDP010338111.1_pt1 | contig 28430 bp, 29 predicted proteins | sample 7445841 | NCBI WGS metagenome assembly JACCDP01 (sample SAMN15323441, study PRJNA562643) | freshwater metagenome | isolation source: river surface water | place: USA:Blue River Watershed | collected 2017-08-17 | reverse complement strand
TTTCAAATATTTGAGTATATCCTCCGATGGGTATTCCCTGATACTTGTCGTTAAAATAGTTATTGTCCCAAGTAAATCTTACAGGTAACCTTTTAATAATCGATGCCGGTAGTTCAGTACATTTTTTCCCCCATTGTTTCTCAGTATAACCTTTGATTAACTTATAGAAGATATCATCACCAACCATTGATCTAGCCTGTTCTTCTAGATTTGTTATAGGACCTTTGTACTTTTGTGATTCTATTTTGGCTTTGGCTTCCTCAGGAGTCTTAACACCCCATAGTTGATGGAATGTCCACATATTGAAAGGTAGACTATAGAGTTCACCATTGAAGTTTGCTATCGGTGAGTTAACAAACTGTCTAAACTCAGCAAACTGATTTACCCATTCCCAAATTCCCTTGTCACTGGTGTGAAAAATATGAGCACCATATCGGTGAACATGTACACCTTCTATGTTTTCAGTGTAACAGTTACCACCGATATGGTTTCTCTTTTCAATGACCCAAACTGACTTACCTCTTTTTTCAAGTTCGTAAGCCAAGGTCGCACCGAAAAAACCGGCACCTACGATTAGATAATCATATTTATTCAAAATCAAAATCGAAATCTAAACTATTGGTTTGAATTACGGGTTCTTGAATTCTTCTTAGAGTTTGTTCTTTCATTTCTTTCCACAAGACTCCGGTATTATGATAAGCCCTGTCCTCGATCAAGAAACAATATTTCGGGAAAGGATTAGTTCTTTCAGGTAGGGTTGCAACATTTATGATCCTCATAATGTCATCCCATCGTTTCTGAGAGTTATATAAAAAAGCAAGGGAAACCATATGTTCGTTACGACCAGGTGAGAACAACTCAGCATCAATATAAGAACTTTCAGCACCTTTGAGATCACCCATATACTCTAAAGCCGCACCTCTGAGTAAGAGACCCATATAAGCCATCTCATCGTTTCTAACATCTTCTTTTTTGGTTGGATAGTTATGATATCTTTTCAACCATTGATCATAATAAAAAACAGCTCTTCGTGCATATTCATAAGAGTGTTCTTTTCCAAACGCAAAATCATCAGATTTACCGTAACAATCAGAATAACTTTTAGCCACGTACCAAAAGTGATATCCATCATCTAAAATAGTATTCCCAACCACTTTATCGATTTCGAGTTCCAATGCATCTCTCAAGAACTTTCTCGGGGCAAACCAAGTCTGACCATCGTTTGTAACAACATGTCTAAACTTTTCTGAAAGAACAACTCTCTGAAAATCTTCACCAACTTCTGGTAGGTGAATTGTTTCATGTCTTTTATCATGAGCAAAGAACCAAGGAAGTTTAGCATTCCATAACCAAGTTCTGTAGTATCTTGATCCAAAAGAGTGCACGATTACATTGAAAGATTCGATATTTGTGTCTTCAAGTTCTGTCCAATCGAAATCATCCTCAACCAAAAGTTGTTCATCGGCATCCATTCTAAGAATCCAATCACACCCGTGATCAGCCTTCAAACAAGTCTGTAGAGTATGATCCCTATTAAATCCTGGATATTGCCACTCAGTTTCATATAAAAATCCGGGAATACCTTTTTCTTGAAAATAGTTCCTAATAATATCTTGGGTACCATCAGTTGAACCATTATCCTGTATAACCCAATAGTCGATGTGTTTGTAACATGAGTCTAACATTCGGGTGATGGTTCTTGCCTCATTGGCAACCATCGCATTTAAACATATTTTAGTTTTCTTCATAGATGTAATTCATTACTTGTTCTTCTTCATAAAATTTTCGAGGACCTCCTTGATTTTGGAACTTTTGAGAATGTTGTTTTTCCTCATCCCAATTCCAATCATGAAAACCTAACTCTAAAATTCTGTCATGTATCTTTTTATCATAGAAATCCTTAATGAGTCGAGCTCTTCGGTTTATATCCGTTGAGTTGTTATCCACTGTGGAGTTTCTGTTGTTGTATTGTAAGTATAATACTTTTTTTATGTGGATAAACCTTGTATGTAAAAAACTTTTGATGATTATCTCTAAATCATCAGCAACAGGAGTTTCTTTATTATGTCCACCAATTTTGTGATATAAATTTCTTTCCCACATTCTAAGATGATTTGGCATAGAAATATTAAATCTTATTGTCAGAGGGTTTATATCGGGATAGTTGTGTGCCAATAACATTTCCCCGTCAACTTCTTCCCATGTATGTCCGGCATATCCGAAGTCAAAATAATTGTCCTCACGTCCATACCAATTTCCACTCCAATCATGATCATAATATTTGAATTCCCCATCATCATATCTCTCACAACAGTTTGAATAAATAAAACCAGCATCAGGATATTTTGCTATTGCCCTTTGACATACATCCAACGCATTGGACGTTAGTGCATCATCGTGATCCAATTCTATTATCCAATCCCCATCACATAACATTCCCGCACGGTTTTTTGCCAAGCCAACGTTACCACCAGTAAGAGGGTAGATTTTATGAAGTTTAACTCGATAATCTTTAGCAGCAATATCTTGAAGGAGATTCCAAGTTTCTTCATCGGGAGAATCATCAACAACAACCCATTCCCAATTTCGAAATGTTTGTTTGGATAATCCTTCATAAGTTCTCAGAATCCTCTCACCTGTTTTGTATGTTGGTGTGAAAATAGAAAATCTTGGTCTTTGGTATTCTGTATGTCTGAATACGGTCTGACAAACTATTACGTTAGCCAAAATTGAATCATCAATCAAATCATCGAAATGAATGTAAAACTTATTCAAATGAAAGTCAGGTATTTCAACCTGTTTACCAAACGATATTATCAAATCTGGTTTGTATTGAGTATAGTCCTCAAAAACTTTATTGTCATCCGCCAACGAGTAAACAAATACCTCATCGAATAACGACTCCTCCCAATACACTTCAGATGTAAGAACAAAGTTCCCCAACTGATGCCAACCATAGACTATGGCTTTCGGTTTTTTTGTATTCATATTTTATTTATTTCTACAAGATCTGTCACAGGTTTGTCCCGCACCCTCAACATAACCGATTCTTATGTCAACCGGTGTAGTGTGATGGTATTGAGTTACTCTCCCACATATCACACACTTGTCAAATCCATCATCAGATACATAACTAACACTGGGTTTAACAAGTTGTGACTCGTCTTTCAAATCCCAATATTTTTTTCTCACCAAACTTCCTAACTGAGAATCATTAGAGTTTGACAAAATTTCTTCTTCAGTAATTTTGATTTCCATATTGTTTTTTTTTAATGATACAAAAGGGGATTAAAACCTAAAGGTTTCAACTTCCTTTTTCTAAGTATTTATTGATAATATTGTTATGAAAACATTTAACAGATTAGTTAGGGAAATAGGTCCAAGAATAAAAAGTGATGATCTTGCAAGTATTAATTACGCAATAGCCCGATCATTCAAAAATCATTTCGCATATATAAAAAACATGACAAATGAAGAATATAATACTTTTGTTTTTTCTATATTACTTCGTAATAATGGTTTGTCAAATCAAATAGATGAATTATTACAAACAAAAAAAATATGGTTTTATTTAGTTCTCAGTAATAAAATTGGTGAAGGAACAAAAGATTGTGACGAATGTGAAGGTCAAGGTGAAGTGGGTTGTCGTGCATGTTTGGGTGATTCAACTGTCACTTGTTATAATTGCGATGGAAGAGGTAATATCGATTGTGATGAATGTGATGGTAGCGGGGAAATAGACGGAAATACTTGTGAACATTGTGATGGTGATGGGGAGCTAACGTGTACAAATTGTAGTGGTGAGGGTGAAGTAGACTGTAGTGAGTGTTATACGGGGACTCTAGAATGTGAGGAGTGTGATGGTGATGGATCTATTTATTTGAAGGGTTTTGGACGTTATATATATTGGGTATACGTAACGACTGATGATTCTGATATATTGAGAGTCCAATCTGCAGTTGAAAATGGTGATTGGCATAATTTTAAAACAGATCAGTCGGTTTTGATTTCCTCAGATGATATAGTGATACCGGATCTCGATTCGAATGACAAAGTGACCCTCTATTATGCAGAAAAAGTAAATTTGGAAGACTGGCTCATAGACTACAATCGACCAAGGTATCAATATGGAAGACTTATGAGTAATGAGTTCCCGCTAGTGAACAGGATCTTAGACAAAATATTTAATGTGTGGTATGATTAAGTTTGAAACAATAAATAAAGTTTTCGAAAAATTAAATATCGAATACCCAAGTTCAAAGATTCTCTCTTCATTGAGAAAACTAGGTTTGGATTCAATAAAATTTTTCGAAATATTGAAAGAAGAAATGGGTGACGAACTATCGTCCTTTATAATATTTAATGTAAGAAAATTAAACAACCTAACTTCAGATGGTTTGTTTATTGATCTCTCAAAGTACTTCGGTCCCGGTTCGTTTATCACAATCAAAATTTCGAATCCAGTAGTTACAAAGTGGCGTTTTGCAGATGAAAACATTATTGTTGCAGACGTTGAGGTAACTTCCTCACGATTTGTTTGGGACGACGGTGCAAAGACTTGGGAAGAAACATTAGAGGGTGATGACGACTTGGGTAGTATGAATGAAGTTGTAGAATTCCAAGAACAGGTAAAGAGCATAATCGAAAGTGAACTTCAAAGATATACAGGTCTTCCTTTCGACATAGATTTTAAATAAAAAAGGTCAGACGAATCTGACCTTTCAGGGACTGACAGGTTGTCAGTCGCTCCACCACCTGACAAAGTGTCAGGAACTATTTGGTAACTAAAGCTTCGATCTTAGACTTGTAGTGATCAGAAAGAGATCCATTAACCTCAGGTTTAATCTGAGTAAGAATGATCGAGCCTACCAAATACTTGAAAGGAATATGAATCATGAAATCTTCACCGTTGAAGAATGAAAGATCATTCTTGTTTGTTAACGCACCATTCACCATTTTCAAAAACAACTTAAACTGAACGGAATCATGGAAGCTTTCTTCAACTAATGTACCGAAAACTTCGTGTTGGATCTTGATGGTTTGGTAGAAGACATTCATGGTTTATTCCTTTAACACCACAAATATACAACAACTTTTTTAATCCACCAAATCCAAAATATACCTTACAGTCTTAGGACCCTTATTTTTTACAATCAGGTCTTTGAAATCAATATCCAAAAATGTGATTATCTGTAAAACCAAAATATTTCTATGGTAATCATATTCCTCTATTTGAACAACCATTTGTGGTCTCGAGGTTCCTTTCACACGTCTTACTATAAACCTTGGATGGAAATCGTCATCCCTTTTAACTTCTTTGTATCTATTACCACCTCTGAAATATTTTTCAACTAACTTGGGATTTGCACCATCTATTAACTTATCTAACATCTTCAGGTCAGGTATTCGTGGTTTACCATCTCTGAATTCCCATACATGAGGACTTGTATACCATTGGATCATATAGTTACCAACCCAATAGTGGTCATATAACTCAGATCCTTGGATAAGTTCTTCTCTGATTACATCCTTAACGGAATCAAGTAGTTTCATAAAGATAAATACAAACCAAAACAAAAAACCCCCAACCTATCGGAAGGGGGTTTGTTCATAGACCCGGGCCCAGCAAGCCGTTCACGCAGATACGGAAGGGCCCTTTTGAAGGTCTACTTAGTTGCGGGGGAGGGATTCGAACCCCCGACCCCGAGGTTATGAGCCTCGTAAGCTACCACTGCTCTACCCCGCGATATATTTTAAAGAACGACCCCGAAAAAAAAATCCCACAACATATGAATATTCTCTCGAACACTCGTTGTGGGATTGGGTTAGGATTCTACTCCTCTTCCGAGTGTTTCACAAAGATAAGGCGAAATTGTGTCCCGTCAATACCCTAAGTGAAACTTTTTTGTGGGGGGTGTTCAACCTTTCGGTTGTGAATATAAATATACTCAAAATTAGAAAAAGTTAAATCTTTCCTAAAATTACTTCTAATAAATGTTTTAATTGAGTACCTGTGTTCATTTTACTGATTTGATTCCAAGTAAAGTATCCACATTCCGTATGTTCTTCACCATCCACGGCATTTTCTAAATCAGGAAAAAGGATTTCTTTTGGTTCATGTAAATAGACATACATATAACCCTTGACGAACTTACCATCCCTACTTGTTCTTGGGACAATACCAGTAAAAGTAAGATCATCAGGTTTGATCGTTATGTTTGTTTCTTCCTTGAACTCTCTTACGCCAGCATCCCTACTTTTTTCGTCTTTTTCAATACTTCCTGCGGGAACTGACCACATACCAGGAAATGATCCACGGTTGTTTCTCTTACATAAAAGTACTTTATCGTCCATTTTAACGACTACACCGACATACCTTTTCTTTTCTTTCATATTTATAAATAATCATGAGATTAAAAATAGGAAATAATATTTTCAATTGTAAGGTTGTTCAAACCGATGCTGAAAGAGCTGAGGGTATGATGGGAAAAACATTTACCGATAAATTCAACGGTATGTTGTTTCTCATGGATGATGAGGTTAGTTGTTTTTGGATGAAAAACTGTATAACACCTCTCGATATCATTTTTATCCAAAATGGTGTTATTTCAAAAATACACCATGATTGTTCTCCATGTGAATCTGAAGAATGTGATAACTATTGTGGTAGAGGAAAAATGGTATTGGAAGTTGCCGGCGGAACTTGTTCTACAATGGATATCAAAAAAGGGGAATCAATCAAATTATTGATTTGATTTACTTTCAGCAATTTTTTCTTTGAGTTTTTTCATAAACTCATTACCAACCATCTTTGTGAACTTGATATAAGGTGTGTCTTCACTTTCACTATCGTATCTATATTTACTCTGAGGGGGTCTTTTAGCCCTTCCAAGATACTGAAGTCCTGAAATGTTAGTAATACATTTGTGACCACCAGAGTTCGCTTGGATTAAATCCCAAGCATTCACACCAATCTTATCTAACATTTCTTTTTCCTGTTCGGTGAGTTCACTAAAAGGCTTGTCAACGATTGGTTTTAACTTTTCTAAAAACTCTTCCCCATTATCCATCATCATTATTTTTCCACCGTAGATAGCATCAAAATCTTTGAAGGTGAATCCTACAGACTCAGGACCCATAGAGGTCTCAGATATGTATTTTATGGTGGATAGAGGAATAGTTTTTGATTTTAATTGTGGTTCCCATTTAGCCAAAACTTCTTGAGCAATTTCACCTAAGTTTACTCCCTTCAATTCCCTCTCTTTTTTGAATGGGTTACATGAAGCCTGAACCAAACCCAAAGGCCACATGATAACTAAAAAGTCGGCGTCAGGATTGTTTTTGAATGGTGTATATCTATCATAAGATCCCGTACCTTTCAAACTACCCATACCATATTGGAAAATGATACCATCCTCAACTTTAACATTCGGATGATTTTTCATGGATTGTATGTACGTTTCCTTGTTTCTTTGAAGATCCTCAGGACGTTCTCTGACGTTCTCTGACATCCACCTTTTTATATTATTCAATATAGAATACAAAGAGGGTTCAGAGTTCATGACTAAACTCTCCAAAAATCCTCTTTTATTTTTAAAGGCTAATAGAAGTTTGTTAGCAACTAATCCCATCAACATTTTGTTACGTTGAAGTGGTTTTTCTTTGTCTAATCTGAATATGTAATTTACTACTTCATCAGGTGTGATATCGTATTTAGCATAATCCGCAGAGTCAACTGTAGAAATTGTAAGAATATCACTACTTGGGAATATTTCTTTTGGTGAAACTTTTTGTGAAATCGTTTCTACATTTGATCTTGCTTGACCAAAATATTTTGAGGCATCTTTCTCAGCACCAACTTGTCGATCGTGGTGATCCGTATGAATAACAAACATGGGTTTACCATGTGCAAAATCAACTAAAACCGGCATTACATCACCTTGAGCATCAGGTTTACGAACCGCAAACTCTTTATCGCCATATTGTATAACTTCAGAATCAACGACTTTAATGCCGTTGTCTTCCAAGTATTTTTTCATTGCAAGTGCTGTAGTTACACCATCTAAATCTTGGTGGAAATAAATTTTAGCCTTGGGATATCTTTCCGCAAGTGCCTTGATATCCCTTAAACCTGATTCTTTGATTATCTTTTTCATTTGAAAAGATTTGCGATTGCAGTTCCTATTTTTTCAATAATATTTTGATTGATACCCAAAGATTTCAACTTACTCATGGTGTTAGGACCCATTTTTCCATCAGCCTCAAGTCCTTCCATTTGTTGAAACTTTTTCAAAGCCTCAATTGTTTTTGGACCCCAAGCACCGTCAGGTACAAGACGAATGTTCACATTCTTACTTTTGAAATAATCATTGAGACCACTCTGTATTTCGAACACTTCTCTTGGTTCTAAAAAATAAGGCTGTTCAGTTAAGATATTTTCATTTAGATATTGTCTCTTGGTTGCATTAACGTGCATACCTAAAATTGAGTTTCTTTCCTCTTCTGTGATTATAAATTTTTTCATATCAGTATTTCAGTGTTAGTAAGTATTTTAGTTTGTTAAACTGAAGTAACATCTCGTCTCTTAGGTTTAGTAGATCTGAATCTACCTTTGGATCCAACTGATCACTCATACCAAGCAAAAATTCACAACAACCATCTATAAATTTTTGTAATGAGATAGAATCAATGTCTTGAAATGCAATCATGAACTCGGATGGAAACTGTGGTCTTCCATATTTGCCCATCATACCTTCAACAAAGTCATCAATCAGATCACCCAAGTTGTCATATATATTTCCATAGGCTTTATGTTTTGCGTCAAACGTAGTTTGCCAATGTAAAAATCTGAATTGATTTTGTATTTGTACAAGTTTTAAAATGAAATCTTCTTTCATGTTATGCGCTCATTATTGCTTTTAATATTTTAGTGGCATCCAAACCTGGCATTTCAGTTGGTTTTACTTCTTTTCCTTCGACTTCACTCTTGTAAAGATCATTACCCTCTTTTGTCGATAGATATGAGTCCATGGCTTGTTGTGTATATTCTTCCCCATAGATTTCTTCAAACTCTTCTGGTCCCACAAAATTTTTTACACCAACCCAATCCAAAAATTTCAACCAAAACTTTGTTTTAACCAAAAGAACTGAAAGTTTTCTATTTTTAAGGAAACCACCTCTTTGAATCGTCCTACTCAAAACATTTTTTGATGTATCTATACCAAAATTTCTAAATGCCGAACTTGGTAGCATCCCTTTTGAAGCTTTTGCAGTTCCCTTCATTTGTTTTGACGCCTCGGCAAAAATAGATACATAGTCCTCTATTCTTTTGAATAACCTACCAACTAATGGAATATTTTGACCTTGTTTTAATGTCTCGATTAGTCTTGGACCCCACTCATTCGTTGATTTTACAAAAGTTCTTGTTGGTCCTCCAGCTCTGTTAGCAAGTCTTGCGACCTCAGAAGCTCTTCCGGCACTTGCGGCAACCCCAATACTTTCCAATGCTATTCTGGTGGTTTTTCCACCCAAAAGTAATGGTTTAGCAATCAAATCACCCAACATGGGTAATGCAGACACCATTGAAAGTACGCCAAACAATTTGTCCCCTTGATTGAAGTATGATAAACCATTGAAAAAGTCCACCATACCTGTCGGATCTACAATTCCGACAATATCAAAAAAAGTATTCCATCCCGTAGCCTCATTTATCATTTCGGTCTCCGAGATCAGTCTAAGTTGGTTTTCTGTTATTAGGTAAGTAGACATAAGGTTTATTTTAATATAAATACATTTTTATGTATATTTTTCCACCGCCTTTATTAACTCCTCATATTTCTCATCGGGAAAGTATTGTTGTACTTCATCCCATCTATCAAACCAAGCCTTGAGGTCTGAAAACTTTAGTTCTTTCCAATATTTCCAAGCGGTGGGACTATCAGGTGTAACGATAGATGCCATGGGAGCTCTGCGGGTAGATATAATTTCTTCAGGGGTATAAAATATTTTAAATGCCTTACCATACGCATCTAAAGGAATATGTTTTCTCTTCCTTGACTTGTTGGTACTCAACATGTTAAACATAATATTTTTAAGGTGAGTCCTTTTTTCAGTAATGTATCTGTATAACGGGTTATCTTCTTTTATCATTTGGGTTAGACTCTTGAAAGATTTGAACTTATTGATAAGTTCCGCGTCTGTCATTTTTTCAAATGCCCAAATAGGCATATACTTTTCATTAATACCCATCAGGTTATGTAACCTATTGATCTCTTGTTCAAGTATCATAGTAATAAATACACAGAACCCCCACTTTAGGTGAGGGTTTGTGACTTATTTATGGAAAATTGATACGTGAAAGGGGAATGATACTACTTGGTTATTAAGGATTATACTAACCACTCCGTAGTAAACTCCATCGGGTACTCCTCTACCATCCCAATCGTTATTATACTGATCACTTTGGTAAACAACACTACCCCATCTGTTGTAGATAACCAATGGTCTGAAGTCATACAACTCAAGGTTTCTGATCCTAAAAAAATCATTGAGGTTATCACCATTTGGTGAAAAAACATTGGGGATTGTTATGGTTGGTGGTTCAGGTTGAACACAGATTACGTAGTTACTTTCACTTACATAACCACTGTCTTGAGTTACCACTTTGATATTGTAGGTACCAACTTCTAAGGTATCAGATCCCATACAATAGACAGTGTCGGTTATAGGTAGATCATTCCATTTAACCCATTGATTATTATAGTTGATAAAGACATCATATTTCGGACTGTCCCAACCATCGTACTGATTCCAAATAAGACAAACAGAATCACAAGATCCATTACTTCTGAGCCATATGGATTTGATGGAGTCTGAAGGACCAAAAACAAATCCATTGAAACGGAAATCAATTTTGTATGAATATGTTTGCCCATCTACGTTTGTTGCTGTAAGATCATCATAATACAACTTGTTCCACTTTGGAACAACTTGACGGAATGCATATTGTGTGCCGTCCCAACGATAGATACCATAACCTTCGAAGTATGTGGTATCGAAACTATTGGTATCAATACTCCATTGTAACATTGTGTGGTTATCATTTACAACCGTTACATTCTCAAAGTCCCATACAGGATCGTAACAGTCGTCAACAATCAAAACAAGTGTATCGAACTCATCCATTGGGAATCCACATTTGTTTGTCAGTGTATTACCATCGTTTCCTGTTTTGGAGTAAAGAAAGTATCTACCGTTAACCAACAAGGGCTTGAACAAATGAACTGTGATTTGTTTTGTCTCTTTGTTTACGTCACAGGTCGCAGATAATCTTTTGATTGGGATGGGTTGTCCCAAAGGATTTGTCAACCTGAAATCACTACCATCTTGAGCAATAGACTCACAATCAAGCTTAACCACGAAGTTGAGTTCAACAAGACTGTCACCACAGTTATAGTCAACCGCAGGAAGCATTGTCACACTATCAATATACTGACCAGGGAAGTTATAGTCCAAGATGACACCTTGAGTTGCCGTTGGAGAACAGTTTGCTGATATTGAAATCATCATGTCACGACTCGAGGATCCAACAGGGTACCAAACCGTGAATGTCGAGTCGAAACGGTATTCGGTTATCTTTACACTCATCACATCGATTTCTTGAACCGTAGGAAGAAATGAAATAGTTCCTGTTTTTGGGTTGATGTTAAAAAACGTCGATGTTACAGGTTGAGTTGCACTATATCCCGGATCAAAAGGAATGTTTGTTTGAGTTGGATAAAGACCTTCACGACATGGAATCATCTGATAATGAATACTATCACCATTATATTCGACACTTGTCTGAGCCCAATTGAATGTCTTGTTCACACAGAAAGCTCGGACTGGTTCTGAAACGAATATTGGTGATGAGTTGTTACCCAATGTATTATTCAAATCGGCATCAAAGAAAAATCCATCAGCACCGATGGTACCATTCGAGTTAAAAATATTTGTGATGCCACCAGGTCGACAACAATCTGACCACCAAAACTTAAAGTTGGTACAAACACCCGGTAGTATTACAAAACCTTTGTATGTATAAATTTCCAAAGTTCTTGTACCAGTGGATCCAGGTGTAACACAATCAAATAACGTTGGAGCCACAAGTCCTGAACCCGCTTGTTGTGTCATTGGAACAACTTGGTTTGAGAAGCAAGATGAACTAACCGTGACGTTTGTGGTTGCCGGCATACCAATACCTGATGCATCCCTATAAAGTCTCAATATAATCTTGTAATGATGGGCAATTCCTGTGGAATCCCCAACGTATTTGTATTGAATGTCACCACCCGCAAAGTGAGATCCGAAACTCACGAAGGAGAAAAATAATAGAATTAAGGAGAATAGTTTTTTCATAACCACAAAGTATCAGAAGGGTAATAAAAGTTGATGTGACATTCGTCTGTTGTAATACAGACAGGACTTACTCTTTTGTGAACAGAATCATTGATATATCGAAATTCGATGTTAAGTGATGTTTGATTATTAACACCCATTATGTTAAGGTAGCTGTCATCAACAACCTTGAACTGATTATAAACATTACTATCAGAGTACAAGACATGACCCAAATTAATATCCCTAACTATGACATATTCTAAAGTATCTCTTACATATAAGTTGAAAGACCTAAAAGATGTGTCACATATCACATCATTCTTTTCACAAGAAAAAAATAATAGAAAGGATAGGATTAACAGAAACTTTTTCATTCGTGACTACATATATAAAACCAAACCAAATCGTTGTACTCAATAGCAACTGTCATCAAATCAGGATAATCAGGACTTGTCCTGAGTGCCACATAACAACTCTTAGCCTCGTTGTCTCTACACAACCATTTCCAAGAGTTTTCCTCTTGCTCAACTTGTTTGATTATGTAGTAGTTCTGAGTTTTTGGACTAAAGATAATCACTTTGGTTTGGTGAAGTTCAACTAATATATTGACTTCACGACCATCGACGATCCATTCACTAACTGCAGAGTTCTCGTCTTCTCTTACACCCATCGAAGCAACTTGTGCCCGTAGATAATGTACCTTCGCTTCTTGTGAAAACAGACTGGTAAATGAGAATAATAAAAATAGGAATAATAGATTTTTCATTACAAATAAATAGATAATGAAAACCTAATAAAAAACCCCCACACAATCAAGTGTGGGGGTCAAAAGAAGTTATTCTCCATCTTGAGGATAGTGATCCTCCAAATAAGTCATCATCACATTTTGGAGGTCAGGAAACCCGGCAGTCCTCATTAGATTTACGAACACTTCAAAAACCTCATCTGAAGAAACATCAGAGTGAGGGAACTCAACTTGATACTTTACCCCGTGAGACTCAATGGAGACAACAAAAGGTTTTTTAATATCTACAATCATGACCTTAAACTTTATTTGTTAGACTGATTTCTTTTGAGCTGTTCAAGAATAGCCAACAACAAAACTACAACAATAATTCCAAAAATAATCATATCAATATTTGTTTAAAACTTCTCTGATGGTTTCCTCGTCTTCGGGTGAAATACGAAGTCTTAGGACCGACAGTTTATTTACGAGTTCTTGCCAGTCGAGTTCAGTCACTGAAGGTAAGTTATTCTCAGGGTTAGTACCTTTGGGATGAACTCGTTTTACCCAACCGTCTTCTACCATGGCATCAACTAACTCTTCTTTTTCACTTGTTGATAACGCAGACAAAAAATCATCCACATCAATATCTATATAACTTTCAAATTCAGGCATAATGTTTTTATTTCTTCAAAGATACAACAAAAGTATTATCCCTACAAATCTTCAGATTGTTTTTTTTCAAAATCTAAAACTTGTTGTCTTTTCTGTTGAACAAAGAATCCAACTCGTTCACTAGCAACTTTAGCGTAGTTGGGACTAAGTTCAATTCCAACCCAACGACGATCTAAAGTTTCCGCGGCAACCATCGAAGTACCCGACCCCGCGAATGGATCCAAAACAACATCATTCTTATACGTTAGGATCTTGATTGCCTTGGTGGGAATGTCCATCGAGAATGTTGCCTTTGTGAGACTTCTTGTGTCAGCAAAGTACTTCCATTGTCCAAATACCAAATCAATGAACTCACGTTTCTGTTCTTCAGTATAAATGGTTTTTGGTTTCATCACTCCATTCTTATCCTCTTTCTCACCGAGTTCACCAACCCATTCAGGTTCTCCTTTGATTTTTTTGATGTGATTCTTTTTGTATGCCAAGACAACACATTCTTTTGGGTTATAGATGTACGGAGCACTTGGACTCATCCAAGACCCCCAAGCTGTGGTACGACTACGATGTGGTGATTCTTCTTCTAAGTCAACAACACCGAAGAACTTAAATCCGATCTTCTTCATCACTTGCCATACCTCACTCACCATAAAGATACGACCACCCTTAGCTTGACGGTTAATCTCATAAGGGATGTTCAATGCAATACGTCCATCATCCTTGAGGACACGATAAGCTTCACTCAACCACTCCTCAGAGAACTTGAGGTATTCTTCAATAATCATATCATCATCGTGGACATCATAATCAATACCCACTCCATAGGGAGGAGAGGTCACAATAAGATCAACAGACCCCTCCTCCATGGTTTTCATCACCTCACGACAATCACCGTTTACAATCTTTCCCAAATAGTTTTCAATCATTTCTCAATAGTTCTCTTATAATCATAACAATAATAAAGACAAATACCAAAGGCCAAATCGTCAATATTACTATTCTATCTTTATTATCTAACGCATACGGAGTGTCACTCAGCAACCAATCCATGAAATAGGTCACCAAGAAACCAACCGCAAAGTGCATCCACAGTGTTGTCACTTAGACTCGAGGAGTTGGATTTTACGATCCAAATACCACAAAGCCTTTTTAAGATCCTGAAGTTCTTTATCAGTATCTTTTTTTCCGGCACGGGCAATGTATTTGAAAACATTACCCAAGTGAAAGTCCATCTCAAGAGCTTCCACTACTTTGATAACCTCATAAGGGTTATCCGCACCCCCATAATGTTTAGGATGATTTACGTGTTCCATATTTTATTTGAATAACATATCCACAATATCGTCAACTTCTACCGAAAAGTCCAGAGCTTCTGAAATAACTTTTACAATCTTGTAAGGATCACCGTTCGATGCGGGTCTACGATCTTCAACATAACCCTTCCAACCTTCGGAAGTAGACAGTGGAACTCTGATAGATGCACCACGGTCTGATACCCCCCAACTAAACCTATCGATACTTTGTGTCTCATGTTTACCTGTTAGACGAAGTTCATTACTTGATCCGTAGTTCGCAATGTGGTGATCATGACTCTCCTCTAAACGATGAAACAAAACATCGAAGTAGTCTTCACCACCAACTTCTCTCATCATCTGGTTTGAGAAGTTACAGTGAAGTCCCGATCCGTTCCAATCGCCTTGAACTGGTTTGGGGTGGAACTCAATTTTAAATCCATACTCCTCACTCATTTGTTGAAGGATGTAACGACTCATCCAAAGGTCATCTCCAGCTTTTAGTTTTCCTTTACTGAATACCTGATACTCCCACTGTCCGAGAAGAACCTCGGCATTTGTACCTGTAATATCAATACCCGCTTTGATACACATCTCCATATGGTTATCAACAAACTCACGACCCCCAACTAAACCAGCTCCCACACCACAGTAGTACTTACCTTGCGGTTCAGGGTATCCATTTTTCGGAAATCCAAGAGGTCTTCCATCTTCAATGATGGTGTACTCTTGTTCGAATCCAAACCAAAGGTCCTCTTGTTCTTCCCCAACTTGTGCTCGGGTGTTTGATTTGTGTGGAGTTCCATCAGGATTCATAACCTCACACATAACAAAATAAGAATGAAGGTAACCTTTATTGAGGTAGTTCTGATATACTCTTACGGGTTTCAAGATACAGTCCGAAAAGTGACCCTCAGCTTGCATCGTTGATGATCCGTCAAAACTCCACATGGGACATTCATTAACACTCACCTTGAGAGGGTTCTCAACCCCGACAATTTTAACCTTACTACGAAGGTTTGGCTCGGGAGTGTATCCATCAAGCCATACATATTCAAGTTTAACTTTGTGATTCATTGTTTTTGAAATAATAATACTTTTTAGCAAACCTCGACTCTTCAACCAATCCATCATCAATCAACTTATCGATGATCTCTTGAGTCTCCTCCCGAGATTTTTTAAGTAAATATTGTGCAATATACCCCAAATATGTAGGGTTCTTAAGATTTTTTTGAAGTTTTTTTGTGATGGGGTCTATCAAAAGAGGGGGTGCTTAAGATTTTTTTTCTTTTTTGGTTTTTTTCTTCTTAGTTTCCTCTTTTACTTCTTGGATAACTTCTTTGACTTCAGCACCCTTGAACTCAGATTTGGATATAAACTTCCAATCTCCTGTCGAAACTCTCAGATCAGCATCTTTATCTACGACACGAAGAAGATGTCCTTCTTTGTAAGGACCGGTATTTTTAATGGCTTTGATACATTTCATAGTTAATGAATATTAAGTTTCTTTTTAATTTCGGTTTCTTTAGTACCATTCAAATATAACTCGAAAACTTGATGAGACAAGTCGTCATAGAAAATATGAACATCACCTTGATACAAGGTGTCAAGTTCACCTTTGTTAAGGTAATCAAGGGTTTGTTCCCTTGTAATAATACGTTTACTGAATCCCATAGTGCAAATCTACGAAAGTTTTTTCAAACTTTCAAAATCTTCCCACTGATTTCTTGGAACAACTTGTAAAATATATGCCAACAACTTTCTTTTAATCATTGGGACTAATGTAGAGTCAATAGGAAAGTTTTCATTGGAGTGTACTTCAAACACGGGTAATGTTTTGTGTTGCTCAGACCAACTTGTATTTTCTGATATGATAGAGTTCATTGTAAGCCCCTGAGGATCGCCCTCCCAAATTAGATTTAGATATATCTTGGCATCGTTCTTACTACCACGGATTTTCTTGATTGAGTATTCCCACATCAAAACTTTTTTTTGTGTTTTGAATCCAACATAAACATATCCAATACCCAAATTTAGATTTTTCTTATTTTTTTTAATAGATATATCAGTTGATTCATATACAATAGACCATATAGACTTACCCACGTTGAACGCATCCATAAGCTTATTGTTTGAATACATAAGAGTTTTTTCCAGTTCGGAATCCTCATGATCCGACAATTTGGGTATACGATGTGGAATCAACTCTTTCATTAAGATTTCATCATCGCACGACTCAAACTTTTTCTTGGTATACAAAAGAGTTTTTTCTTTGAAGAGTGATTGAATATTTGCCAAATGAAGTGAAATCTCAACGAAATCAGGATATATTCTGAAATTTTCAAAACTATCCTCACACTTTTGTAAGTAGGACAATAAAGTATATTTGTTGTATTCGAAATCTAATGGTTCCGAAAACATCCAATCAGGACTGAGTTTGAACTGAATTTTCTTTTTTCGTGGCATTACTCGAATAATAACACTGATTATTTTTTAATCAACTCTAGCGATGAAATACCACCTACCATCGAATGGATATTCACTTACAGTACCATCATAGGTTGCAATAGGATCATAACCTTCAGATTCGGCAGTATCTTCAATAAATCTATCTCGATTGACAAACCTGTCAATCTCTAAATCCATGTCTCTTAACTCTCCCATAGGATCATTTTTCACATTATCAACAGCATTTTGAATAGCCTGTACTATTTTTTCATCAGGGAACTCACCTTGTGGATCTTCCTCAATTTCCGAAATATTAACGACAAGTTCATCGATAAGGTTTTCTAACTCTTCAATTTTTGACTGTGTTTGTTTTTTTTGTTCAGTGGTTTTAGCAATCTTTAAAAGTTCATTTAACTTTTCTATGTCTGACTTTGTCTGGCTAATTTTTTCATTAATTAAATTAACTTGATCTATTTGTATATCACTTAGTTCTCTATCGCTCTCACTCAACCAACTTTCAGGATCATCATTAATCATATCATTATACATGTCACGGAAATAATCCACGACTTCATCCTCATCAATAAAACTTTCAACCCACGAAGAAGGGAATCCATCATAACCTTCCTCGTCGAGGAGATTTTCAATATATTCCCTCATTGCATAATCCCAATCAGTTTGATATCCAACCGCGTAAGTCGTATCTTCCCCTTCTACAAAAAACGTATCTAACCCATAGTGACCGTACTTAGTTTCAATCGGAATGATGTTATAAACATCCAAAAAAGCATCATAAGTTTTTATCTCGTCTTCAAGTCTTTCAATCTCTTTGTTGATGAGCCCTTCATTTGCATTTGGTTGTTCCAACTGATTTTCCAAATCCTGTAGTTGTTTTTGTAACTCCTGTTTTTCTTTTTTGTATTCATCAGTCATTGGTACAATATCACCCTCTTGAACCAAGTGTCCAAATAAAGCATGAGCCATTTTAGCTTGAGTTGTTAAATCACGGCGATTTACATTCCACTCGTCTTTTTCTCTTCTTAAGTTTGCCGCTATTTCGTCTTGGACACTAATACTCATTATCTTGTCTTTATTTGATAAATATTTGTTTTATGATATATTTATCATCAATAAACATCAATACTTCAAAAACTATGGGATGCGGTTGCAAAAACAAAGGATCTAATCAAACTACCACAAACTCAAGTGTTGCTCAACCTGTGGCACAAACAACAAATGAGAGTGTTAAAGATGCCATCAAGAAAACTGTTGAGAAATACTATAAGAAACCATAATAATAAAATCATTATGTTTCAATAAGGGTGGAGAAATCCACCCTTTTTTTATATTTATAACATATGTCAAAAGTAGATTTTATAATCAATCAGTTTAATAAGATATCAGAAGATCCATATCCTGAATATCCATATCAAAGATTTATCAATCGTTTGTTCAATAACGATATGGTTAGGTTTTTCACTTGGGCAAATTCCAAAGGGAAATTTGAAGATCTTGATTCAGAACTTATTGAATATGAGTTTTATAATGACTACCTTAAGTTTTTATACAATACCTCTATTGATAAGTTTCATGAGGAAGTTTTGAAACATAATGTTGTTAGAGAGGGGTCTGATGGTTTTTACATTGAAATATACGATCAAGAGGATTTACTTCCACTGTATTGTGACAACTACCGAGATTTTTCAGAACAAGATGCTGCAAAAAGAGTCTTTAGTGAAGATTTTTTTGACTACACATATTATTTCAACGAGGGTTCAGTTCATCAATATGTTGTTGATGATTTAAATGAAAACAACTTAAAATCCTTAAAAGAAAGAATACTTGAGGAACTTGGTAATGAACAAATAGAACCCAGAACATCACTTTTAGAAGACATTGCAGAGGAACAGGGTCAAGACTTTGTTACCTTGAACCTTGAGGTTTTGAGCCGAATTTTATCAGATGAGAAATCCACAGATAAAATATTATCAGGAACTGATATTGAATCGGATTTGTGGAGTCTGTATAATCAATCTTCAAATTACGCTTACGAAGAAGAAACAACTCAAGAGGTTATGGATGGTCTTAAAGAATACTTTGACTCATGGAACTGGGAAACTGTAACTAAGGGTGAAAAGAAGTCTGAGGTTTTCAAGTTAAAAGTCAGTGACCCCGATGGTGACATCTTGAAAATGTTGGACAATGGTGAAGATATTAGAGATTACAGTAACTACATCTCGATATTGGAACGTCTTATCTCAGAGGGTGATAGACAATGTATTAGTTTCAGGGTCCCTGAGTATCCAGATTGGACTCTACTCAAAAAAAATATTAATGAATTATTCGGGGACTACTTTTAAAGTAATCCCTTTTCTTTTGCTCTCTCGATAACTTTTTCGTATCGAGACTCTAACTCTGATATTTTCAGATCTTGTTCTTTCAAGGCTTCTACTGATACCGCAATCATTTCCTTATACTTCATGGTATAGATATCATGTCTATTATTCCAATGTACTAATTCAGGAATATGTGGTAAAACTTCTTGGGCAATAAAACCTATGTCTTTAGGACCGAGATTGGATTTCCATTCGAATTCAACACCACGAATGGATTGAATTTTATGTAATGATGTTTCGATAGGTTGAACATCTTTCTTTAATCTTTGATCGGATGGACCTGTTGGACCTGTAGCACCCTGGAAACCTTGAGGTCCTATGGCACCTTGAGCACCCTGAGGTCCTCTTCCACCTTGTGCTCCTTGAGCACCTTGAGCTCCGTTTGGCGACGATGATGCACCCTGAGCACCTTGGAATCCTTGAGCTCCAGGTCCTCCAGCACCTTGGAAACCTTGACCACCTTGAGCACCTTGGGATCCTTGCGCACCCGGGTTGGCAGGTCCAGTCGCTCCTTGAGCACCTTGAGTTCCACCCGCAGGACCTTGAGCCCCTTGGAATCCTTGACCACCTTGTGCTCCCTGTCCTCCTTGAGCGCCCTGACCTCCCTGAGATCCTTGTGCACCCTGACCTCCTTGAGCACCTTGAGCACCAGTGGCACCACCTCCACCTTGGGCTCCTTGGAATCCTTGGATGCCTGTGGCACCTGCACCTCCTTGAGCACCCTGTCCTCCTTGAGATCCTTGAGCTCCCTGACCTCCTTGAGCACCTTGAGCTCCAGTGGCTCCACCTCCACCTTGAGCACCTTGGAATCCTTGGATACCTGTGGCACCTGCACCTCCTTGGGCACCTTGACCTCCTTGAGCACCTTGGAAACCTTGGCCTCCTTGAGAACCTTGTGCACCCGTGTCTCCTCCTCCACCTTGAGCTCCTTGGAATCCTTGTCCTCCTTGTGCACCCTGTGGACCCTGAGCGCCTTGACCCCCTTGAGATCCTTGGAATCCTTGACCTCCCGTAGCACCTTGAGCTCCTGTGGCTCCACCACCACCTTGAGCACCTTGGAATCCTTGTCCTCCTTGTGCACCCTGTGGACCCTGAGCGCCTTGACCCCCTTGAGATCCTTGGAATCCTTGACCTCCCGTAGCACCTTGAGCACCCGTGGCACCTCCACCTCCTTGAGCACCCTGAAATCCTTGACCTCCTTGTGATCCTTGAGCTCCTGTAGGTCCTTGTGCACCTTGACCTCCTTGAGATCCTTGTCCACCTTGCGATCCTTGAGCACCTGTGGCTCCACCACCTCCTTGTGCACCTTGGAATCCTTGTCCACCTTGTGATCCTTGAGCTCCTGTTGGTCCTTGAGCTCCTTGTCCTCCCTGTGATCCTTGTCCTCCTTGAGAACCTTGAGCACCTGTGGCTCCACCACCGCCTTGAGCACCTTGGAATCCTTGTCCTCCTTGTGATCCTTGAGCACCGGTTGGTCCTTGAGCACCTTGACCTCCTTGGAATCCTTGTCCGCCAGTTGCTCCTTGAGCACCAGTCGAACCTTGAGATCCTTGTCCTCCTTGAGCTCCTTGTCCTCCTTGTGATCCTTGAGCACCGGTTGGTCCTTGAGCACCTTGACCTCCTTGAGATCCTTGTCCTCCTTGAGCACCTACCGCACCTTGAGCACCTTGCCCTCCTTGAGCCCCTTGAGCACCTTGTCCTCCTTGTGATCCTTGAGCTCCTGTAGGACCTTGAGCTCCTTGGCCTCCTTGGGCACCTTGTCCTCCTTGAGCACCTACCGCGCCTTGAGCACCTTGTCCTCCTTGAGCCCCTTGAGCACCTTGTCCTCCTTGAGATCCTTGAGCTCCTGTGGGACCTTGAGCACCTTGACCACCCTGAAATCCTTGAATACCTTGTGCACCTACGGCTCCTTGAGCTCCCTGACCTCCTTGAGCTCCTTGAGCTCCTTGTCCTCCTTGTGCACCTACAGCCCCTTGTGAACCTTGACCTCCCTGTGAACCTTGAGCACCTTGTCCTCCTTGTGCACCAATCGCACCCTGGGCACCTTGTCCCCCTTGGCTACCCTGAAACCCTTGAGTTCCTTGAGCACCCACAGCTCCTTGAGAACCTTGTCCTCCTTGAGCCCCTTGAGCACCTTGTCCTCCTTGTGATCCTTGAGCTCCTGTAGGACCTTGAGCACCTTGACCTCCTTGAGCACCTTGTCCCCCTTGAGCACCTATCGGTCCTACATTACCTTGAGGACCTTTAGTTCCTTGAGCTCCTTGTCCTCCTTGCGATCCTTGAGCACCTGTAGGACCTTGAGCACCTTGACCCCCTTGGGACCCCTGACCTCCTTGGGATCCCTGAGCACCAGTTGGGCCTTGGGCACCTTTAGCACCCTGAGCTCCTTGACCTCCCTGAGATCCTTGTGGACCAACGGCACCTTGGGATCCTTGCCCTCCTTGAAATCCCTGCGCACCTGTTGGACCTTGCACACCTTGCGCGCCCTGACCACCCTGAGCACCTTGGGCTCCTTGTCCTCCTTGAGCACCTTGTGGTCCAGTATCACCTTGAGATCCTGTCGAACCTTGAAATCCTTGAGCACCTTGGGCACCTGTTGATCCCTGCGATCCTTGACCACCTTGAGCTCCTTGGGGACCTTGTCCACCTTGAGCACCTTGAGGACCTTGAGCACCCACCGCACCTTGAGATCCTTGAAATCCTTGACCTCCTTGCGCACCTTGCGAACCCACAGCACCTTGTGAACCCTGAGGTCCTTGTGCTCCTTGACCACCTTGAGCACCTGTGAGTCCAATTGCTCCTTGTGATCCAATTGCACCCTGAAATCCTTGTCCTCCCTGAGCTCCTTGAGGACCTACGGCACCCTGTGATCCTTGAGGACCTTGAGCACCTTGTCCACCTTGAGCACCTGTTGATCCTTGTGATCCCTGTGCACCTACCGCACCCTGAAACCCTTGTGTTCCTTGAGCACCTGTATTACCAGTTGGACCTTTAGTACCTTGAGATCCTTGAGCTCCTTGTGCTCCAATTACTCCTTGTGCACCCTGTGAACCTGTGTTTCCTTGACTACCAACCGCACCTTGAGCCCCTTGTGGACCCGCAAAATTAGTACCAACCCATCCTGTAGATGAAATAACTGTTCCACCATCAGTAGAAATAGAGTTTACATACAAACCAGTATTAGAAACTTCGATTCTTGTGGAACCTGCGTTGGCGTCTTTTAAAATTGTAAAATAAGTAGTTCCACCAACCTTATATTGTAATGATCCACTACTATAGACCCATGTACTCAGGGTTGATCCTGAATCATAGAATTCAAAAGTAGCAGTACCTGGTAATATGATAATGTCCTGACTCACTTATTTTATATTTAAGTTTTCAATTTTATTTAATAAGGATAGTACTCTTCCATGGTTTTCTTGAAGTGTTGCAACAGCAATAGATACCATCAACTCGTATTGAATATTTTTATATCCATACTTATCTGTCCATACTAATTCAGGGAAAAGTTTTTCAACTTCTTGTGCAATAAATCCTATATTTTTACCTTCAATAAGATATTTCTGATCCTCAGGGTAATCTTGATGTTGAGGTATACCTTCAATCCATTCGAATCTTACACCCGACATGTTTACAAGTTTCTGTCTTGGATTAGAAATAGGACTTACGTTAGTTTTATATCTGGCGTCTGATGGTGGTCCTTGAGCACCTTGAGCTCCTGTTGGTCCGGCCTTTCCTACCGCACCTTGGAAACCAATAGCACCTGTAGCACCTTGTGCTCCTGTAGCACCTGTTTTTCCAGGTAGTGCAATCCCTGCTGCAGCACCTTGAGCTCCTTGTGGTCCCGCAGCACCTGCGAGCCCTTGTGCACCCTGTGGCCCACCAGCAGCACCCTGTGCTCCTGTAGGTCCTGGTGGGTTGTCAGGTCCTGCGGGTCCTTGCGCACCTTGAGGTCCATTCACATTACCGGCACCTTGAGCACCTTGGGTTGACCCTTGAGCTCCTGTATTACCTGTTGCACCTGTATTACCCGTAGCCCCTTGAGCTCCTTGTGTTGAACTCTGTGCGCCTGTAGCACCTTGAGCACCCTGTGCACCTTGAGCTCCTTGGTCACCCGGAGTTGTACTGGCAGGTCCTTGAGACCCTTGTGCCCCTGTATTACCTGTAGCACCTTGTGCACCTTGTGTTCCACCTTGAGCTCCTGTTGCTCCCTGAGCTCCTTGAGCACCTTGTGCACCCTGATCACCAGGTGTCGTGCTTGCGGGTCCTTGTGAACCTTGTGCACCTGTATTACCTGTCGCTCCTTGAGCACCCTGAGTACCACCTTGAGCCCCCGTAGCACCACCTCCACCTTGAGCACCTTGAGCTCCTTGAGCACCTTGTATTGAACCGGCAAATCCTGTGTTCCCGACAGCGCCTGTATTACCTGTAGCACCTTGAGCACCTTGGGTACCACCTTGAGCACCTGTACTACCCTGAGAACCTTGGGCTCCTTGAGCACCTTGAGCTCCTGTAACAGAACTTTGAGCACCCGTAGCACCTTGAGCACCTGTATTACCTGTGGCTCCCTGAGCTCCTTGGACACCACTTTGAGCACCTGTAGCACCTTGAGCTCCTTGAGCCCCTTGGGCTCCTTGAGCACCTGTAACAGAACTTTGAGCACCTGTAGATCCCTGAGAACCTTGTGCACCTGTCGCACCTTGGGCACCTGTCACTGAACTTTGTGCACCGGTCGCACCTTGTGACCCTTGAGCCCCTTGAGCACCTTGAGCACCTGTGACTGAACTTTGTGCCCCTGTGGAACCCTGAGCACCTTGAGCACCTGTGGCACCTTGAGCACCTGTCACTGAACTTTGGGCTCCTGTAGCACCCTGACTACCTTGAGCACCTTGAGCACCTTGTGCACCTGTGGTACCACCTTGGGCTCCTGTTGAACCCTGAGATCCTTGAGCACCTGTAGGACCTTGAGCTCCTTGTACCGCACTTTGAGCACCTGTTGCACCCTGAGCACCTTGAGCACCTGTTGCACCCTGAGCACCTGTGTTAGCTCCTTGAGCCCCTTGGGCACCTTGTCCTCCTTGTGCTCCTGTAGAACCTTGAGCTCCTGTGGGACCTCCTTGAGCCCCTTGAGCCCCTTGAGCACCTGTATTACCAGTTGCACCCTGAGCTCCTGTGTTAGCCCCTTGAGCCCCTTGAGCACCTTGCGCTCCTTGTGCTCCTGTAGAACCTTGAGCTCCTGTCGGACCACCTTGAGCACCTTGAGCACCTTGAGCACCTGTATTGCCAGTCGCACCCTGCGCTCCTGTGTTAGCACCTTGAGCCCCTTGAGCACCTTGTGCTCCTTGTGCCCCTGTAGAACCTTGAGCTCCTGTGGGACCTCCTTGAGCGCCCTGAGCTCCTTGAGCTCCTGTATTTCCCGTCGCTCCTTGAGCACCTGTGGGACCTCCTTGAGCACCTTGTGCACCTTGAGCACCTGTATTTCCTGTTGCCCCTTGAGCACCTGTCGGTCCTCCTTGAGCACCCTGAGCTCCTTGTGCTCCTGTGTTACCCGTCGCACCCTGAGCCCCTGTAGGTCCTCCTTGAGCTCCTTGAGCTCCTTGAGCACCTGTATTACCTGTGGCTCCCTGAGCGCCCGTATTTGCACCTTGAGCTCCTTGAGCCCCTTGTCCACCTTGTGCACCTGTAGAACCTTGCGCACCCTGAGTTGTTGATGCAGCACCTTGAGACCCTTGAGCACCTTGGAATCCAGCAGCACCTTGAGCTCCTGTGTTTGCACCTTGTGCACCTTGTGCTCCTTGACCACCTTGAGCTCCCGTGGGTCCTTGTGCACCTATTACTGAACTCTGTGCACCTGTGGATCCTTGTCCTCCTTGGAATCCAGTTGCCCCTTGGGCACCTGTAACTGAGCTTTGAGCACCTGTGACTCCTTGGGCTCCTTGAGCTCCTGTACTTCCAATCGCACCCTGAACGGCACTTTGCGAACCCGTGACTCCTTGTGCACCCGTATTACCTGTTGCGCCTTGTGCACCTTGAGTTGTAGATGCTGCGCCTTGGGCACCTGTTGAACCTTGAGCACCTTGTGGACCTTGGGCACCTTGAACACCTCCTTGAGCACCTACCGCACCTTGTGCACCTGTGTTTCCTTGAGCGCCTGTAAAACCAGCAACACTACTTTGTGCACCTGTGTTTCCAATTGCACCTTGTGCGCCTTGATTACCTTGAGCACCTGTGGTTGAACTTTGTGCACCTGTAGACCCTTGAGCACCTTGTGCACCTGTATTTCCTTGAGCACCGGTGCTAGCACCTTGAGCACCCTGTGCTCCCTGACCTCCTTGAGCACCCTGAGAACCTTGAGCACCTGTAACTGAACTTTGTGCTCCTGTAACTCCTTGAGAACCCTGAGCTCCCGTCGCTCCTTGTGCCCCTTGGACAGATCCTTGAGCACCTGTCGCTCCTTGAGCACCTGTTGCACCTTGAGATCCTTGAGCTCCCGTGTTCGCACCCTGTGCACCTTGAGCACCTTGTGATCCTGTTGCACCTTGAGCACCTGTATTTCCTGTGTTTCCAGCACTACCCACTGGTCCTTGAGCACCTATAGCTCCTTGAGCCCCTGTTGCACCCTGTGCACCCGTATAACCTTTGATGTTCGCTTGTGGTCCAACCCAAACACCACTGTTATCTATAAACTGTTGATATCCCGATGGTGTATTAACATATACCCCTGAACCAGCTGGTGAGTTAGCAGTAACACCCTTAGCCGTTGCGTTTTGCGAACCAACATTCAATATAGAAGATTCAGTACTCGATGAGAAAAATATTTGAGCAGCGGGACCGTTAACAACTAATGCAACTTTATCTGTACTTGTTGCACCCTCGAAAACAATGTAAGGTCTTGTTTCAGAAGTTGTACCTGAAGGATAAATGATAATATCAGACATTAGTTATTAACTTTTTTTTCGAGTTCTATTATAGATGATTCTAACTTCTCAATAAATACTTGATGTTCTTTTATACCCTCAACTAAATAAGCATTAAGTTTTGGGTAATCAATGAAATAATAACCATCAGATCTAATCTTTACTACCTCAGGAATGAACTCTCTCACCTCTTGAGCAATGAATCCTAAAGAGTGAAGTTTTCTATTTTCTAAATAATGAGAATATTCAGGAGTGTCTTCTGTCCAATCAAACTCAACAGGATGTAGAGACATTAATTTATTCAATGAACCATCTAAGGTAAAGATGTTTGTTTTTAGAGTTTCGTCTGATCTACTACATGCCTGTTCTGACTGACAATCACAACCGAAGCCATCCATCTGATAACAATCAGCTATTAGATCATAGATATAAGGGGCACCATCCGCTGGGGTGGCATTACAAACTTGTTCATTACAATCCGATAGATTTGCAAAAAATGATTCACCAGGACATGTCCAAGGTGCTGCTTGATCAACGTAAATGTCTCCACCGCCATCACAGCCACAAGCAGCGGTACAATCGTTACCCCAACAAACAGCTCGGGCAGCACATCCTGATGCAGGTGGACCGGCAGCACCTTGAGCTCCTTGTGGACCCACAGCACCCTGTTGTCCCTGAGCACCTTGAGTGGTGCCTGCCGCTCCCGCAGCACCTTGAGCACCTTGTGGTCCAGGTGATACAGATGCGGTTCCCTGAGCACCTTGCGGACCTCGTGCGGTGGCTCCTTGAGCTCCTTGAGGTCCTCTTGCACCTTGTGCACCTTGAGCACCTGTGAGACCTTTGGATTGTTGAACACCTTGAGCTCCTTGAGCACCTTGTCCTCCCGCAGGACCTGTGGCACCCTGAGGTCCTCTTGCACCAGTTGGTCCTGTAGGTCCACCAGGTCCTGTTGGACCACCTGCACCTGTAGGTCCTATGGCACCTTGAGCACCTGTGGCTCCTTGAGCTCCTGTGGATCCACCTGGTCCCTGAGGCCCTCTTCCACCTTGTGCACCGGTAGCACCTTGTGATCCTGTTGGTCCTGTGTTACCTGTTGGTCCAACAGCACCGGTTCCACCTGTGGCTCCCTGAGCACCCGTCGATCCACCCGGTCCTGTTGGTCCTCTTCCACCTTGCGCACCGGTTGCTCCTTGCGATCCTGTTGGTCCTGTATTACCTTGTGGTCCTCTAGCTCCTGTTCCTCCCTGAGCTCCTTGTGCTCCAGTGTTTCCTATGTTTCCCTGAGGACCTCTCGCTCCTTGGGCACCAACCGGACCTTGTGATCCTGTTGGTCCTGTAGCACCCGTTGGTCCTATAGCTCCCTGAGCACCTGTGGCTCCTTGAGCACCTGTAGCTCCACCCGATCCTGTTGGCCCTATAGCACCAGTAGGACCTGTTGCACCGCCAGGTCCCGTAGGTCCAGTATTTCCTGTAGGTCCTACCGCACCCTGTGCACCTGTAGCACCTTGAGCACCTGTCGCACCTCCAGACCCTGTAGGACCTCTACCTCCTGTTGCTCCTTGGGCACCTGTCGCACCTCCAGGTCCCGTAGCTCCCGTTGGTCCTA
>JACCDP011545712.1_pt1 | contig 28469 bp, 24 predicted proteins | sample 7445841 | NCBI WGS metagenome assembly JACCDP01 (sample SAMN15323441, study PRJNA562643) | freshwater metagenome | isolation source: river surface water | place: USA:Blue River Watershed | collected 2017-08-17 | reverse complement strand
GTCGTCGTCGAGGACATTCGCGATCCGCACAATCAGGCCGCCGTGCTGCGCACCGCCGAGGGGCTGGGGCTGCTGAACGCCCACGTCATCGACACGCCCGACCAGCACGGCCGCACCGAGACGTTCGACCCCGCGCGCGGCGTCACCAAGGACGCCGACAAGTGGATGGCGGTTCACAAGCACAAGGCCGTCGCGCCCTGCATCGACGAGCTCAAGAATGACGGCTTTGCGATCTACGCCGGTGCCCTGGACGCGAAAAGCGTTTCGCTCTACGACCTCGACTTGTCGCGCCCCTGCGCCTTCGTCTTCGGGAACGAGCACCGAGGCATTTCGCCGGAGATCCGTGCGCGTGCCGACCGCCTCTTCGTCGTGCCGATGCGCGGCTTCGTCGAGAGCTTCAACGTCTCGGTGGCAGCGGCCATCTGCCTGTCGCATGCGGTGCACGTCCGCGAGCGCGGGGGCGCGACGAGCGATCTCTCCGAGGCCGAGCGCGAGGCGCTGCGCGAGACCTACGAGCGAAAGAGCCTCGGCAAGCGGCTGCTCGGCGCTGCGGAGCGCGCGCTCGCCGGCGACTCCGACGCGGAATGAATCGCGCACCAGCCCTGTCGTCAGAACTTTCGAGGAGGCCCTCCCGATGCGCGTCTTCGCTTCGTTCGCCCTCGCCGTCGCCCTCGCCGTCGCTCTTGCCGTTCCGCTCCGCGCCGAACCTGCCGTGCCCGACGCGGCCGAACTGACCCGCCGGGTCCAGGGGTTCTACGAGGCGACCAAGGACTACACGGCCGAGGTCTCGCAGGCCTACACCTTCCACGCGATGCGGCGCACCATGCGCGCAACCGGCCTCATGCAGCTCAAGAAGCCGGGGCTGATGCGCTGGGAGGTGACGTCGCCCTCTCCGAAGCAGTTCGTCATCGACGGCAAGTCGCTCTACATCCACGACCTCGAGGACAACGAGGTGATGGTGAAGCGCGACTTCTCGGCCGACTCCCTCTCGTCCGCTGTCTCGTTCCTGTGGGGGCGAGGGCAGCTGTCGAAGGAGTTCGACATTTCGAGCGTCGCCCGGCCCGAGTACGGACAGCGGGTGCTCCAGCTCGTGCCCAAGCGTCCGCATGCCGGTCTCGCCAAGCTGTTTTTCGCGGTGGATGCCGAGTCCGGCCGGGTCGTCACCAGCGTCGTCGTCGATGGTGAAGGCAACGAGAACCGGCTCGACTTCTCGAAGCCGAAGACGAACAGCGGCCTCGATGACGCCCGGTTCAAGTTCACGGTGCCGAAGGGCGCCAAGGTGATCGAACGCTGAGGCCGGGCCGCGCTGTGGCGCGTGCTACGGCTGCTCTTCAAAGCCGCGCGTGATCCAGCGGAAGACCATGTAGTCGGTCTGTGTGAAGCCCTGGCCCGACTTCTGGATCTCGACGCCCACGTAGCCCCTGAAGGTGCCGGCCGCGTCGATGATCTGCAGCAGCGGATACGAGTGCGAGCCCTTGTGGTAGCAGCCGGTCCAGTTCCGGTCCTTGTAGGCGTGCCAGCCCCAGAACAGGTTCTCGCGCGAGCCGCGGTTCGGGAACGGGTCGACCATGAACTTCAGGTAGGCCGTCTTGCCGGGGTAACACTCCTTCAGGTAGGCGTCGTACCCGCTTTTGGCGGCACAGGAGTGGTCGTAGGCGACGTCGCTGCGCTGGCCGCACCGCGCCGGCTTGAACCCGATGGCGCCGACCTTCGAGGAGAGGGGCGGCTCGCCCGGCTCGGGCACCTCGCGCAGGTGCCAGCGGCTCTCGACCAGGTTGCCTGTCCCAACGACGGCTGTGGCGTCGAGCAGGGGAACGTGCCGTCCGAGCGGGGCTGACGAGCCGTACGCATAGCCGTGGGTGCCGCCGAGGCCGCGGGGCGCCCCCTGCCGATTTCCCGTCTTGACGCCGTCGAGGCCCATCGAGACGAGCTGGCCCGCCGCGTCGATGGAGAGGCCCCGGTAGTACTCGCTGCGGCAGCCCTGACCGTCGGGGAACCGGAAGACCAGGGTGCGCGCCGCGGCGTCGTACTCGTAGCGCCCCACGGTGGTCACGAGGGCGGCCGACTCGCCGAACCCGGCCGTGATGTGCGCGGGGCAGTTGTTCAGGAACGGGCGCGTCGAGGTGCGGCCGCTCGAGTCGACGAAGCCGGAGGCGGGCGGGCAGCCGTCGACGAGTACCGACGAGTGGTCCCACCGCTGCAGGTTTCCGCTGCTGTCGATGTCCCGCGTGCAGTCCCCGCCGCCGTACCCGTGCGCCCAGTGATGGTGCTTGCGTGTCACCCGCGGACCGCGCGTGCCGCAGACGAGCGCCGTCGAGCCGGCGTCGAGCTCGTACCAGCCGATCTCCACCCAGTCGTTGTTGTTGCCGTCGGCCTTGAGGCGGGCCTGGCTGAAGACGAACGTCGAACCCTGCCAACCGCCCGGTGAGCCTGCTGGCAGCGGTCGCCCGGTCGAGGTGATCTGGCTCCGGTCGTCGGGCGGTGCGCCGGTGTCCGAGGCGCCGGCATCCGGAAGAGGAAGCGGCGGGACACCCGCATCGGGAGGCTCGGCCGGACCAGCGTCCGGAAGCTCCTCGGGCTCTGTCGGCCCGGCGTCTGGAGAGGCGTGCGGCGAGCCGGCATCGACCTCTTCCGAGAGCGACGGTCCGCCGTCGAACCCGGCATCGGCAGCGTCATTCCCGGCGTCATCGACGGGGCCCGCGTCGGCGTATAGGGGCGGGGGCTCGAGCTCGTTCGAGTCGTCGTCGTCCACGACCGGAGGGGCGCTCTCGGGGCTGCTGAACGGGGCCGCGTCGATGCCGACACCGCATGCCGAGACCAGGAGGCCCGGTGCGAGCAGAACCCCAAGAGACCAGAGGAAAGGCTGCTTCGTCGGACGCCAAGGGCTCGAATGTCGCATTCCGCCTCCGGGAGGCGTGAACGTTAGCAGGCGTGCGCTGGGTCGTCATCGCTCGGCTCGAACCGGCCGGGCGGAGGCGGCGGAAACGACGGCGTCCTCGGCACCGCGACGTTCCGGGGATTGCCAGCGAAGCGTGCTGCGTTACGCTACGCCGCGAATCCGGGCATCCCGTGCATCGCGGCGGCCCCCCAACCACGGGATCAGAGACGTGTCGAAGCGTGACTACTACGAGGTGCTCGGCGTCGAGCGCACCGCCTCCGAGCAGGTGCTCAAGAGCGCCTATCGCAAGCTCGCGCACAAGTTCCATCCCGACAAGAACCCTGGCGACAAGGCGGCCGAGGAGTCGTTCAAGGAGGTCGGCGAGGCCTACGAGGTGCTCTCGAACCCCGAGAAGCGCGCCCAGTACGACCGTTTCGGACACATGTCGGACCGGATGCCCCCCGGGGCGGACCCGTTCGGCGGCGGTGGAAACATCAACGACATCTTCGGCGACCTGTTCGGCGAGATGTTCGGAGGGGGCGGACGTCGGCGCGGTGCGCGCGGCGGGCGGCGGCGCGGCGCGGACCTCCGTTACAACCTCGAGCTGTCGTTCGAGGAGGCGGCCTTCGGTTTCGAAGCGAAGATCCGCATTCCCCGCCACAAGCGTTGCGAGGGCTGTTCGGGCACCGGAGGGAAGAAGGGCGCCGGACCGAAGACCTGTGGCACCTGCGGCGGCGCGGGCGAAGTCCGGTTCACGCAAGGCTTCTTTTCGGTTGCGCGTCCGTGTCCGCAATGCGCCGGCCAAGGCCAGATCATCTCCGATCCGTGCACCGACTGCCGCGGCTCGGGCAAGACCGAATTCGACGCCTCCGTCAGGGTGCCGGTGCCTGCGGGTGTCGACACGGGCATCCGCCTCAAGCTCGACGGCGAAGGCGAGGTGGGCGAGCAGGGTGGGCCGCCCGGCGACCTCTACGTCGTCATCTCGGTGCGCGAACATCCGCTGTTCCAGCGTCAGGACGCCGACGTGATCTGCGAGATGCCGCTCTCGTTCACGCAGGCCGCGCTGGGCGGGAAGATCGAGGTGCCGACGCTTGAAGGACGGGTCGAGCTGACCATTCCGCCCGGCACACAGCCGGGGCGCGTCTTCCGAATGCGCGGCAAGGGCATCGCCCACCTCAACGGCCACGGTCGAGGCGACCAGCTGGTCGCCGTGACGGTCGAGGTTCCGACCGAATTGACCAAGAAGCAGAAGGAGCTTCTCCAGCAGCTCGCCGAGACGATGGGCGACGCCCAGACCCCGAAGACGCAGACCTTCTTCGACAAGGTGCGCGAACTGTTCGGCGGCCCCGACGCCTCGAAAGAGAGGCGCGCGGCCTCCGAAGACGCGGGTGCCTGAGCGGACTCACTCGAAATAGACGAGCGTCCGGCTGGCCCCCTCGGCTTCGATGTCGAGGCAGGTCAGTCGTCCGTCGTCCGCTTCCAGCGCGCGCACCCGCTCGGCATGCGGGACGCGGTGCGTGAAGCTTCCCGTGGCGCCACCCGCCTCGAGCATCACGTCGATCTCCGAACCCCCGCGCCGCTCCACCGAGAGGCCCACGAGCGGTACGTGTTCGGCGATGGCCTGCGCACCGAGGCCGGGCTCGTCCACCTCCACGCGCACCGCCCGGTGCTGCTCGTTGCGTGCGACGGCATCGAAAAACGCCTCCCACTTGTCGCGCGGAATGTCGTGTGTCTGGCCCATGGCGACCCTCCCAAAGACAGCCCCCCGAGACGTGCCCGAAACGTACGGCGCGTCGCAGGGGGCGGCGAGGAGAGGGCGTGCGCGCGCTTTTACGGCGTCGCGAGGAAGGTGCAGTCGAGGGCCTCGTAGAACAGCCGGCGCAGCTCGCTGTGGCCTCGCTCGTTCGGGTGGATGCAGTCGTTTGCGAACCAGAGGGTCGGATCACTCGACTGGTAGTAGGGGTTCGCGCTGTCGTCCGAGTGGAAGCCATGGCCGCGGAAGTGGCCCAGCGCATCGACGACGCCGACACCGAGGTCGCGCGCCACGGCGGCATAGCGCTCGGCCCACGTGGGCAGCGCGTTCGTCTGGGCGCTGAAGTTGAAGCCGCCGAGGCACTCGGCCGCCTGACCCACGCCGTCCGACGGATCGTAGACGTTGGCGAGCAGGATGGTGGTCCCGTCGGGGAACCAGGCGGGATCCTGCAGCGACGCAATGAAGCTTCGGATCTTCTGTTCGGCGTTCGTGAGCGGGGTGCCGGCCGGGTCGGTGCCGAACGAGCGGACGACGTCGTTGCCGCCGATGGTGACGACGATGATCGAGTGACCCGACACCGGTGCCGGCAGCTGCGACTTGAGGTTCGTGACCTGAGCGGCGAGGTTCGCCGTGGTCGAGCCTCCGACGGCGACGTTCACGACCGGCACCGCGTGTCCGTAAAAGGTCGCGAGCTCCGAGCCGCTGAGCAGGTCGAAGTAGGCCCGCCCCTGAGGCGCGCCCTGGCCAGCGCTGATCGAGTCGCCGAAGACGATGAGCCGCGCCGCATCGGAAGGCGTCCCCGCCGCCGGTTCGATGCTGGTGTGGCGCATCGACTCTGCGGCGCAGCTCGGCGCGCTCGTGCCGCCGTCGGTGGTGCCGCCGTCGGTCGCCGTGGTGTTGTTTGTGCCGAGCGGGTCGCTCTCGGCACCGCAGGCGAGTGCCGTCAGCACGAGCGCGAGCATGGAGAGGCGCAGCAGTCGTTTCATTGGACCTCCTCTGGGGGAAAGGACGCACGCTAGCGCGCAGCTTCGCTCCCGTCCAAGAGGGCTTGCATGCTAAGAACCCAAGCTTTCCGAAGAGGTCATGTCATGCGCCATTTCCTGTCGATTCTGGACCTGTCCTCCGGCGAGCTCTCGACGCTGATCGACCGCGCCGCCGAGCTGCGCCGCATCCGCGGCACGCCGGCCCACCCGCGCCCACTGGAGGGTCAATCGGTGGCGGTGATCTTCGAGAAGCCGTCCACCCGCACGCGCGTCTCGTTCGAGGTCGCCATTCGGGAGCTGGGCGGCGCGCCTGTCATCCTCTCGTCGAAGGACACGCAGATCTCCCGAGGCGAGCCGGTGGAGGACACCGCCCGCGTGCTGGGCCGCTACGTCCACCAGATCGTCGCGCGCACCTTTGCCCACGAAACGCTCGAAAAGCTGGCGAAGTGGAGCGGTGTGCCGGTGACCAACGCGCTCAGCGACCTGTCGCACCCGTGCCAGATCCTGGCCGATCTCTTGACCGCGCAGGACCGCTTCGGCCGGCTCGAAGGGCTCGAATTCGCGTGGATTGGCGACGGCAACAACATGGCTTACTCGTTCATCGAGGCGGCGATGCGGCTGCCCATCACCCTGCGGCTGGCCTGCCCCGACGGATACAAGCCGGACGCGGCGCTCCTGGCCGAGGCCGAGAAGGTCGGCGCGAAGGTGCGTGTGACGAGCGACGTCCGCGAGGCGACCCGCGGCGCCCACGTTGTGATGACCGACGTCTGGGCCAGCATGGGGCAGGAGGCCGAGGCCAAGGCGCGCCTGACCGCCTTCGACGGCTACTGCGTCGACGCGAGCCTGATGAAGCTGGCCGACCCGAAGGCCATCGTGCTGCACTGTCTGCCGGCCCACCGGGGCGAGGAGATCTCAGCGGACGTGCTGGAAGGCCCCCAGAGCGCGGTGTGGGACCAGGCCGAGGCGCGCCTCCACGTGCAGAAGGCCGTGCTGGAGCTGCTCTCGAAGCGGTAGCCTGCCGGTTGCGCCGAGTCGCCCGTCTTTCTAGACTTCCGCCGCCGGGCGCCCGGACCGCGCCCCGAGGAGACCACCATGAAGAAGACCATCGCCTACACCTTCGCCGCCGTTCTCGCCCTCTCGGGCACCGCCTTCGCCAAAGAGGTCACCACGACCATCAAGGTCGGCGGCTGGCACTGCGGCGGCTGCGCCGGCAAGACCGCGGCGGCCGTGAAGAAGGTCAACGGCGTGAAGGACGCGAAGGGCGACAAGGCGACCAACTCGGTCACCGTCACCTACGACGACGCCGTCGCCACCACCACCGCCATCGAGGGCGCCATCACCTCGACCGGCGAGGGCTACTCGATCGTCAAGTAGCCTCTCGAACTCTCACGACCGCCTCGCCCCTCCACGGTCTGCCGCGGAGGGGCGCTTCGTTTTCAGGCGTCGACGTCGATGACCTTGCCCGGGTTCAGGATGCCCTGCGGATCCAGTGTTTTCTTGAGCGCCTTCAGCAGCGCCAGCTCTGCCGGCGCCCGCGAGTAGGCAAGGTACGGCTTCTTGAGCAGGCCCACGCCGTGCTCCGCCGAGATGCTGCCGTGGTGCGCCTGGAGCAGCGCGAACAGCTCCCTGTCGGCCTCGCGCGTGCGCTCGAGGAACGCCTGCTTGTCGAGGTCGTCCGGCTTCATCACGTTGATGTGGAGGTTGCCGTCGCCGATGTGGCCGAAGAGGCAGATCTCCCAGCCCGGATACCGCTCGGCGAAGACGCTGCCGAAGCGGGCGCAGAAGTCCTCCAGCTCGGAAATCGGCAGCGCGACGTCGTTCTTGTGTGGCAGGCCGGTCGCCGACAGGCTCTCGCTGATCCCTTCTCTGAGGGCCCACAGCTCTGCGGCCTGGGCGGCGCTCTGTGCCTGGACCCCATCGACGACGAGACCGCGCTCGAAGAGCGACGCGAGCCAGCCCTCGACGGCGCCCTCCGCCGCACGCTCGGTCTCGAGCAGGACGTAGTGCGTGGCGCCTTCTGCGAACGGCGGCGACAGCTTGCGATGACGCTGCACCCGCGCGAGGCAGAGGTCGGTGAAGAACTCGAACGCCATCACCGTGAAGGGGCCCCGCCGTGCCTCTGCAAAAAGCTTCAGCACGCCCGCGAGGTCCGGCACCGCGAAGAGGAAGACGTCCTGTTTTTCAGGCAATCGCGTCAGCTTGAGCGTCGCCTCGGTGATGATGCCGAGGGTCCCCTCGCTGCCGATGAACAGCTGCCGCAGGTCGGTGCCGGTGTTGTTCTTCTCGAGGGCGCCGTTGAGCTCCAGCACCTCGCCGCTCGCCAGCACCACCTGCAGGCCCAGCACCCACTGCCGGGTGAGGCCGTAGCGAATCACCTTCACGCCGCCGGCATTCGTCGCGATGTTGCCGCCGACCTGACTCGAGCCCTTGGAGGCGAAGTCGACGGGCCACGTCAGGCCGTGCGGCGCGCAGTGCGGGTGCACGGCCTCGGTCACCGCGCCCGCCTGCACCCGCACCGTCCCGCCAAGCAGGTCGACGGCGTCGATGCGCCTCATGCGCGCGAGCGAGAGGACAAGCTCTCCGCGGGCCGCCATGGCGCCGCCCGCAAGGCCCGTCCTTCCGCCGCTCGGCACCACGGGGATCGAGAAGGCCGCGCAGAGCCGCATGAGCCGCGACACCTCGTCGGTTGTGCGAGGCAGCGCCACGGCCGACGGCGAAGGCACATGCACCTTCGTCCAGTCGCGCCCGTACTCGGCGAGGTCGCCCGGATCGCGTGAGAGGAGGTCGGCCGGAAACTCGGCGGCGATGCGCTCGAGGAAGGCCGTCGGCAGGGGCGTCACGTTCGTCATGGCCCGGCAAGTAGTGGCTTTAAGGGGCGGAATCAAGCGCGCGGGCGAAGCGATTTGCGTAGAGTGCCCCCATGGCAACCACCGCGACGACCGACGCTCCGAAGACGACCTTGCGTGACGACATCCGCGCCCTCCTCGACTGCCCGCGCGAACTGTGGCTCATCTACCTCGCGACCTTCCTCGAGTACCTGGGCATCTTCTCGTTCCTGCAGACGCTGCCGCTCTGGCTTTCGGGCGACTTCGGCATGAGCGACAAGCAGGCCGGCTGGTGGGCCGCGAGCTTCTCGACTCTCGTCACGTTGATCGTCTTCCTGGTCGGCAGCCTCGTCGATGCGGCGGGTGTGAGGCGGACACTGATTGTCTCGTTCGGCTTGGCCGCGCTGACACGCCTTGCAATGTCGGCTGCCCCCTCGACGAACTGGGCCATCGCTGCATTGCTTGCGTTCGGCTTTGCCTACGCCACCACCTCGCCGGTGCTCCAGACCGCGGTGCAGCGGGCCTCGACGCCGCGCGCGCGGTCCTTCGCCTTCTCGCTCTGGTACGTCAGCTTCAACATTTCGGGGGCCGCCGTCGGGCCGATCATCGACGGAGTCCGCAGCCAGTTCCTCGTGCCGGACCCCGCCCACGAGGGCAAGACGAAGCTCGCGGCGAAGGTCTTCGACCTACCTCTTCTGGGCCAGCATGCGGTCTCGGCCCACGCTGTGATTCTGGCGTTCGGCTTCGTGACTGCCGCACTTGCCGCGCTGGTTATCCTGATGCTGCGCAAGGACTTCGAGCACCGCGAGGCGCCTGCCGCCACGGGCGCGGCGAAGGCCAGCCCGGTTCAGGCGCTCAAGGATGTGCTGACCGACAAGCCGTTCTGGCGATTCATGCTGCTCCTGGCGCTTCTGGCCCTGGTGAAGATGATGTTCCAGCACATGCACTTCACTTGGCCGAAGTACGTGCTGCGCGAACAAGGCGAGTCGTTTCCGATGGGCACCGTCTGGTCCATCAACTCGTTCCTGATCATCTTCCTCGCGCCGCTCGGCACCGCGGTCACGCGCAATCTGAAGCCGTTCGAGGTCATCGTCGTGGGCGCATTCATCTCGGCGCTCAGCCCGTTCGTGCTGATCTTCGGCTCGTCGATGCCCTACCAGCTGGGCATGATCCTGTTGCTGACCATCGGCGAGGCGCTCTGGTCGCCGCGGCTCTACGAGTACAACCTGTCGATCGCGCCGCGTGGCCGGGAGGCGACCTACATCAGCCTCGCCGCCTTGCCGATGTTCTTCGCGAAGTTCCTCGTGGGGCCGACGTCCGGCATTCTGCTCGAGCGCTTCTGTCCCGCGGAGGGAGCGCGCAACCCGGCCATCCTGTGGGCCATCATTGGCATCTCGACGCTGATCGGGCCGATCGGGGTGCTGACGCTGCGCCGGGTCATCGAGGGCGGGAAGAAGGATGAGGCGCCGCAGGCGTCTGTCGCCGTCTGACGCTGAGGCCGTCCGGCGGGGTTCGCGTGACCCGTTGGCGCCAAGCGGCGGCCGGACGGGGCGGCGCTTCGTCGGTGCGCGGCGGCCCGAACGTGTCAGGGCGCCAGCGTCTCGACGCGCCAGCTCGACCCATCACGCGTGTAGGCTTGCCGGTGGTGGAGGCGGCTCGGCATCCCGACCCAGAACTCGATGCGGTCGGGCACCACGCGCAGACCGCTCCAGTGGGGAGGACGAGGCACCGGCCCATCGCCGAAGCGCGACTCGACCTCGGAGATGAGGGCCTCCAGTTCTTCGCGTCCGGCAATCCGCTTCGACTGGGGGCTCGCCCACGCGCCGATCTGGCTGCCGCGCGGACGGCTGGCGAAGTAGGCGTCGGCCTCGGCGTCGCTCACCGGCTCCGCGCGGCCCTCGATGCGCACCTGCTCCTCCATTGTCGACCAGTGGAAGCAGAGGGCGACGTTTGGATGGGCGGCCAGCTCTCCGCCCTTGCGGCTCGTGAGGTTGGTGAAGAAGACGAAGCCGCGGGCATCGAACGCCTTCAGCAGCACCATGCGCGCCGAGGGCCGGCCGTCCGGACCTACCGTCGCGAGGCACATGGCGTCGTGAAACTTCGGGTCGGCAGCGCGCGCGTGGGCGTAGACCAAGGCGAACCGCTCGATGGGGTTGGTCAGCGCCGAGGCCGGCAGGTCGAGGCGCGGGTCCTGAAGAGACATGGGGATGCTCCGGGTCAGCGGACGAGGTGCTGTGCGTAGGCCTCCGCGTCGAAGCCGACGAGCACCTGCGCGCCCAGATCCAATATCGGCCGCTTGATGAGCTTGCCATCGGCAGTGAGGAGCCGGAGCTTCCCCTCGTCGTCCATCGCCTCCAGCGCAGCGCGGTCGAGCGCGCGATACGACTGGCCCGACGTGTTGAAGAAACGCTTGAGCGGCAAGCCGCTGCGCGTCCAGAGGCTGCGCAGCTCGTCGACCGACGGCGGCGCCGTCACGATGGGCCGCGGTGCGTGTGCCACCTTGTGCGCCTTGAGCCAGGCTGCGGCCTTCTTGCAGGTGCCGCAGGCGTCGTACTGAAAGAGGGTCGGCGTCATCTCGGGGCTCCGTCCGGGTCAGGCGTGGCGCGCGCGGCGGGTGGAGCCTTCCGCGCCCTTCGTGATCAGTTCGCGGGCGTGCTCGAGGCTCGCAGCGGTGATGTTCCCCGACAGCATGCGGGCGACCTCGTGGCTGCGCTGGTCGGCGTCGCCCAGGCGGGTGACGGAGCTCTGTGTCCGTCCGTCCTTCACCGACTTCGCGACGGTGTAGTGCGCCTCTCCCCAGGCGGCGATCTGCGGCAGATGCGTGATGCACAGCACCTGGCGGTCGCGCGCCACCTCGCGGATGAGCCTGCCGACGACCTCGCCCGTTGCGCCGCCGATGCCTGCGTCGACCTCGTCGAAGACGTAGGTCTCGACCGGGTCGCGCTGGGCCAGCACCCGCTTGATCGCCAGCATCACGCGCGACAGCTCTCCGCCCGAGGCGATGCGGGCCAGCGCCTTGGGCTCTTCGCCGGGGTTGGGTGAGAGCAGGAACTCGACCGCATCCTGACCATCCGCAGTGAGGCGCGATTCCCCAACATCGATGGCGGCATCATTCTCAGACCCGTGAGCGGCGACGCGCACCTCGAAGACGGTCTTCTTCATCTCGAGGTCCGCGAGCCGCGCCACGACGGCCTCGGAGAAGCCCACGGCGGCGGCACGGCGCTTCGCGGTCAGCACGTCGGCCAGCTTCCGCGCCGCAGACAGGGCCCTGTCGCGGGCAGTTTCGGCCTCGGCGATTGCCTCGGCGTGGCCCGTCAGCTTCGACAGCTCTTCCCGCATGGCATCGCGCCGCTTGAGCACCTCGTCGATGGTGCCGCCATGCTTGCGCGACAACTTCTTGAGCGCCTCGAGGCGTTCATCGACCTCTTCGAGGCGGGCCGGATCATCGTCGACGCCGCGCGCATAGCGGCCCACGTCGCGCGACAGGTCCTCGAGCTCACCCACGAGCGAGCGAAGCTTCTCGGCGAAGGGCGACAGCGAGGCATCCAGCTGAGCGGCCTTCTCCAGCGCATCGGCCGCCTCGCCTCCCAGCTCCACCACCGAGCCGTCCCGCGAGTAAAGCAGCGCCTCTGCATGCACCGTTGCATCGCGCAGCTTGCCGGCGCCGGCGAGTCGCGCGCGGTCGGTCTTGAGCTGGTCCTCCTCGCCGGGCTGCGGATCGACCTGGGTGATCTCGTCCAGCTGGAACTGCAGGTAATCGATGCGGCGCGTGCGTTCAGCCTCGTTGAGCTGAAGCGCCTTGAGCTGGCGGTGAGCCACGGAGAGCGACTCCCACGCGGCGCGGTAGGAGGTCAGATCGGCCGAGAGGCTTGCATAGAGGTCCAGCAGCTTCAGGTGCCCGTCGGCGTCCAGAAGGCTGGTGTGCTCGTGTTGTCCCGAGATGTCGACGAGGCCGCGGGCGACGCTGCCCAGCTGCGCCATGGTGCAGCTGCCACCGTTCACCCAGGCGCGGCTGCGCCCCTCGCGATGCACCGTGCGGCGGATGATGAGCAGGCCCTCTTCGCAGGCGGGCAGGCCCAGTTCCGCCAGTCGCTCGTCGAGCTGCTCCAGAGCGAGCGGCTCGAAGGCTCCCTCGACGGAACACTCGTCGTGGCCGGTGCGGACCAGGTCGGCCTGGGCGCGGCCGCCGAGAAGCAGGTGCAAGGCATCGATCAGGATGCTCTTGCCGGCGCCGGTCTCGCCGGTGACGACGTTGAAACCGCGCTCGAAACGGACCTCGAGGGCGTCGATGATCGCGAAGTGGGCAATTCGCAGTCGGCTCAGCATGTCCCGCTCGCTCGTCGATGGAGGCGGAGGCTTTCTACCAGAAGGCTCGGACGCGGCGGGAGGGGCCGCGCGGCTTCACGGCGCGGCGTTAGAGCATCAGCAGCAGGCCGCCGGTGGCCTCCCACGATGTCATGCCGAACAGGCCGTAGCCGACGCGCGCGTCCAACGCGATGCCCGGCGTGATCATGTAATCGAGGCCGCCCGCAATCGACATGGCGCCGCGAAGGTGCTCGAACAGGTTCCCCTCGCGCAGCTGCTGCGACATCTCCCCCCAGACCGCCGTCACCCGTCCGCCCAGCCCCACGTAGGCCGCAAACGACGTCCCAAGCGGAATGGTGTAGCGGTAGACCGCCGTCATGTTCAGCTGCTTCGTGTCGAAGTTCTCGGCCGTCAGCTGCTTCGCCTCGGCCAGCGAGAGGTCGAAGCCGACGTCCAGCATCAGCCCCGGCACGCGCAGAACGCCGATGGGCGAAATCGGCGGGAGCAGGAAGCGCGCGCCGACCTGCCATTGGCTGTCGACCAGGTTTTTTGCGTCGCCCGTGGGGGTGTAGAGGCCGCCTTGGATGCCGATACCGAAGCTGGTGGCCTGCGCCGGTCGGGGCAGGGCGGCCATCACGGTGAAGGCTGCGATAACGAACGACAGGCGGCGAGACATCGCTTCACCATAGCCGCTTTGACCCGGCGGCGTCGCCTCAGCCACGTGTGTTCAGCACCAGCGTCCGTGGCTCGGTGAACTCAACGACGCCGAAGCGGCCGCCCTCCCGCCCTGTCCCGGAGCCCTTGGTGCCTCCATAGGGGTAGCTGTCGACCCGCAGCGTGGGGACGTCGTTCACCACCAGCGCGCCGACGCGCAGCTGTTCATGCGCCTTGAAGATGCGCCGCAGGTCGTTCGAAAAGAGGCCCGCCTGAAGACCGTACGGCGACCGCTCGATCGCTTCGAGCGCCCCGTCGAAGTCGCGAAAGCCGCACAGGCCGGCGATGGGACCGAACGCCTCGTGGCCCGTGAGTGGGCTGCCTTCCGCGACGTCTTCGATCAGGGTGGGGGAGAGCAGCCGGTCGCGCCTCGTTCCACGGACCAGCGCGGTTCCCGAATCGCGCGCGAGCCGTTCCAATCGCTCCGCGGCGCGATCGTCGATGACCGGGCCGCACACCGTCGAGGCGTCACGCGGGTCGCCCACGGGGAGCGAGCGGATCGCGTCGATCAGCTTGGTCGTGAACGTCGTCCGCACGGACTCCTCGACGAAGATGCGCTGAACCGAGATGCAGACCTGCCCTGCGTAGGCGTAGGCACCCCACGCAATTCGCATCGCTGCGCGCTCGAGATCCGCGTCGGCACAGACCACAACCGCTGCGTCGCCCCCCAGCTCAAGCACCACGTGGGCCTTCGCCGCCCGCTGTCGCACGCGCCAGCCCACCGCACCCGACCCGGTGAACGAGACGACGCGGAACCGTTCGTCGCCAGCCAGCCCGTCCGCCACGTCGTTTGCGCACGGCAGCACCGAGAGGAAGCCCGCCGGCCAGTTTGCAGGCGCCAGCGTGGAGAGCAGCTCGCCCAGCATCAACGCGGCGCTCGGGGCCTGCGGCGGCGGCTTCACGACGACGGGGCAGCCCGCCGCCAGCGCCGGCGCAATCTTGTGGGCGAGCAGGTTCAGCGGAAAATTGAACGGACCCACGGCGAGCGCCGGACCGCGTGGGACGGGCCTCACGAGCGCGCGATGGCCGGAGAGGCCAGGGGCGAGGTCAATCGGTACCAGCTCGCCGCCCAGCCGCTCAGCCTCTCCAGCGCAGAGATGAAACACCTCGGCTGCGCGCAGCACCTCCGCACGCGCCAGAGTGATCGGCTTTCCTGCCTCGAGGCAGATGACCTGCGCGAACTCCGCTACGCGCGCCGTGAGCGCCCGCGACGCCTCCTCGAGAAGCCTTCGCCGCTCGTCGGTGGTCGAGGCCGCGAGAGGCCTCGCCGCTTCATCCGCAGCCTCCACGGCCCCACGCGCCTGCTCCGCGTCCGCCTGAGAGACGAGGCCGACGGTGTGTCCGTCCCAGGGAGAGAAAACGGGCGACGCCGCGGACCCCACCGCGCGACGTGCGAGGAGGAGGGGCCGCGGCGTCATCACCGGAAACCTACTGTTACTTGAGGGTGATCGTCGCGCTGGGAAGCGTCCCCTCGAGCTGCCCGGTCGCCACACCCGATTCATCGACCGAGACGTTGTGCGACACGGTGCCCGTGATGACCACCGGCGTCGGACCGTCCTCGTCCGTGCGGCTGTTCGTCATCGTGACCGAGTAGGTCGAGTTGCGCCCGTAGCTCTCGGCCTTGGTCGGGTTGCGCAGCTTGCCGTTCGCGTCCATGTCGATGCCGAAGACGTTGGCGAGCGCCACGCTCTCCGGCGTCGAGAACTCACCCATGTCGGGTGCCTCCCATGAGACCGCGTCTTCCACCGAGTTGGCCGCCAGCACGTTCAGGTTGATGTCGAGGATCGTCCAGGTGAAGACGCGGCTGGCACCACGCTCGATGGGGGTCGTGTCGTTCCCCGCGGCGGTGACGCGCGTGCCGCGCCCGTTGGCTTCGGAGGTGCGACCGGTCCAGAGAACCTTCTGCTGCTTCCAGAGGTATTTGTCCTGCGCCTCCTCAAACTCGGCCACGCCGCCCGGCATGTCCTCGCCGGCGTTGTAGCTGTTGTCGTCGTTCACATCGACGAAGGGCGTCGAATAGATGCCGTTCGATTCGCCCTCGACGTAGGCCACCAGCGTCACGAGGCCGTCGCGCGGGTTTCGCGTCGGCGAGCCGGCGGCGCTCGTGTCGACCCAGCGCGGCTCGCCCGTCGTGTCGTCACCCAGCGGCGCCACGTCCTTGGGCTTGCGACCGCCGGCGAGCGGGTCGTAGATGTAGGTGTCCGGCTCCGAGTCGCTCAGGGTGAGCTCGCCGGCCTCGGTCAAGAACTTGATGCGCGCCGCGGCAACCTTCTCGCCCGAGTCGTCTTCGGCCACGGCGGTGCACTTCACCTTGAAGTCGCCGATGCCGGGAATGAACGCGCCGATGTTCTTGGTGCGGCAGGTGAAGCTCAGCTTCGTGACCGACGAGGCCGTCTTGAAGGTCACCGTCTTCGTGGCCGTCACCATCTTCGAGTACGGGTCGATGAACTTCGCGACCACCGTCGCCGTCGCCGGGTTCCTCGGCGCGTAGAGCTTGATGGAGACCTTGCCGCCCGCGACCATCACCGACGCCGACTGCTGCTCTCCCTCCTCCACGGTCGTGCCCAGCGAGCCGAAGTCGGTCTCGAGCAGGATCTCGCTGCCGTCCTGCAGCGGGTTGCCGTCGAAGGTGCCCGTCACGGTGATCGTCGAGAAGGCCGTGGGGCTGATGTTGACGCTCGAGGGCGAGGCGTCGATCGACAGCGTCGTGGGCTGCGGTTCGCTGCAGGCCGCGACGGCCAGCAGTGTCGCGGCGAAGGGGGCGAGGATGCGGCGCATGCGTGCGTCTCCGGGGTTGGTCGGACGTCCGAGAAAAGAGGCCGGAACCTAGCAGGAACAGGTGCGCCCGGACACCGCCGTCTTCGGGTGCGCCACACGGGTGGGGAAGGCCGTATGCTGCATCGCCCGAACGGTTTAGCTCCATTGGTGGAGCAATGGAGACCGACCCATGGCGAGGCTCAACGGACGCGGAACGCGGACCCTGCGCGATGTCCGCATCGAAACCGGATTCACCAAGCACGCCGAGGGTTCGGTGCTGGTCTCGTTCGGCGAGACGCGCGTGCTCTGCACCGCGACGCTCGAGGAGAAGGTCCCCGGCTTCATGAAGGGGCAGGGGCGCGGCTGGGTGACCGCGGAATACGGCATGCTGCCGCGCTCGACCCACACCCGCTCCGACCGCGAGGCCGCCAAGGGCAAGCAGGGCGGCCGCACCCTCGAGATTCAGCGCCTCATCGGCCGCGCGCTGCGCGCCAGCGTCGACCTCGAGGCGATCGGGGAGCGACAGGTCATCCTCGATTGCGACGTCCTTCAGGCCGACGGCGGCACCCGCACAGCGGCCATCACCGGCGGCTTCGTGGCGCTCGCGCTGGCGCTCGGCAAGGCAGGGCAGCGGGGCCTCTTCAAGCGCCCGAACGTCTTCACGCCGGTCGCGGCCATCAGCGTCGGGCGACTCGGCGGCGAGGCGCTGCTCGACCTCGACTACTCGGAGGACTCCACCGCCGAGGTCGACATGAACGTCGTCGGCACCGAAGGTGGCCATCTCATCGAGGTCCAGGGCACCGCCGAGCGCGCCCCGTTCGATCGCAGGGCGCTCGATGAGATGCTGGACCTTTCGCTCGAAGGCCTCGCCGAACTTCACCGCCTGCAGCGAGCAGCCCTGGAATCGGCCGGCGTGCCCCTCCCTCGCTAGAAGGACGCCGATGCCCATGCAACTCGTCATCGCCACGACCAACGCCGGAAAGCGGCGCGAATTCGAGGCGCTTCTGTCGGGCCGCGGCTTCGAGGTGCTGTCGCTCGACGCCTTCCCTCCGCAGCCCGAGCCCGAAGAAGCTGGTCTCACGTTTGCCGAGAACGCTCTCATCAAGGCCCGAACCGCCGCAACTCGGACCGGCCTCTGGGCCCTCGCCGACGACTCGGGACTGTGTGTCGACGCCCTCGATGGGCGACCCGGACTCCACTCGGCACGCTACGCCGAAGGCTCGGACCAGACCCGGTGGCAGAAACTGCTGGGCGAGCTGGCCTCTGTTCCCGACGACCGCCGAACGGCCCACTTCACCTGTGCCCTGGCGCTTGTCTCGCCGGGCGGGCGCGAAGCCGTCGTGGAGGGCCGCTGCGACGGGCGCATCGGCCGCGTCCCGCGGGGCGAACTGGGCTTCGGCTACGATCCGGTCTTCGTCGTCGCCTCCGACCCGCTCGGCCGGACGATGGCCGAGATGACCGGCGACGAAAAACACGAGGCCGGACATCGTGGACGGGCTTTCGCCGCGCTCCTCCCCCATCTGGCACTGGTCGCCGGACGAATGCGCTGAGCCTCGCCGCCGTTTTTGCTTGCGTCGGGGCACTGCGGTCGTCTAGGTTCCGACGCCTTGCACGGGGCGTAGCGCAGCCTGGTAGCGCACCTGCCTTGGGCGCAGGGAGTCGGAGGTTCGAATCCTCTCGCCCCGACCATCCGGACGGCGCCTCGGGTTTCGGCTTCGTCCCCGACGCGACCTGTGCGTGCTCCATTGGCGCCAGTAGCTCAACTGGATAGAGCGGTGGCCTTCTAAGCCTCAGGTCGGGGGTTCAAGTCCCTCCTGGCGCGCCACTTGGAACGGTTCGAACCGGCCCCTCCCTGTCTTCAACGGGGGACCGGCAGGACGCAGGAATTTGCGGCGAGCATAGCTCAACTGGTTAGAGCGCCGGACTGTGACTCCGGAGGTTGTGGGTTCGACCCCCATTGCTCGCCCCACCCAACGGCCTCGCGAGAGGCCACCCGGCGCCGGACGGTTTTCTGTTGACGCCGCGCCCGGCCCCGCGGTAGACACCCGCTCCCTTCGCTGAACGTCGCGAGGCAAGTGTTGAAAAGATGGGCGCGTAGCTCAATTGGCAGAGCAATGGACTCTTAATCCATAGGTTGAAGGTTCGATTCCTTCCGCGCTCACCATCTGCCGGGCCTGAGGTCTTGCTGCCTCGGGCCCTTTTTCGTTTTGACACCCTCCGAGGGTGCCGTCGGACTGCGCGTCCGTAGCTCAATTGGATAGAGCATCGGGCTTCGAACCCGAGGGCTGGGGGTTCAAGTCCCTCCGGACGCGCCACTTTCCCTGCCTCGGCTTGGGTTTGTTCGTCGGCACATTCTTTGGGCCGGTCTTGATGTAGAGCCGTGCGGATGCTTCAGCGGTTTGGTCGCACCCCCATCTGACCGACGATTGCGTATTGGCGTCGCCGAAAAAAACGGGATGTCATTCGTCGCTGCCTTGACGCGGGCGTCAACTTGGGCCGTCTGTACGTGGCGTCTCGTCGCAGCCGTTCTACTCGTCCGGCATCAGTGTTACCTCCGTCACCGGAGGAGAGCAGATGCCGACCATTTCAGAACTCGTTCGTGGGATCCGCGCCGACTATCTCGCCCTGCATGTCGCGAAGGAGGACCTCTTCTGGGTCGTAAAGATGGGGCTCGCCGCCGACACCGCCTCCGCGGCGAAGTCGTTTGCGGACGCAGAGATCGCGCTCAACGCGTTCGTTCAGGACCCCTCGCGACTGACGGCGCTCGTCGAGGCTCAGAAGCGACCGGGTGGCACGGAGAGCGAGCGCACAGAGCTCGCCGGCTGGATTCGGCTGCTGCGCTGCCACACGCTCGAGGACGCGAGCGCGCGCGCACTGTCCGCCGAAATTGTGCGGGCCGAGGCCGACTTGGGACGTGCGCGCGGGGCGATGGAGTTGGGCTACACCGATCCGACGACGGGTCGATTCGAGCGTGCGTCGTCGAACAGGCTGGCCCTTCTGATCGCGAATGACCCTGACGAGAAGGTACGCCGGGCCGCACACGACGGACTCAGGAGCATCGAGCCGTACGTGCTGTCGAAGGGCTTCCTCGACGTCGTGAAGCTGCGAAACCGCTTGGGCCGGATGCTGGGCTACGAGGACTACTACGACTGGAAGGTGAGCGTCGCCGAGGGCATGCGCAAGCGCGATGTGTTCGCTCGCCTCGAGGCATTTCTATCTGCGACGGCGGAGCGCACGCGGCAGGAACTGGAGCGCTTTGCCAGGGTGCAAGGCGCGTCGGCGCTCGAGCCATGGAACTTCGGCTTCCTGCGCACGGGCGCGCTGTCGAAGGAGCTCGATCCGTACTTCCCCTTTTCGGAGTCGCTCGGACGCTGGGGCCGGTCGTTTGCGGCGATGGGCGTGAAGTACCGCGGCGCCCGGCTGACGCTCGACCTGGTCGATCGGGTGGGCAAGTACGAGAACGGCTTCATGCATGGGCCGGGGCCCGCCTTTGAGGAGAACGGGGTGTGGCAGGCGGCGCGCATCAACTTCACGGCGAATGCGGTTCCGGGGGCGGTGGGAAGTGGCCTGCGCGCGACAGAGACGTTCTTCCACGAAGGCGGCCACGCGGCGCACTTTGCGAACATCACCGAGGGCTCGCCCTGCTTCTCGATCGAGTTTGCGCCGACGAGCGTCGCCTATGCCGAGACGCAGTCGATGTTTATGGACTCGCTGCTGTCGGATCCCGACTGGCGGCGCCGGTATGCGCGCGGGCCCGGCGGCGAAGAGATGCCGTTCGAGCTGGTCGAGCGGGCCATTCGGGAGACGCAGCCGTTCCGCGGATGGGAGACGCGGCGGCTCATCACGGTGCCGATGGGTGAGCGGGCGATCTACGAGCTGCCTGAGGCGGAGCTGACGCCAGACCGTGTGTTGGAGCGCCTGCGCGCGATCGAGCGGGAGACGCAGGGGCTGACGAGCGCGCCTCGGCCGGTGCTCGCGGTGCCGCATCTGCTCGCCGGCGAGTCGAGCGCCTACTACCACGCCTATGTGTTGGCCGAGATGGCCGTCTACCAGACGCGTGCGCACTTCCTCTCGACCGACGGGCACCTCACGGACAACCCGAGGATTGGTCCCGGTTTGGAGCGCGCGTACTGGTCTTGCGGGAACCGGCGCACGCACGACGAGACGCTGATCGCGCTGACCGGCCAGCCGCTTTCTGCAGACGCGCTGATCGCAGTGTCGAACCGCACCGTCGACGAGGCGCTCGCCGAGGCAAAGGCCTCTTGGGATGCTGCGGAGGCCCGTCCCGCCTTCACGGGCGCCGTCGACCTCGACGCGACGATTCGCATCGTGCACGGACACGAGCAGATCGCGAACACCGCAACGTCGACCTTCGAGGAGGCCGCCGGGCAGTTCTCGGCGTGGGTGTGCGGCCTCGAGCGCGCGGCGCGCGGCGGCTGAGCCGATCCGAAGCTGGCAGAAGCTGGCCAACTCGGTCTTCGCGTCCTTGCCGAACCGGACGAGTTCAAGTCCGCCGCGCCCGTATCTCCAGCGCCGCCTGCGGTCTGATTTACGCGGCCTCCGTGCACCTTGTACGTCAGCCACACGTCGACCGTTCCCTCGACGCTGCCGTAGACGACGTGGCGGTCGGAGAACGTGCCGGCGGGGACGCGGATCGTCTCGACGGACAGCAGAATCCGATTCGCCGTGCCAAGGCGGCGGGGGATAGTTCGCCATCGGAATTCCGGTCGAAGAGCGCGAGTCCTGGCGCGAGGACGACGACGAAGGCTGAAATGCTGCGGTGCGGGGCAGCGCTCGTCTGGACGGTCCCGCTGCGACCTGTCACTTTGTCCAAGTGAAAACGATGTGCGCATCGTCAAGTGCATTCCTGCTCGCCGCCGCGATGGTGCTTGCGGCGCTGCCGGGCCGGGCAGACGACACGCACGAGCGCGACTGGCCGGTGGGAAACCGCGCCATGGGCCTTGGCGGCGCGTTCGCTGCGTTGTCCGACGATCCGTCCGGCCTCTACTACAACCCGGCTGGCATCGTGGGCGCGACCCGCTCGTCACTCAGCGCTTCGACCACGCTCTTCGGGCTCGAGCAGGACGGCGGTGGTGGGACCTCGTCGTTCAAAGTCATTGCGGGCGAGGTGGGTGGCCTCTACGCGATGGGCCTGGATGCCGGCAGGCCCGCTTCGTTCGCGTGGGCGTTCGAGATCATCGTTCCGAGTGCCCGGAGCCTCTCGGGGCAGACCGAGGTTGCGGCTTCGGACGCTCGCGTCGTCCGCAGGCGCGAGGGCACCGATGAGACGCTGTGGGCCGGCCTCGGCGCGGCGTGGCGGCTGAGCGACACGTGGTCGGTGGGGGCGAGCGCGTTTTACGTTCATCGCGTGCTGCGGCTCGGGGAGCGCACGACCTATCGGGCGGACGCCACCGGCCGGGTGGTTGACGAGCAGGCCGCGCTGGAGGCGAGTGACGGCGCGCTGTTCGGTCAAGTGGGGCTGCGCTGGTCGAATGGTCCGTGGTCGGCGGGACTGATGCTGCGGACTCCCAGCCTCTCCGTTCGCTCCACCGGAAACGCGCGCGCCACGCGGGCCGTGACCGACGGTGTGGCGTCGTCGTTCGACGAACGGTCGGCTGACACGGAGCTCGATCCGACGTCGCTGCGGGCCGAGACAAAGCTGGGGGCATCGGGTCGGCTGGGCGTGGCCTACGCAGCGGCGCGGCGTTTCACCATGAGTTGCGACCTCATCGCCACCGCCGGGGTCGACTACGAGCGCCTCGAGTTCGCCGATCCGCAGCTTCAGGCGTCGATGCAGCTGGTCACGCGTGTCCACAGGTTGCCGGTGGTCGACGTGGCGTGCGGAGGGGAGTGGCTTTTTCACCCAAAGCTGTCGATCGCGCTGGGAGCCTTCACGAATCGCTCCAGCGCGCCCGAGCCCTCGCGCGAGGACTCCACCGGCCCGCAGCTGCCGCACGTCGACCTCTACGGCGGGACGGTGACCGTGGGCTACTTCGGTGACTACTCGCTGACCCGAATCGGCGTGGCCGTCTCGGGCGGTAGCGGCACCGGCTCCGTGTGGGATCCGTCCTCGCGGGGATGGCAGCCCGAGGGTGTGACACGCTTGCTCGCGCACCTGTTCGTTGCCAGCACGTTCCGGTACTGAGGCAGAGCCTTTTGGTCAGATCCGTTCGGGCCGGGACGCCTTCGCGGACGGCTTTCTCGGTCGTTTCGGTCCCGCCCTGCGCGGCGGTCGGGCAGACTTCACCCATGCATCCGAAACATGTGGGACAGGTGCTTCTCGCCTGGCTCTTCACGCTCGCGTTCTGCGCGGTCTCGCTGACACTCACGTTCGGCACTCTGGGCCTCTTGTCACGGACGTTGACGCCGGCGTTGCTGCGGTTCTGGGGCCGCACGCTCCTGCGCCTCGGTGGGACGCGGCTCGTGGTCGAGGGGGCGGAGCACCTGAACGCCGAGACGGCGAAGGTCGCGACGTTCAATCACGGGTCGCTTCTGGATGCGTATCTGGTCACGGCGATCATGCCGCCGGGCAGCACCGCAGCGATCAAGCGCGAGACGATGTTCTACCCGTTCGTCGGCGCGACCTTGTGGGCCTTCGGGTTTCTCTTCATCGACCGGGGCCAATCGGACCGCGCCAAGCGAACGCTCGCGAAGGCCGCGGAGCGGATGCGGCGCGACAGGCTCACCGTCTTCATCGCGCCGGAGGGGACGCGCACGCGCGATGGACAGCTGCTCCCGTTCAAGAAGGGGCCGGTGCATCTCGCGGCCGCGTGCGGTGTGCCGATCGTGCCGGTGGTGGTGGACAACGCGTGGGAGCTGCAGCCGACGGGGCGCCTTTACGCCACGCCGGGGACGGTGCGCATTCGCGTCTTGCCGCCGATGACGGTGGTCGCTCCGGAGCGTTCGCCGATCGATCAAATCACCGCGCTGCGCGAGCTCTACGTGCGGACACTCGACGAGATGCGACGCGAGCGCGAGGCCGGTCGGATGGGCTCGACGACCTAGTCTGGCAGCACCTCGAAGCGGAACCCGCGCTCGATAAGCCGCTCGATGAGTCGGTCACCGAACGCTACTGCCGGCGTCAACACGCCAGCGTGCGCTGGCAGCCGGTCGCGGTCCAACACGAGACACAGCGCAGACTCCGCGACCATTTTCGCCGTCTCGGTGTAGCCAGGTTCACCGCCGCTGACCCTCGTGCGGAGCGTTCGGGAAGGCGTCTGGGCGACGAAGGTGACGCGGAACCAGCCGTTCCTGCGGACCTCCTCCGACGGGCCTTCGCCGGGGCTCTTCCACTTCAGCAGCAGCGCGCGCGTCGGCGGAAGCTGCGCGAGAAGCGCCACGGCGCCGATGCCGACGGCACCGGCTGCGAGCAGCACCGTCGACGTGACGCGCGCGTAGTGGCCGTAGCGAAAATCGGGGCCGTAGACGTCGAGCTCGCGCGCGCTGCGCATGACGATCGCCGGGTCGATCGTCGGCAGCGGTACGAGCCATGCGCCGCCCGCAGGGTCGCGCCGTACGCTCATGCCGAGCGAACCCACGCGTCGCCCCGCGAGGGCGGGGGTGGGAAGTTGTTTCATTGACGCCCGTGGTCGGGACATCGCGTTGACGGCCGAGTGCCACGTGCCACCCGAGATGCCTCCCGAGGCCTCGACCATCGCGGTGATCGAAACGGGCTCGTTCCCCGGCAGTTTCTGAACGGTGAAGAGCGCGCCCAGGTCATGCGGCACGCTGTCGAAGCCGCAGCAGTCGACGATGCGGACGCCTTTCTGTTCGGCGCGGGCGTGGAGCTTCTCGAGCAGCGCGTTCACGAACTCGGGCTCGCCGGTGATGTCCACACAGTCGGTGCCGGCCTCGACGCAGGCCTCCGCGAGCGCGAAGCCGTGCCGCGCGTAGGGACCGACGGTGGTGAGCACGACACGCGTGCCGGCAGCCATCGCATCGAGAGACGCGCGGTCATCGCTGCTGGCCTGGACGATCGAGACCTTCGCGTCGGGATCAATCCCCAGGACCTCGCTGCGGACCCCATCCAGCTTGGCCTGGCTGCGGCCCGCAACTGCCCACGACACGTCCGTGCCGCGCAGGCGGTCCGCGAGGTAGAGGCAGACGAGGCGGCCCGTGAAGCCGGTGGCGCCAAAGACGACGAGATCGAACGGACGCGACATCTGGACTCCGATCAAGCGCCCATGCGGGCGCGGAGGGCTTCGGCGAAGAAAGGCGAGTGGCGCGCCAGCGTCTCCATGTAGCCACGCACGTCGTCGGCGTCATCCTGTGACAGGCGTGCGAATGGCACGATGTGCTCCTCGGGGACGTAGCGGAACGTCAGGTTGATGCGACGTGTGTCGAAATCGGTCAGGTGCAGATCGAACTTCTCGTCGCGCTTGTCCTCGACCCGCTGCACGCGGTGGAAGAGACGCTCCTTCCAGCGCGGCCCGGCGAAGATTTGCAGCGAGCCGTCCTCGAGCCACTGCTGCCACTCGATCGCGTCACGCGCGCCCGGACGGCTGCTCGAGACGAACTGGAAGAGGGCACGGTCGCCGAGCGAGATCGAGCCCACCGGACCGGGCTCGAAGTCCTTGTGCTCCCCGACACGCGCGGTGTCGTGCCGCCTCCCGCCAGCGCCGATTCGCTCCCCGTAAAAGTTGACGAGACAGGTGTTGAGCGTCCAACCGCGCGGCACGTCCCCCGGTTCGCACAGCTTGCGCGTCTTCGCCTCGATGGTGCGGGCGATGCGCGCCAGCACGGGTGGAAACGGCTCGGCCTGTACCGCGCGGCCATGAATGCCCTTGGGCGGGTGGTAGTAGCCGAGGCAGGCGAACTGCCAGTTCCCGAGCCAGTAGACCGGCCTGAGCAGCCAGCGCTGCTCCTGCCCCGGGGGCGGCGGGTGGTGCGGCGAGAAGCGCTGCTCCCAGATCGGGTGAATCGTTCCGAGCCAGTCGCGCAGCTCGCGCCGCGTCTCGGCGGTGAGGTGGTTCGGCTCGTAGAGAAGGCCGTCCGTGGGCTGGCTGCGCTGCTTCGCGGCGGCGCGCTGGATGCGCAGCGAAGCCCAGTCGGTGCGACGGGGCGGGCGGGGCGTCATGCGCCGTTCATAGCGCGGATGCTGCGGTGCGTCGGAAGGATTCTCGCGTTGACGGGCTGGGGCCGGCGGGCCTATGAGCCGCGCTCAGTCTTCTCTCGTGAGGGATGCCGATGACGCTTCGAATCGAGGACGTGGGACGCGCGGTGCTGGCGACGGAGTACGCCGTGCGCGGGGCCATCGTGGCGCGTGCGCAGACGCTCGAGCGCGAAGGCCGCGAGATCATCTACTGCAACATCGGCAACCCGCAGTCGCTGGGCCAGAAGCCGCTGACGTGGATTCGCCAGATCCTCGCTCTGTGCGAATACCCGGCGCTCGCCGAGCTTGCTCCGGGACTGTTTCCCCCGGACGTCGTCGAAACCGCGCGCGCCATCCTCGCCGGCACGCAGCACGGCATGGGCGCCTACAGCGAGAGCCGCGGCGTGCGCTTCATCCGCGAGGCGGTGGCGGAGTTCATCCGCGAGCGCGACGGCTTCGGTGTCGACCCCGATTCGATCTTCCTCACCGACGGCGCCAGCAAGGGCGTGCAGACGATCCTGCGCATGGTGATCGCCGGTCCCGAGGACGGCGTCATGGTGCCGATTCCGCAGTACCCGCTCTACTCGGCGACCATCGCGCTCTATGAGGGCCGCATGGTCCCGTACTTCCTCGACGAGGCGAACGGCTGGAAGCTGAGCCTCGACCTGCTGGAGGCGTCGATCGCGAAGGCGCGGGCGGCCGGCACGAAGGTGAAGGCGATCTGCGTCATCAACCCGGGCAACCCCACGGGCGCGGTGCTGGACGAGGCGAACATCGCGATGGTGATCGACTTCGCGCAGCGCCACGGCCTGTCGATCCTCGCGGACGAGGTCTACCAGGAGAACATCTACCTGCAGGGCGACCGGTTCGTCTCGTTCGCGAAAGTGCTGGAGAACAAGGGTATTCGAGACGTCTCGCTCTTCAGCTTTCACTCGTGCTCGAAGGGCTTTCTGGGCGAGTGCGGCGTGCGCGGCGGCTTCTTCGAGTACCGCAACGTGCCGGCCGATGTGGCGGCGCAGATCCTCAAGCTGCAGTCGGTGAGCCTCTGCGCGAACCTCGCGGGGCAGGTGGCCGTCTACGCCATGCTGCGTCCGCCGAAGCCGGGAACGCCATCGTTTGAGCGCTATGACGCCGAGAAGCGCGCCATCCTCGACGGCCTGCGCGAGCGCGCGGTGCTGCTCGCCGACGGGCTCAACCAGATCGACGGCATCCGCTGCAACGTCATCGCCGGGGCGATGTACGCCTTCCCGCAAATTCGCATTCCCGCGGGCCGCACCGACGGCGAGTACTGCATGGCGCTGCTCGAGGAGACCGGCATCTGCGTGGTGCCCGGCACCGGCTTCGGGCAGGCCGAGGGTACGGCCCATTTCCGCACGACGATCCTGCCGCCCACCGCGCAGATCCAGCGCGTCGTCGAGAAGATCGCGGCGTTCCAGAAGGGCTGGCGCTAGCTACTCGAGGGGCACGCGCCAGGTCCGGAACAGCGGCGTCACGTCCTCGCCGGCCGCGAGCGTGAACCGGTCGCGCACGTAGCGCCAGATCGAAGCGTCCGTGCCGTCGTAGACGATGTCGTTGTTCGACTGGCTGTTCATGCCGCGGAAGAACCGGCTCCAGAAGCTCCAGCCGTACTTGTCGGTGAACTGGGTCAGGAAGCAGAGCTGGACGAACGGGTCGTTGCGGAGGGTCTCGTAGGCGCCGGAGGCGAGGTAGTCGTCCTTGCCGTTGCAGTAGCTGTCGGCGTTGGGCTGCGACGCCATTCGGTTGAGCTCGGAGAGGGCCCGCAGCGTGAAGATGTTCGGCCAGCTCTCCAGGTTGACGTACTGGTAGACCCACGCGCCGTTGGCGAACGAGAAGGTGTGACCCAGCTCGTGCGAGAAGCCCCAGATGTCGACGTTGGCCACGCTCGAGCGCAGGATGCGCTGCCGGTCGTTGCCGCCCATCAGCTCCGGCACGCATCGGATGGGGTTTCCGGCGACCATGTAGCCGATGCTCCCGATGCCGTCGTCGCTGTAGAACCGGATCCGCTGCGCGTCAAACGGGGCCATGCCGCGCAGCTCGGCCTCGATTTCGTAGATCCGGTCCAGCGTCTCGATCGATTGCGCCGCCGTGGGCAGGTCCCGAAGCACCTCCGCCGTCGACACGTCGACAATCACATGGCGGCCCAGAAGTTCCACGCGTCCGCTCTGCACCTGCTCGAACGGGAACAGCTCGAGCTGCTGGGCCCGGACCGAGGGGACCGTTCGGCCGTCGCTGACGATGGTCACCTCAAGCGCGCCGTCCAGCGCCAGCCGCTCCCCGTAGGCCTCACCCAGATCGGTGGAGCTGATCATGCCCACGTAGACGACGCCGTCGCGGGGCGCGACGAAGGTGCCGCGCACGCCGATGCAGCTGATGGCGTCCTCAAAGCGCAGGCCGCTGCGCGCGACGAGGCTGCCGACCGCACAGCCCCGCTGGCGCTCGAGGTTCGCCGCGCCGTCCGCATCGACCCTGCGGCCACCCACCTGCCAGCTGCCCGAGCCCAGTAGCTCGGCGCGCTCGCCCGCCTTCAGGTACAGCCCCGTGTTGACCCAGTTGGTCTTGGCGTGCACGGTGAAGGTGCGGGTGCCGTAGGCCTCTGCGGCTGGCACCTCGACCACGGTGTCCAAAGGCCCGTCGAGGGACTCGCAGGTCTCACCATTTCCGGAGTAGCCAGGCCGGCAGCTGCAGGTCACCGCGCGGTCGACCACCGCACAGTCTGCGTGGGCGTCGCAGCCGCCGTTCCGCGTGAGACAAGGATCCGGGCTTTCGGCGGTGCCGCCGTCGGTCGAGACCGGGGGGCCTGCGTCGACGATCGACTCGGGGTCAAACGCCGGTGTGCCGCACGCGGCGAGCAGCAAGGGTAGGGCGGCAAGGAGTGCACGTCGGCGCAGCATCGGAGGCTCCGAGAGGTCACGCCCTGCCTCATACCCGGCTCTTGGCTGCATGGCGAGGCCGGTATTGTCGGGCTCGCACGAGACGGGGTGTTTTTCGGCTGCCGCTGGGCGTAGCATCGCGGCCACGAAACATGCGCGTCAGCTGCGGCGGCGGGACCACTCCGCGTACCTTGTCTCCGCAGCGGAGCCCACATTGAAGCGTCCGACCGAAGCGACACGGCTGTCGGTTTGGGTGCTCACTGGAGTTGATG
>JACCDP010431563.1_pt1 | contig 28471 bp, 17 predicted proteins | sample 7445841 | NCBI WGS metagenome assembly JACCDP01 (sample SAMN15323441, study PRJNA562643) | freshwater metagenome | isolation source: river surface water | place: USA:Blue River Watershed | collected 2017-08-17 | reverse complement strand
TCCTATTCATTGATACCGAAACACAAAATACCCTATTGGGTCATGAAGAACAAAAAGTTCAAATAAATGCTAACAGAGCCGCTGAAGCATTTAAAAGAAGACAAGAATTGGCAAAAAAATAAAAAAAACAATAAAACTATGACGGAGAAGATTTTACAAGACAATCCTGGACGCTTTGTCCTTTTTCCTATCGAACACCATGACTTATGGAAGTTCTATAAACAATCAGAAGCCTCTTTTTGGACGGCAGAAGAAATTGATTTAGGTCAAGATGTTTCCGATTGGGAAAACAAATTAAACACAGATGAACAACATTTCGTAAAACACGTATTAGCATTTTTCGCGGCGTCGGATGGAATTGTAAATGAAAATTTAGCAATGAACTTTGTTAATGAAGTTCAATATACTGAGGCAAAATTCTTTTATGGTTTTCAAATCATGATGGAAAATATCCACAGTGAGACGTATTCACTTTTAATTGACACTTTAGTTAAGGATAAACAAGAACAACATTTTTTGTTTAATGCGATTGATACGATTCCTGCGGTTAAGAAAAAGGCGGAGTGGGCATTGAAATGGATTAACTCAGAGTCTTTTGTAGACAGATTATTGGCATTTGCAGCGGTAGAAGGAATTTTCTTTTCTGGATCATTTTGTTCAATTTTCTGGTTGAAGAAAAGAGGTTTATTACCGGGTTTAACATTTTCAAATGAATTAATATCAAGAGACGAAGGAATGCATTGTGATTTTGCATGTCATTTGTATAACAATCACATTGAAAATAAAATCTCACAAGATAGAATTAAAGAAATTATCTGTGGGGCGTTAGAAATTGAAAAGGAATTTATTCTTGAAGCATTACCTGTTAGATTGATTGGTATGAACTCGGATTTAATGTCACAATATCTTGAGTTTGTAACAGATAGATTGTTGGTTGCGTTAGGTGTACCTAAAGTGTATAATTCTGAAAATCCATTTGATTTCATGCAGAACATTGCATTACAAGGTAAAACCAATTTCTTTGAAAAGAGAGTTGCTGAATATCAAAAGGCAGGAGTAAATAACGTATCGGATGATTTGGATTCCGCATTTGGAGAAGTAGATTTTTAAAATTAGATTAAGAACATGAAAGTAAAAAAGAGAGATGGTTCCTTAGAGGAAATGAGATATGATAAAATTACACGTAGAATTAGTGTTTTCTGCAGTGATTTGAATTTAGAATATATTGACCCAACATATGTTACATTAAAGGTAACTCAAGGTATCTATGATGGTATATCAACAAGTGAATTAGATAAATTGGCGGCAGAGACTGCTGCGTCTATGGTGACAACTCACCCTGACTACGCAAAACTTGCGGGAAGACTTGCGGTTTCTAATTTACACAAAACAACACCAAAAAAGTTTTCACAATGTATAAAGGAATTACATTCTTTTGTTGAACCAAAAACAGGCAAAGAATCTTCATTAATAGATGATGATATTTTTCATTTTGTTATGGAGAATAAAGAATCTTTGGACGGAGCAATTTCAATTGATAGAGATTTAAATTTTGATTATTTTGGTATTAAAACATTAGAACGTTCTTATCTTTTAAAGATTGGAGAAAGAATTGTTGAAAGACCACAGTATCTTTATATGAGAGTTGCGGTTGGTATTTGTAAAGGGGATTTAGATATGGCATTAAGAATTTATGATGACCTATCACAACATTTCTACACTCACGCAACACCGACATTATTCAACGCGGGAACACGTAGACCACAAATGTCATCTTGTTTCTTAATTGGAAATAAAGGTGATGATATTGACGGATTATTCGATACCATCAAAGACGTTGCAAAGATTTCTAAGTGGGCAGGTGGTATTGGTTTACATGTACATGATGTTCGTGCTAAAGGTGCATATATTAAGGGAACAGGTGGAGAGTCTGACGGTTTGTTACCAATGATGAAAACTTATAATGAAGTTGCTCGTTGGATTAACCAAGGTGGAAAACGTAAAGGTTCATTTGCTGTTTATCTTGAACCATGGCACTCCGATGTTTTTGAATTTATCGATTTAAGAAAAAATCACGGTAAAGAAGAAATGAGAGCCAGAGATTTATTCTTGGCAATGTGGACTCCTGATTTGTTTATGCAAAGAGTTGAACAAGATGGAGATTGGTCATTATTCTCACCAGATGAGGCACCAGGACTTTCGGATGTTTATGATTCACCATCGGACAACGCGTTTACTCGTTTATATGAACAATATGAACAAGAAGGTAGAGCAAGAAAAGTGGTTAAAGCAAGAAAGTTAATGGACGCAATCCTTACTTCACAAATTGAAACGGGTACTCCTTATATGTTATATAAAGACCCGGCAAACTATAAATCAAATCAACAAAATTTAGGAACAATCAAGTCTTCAAACTTGTGTACTGAAATTATTGAATATAGTTCACCAACAGAACAGGCGGTTTGTAATTTGGCATCAATTGCATTACCAAAATATATTATTAATGGTGAATTCAATCATGATGTCCTTTATGAGTATACATATCAAGTTGTAAAGAACTTAAACAATGTAATTGATTTAAACTTCTACCCAACTGAAGAAACAAAACGTTCTAATTTTAAACATCGTCCTGTTGGATTAGGTGTACAAGGATTAGCGGATGTTCTTTGTATGTTGAATATTCCTTTTGAAAGCGAATCTGCAGATACATTACAAACGGATATTTTTGAAACTATCTACTTTGCTGCGATGACATCTTCTAAAGATTTGGCGAAAGAATTTGGTCCATATGAATCAATTGAAGGGTCACCGATAGAGAAAGGTATTTTCCAATATGAAATGTGGGGTAAATCTGATAAGGATTTATCTGGTAGATGGGATTGGAAATCACTAAGGAAAGAGGTAAAATCTTTCGGTGTTAGAAATTCATTATTAGTTGCTCCGATGCCAACAGCATCTACCGCACAGATTTTAGGTAACAACGAAGCGTTCGAACCATTCACCACTAATTTATATTCAAGAAGAACATTAAGTGGTGAATTTGTAATGATTAACAAACACTTAGTTAATGACCTATTAAAGTTAGGATTATGGAATGAGACCATCAAGAATAAATTAATCATGGAAAATGGTTCGGTTCAAAACATTCCCGAAATTCCTACTGAAATGAAAGAAGTTTATAAAACAGTTTGGGAAATGTCTCAAAAACGTGTTTTACAAATGGCAGCAAATAGAAGTGTCTTTATTGACCAATCACAATCATTAAATTTATTTATTGATAATGCAACTAAACCTAAATTATTAGCGGCACATTTATTCGGTTGGAAATTAGGTTTAAAGACAGGTATGTATTACTTGAGAACGAGAGCGGCGGTTGATGCTCTTAAAGGGTTAGGTGTAGATACTTCAACATCAAAACCGGTTGAAACACCACAAAAGATGGTGACACCAACTAATAACCAAATTATTAGTGAAAATACACCTGAATTGGTTATGGTAAGTGAAAAACCCACAGATTCACCATTCGAGTGTGAAGGATGTGGTTCATAAAAATAATGGGAGACTCCCTCAAAGTATGACTGTCGACAAGGCGTACCTTGGGCTCCCAGGTTTTGAGAATACAGGGGGTGAATATCAAGACACTACATTAAACCCATCTTCGGATGGGTTTTTTATTTATTACCATTTTAGTATTGTTTATATTTATAGGATATGGCGATAAAATACGGAATAGATTTTCCATTCAGAGACAGTCAAATTGGTGACTTTGTTAAAATGACAGAAACACCAGAAAGAGAAGTTAGAGCAAATCTAATTCACCTTCTTTTAACTAAGAAGGGTAGTAGATACTTTTTACCTGATTTTGGTACAAGAATTTATGAGTATATTTTTGACCAAAATGACATGGTTACATTTAACTTAATAGAAGAAGAAATAAGAGAGGGTGTAAAAAAGTATATTCCTAATTTGGATATAAATTCAATTAATATCATGTCGGCGGAAAATGACCCTGATGAGACAACATCATATAGTCAAGAAGAGGATGAAAGATTATTTAGGGTTTCGGATCATTCAACTAAACCATATACCGCTAAAGTAAAAATTGATTATACAGTTAATAACGGAGCGTTTTCATCTTCTGACTTTGTAATAATAAACATTTAAAAATGGCGAAAAAAATATCATACGCAACTAGAGATTTTGCGGGACTAAGACAAGAATTGGTTAATTTAACAAACGATTATTATCCTGATTTGGTAAAAAATACCAATGACGCATCAATATTTTCTGTTTTATTAGATTTAAACGCCGCGGTTGCGGATAACTTACATTTCCATATTGATAGAGTTTGGCAAGAAACCATTTTAGATTTTGCACAACAAAGACAATCTTTGTTTCACATTGCAAAAACATATGGTATTAGAATACCGGGTGTAAGACCTTCAGTTGCTTTATGTGATTTTTCAGTAAATGTTCCTGTTCGTGGTGATAAAGAAGATGAAAGATATTTGGGTGTTTTAAAGGGTGGAGCACAAGTATCCGGCGGAGGTCAAATATTTGAAACAATAGAAGATATAGATTTTTCAAATCCGTTTAATAGTAAAGGAGAACCAAATAGATTAAAAATACCAAATTTTGATAGTAATAATAGTTTAATATCATATACAATTACAAAAAGAGAGGCGGTGGTTAATGGGGTTACAAGAATTTACAGAAGAGTAATAAATCAAGTTGACCAAAAACCATTTTTAAAACTTTACTTACCTGAACAAAATGTTTTAGGTGTTGTTTCAATTATACATAAAGATGGTACGACATTCGGAGCTAACCCAACGTCGACTGAATTTGCAACATCAACAAACAAATGGTACGAAGTAAAATCATTAATGCAAGATAAGGTTTTCATACCGAACACAACCGGTGTTTCAGATAAAAACAATTTCAAGGCGGGAGATTATATGAACGTATCTAATAAATTTTTAACTGAATACACACCTGAAGGTTATTTTTCATTAACATTTGGTTCGGGAACAGTTGACCCATTAGATAATTTAGATAACTATATTACTAGTAATATGAAAGTTAATATTGCTAGTTTTTTAAATAACATGTCATTAGGTTCAGTACCTAAAGTAAACTCAACGTTATTTGTAAAATATAGAATTGGCGGAGGTAAAGATTCAAATTTAGGTGTTAATGTTATAACAAGTGTTGATAGTGTTGAATTTAACATACAAGGTCCAAACTCAACAATTAATACACAGGTTGAGGATTCATTATCAGTAACAAATATAACACCGGCAATTGGTGGTGCAGACCAACCGACAATAGAAGAAATAAGAAACATGGTTGCATATAATTTTGCCGCACAAAACAGAGCGGTAACTTTAAATGACTATAAATCTTTAATAGAAACTATGCCGTCCACATTCGGAGCACCGGCAAAGGTAAATGTGATGGAAGAAGATAATAAGGTAAGAATTAAGTTATTATCTTATGATGAGAATGGTAATTTAACTGATACCGTATCTAACACGTTGAAAAATAATATTTTAAACTATCTTTCTGAATTTAGAATGATTAACGATTATTTGGATATTGTGAGTGGTGAGGTTATTGATATGGGATTAGAAGTTGATTTAGTAATTGATAAAAATACATCACAAACAGATGTGATTAAAACGGCAATTGAAAATGTTGTAGATTTCTTCGCAATTGAAAAACGTAAAATGGGTGACCCATTATTTGTTGGGGATTTGTCAAAATCAATTGGTAACGTTTCAGGAGTTGTTAACGTTGTAGATGTTAGGGTCTTTGGTAAAATAGGTGGGGAATATTCATCATCTGAAGTTTCACAAAGTTATAAAGACAACACAACTAAAGAAATACAACAAAGTGATAACACCATATTCATGAAGTCAAACCAAATATTCCAAATTAGATTCCCTAATAAGGACATTAAGATAAGAATTAAAACCTTAGGAACGACTACATTTTAATTAGTTTTTTGTTTATAATAATAGAAAATCCACCTCTTTCTATTTATTATAAGAATGCTACAAAAACATAGAATATATACAGATATTGGTAAAGACCAAAACATCACAGTCGAATTAAAACAAGACTATGATTTATTGGAAATTTTGTCTTTAAAGTTCACTCAAAAAGACACCTACACATCACTTTGTTCTGATTATGGTGTTGTGTGTGGTAGAATCATTGTTAATAATGGTTTTGGAGTACCAAACGCAAGAGTTTCTATATTTGTTCCATTATCGGACGAAGATTCAACAGACCCCGTAATTTCGGCTTTATATCCATATAAAGACCCATCAGAAAGAAACGAAGAAACAAATTACAGATATAATTTATTACCAGCAAGAAAACAACACGGAGGACATGAACCAACGGGAACATTTCCTGACCAATTGGAAGTTCTTAATAGAGAAGAGGTATTAGAGGTTTATGAAAAATACTATAAGTATACGGTAAAGACTAACGAATCTGGTGACTTTATGATATGGGGAGTTCCGTTAGGATTACAAAAACTTCATGTTGATTTGGATTTATCGGACATGGGTTGTTTTTCACTAAGACCCGACGATTTCATTAGACAAGGAGTTGGTTTAGACCAATTTAAAACATCATACGCATTTAAAGCATCCGAAGATATTGATTCTTTACCCCAAATCGTTTCATTTGATAAGACGGTTGAGGTTGTTCCATTTTGGGGAAACGTTGACTTATGCCAAATAGGAATAACAAGAACGGATTTTGATTTATCAGATAAGGGAGTTAAGATAGAACCTAAGGCAATTTTGTTAGGTTCAATTTTTTCGGACCAAGGAAATAGCGCAGTGAATAAAAACTGTACACCAAGAGGTGGGATGGGTAATAAATGTAATTTAATAACCGACCCTGCCACCGTTGAAATACTAAGATTTACAAATAGAAAAGACGAAAACAATAGACCGATATTGGAACTTATGGAAACAAGTGAAGATGTCGACGATAGTGGATCATTCATGATTTCACTTCCAATGAACATGGAATATGTTTACACAAATGAATTTGGTGAGAACGAAATAACAAATGACCCAAATAAAGGTATTGCAACGTCCGCATGTTATAGGTTTAGAGTATCCACAAAAAATGAGTCATTAGGTAGAGTAAGGACAATTGGTTCTTATTTAATACCAAATATTAGAGAATATGCAACTACCGATTCGGAAATTGATAAGTCATATACTTGGTCAACAAATTGGAATGATTATCCGTCAGGTGCGTTAAATGATAGTATTCTTTTTAATAATGTTAATGGGTCATATTATCCACAAGATTATTTCTATAGATTTAATTATAATAAAATTTATAGTGTGTCGTCATTCCTTGGGTCATATAGTTCTGGAGATTTAGGAATTACGCAAATTGCACCAAAAGAAGAAGATGATTGTCAAAATAATTCATTAACTCCACCTATCAATCACGCGGTACAAACAATAACCTTTGCGATTTTATTAGCAATAATATTAAACACATTCGAAAGATTAATTTATTATGCGTTTATTGCCGCAATACAGGTTTTAATATTACCATTCCAAGCGTTATATAATTTTAGAATTTATGTAAAATACATTATTGATTGGAGACCATTTGAGTTTTTTGACGGTTTAGTTATTGAACCACTACAAAGATTTGGAACGATTCGTTTGGGTATTGCCATTTATCCTGAATGTGAAACATGTGATAATTTGGATTATTCAAATGAGGTGCCAAATGAAAGTACGGATCCAGCAGATTTATTTACTGAGATTGCCACAGGTACCGCGATTCCCGATAGTTTTATGACAACGTATGGTTGTTCAAGTTATACTGATGGAGATGCTAACACAACTAGAATTTATTTCAATATACCATCAACCGCATGTTCAGGAACAACAGTCACACCGACTATCATAAGTGGATACACATTAAATCAAATATTAGACGATTACACAGGTAGATTTATTGTTAAATTTAATAATTCAGGAGAACATGCGACATTAAATTTATTCATTGAATCAATAAATGGTATTGATACATATTATTATGACGACACACAAACAGTTAGTTATAGTGGTGGAAATCCACCAACCGGTCCACAGGGTTATAAAATATATGACTCACAATCAAGATTAAATGGTGGCGCGGGCACTTCAGGTACTAATAGTGAATTAGAAGGTGGATGCCAACAATATGTTACCGTTTATAAAGAAAGTATTGTTTATGGAACATATTGTGTTGGTAATGCATCTACACCATATAGTGGATTAACATCTGGAGATATTACCGTTGGTACCGTTTGTGGTTCTGGTGAAATTGCTGTTGGTCAAGTTATAAGAAACGTCCCTAATAATCCTTGTGGTACTTGTGGTACTCACAGCGGTTTTTCTGAATTTAGATATGGATTATTTACGATTATTCCGGCGGCAGCAACTGCCAATTGGGGGGACAATTTTGATGCAATTACCGAATATGCTAGAAGAAAACTCGTTGCTAAAGTATTCTGTGGTGGTATTGCAAATTATAAATTTATTGACAACTGGTTAACAGGTTCATTGTATATGTTTCCATTTAAAGCAAAGGTTAGATGGGACGATGAGGCGACATTAGATTTAAATGTTAGAAGAACAAAATATTGTCCAGATTTAGTTTACTTTAAAGCGGGTACAGTAGAAAATCCCGATAAGAGATTTTATTATAGGTCAACATATTTTAATGGTACCACATTTAGTAGAAGTGACAGAGAAGGTTTAGGTCATCCAACAACGATTGTTGATTTAGGACCAAGAGATGAATTCATAAAAGAAATATGTACCGACCCATCATTAGACCCAAATTGTTCAGTTGTTAGAAATATTGGACCAACATCTTATCAAAATTTTAAAGAGATGTTAGGATTATATATTAATTATAAATTAGATTACTTGGCAACAGATCAAAATACATCGGGTAATTACAATTCGTTTTTCGAAAATAATGGATATAGTGGTTTTGGTACAGTTATGAATGGGGACATCCTTCAATTAATATCAATAAACAATGAAGTTGGTATTGAAGAATTTGATTTACAAAATAGAAATTATGCCGCATATAACCCACAAGTGTTAGATGTTGAATCTTATCCGGGGTTATTAGATGGTGGACCACTACCAATAAATTTTGTATTAGATGATGGTGAAGGATATAGAGTTAGGGCATGTTTAAACGAACCCGGAAGATTAACGGAATCATCACAAGAAGTTCCATTTTATTTATGGGAAAAAGGTGGTACCGGTTTTGGTACGGGAGTTAGTCAACATTGGGATTATAGTAATATTGAAGTACAACCATTACAGGGTATGACTAAAAATTACAAATATACGGGTGATTCTACACACAAATATTTGTTATTACCAATGACAAAACAATATAGTGGTGATACATTTACATACACAGGTGTAACATATAATGATGTGTATGCCGATATTGAAACAACAGGTACAACACATACGACTTATAATAATCAAGAAGAAGGATTCACAGTACTCGAAATTGCAACAGGTAGTTTAGATAATCCACTAACAGGAACGTTATGGATTAGAACGGGAGAAACGGGTAATTGGGCATCAAAAGCGTGGACTAACGACGTCGACTTTATGATAAAACCAACATCAACAAATTACGACGGTACAAAACAAATACTATCAACACCATATCTGTTTTACTTTGGATTAAGACCAGGTAAAACGGCAATAGATAAACTTATAGAAAAATACGGACCAAAGGGTGCGTTCCCATCTGCTGAATAATGGAAAAGAAAAAAATTATATTACCAACTAAGAGATTCTTCAAAGCAGAAGAGGAAGATTTGGATTTAAGATTAAATTTAGATTCTTCAGAAAATCTTATGCGTTTAGGTGATAGAGACATTGTTTTAGACATTGCACAATTATTCAGTGACGAGAGAAACGATAGTAAGAATTATAAATTATATGGTAAATTAAAAATGGTTTTCAGAAACATGTATTCTGGAAGTACAACTTACGAACCTTTACAAAAAAATCTTTATTTAAGTGGTGACGGTAGTGACAATAAATTTGGTGGATTTTTAGCGTATAATGAATTGGCGTTTTTAAGAAACGACGTTTTAAGAGAAATATATGTTCCATTAAGTGGTACAACACCGACATTTGGAACGACAACCATTTTAACAGGCACAACAAATACAGGACATACAATTACGACACCAATTACCGCACCATATAAGAATTGGAACATTTATGTGAGTTACGTTCATAGTCACAATACACAATTCGAAATGAAATATAGTTTATCGGGAACAAGTGCCGGTGAAACAATTAGTTTTACATCGGGTGATGGTATTCCATTTAGATTATCATATTCGGGAGGTTCTTACTATGAATTAACATCACCTGTTGAACATGGAATGAAAGCCGGTGAGTTTGTTGTATTATCAGGTTCAACACTAACAGGTAACGCTAGCGGTAGAACATTTACAATAGATAGTATTGGTAATGAAGTTTATAATTCTGACAAATATGTTATTAATATTTTAAAAAGTCAAATTGTAACAGGAACGACAATTCCATTATTGACTGTAGGTAAAAGATGTTTAAATAGAAATGACATCACAGGTACAACATCTCAATACTATGTACATCAACATAAAACATTAACAACAGAAGGGGATTATATTTTAGATAAAATTGGTTTTGAATCACCAATATGGGAAGACGAAAGAAAATTATTGGTTGAAAATTCAAGTGGTGATAACGATGTGTTGGTTGAAAGAAATAGAATGGAATCTTTAATATATGATTTTAAAGAACCATTAGTGTTAACGGGAATAACCAATAATTTAGGATATACACCAACGGATGTTTATCTAACTGTCGTATATAGAAATTCAAATGGATTTTTTAATTACCCACCAAAAGTTGGTTGGAAATTTAATTTTCATAATAGTTGGATGGATAAACACTTCAGTGGTACAACATCAAATGAAACTAAAATAACCACCACATCTTTCACTAAATCTGGTTTTACATTTTATAGTGGAAATCCAATTTCATTAGGAACAACTGGTTTAACAGGTGCTTATGTTGAATATAATAAAAACGAATTAAAGGAAAGAATCATTAGTGAGGCATTTCATAAAATAACAAATCCAATAGCAACGTTTGACCATAATCAAGATGGTAATGTTGATGGATTTTCGGGAGCTACCGCGAGTAATATGTTTGGATTATATTACCAACCATATTATAGAATTAAATTAAAAGAATTGTCACCATACGTTGAGACGGCAAAAACCAATGACATAATAAATCTACCCGAAAACACACTATACTTTGAAAAAGAAGGATTGTGGAAATGGAGAGATTTGTATGACCATGGTTATATTGACCCCGATGGTTATGGTGTTAATCATCCATTTATAAACAATATTCATTATGTTAAAAATGATATTAATTTCTATTTAAGAAATGAGAGATTCTATCAAAATAAAAATGACGGTCTAACAAACTTCAATGATAAAACCATAACTGATTGTTAATGAAAATTTTAACTAGCACTGATAATTTAAACGTTTCTTTAAACATTGAACAAGATTTTAAAACAGATCTTGGTTGGGAAGAAGGTGCTCTTCAAATGGAAGAACAAATCTTAAGTGAAATTATTAATCCAATTGAAAATTATGAAACTGTTAGATATATTCACAAACCATACACCTCAGATAATGGTGTTGAACAAACCGACATATGGTTTCAGTTTTATTTTTTAAATGGGTCAACATATGTGAATGATTATGAACCAACGGGTCTTTCTAATAAAGAAAATGCTTTAATGTTAAAACAAACAGTTAAGAGTTTTTTTAGGTTAGAATTTTTTAAAACACCAAACGGTGTAAAACCCGACAGAACAAATAGAAAATTGGTTTTTGCTAAAAACTTATCATTACCATTAGGTGAAAAATATTTTCACACCACATTCAACGATTACATATACTTACCTGTTTTCATGGGGTCAAACTATAGAAATAAGGAAAACATGTATTTGTTTTGGTTTCAGGATGAAAGTCCGTTTAGTGGAACAACAATTACAGGAAATACATTTTGGATGACTGCAAAGTTTTATAATGCCGAAGACGGTAGTATAAGTGACTTTGTAAATAAACCAAATTTAACAGATACGTTTTCTGATGGTAGAATTGGTAAGAGCGGAAACCCAATTAAATTTTACGAAAAGAAAAGTACTGATTCGATTACCGAGTATGAAGATTTGTACTATAAGATGACAATAGATAAGAGTGATTATTCATATATTATTGAAAGGGACGTTCAATAAAATTTAAAAATTAAATGAGAAAGAATAGATACGAAATATTAAAACAAACAGGAACAAGTTACAATTTACCGGTATTTTTAGAAAGTACGGTGGATGAGATGGGTGTTATGGTTGGATTTGATGGTGACATTGAACAAGTAGAACAACTTGTTAATTTTTCATATACACAAACGGGGTCCACCATTCAAGTTTATAGTACGGTTAATCCGGACAAACTTAGAAAAATTGTTGAACAGACATATACAATAAATTGGGGTGACGGGTCCCCAACTGCATCGTTTCCCGTTAATGAAGGAATACCGAACTCATCTTTACCGTCTACGGGTCACACATATACAACAAATGGAACTTATGATATAACCATAACTTTAGAAGCTCCGTGGACAAAACAAAAATTAAGTAAAAAGATTACGGTTCCAAGAAATACCACAATAACGAATCCATTAGGTTCGTTTACAGGAACAACAGTTCCGGCATATTCTAATCTAACGGGACAAACTCAAAATTATATAAACACCCTTGATATAACAAACAATACGGGTTACACTACCACAGGTTTTACATATATGGCGGTTGGTGGTAGTAGATTAGACGAATTAAAAAAATATGGCTCAACGGGGTACACCCAAACTTTAACAAGTGGTTCTTCCGTTGAGGGAGTTAAATTTACGGGTTATACATTCACATATACGGGTAACACAACAGGTACCACCACATTACAATACAGGGATTATGAGGATGGTTATACCATGATAACAGGATCAACGACAGGATTTACAAAGGAAGAGGTGTTTGATAAAATAATAACAAGAAACGAACATTTCTTAGGTTTTATCGATGAACCAACAATTTATTCTGACTTATTTGTTGAAAGAGGTAAACAAGGTGTTATGGAGATTAACCTTAGATTGGGTGAAATTGATAACGTTGGTGAATTAGATATCTATGGAAATGGATATTTTAATGTGAGAAAACAATAAAAATTATATTTATTATTAAAAGTATATGGCAGTAGGTAGTTACGGAATAATTAGACCCGCAGATGTGTCACCAGATGACGTAGAAATATTTTATCACTACGTTTCAGGAAGAACTTCGACCGCAACAGTTTCCTTAAAAACTTTAAATAGTTCTAGTGTTTTAACACCCGTTTTTCATACTGATGATACTACGGATGATGTAAATGCTCCGAATTTAGAAGTTTTAGGTGGTTTATATAATTTAAAATTGGAATCCGCGGATTTCACAGACTTAGGAATATATACACTTCATTTAAGACCAAAACAAATAAGAACCACAATTACAGATTGTGGTGTGTTAGCTTCATTACCTTCAGTAAGAGGGTTGGTTATTGATTTAAGTAACGTCCCGTCTGGAGATAGAAGTAAATTTACCCCACAAGGATTAATTGGTTATAGAATAGAATATATTAACACAGACAATAAAAAAATAACAAATTTTTATAGACTTGTTACATCATCGTTTTATTGTACACCCGTTGTGTCTAATTTAACCAGCACCACCCAAAAAGCAATTAGATACCAATATAGTGACGCGGCAACAAATATGTTGTTTTTAACGGTAACACCATCGTCTGCACCTTCAAGTAAACCAAATACAATACCGTTTATTGGAACACCTGGACAAAAAATTATCTTTACTAATACGTTTTTTAACCCAACAACAATTGAGGTTGAAATGGTTGAACACGATGCATCAACATTGGCGCATGCATTATACGGTAATCAAAGTAAGGCGGTTACTCCGGGTATTTACACCATTTACGATAATAATAACAATATCTATAAACAATACAACTTATACGAAATCAAAGACGACGTTAACGAAACATTATACGAAGTTAGAGAGACGAGAACAGATATTGATGAGACTTTAAATTTTGACACAATTACTGAATTATAATGGCGAAATATAAAGTTCCAAGTCAGGCGGCTAATGGGTCACAAACTTTTAGTGACAACTTAATCGGTGTTCAAATCACCGATGGTACTAGTCAATTGACCAATACGAACTTTGCTCTTGATAAAACAATACCTGAAAGAGACGCCAAAAATTTTAAAACAAATCCATTTTCGGATTTTTTAACTTTAGATGATTTAAAAATTGAAGAATCGGCACCGATTACACAATCTAAATTAGAAAAAAATCAATCGGTTAAATTTAGAGATTCAAAAAGAGATTCAGGAAAATCGTTATATGGTTCTTTAAAAAGTAGAATTGGTGTTGCGGTTACAAAAATCATTAAGTTTTTTCCCGCGGCAGTAATGGTAGACATTGACTCACCAAAGAGTCAAAGTGGTTACACCGCATATAACATATCTTATAATCAAAATACAAAAAGAACGAGATTAGAAATTGAATCGGGAATGTTTTACAACCCATTTGATGTTCTTTTTACAAAACCAAATACAAATACGGTTGTCACTGTTGATAACCCAATTAGAAATTTTTATTCATCATATAAGAAATATGTAATAGAATTAAGTGGTATAACTTACAATATTGTGGGTTATGTTGAACCAAATAGTAAAAACAAAATCACGTTAACTGTTTTAGGTAACCCATTTAACGGACAAACAACATCCGTAAATAATTTTTTAATTAGACCAAATGATGGTGTAAAAGAAGAATTTTTTATGGGTCTTGACGATTTAGAATCGTCTTTGTTAAATAGAGATACTCTACCAGTTTACCAATCAACATTTAAAGTACCAAGAGACATTAACAATGGTTCGGTAACAAGTTTATTAGATGTAAAATACAATTGGCCAATATCAAAAGACAATTACAATTTACAAATTGTTGGTATTGCATATGATGAGTATATCGATAACTTGGTTGATGTTGCGGATGAAATTGATGATTATAAATCAAACTTATTAGTAAGATTTTTATCTTCACCACAGTTATTTGAATTTGATAGTGATGACAAAAAGGCGGAATCCATATTTCAATTATACGGACAAAGTTTTGATAAGGTAAAAAAATACATCGACAACATTGCCTACATGAGAAATGTAAGTTATGATGGTGTAAATAACTTACCCGACGTATTATTAAAAAATCTATCTAATACTTTAGGTTTAAATACAATAAATCTTTTCGATGAGAAGGATTTAAATGAACTTCTATACACAAGAACGGATACTCAATATTCAGGATTAACAGTAGGAACAACTATCGTTGACGCTGAAAATGAATTCTACAGAAGATTATTAGTTAACTTATCCTATATCTACAAATCAAAAGGCACAAGGTCATCAATTGAATTCTTTTTGAAATTCTTAGGTGCTCCTGAACCTTTAATTAAGATTGATGAATACATTTATAAGATAGTTTCTTTACCCAAGTCATTTAACATTGATGCTGAAATAAGAAGTGTTATAATGGGAGATAAAACCGATGTGATTATAACTGGTTTTACTCCATCAACATATTCATATTCAACAGGAACCACATTAGCATCAACAACATATACAAGAGAAGAATATCCGGTAACGGTAGATGGTTTACCAAGAGGTTATAGTAGTAATACGAATAACAATTTCTTCCAACAAGGTTCTGGTTGGTATGATATGACTTTAGATCATAGATCATCAACTACGTTAGATGTTGAAAATTCAGTAACAACAGGTAGAACAAAAACAATCAAAACTAAAAACAAACCATACACATATGGTGAGGAATATTTTGATGTTTTTAGGTCATTACCGGGTCTTGATACAGGATTTGAAATTGTAAGTAAAGTAGATAACAATCAAAAACAAATTGTTAATAATAATTCCACATTAATTCTTAACAGAAAAAATATTAGTGTTTATCTTTCATCTGCAAATGTCATGGATTATGACATTTATAGAAAATCGAGAGATTTAGAATTATCGTTTGGTTCTAACACATTATTACCACAAACAGGTTATACGTTTGCGGAATATGTGGACAGAATGTTACATGATCAAATTAGAAATTCACACGTAATAAAATACAAAAAGAATTACATTACATTAGAAGACATACATAGAGATTACATTACCAATGGTAATTTTACTCCTTATAGTTTTCCTGATGTAAATGAGTTTGTAAATAAAATTGGACCATATTGGACACAAGTTTTAGATCAAATTATCCCATCAACTACATTGTGGACTGGTGGTAATTTAGTTCAAAATGGTATTTTTGGTAGACCAAAATATGCATATAGATTTGGTTGTCACCCAATTGAAATTGTGGAGAATGTATATCCCGAACCAATAACCGAAGGATATGTACCATTCCAAGATGAAATTGAAGAGTTTGATGATTATTACGGATTCTCAACGGAAACAGACCAAATTGGTGAATCATTACACGATGGTTACATAAGGTTTTTCCCGACTTTTGAATTGGATGGGATTTTATATAGTGGTAGTTCAAACGTATCAAGTACGTATGTGTTATTATCGGGTGATACACCAACGGCAACAAGTGCAAGATTATACACCGGAGTAGGAAATGAGATTATTTCAAACAACCCAACTTTATATTCAAATGATTTTAATCAAATAAAATCTTTATGGAAAAGTGCCATAATTGGAACGGTTAATTATATTAATACATATTCTGGTGGAACAGTAAATCAATTAGGTAAAGATGACGAATACGGTACTGAAATAAATTATTCAGGAATCACAGGGTCAACAACAACTAAAAAATTATTAACAGTTTCTTTTTTTACCGACGGTAATGGTGAAGAGAAAATGAAAATAACTTCTTTTAAGTACGGTCCAAATGATTGTACTATAAAGAAAAGTTTCATATTTGGTTTAGATGGTTTTGGTGATAATGACGGAGTTGCGGATTGTAGATTAACGGGATCGGCTGTTTTCACGGAGTTAGACCCAACACCTACTCCAACACCTACGTTGACACCAACACCAACATTAACTATTACACCTACAATTACACCAACGTTAACCATTACACCTACATTAACGATAACACCAACGTTAACTATCACACCAACGTTAACGATTACACCTACAATTACGCCAACGTTAACCATTACACCTACCTTAACTATTACACCAACTATTACACCTACGCCAGATTGTTTATTCGATGTAGACGTAGAAGTAACAACACCAACCCCTACCCCAACACCAACAGGGACACCCGATTGTTTATTTGATATCGATGTAGAGGTGATTACACCAACGCCAACTCCAACACCAACAGGTACCCCAGATTGTCTATTCGATGTCGATGTAGAAGTAATAACTCCAACTCCAACCCCTACCCCTACGGCTACGCCAGATTGTCTATTCGATGTGGATGTAGAAGTAATTACACCAACACCTACACCAACACCTACCGGTACTCCGGATTGTCTATTCGATGTGGATGTTGAAGTTGTAACGCCAACCCCAACTCCGACTCTAACTCCGACACCTACATTAACTATCACCCCTACATTTACCCCAACCCCAACCATCACACCAACATTGACGCCGGATTGTTTATTTGATGTTGATATTGATGTTATTACACCAACACCTACACCAACACCTACCGGTACACCAGATTGTTTATTTGATATCGATGTAGAGGTAACGACACCAACTCCTACACCAACCATTACACCAACAGTTACAATAACACCAACGCCAACACCAAATGATTGTGTTGATTGTCCTGAAGGATATGTTTGGACATCAATCGGTGATGGTGTATGTACCGCAACAGATGTTGTTAGTGCTACAGCACCAGTATCACCATATACCGCAACCACAAGAACATATTATGAATATAGTATGAGTGGTACTTCGGTATATCAAATTGGATGGAACGTAAACGGAACGGGTACAGAACAGGTACATTTAAACACCGCAGATCTTTGGAGAAACACGACCGGATTTAATATTGCTAATCCTGGTAATGGTCCATTAAATAGAACTGGTTTATGGGCAAATGATGGTGTAAATGATAATGTGGATAACCCATTACAAACATGGTTAGGATTTAATTATTGCTTAACGGGAATAACTGGTGGTCAATATTATGTCGGTATTGCTGCAGATAATGAATTTAGATTAGAAATTGACGGAGTAACTATTTTAGATACGTTTGCAAATTCAGGATTAGAATCGTTATCTAAATTTAGAACATGGCACGTTTATCCAATATCATTAACTGCTGGTGACCATATCATTGGTTTATATGGTTACAACTTATTGGGTACAGTGACTAATCCGGCAGGTTTTGGTTGTGAAATTTATAACAACACATTATCACAATTAACAAATGCTAACACGATAAATGATTTAAATGTAATATTCTCATCAACGAATTTTATTAATCAAATAATACCTGTTGTTAAAGATACAAACGGAAATTACATTGCAAACGGTTATTCTTGTCCATCGGGATATGAATATGCTCAATGTGATGGAAATTGTTGGAAAGTTATTTATTGTCCTGAAGTAACAACGCCAACCCCAACTCCAACCCCTACACCAACATTAACACTAACGTTGACACCTACATTAACGCCAACGTTAACGATAACACCGACATTTACTCCAACACCGACTATTACACCAACATTAACACCAGATTGTTTATTTGATGTTGATATTGATGTGGTTACACCAACACCGACCCCAACACCAACAGGTACTCCAGATTGTTTATTTGATGTAGACGTAGAAGTTGTTACTCCGACTCCAACACCAACTTTTACTATTACACCTACCTTAACCATTACACCAACACCGACCCTAACACCAACAATAACCCCAACGTTAGATTGTACATATGAATTTGAATTTACACCAATTGAACAACCATCATCAAGTATTATAATTGGTAGTGCATTAATTGATGTTTTTGTTGATACGGATAAAGTTACCGAAATGAAGTTATTACAATCGACTACATCAACTTCAGAATATAATGAGTTTGTTTCACTATCCACAACAAAATCGGATAGAAGATTACCGTCAAATGTTATACCTGTTTCAGATAGTTATTTATTAGCACCACTTGATAAATCTATCGGAGCGTTTAATTTCTATAGATTTGGGGTGAATATCGAATTGTTAAAAGAAAATTATCCACTAATAGATGTTTTTGAATTTGACCTTTATGGAAAAAGAACTAACTCATCAACAGGAGATATTCCTATAAGATTTACAAGAGGTATTAAAATTAATTCATTAACTGATATAACACCGAATAATGGAGTTGATTTTTCAAACGGTACGGTACATCCAAATGACGATGTTATAATAGATGGAACATATACAACAAAAATAACTGCACCACAAGGAGATTTCCAAAGATTTGCGACATTTATTTATAATAAAATTAATAATACTTTTACATATACAAACCTTATTTAAAATAAATGGCATTATATTATAACATAAAACTTACTTCAGGAACTTCAAACGGACCGTATACAATTTACTACGATTCGATTAATGTGGCTAACATTGCCACAATAGTTTCGTCTGCAACTCCTGCCAGTGGTTTAACTTATAATGATGTATATCCTAATGGTATTAATGTTTCTGTTCCAAGTTTTGCAACGTCGTTGTATGTGTATAATACAAGTTGTGGTGATTATGACTCTTTTATTATACCAACCCCAACCCCAACTCCTACATTAACACCTACGTTCACACCTACATTAACACCAACTATTACACCTACATTAACGCCAGATTGTTTATTTGATGTAGACGTAGAAGTAATAACCCCAACACCGACTCCGACACCTACGTTTACTATTACACCAACAATAACCCCTACGTTAACTCCCACACCTACATTAACCCCAACGTTTACACCAACGTTAACTCCAACTATTACACCTACATTAACGCCGACATCAACACCAGATTGTTTATTTGATGTGGATGTGGATGTTACCACCCCAACTCCAACCCCAACACCTACATTAACCATTACACCAACGTTAACTATTACACCTACATTAACACCAACATTAACTCCAACGATAACACCAACGTTAACCATTACGCCTACGTTCACACCTACATTAACACCAACGTTGACGTTAACACCAACTATCACACCGACTATAACACCGACAATAACTCCTACGTTAACACCAGATTGTTTATTTGATGTTGATGTTGAAGTTGTTACTCCAACTCCGACTCCAACCCCAACATTAACGATAACACCAACGTTAACTATCACACCAACCTTAACTATTACGCCAACGTTAACCATTACGCCTACATTAACGATAACACCAACGTTAACTATCACACCAACAATCACCCCTACGTTTACACCAACGTTGACACCAACTATTACCCCTACATTAACGATTACTCCTACATTTACACCAACTCCTACACCAACATTGACGCCGGATTGTTTATTTGATGTAGATGTAGAGGTAACAACGCCAACCCCTACACCAACACCAACGTTAACGATAACACCGACAATAACTCCTACGTTAACGATTACTCCTACGTTTACGCCAACGTTAACACCTACAATTACGCCAACGTTAACCATTACACCTACGTTAACGATAACACCGACTATTACACCGACATTAACGCCAACCATTACACCAACGTTAACTATTACACCTACATTAACGCCGACTATAACACCAACGTTAACAATTACACCAACGTTTACACCTACACCATTACCAGGTTCAGGATATTATAATGGTGGTTATGGGTGTCAATACTATACATATGACCCAGGATTCCCAACATGTGATCCAAATGTTACCCCAACACCAACACCTGGCTCAACATCGTATGACTATTACTATGCTGATGTTTATCCATGTAATGATTGTGGTGGGTCAACTGAAACAATTTTAGTGGCATTTGCTGCGGGTAGTACTGTACTTCCTAATAGATTTTACCTTCCAGAATCTGGACCTGATAATAACTCATATAGAATATCTGGAGCGGCATCACCAGGTATAGCGTATATACTTACCACAACTTACGGATTTTTCACAAGTTGTAATACGGCATGTGCAATTCCAAATTAGTGAGCATGATTAAAAAATAAATAATTAAAATCAAAATAAATGAATTTTAAAATAAACGGATATTTATAAATAAAATAAAAAACAATGGACATTACATTTACATTACAGGCCGGTTTTTCAGGAACACAGGCGGATAATTTTAATATTTCGGGAACAACAAGTTCAGGTACCCTAATGTCATTAGGAACCGCAACCAAAGCCCAATTGACCACAGGTCACACGGTTAACGCGGACCCAACGATAACGGGAGGAACAATAACAAGTACGGGCGTTTGTACCACTTCTGTCAATTGGTTGACATTTGGTAATCAGGTTCCTGAAACGTCAATATTAAGTTATTATTTCGCGGCCGGATCTTACTATTTTAGTTTAAGTGAAGCTCTACAAGATGATATAACAATAACCATTGCCAATGTTGATGGTCACACAACCGCTGGTTGTGGAACTGCATCGGAGGATCAGGCATCATTACAAAGTCCAGTTACAATGACCGCGGGTGTCTTTGATGTAAGTCACGATGCGCAAGTTCTTGGATGGGATGGTATAAGTTACATTAATCCAGCAAACCAAATTACATTGTTAACACATGGCACTGTAGTAAATGGTGGTACATTCACAGTTCCTTCGGGAACCGTAGTTACAGTTACCTACGACGATTCTTGTCAAATATATCCACAGTAATAAAAATTAAGAACTATACAATTTTAAAACCCCTTTATTATAAGGGGTTTTTTATTTAATTTATTTCTAATAGTATTTATGGTATATGTCAACATTTAACGCGGAAATTTCGTTACCGATAAGAGGGTCTTCACTCCTTAGTTTTAATTTATCTGAATGTACAGGTAATGGAGTTGGATGTACCCCATTAACAAATTTTCAAAATGTTCTTTGGACTAGATTCCCAATTATAATACCCGATTTAGAATACGGTGTTATAACGCATATTCAATTAATTGTTAATACAACAAACGGAAAGTGCTCAACAGGACAAACAATTAATTTACCAATTAATAATATCCCAACTCCAACACCAACTATTACACCTACATTAACGATAACACCTACGTTAACCCCAACACTAACACCGACTATTACACCTACATTAACATTAACACCAACACAAACACCTATAGATGTAACCCCAACCCCAACGGTAACTATTACACCTACATTAACACCTACATTGACACCAACGGTTACCCCAACACCTACCGTAAATACTGTTATTGATCCGGAATATTTTTACTATGCAATGGGTAGTTGTAATGATATGAGATATTCATACACAGGTTATACTATTACTGGATTTAGTCCACCAATTGTAATTCCGGGGTGTGGAACATTATCTGAAATTGGAACATTAGCAATGCAGGATCCCGCAACAACGTCATTAGTATTGTCTAATCCATTAGACCCATGTGGTTTTGGTAGTGGTTATATTGGAACAATAATCGCACAAAGTTCATCAGGTATTACTGAAGGTTCAGTGTTCGATATTGATGGAGCATGTTTATCGGTGGTTGCGGTTCAAACCGTAAATGTAACGGGTTGGACGGTTAATTTGGATGAAAAAACACTCATTGGTGTTGGAGATGAGGCTTGTGGTAGTTGTGACCCACCATTTACTGGATTTACAATATCTGGTTATAGTGGAGTAACATGTGATACAGAAGAAAATGTAATTGCATATTCTTTAATACCACCTGCAATATTGGGTAATGTTTATGGAATACAAATGTATAGTGGCGGTACTGCGGTAGGTTCCGCAAAATGTGCAACTTTAACTACAGATTTAGGTCCACAATTTGTTATAACTGACCCTGAAACTGAAGGTATTTCAGGATATGGTATAAGTGATTTGGGTCCATTTGTGTTAGGTGAAACTATGTTCCAAGGGTATGACGATTGTGATGCTTGTGAAGGTACTGTTAGAAAATATATGATTACAGGTGATAGATGTGATACTACGGGTAGTGTAACAATTTGGTCAGATACTGCACCAACAGTTGTAAGTGGTAATACAATCTCAGTAAATATTGGTGGAACACCAGTGTGTTTCCTTGTAACACAAGCTGATCAATTTACTTCAGTGGTTTATAATGATTTAGGTTGGACAATACTCGACACTGGTTGTGATTGTAACGGAAATACTGGAGGAGGTGATATTAATGTTGCTAACATTGATTTCTCACCATCACAATTCTTAGATACGGGAGGTGAGTGTCAAAGTCCACAGTCCTCATACTATACTGAGACCACATCAACTGAAATGCAGTTAACATTTAGAGATTCAAGTAATAATCCAGTAACACCTAATGGTGCTGTTGAATATAGAGTTAATGGTGGTACTTGGCAATCGTTAACTGTAACAGGAAGTACAGTATCGTTTTCTGTAACATTAATCTACGGTGATAATAGTAACTGTTCTCTTGGAGGTTCATATGCAGACACATTGGATATTAAGGTTGGAACAATAACCGTTGAATATTACACTGCAGGAAGTTAAAAATAAAAAAAAGATATTTATAACATATGAGTTTTTTAAACAATAACAATTCAGAATTCTTATCCGCAAGGATAACCCAAAAGGGTAGAAATGCCATTGCTAAAGGTAGTTTCAATATAGAATATTTTCAAATTGGAGATTCTGAATTTGATTATACCTTAGCGTTCTCAACATTAACGGGTCAGACAACACATCAAAAAGTAATGTCACCGTTTGATAAGGAGAGCGGTATAAAATATCCTATTAAATTAGACTCATCAACAGATACAACAACATATGGTGTACCGGTTTTAAATCCAAACAACGAACCAACACCAATAAGAAATGACATGGGTCCTGCTGGATTTGTTACAAATTATAGTGGAGGAACTCCAAGTGTTGAATGTGCAACACAAATTATCCCATATAGTAATTTAAATGGTTTAACAACTTTAAATGTATTAACAGGTAATACTTTTCAAAATTGTGAATATATTAGTTTAGTTTTTGATACTTTCGGTACGAACAATGTTATCACAGGTAAAACAAATAGTTTAGTTTATAAAGTTCTTAGTATCAGTGGTAACACATTAAACTTAGATAGAAACGTTATTAACCTTTCTACATTAAGTGGTAATGTTCAAGTTGTTTGTAATAATTGTGAGCAAGAATACCCATCTGAAGACCCAACATGTGTTGATAATGGTTACATGTTAGAACCGATTAATCAAACACAACAATTGAATTCATGGACAATGAACACCGTTTGGACACAAAAACCAATTGGTGCTGATTATGATGGAATAGATGAAACTTTGGCAGGATATGAAGGAAATCAATACGTTTCAACAAAAGAATTATTAGGGTACACCTCAACAGGACAAACATTTGTGCCTTTTAATGGATTATCAACAAGTGGAATTACTATCACAGGAACGACATATAAAAATTCATTCGATGAATTAATAGAAGTTACACCATCAGAACAAAGATGTATTGCAATAATTCATTATTCTGAATTAGGTGACTTAAGATACGATACAGAAAGATTTTATAAGTACGATGATTATATAAGTCATAAAACAGGAATCACAAGTTCGGACATTTCTATTGTAGAAGATTATGATAGAGAAAATGATTTAAGAGATTTGAGTGATAGTGAATATTTTGAAATTTATATTCCTTTCATTTATTATCATAGAAATACCGGCACCACCATGGGAGCAAGGTTCTTTATGGACACCACCGATTACTACGTAAAATCAACTAAGAATGCAAAACACCAATTACTATTTAGATTTTTAGTTGATGAGCAAAATAATAAAGTTGGTAAAGTATTTGTAAAAAATAAAATTGTCGTTTTTGATGACCAAGAATTAGTTGCAATATTAGACTACAGGTCAAATAGAAAATACACATTACCAGCACCAAAAATATCAACAGTTCCAAGTGACGCTGTTACAGCAAACTCATTATTAACATCAACAGGACAAACGGCTTGGGTTACATATGTATTTGCTTATACAAGTGGTACAACGATGAATGCATTACCTTGTAACTACTATTCAAAAATTACAGGAACAACAACACCTTCACAAGTCACCATGAAGTTTAGTGGTAGTACATCTTTTAACACATTAAAAACTTCATTTTCAAATGTTAACGATGGTTTTGTTGCCGATAAATTTTATGCATTAGTACAAGTGTCCACAGGTTCAACACCAAACAGTTCAGATTGGAGAGCAATCGACCTAACCACAAGTGACATTAAAACAAATGGGTTTATTGACCCGTCAAAAATAACTGGTACAACATTCACATTATATTATTCAGGATATACCGCAGCATCTGCATTTGATTTAGAAACCCACATGTCGGGAGTTAGTTCTAATTATTTAGGAACATCAGGAGCAACAGATTATAATGTAACCACACCACAATTTGGTGATGAACAACCATTCCCTGGTAGTATTAGATTTGTAAGGGCAACCGACGTTGAACAACTTAACTTCTTAGTGAACTTACCATCAAGTACATTCTCAACATCACAAAATCCATCTTATACAAGTGGATACCCTGTGATAACAGAAGTAGCTTTATTAGATTCTAATAAAGAACCTTTAGTTGTTGGTAAACCATCGTATCCCGTAAAAAGAATTGGTGCACAAGTATTTGCGATTAAATTAGACTTCTAAGACTTTACATTACTAGAAATATTATTTATATATTGTTATATGAGTATAGATGTAAACTTTAAGAACAAACCTAAAATTTTGGGATTAGATATCTCAACTAAAACTATTGGTTTTGCATTATTTGATATGAGTGGTTCTAAATTATTAGAATTGACTCATTTCTCACCAAAAATTAAACCGCAACCTGAAGATAAGATTGAGGAATTAATTAAAAAGGCGGATGCTTTTAAAGAACATTTACAGGGATACAAAGACATGGGAATTGTTAGGGTTGTAATTGAGGAACCTTTATTACAATCTAATAACATATACACTATCGGAACATTACTACGATATAATACTTTAATTCTTAAAAATTGTTATGATATACTAGGTGTTTTACCGACGTTCATCTCAACATATAATTCAAGAAAATTTGCGTTTCCTGATTTGGTTGGACCAAATGATAAAGGACGTAATGTTTTATTTGGTGGATATCCAAAAGATATTGATAAGAAACATGTCATTTGGGAACACGTTAATAGTGTATGTCCCGATATTGAATGGTTATACGGTAAGACTGGTAACCTAAAAAAAGAAAACTATGATATGGCTGATGCTGCGTGTTGTGTAATTGGTTATGTTAATATGACTAAATTAGAAAAATCCGGCAACTAACATTTTACATTAACAATAAGTTAGTGTATATTTATAATACAGGACGGGACTTGTAGAAATACAAGTTGAGTTGGTACGGGAGTCGAGGTGGTGTTCGGCTCCCATTTTTTTTTATCACATTTTTTTCGTATTATTCATTAATATGGACACTCAAGAAATAGACTACACACCAGTCTTTGAAATTTTAGAAGATATTTTTGGGGATTATAAAAATCACAATGACTACCGATGTCAGGTGTCATTCGATTGTCCGGTGTGTTCATATGACATTAAAGGTTTAGAAAGAGGAGATGGAAAGGGTAACTTAGAAGTTAACTACAAATACGGTGTTTTTAAATGTTGGGTATGTGCCGAAACACATGAGACACATGGTTCAATATATAAGTTGATAAAAAAATACGGAACACCAAAACAACTTAAGAAATACGAATTACTTAGGCCGGATGACACCGAAGATTCAACTAAAAGAGTTTACAAACAAGTAAGATTACCAAAAGAATTTGTTGCGTTTAAAGATGCAAGTATAGGTTTAAAATTAACCCCACAATATAAACAAGCTCTTGCTTATATAAAGAAAAGAAATATAACCGACCTAATGTTACAAATATATAACATTGGGTTTTGTTATAATGGGTTATATGAAAATAGAATAATTATCCCTTCATATGATGAAGAAAAAAGATTAAATTATTTTGTTGCCCGTTCTTATTTATCTAAAACAAAACTAAAATATAAAAACCCTGAAGCTCAAAAAGAAATTATTATATTCAATGAACACCTTATTAATTGGGATGAAACGGTTTATATTGTTGAAGGGGCTTTCGATAGTATATTCATACCAAATGCAATACCTATGTTGGGTAAGTTTATGAGTGATTACTTATTCAAAAAACTTTATGAAAATGCAAAGAAAATAGTAATCGTATTAGACCCAGATGCATGGAACGATGCTGAACGTCTTTATCACAGGGTTAATTGTGGTAAGTTGATGGGTAAAGTTTGGATTGTAAAATTGGAAGGTGATAAAGATATTGCCGACTTGAAGGGGGATTTAAGTGAGTATAAAATAAAACAAATAGATTAATATGAATTTAACAGATATCTCATTAGAGATTAAAGATTTATTGGAGGAGAGAAGGAAACAATTGGAGTTAACCTTTATTGAGGAAGAACACATATATTATATGAAAGATTTGGATGGACAAGTCAAAAGAAATTTTCCATCTGTTTCTAAAATCATTAAGAAGTTTCATAAACCATTTGATGCTGAGGGTATGGCATTGAAGATGTCTAAGGGTGACCCTGAAGGACAAGCACAATTACTTGCCGAATGGAAACAAGCCGGTGACTTATCAACTAACATGGGTAGTCGTGTTCACTTTGAATTGGAATCTGATTTGATTGGTAGGTTTGATAACTACAAAGAAGTGAGACAACCAATCTTCACAATCAACGAAGAACAACAACGTAAGAGTGATAATATGATTAAAGCAGGAAAAGATTTTCTTGATTTAATGTTAGAAAGAGGAGGTGTTTTATTAGATACTGAAATTGTTTTAGGTGATCCTGAAGAACAATACACAGGACAACCGGATAAAGTTTGGTTGATGAATAATAAAGAAAAAGATGGATTTGGATTTGTCATCACCGATTGGAAAACAAACCAACCAAAAAACTTTGAAGTAC
>JACCDP010292166.1_pt1 | contig 28492 bp, 15 predicted proteins | sample 7445841 | NCBI WGS metagenome assembly JACCDP01 (sample SAMN15323441, study PRJNA562643) | freshwater metagenome | isolation source: river surface water | place: USA:Blue River Watershed | collected 2017-08-17 | reverse complement strand
CAGACAGCCCGGCAGGGTCTTGCTCGATGAGCCGCCCGAGCACCGCGTCGGCCTCGTCGAGCGCCCCCTGGCGTTTCAGCGCCTGGGCCAGGTTGCTCAGCGCCTGCGGCGACTGCGGCGTGGCGGCCAGCGCTGCACGGTAGGCCGCCACGGCATCGGTGAAGCGGTCGTCGGCCAAACGCAAGCCGCCCAGGTTCGCCAGCAACGCAGCCCGGCGCTCGGGTGCGGGGCCCAGCGCCAGCGCCGCGCCCAGCACGGCCTCGCCCCGCGCCGGCCTGATCAGGCTCAGATTGCAGGCCGCCTCGGCGTGGCCGGCATCCAGCCGCAACACCTGCTCCCAGGCCTCGGCAGCCCCTGCGTCATCGCCCGTCGACTGCAACACCTGGCCGAGCCGGAACCAGGCCTCCGCATGGCCCGGCGCCAACGCAAGCGCGCCCCGCAGCGCCGCAGCGGCTTGTACTGGCTGGCCAGCGGCCAGCAGCGCCGTCGCCGCATGCACACGCAACCCGACATCGCGCGGCTGCGCCATCACGGCCTGCCCGAACGCGTCGGCCGCCTCGGCATGCCGCCCCAACGCCAGCAGCGCCCGCGCCCGGTTGCCGAGCGCGGCGCTCAGGCCGGGCTGCAGCGCCAGCGCGCGCTCGAAGGCCTGCAGCGCGTCCTGCGGCAGCGACAGCGCCAGCAGCGCATTGCCCAGGTTGTTGTGCGCACCGGCCAGGCGCGGCTGCAGCCGCAGCGCCTGCTCGTACGCCGCCCGGGCCTCGCGCCACTGGCCGCGCGCCGCCAGCAGCGCGCCGAGGTTGGCGGCCAGCTCCGCATCGCCGGGCAGCAGCTGCATCGCGCGCTCAAGGGCTGGCAGGGCGTCATCCCCGAGCAACTGCTGCGCCACCGACAGCGCCTTCCAGACCTGGCCGTCCAGCGGTTGCAACGTCAGCAATTCGCGGGCGGCGTTGGCCATCTCGACATGGCGACCGGCTCGAAAAAGCGTGAATAGGTCCTGAACTGACGTGTTTGCCATGCAACTAAGGCGTTCGGCGCGGTTGGCGGGCCATGGATGGCGAAGGGGGCGCCGGATAATCTCGTCTCATTGTTGCCTCGAGTCCATGTCCGCCAGCCTGCACCCCCATCACCTGATCGACCAAGCCTTGAAAGAGGCCGGCCCGCTGGCCCGCGAACTGCTCAATGTGGTGCAGGGTGAGATCGACGCCAAGCCTCAGCACTTCGCGCTGCGCGAGTCCTGGCGCAAGGCGCGGCCGCAGTTCGCAGCCCACTTCGAGGAACGCCTGATCGACTTGCTGCAGGCCGGCCGCCGCGGGGAGGACCCGCTGCACCGCCCGCTGCAGGGCAGCGGCCTGGGCGCCGGGCTCAGCCTGGTCGACGAGCACCAGGCCTTGCAGGACGTCGCCGTCGCGCACGTCACCCATGCCGTCGACGACGCCAGCCGCGCCGAACTGCACCAGATCGGCAACTTCTACGCCGCACTGCGCGGCATCGCGCGTGCGCGCGAGCGCGACAACCCGCTGCGCCCGGCGCTCTACGCGCATGCGCTGCACCGGGCCCTGGCGGCCTGCCCCGTCAACGCCCAAGTGCAGTACGAGTTGATGCGCGTGGCCGCGCTGCCGCTGGCGCAGTTGCTGAACCGCCAGTACGTGGCCGCCTGCGCCGCACTGCAAGCGGCCAACATCGGCGACATGGTGGCCTCGCACGGCAGCCCCCAGAGCGACCCCCTCGCCCACCAGCGGCTGGCTGCCGCGCACGGCATCGGCGCGCGGACGCAGCCCGGCACGCTGGACGGCCTGTCGCGCCGTGTCGACGCCGTCAACTCGCGGCCGCAGACGCTCAGCACCGGGCCGGCGCGCGACGCCAACACGACGCAGCCCTTCGTGCGCACGACCGGGCCTGACATGCTCAGCCGGCTCTACGACCAGATCCTGGCCGACCCGCGCCTGCTGCCACCACTGAAGGCGCTGCTCGCGCGGCTGCAGGTCGCCGTGGTGCGGCTGGCACGCGCGGACACCTCGCTGCTGCGTCGCCAGGATCACCCGACCTGGTCGCTGCTCAACCGCGTGGCCGCCCACGGCATGGCGTTCGACCGCGTGGACGACCCGCGCCTCGTCGAGTTCCTGCGTTTCATGGAGGCCGAGACCCAGCTCCTGGTGGCCGCGCCGACGCCCACCGCCACGCTCTTCCAGCAGGTGCTCGCCCGCGTCGACGCCCATATCGACCAACAGGCGCGCCAAAGCAGCGCGCTCGATGCCGGCGCGCTCGCGGCGCTGGAACGCGAACAGCAGCGCACCGAATGGCGCGAGCTCGTTCGCCAGCAGATCGGGCACCAGATCGACGACGCGCCGCTCGCGCCGCGGGTACACCGCTTCCTGCAGTCAGCCTGGGTGGAAGTGATCGTCAACGCCATGGTCCGCCACGGCCGCGAGTCGCCCGAGGCGCTGGCGTCGATGGAATTCGTCGACGCCATCGTCGACAGCATGACCACACCGCGCGACATGGGAGACCGCGAGGCGCTGCGCATGCGGCTGCCCGTGCTCATCGAGCGGTTCCACGCAGGCTGCGAGAGCATCCAGTTGCCCCAGTCCCGGCGAGAACAGGCCCTCAAGGAGCTGATGGCACAACACGCGCGGCTGCTGCAAGGGCTGCCGGCGCTCGAGGCCGGGGCTCGCCGGCAACGCCCCGAGGTGGGCAACAACGCCGCCCCGATGTCTGCCGACGAGATCGTCCACCGGCTCATGGAAGAGCGGGACTCGCACGTGCCGTCCCAATGGCTCAGCGCCGACGTCGACCGCGCCGAACTGCCCACCGTGCCGGTGCAGCTCTACAAGGAGCTGGACTCGCCGGACGCCCGCGCCGCGCTGCAGCAATGGATCGACGCCCTGAAGATCGGCCGCTGGTTCCACATGTTCATCCAGGGCGACTGGCACACCGCGCAGATCGCCTGGATCAGCGAAGGCCGCCAGTTCGTGCTGTTCGTCGGGCGCGAGCCGGACGAACGCCTGCCGCTGACGCGCCGCGCGCTGGAGGCGCTGCTGGCCAATGGCCTCATCGCCGCGCTGGAGGACGACAACATCGTCCAGCGCGCCGTCGACACGCTGATGAGCGACCTCGACGGCGGTTGATCGTCAGGCGTCGGGCTCGGCCCCCTCGGCATCTTCGGCGGCGGTGAGCGACTCCAGCGGCTCGATCGCCACCGTCGGTTCGAACATCGTGGGCCGGTGCGCCAGCACCCAATCACGCAGAGCCAGCGCCACATCGCCCACACCGCTCTTCTTCAGCGCGGAGAACAGCGTCACCGACACGTCCGACACCTCGGTGGACATGCCGGCCAGGTAGTCCGTCGTCGCGCGCAGCATCGCGTCGGCCTCCTTGCGGTTGAGCTTGTCCGACTTGGTCAGCAGCACCAGCAGCTTGATCTCGCCCGTGGAAACGCGCGCGGCGACGAACTCCAGCAACTGCTTGTCGAGGTCGGTCAGGCCCAGCCGCGAATCCACCATCAGCACGACGCCGGACAGGCTGCGTCGCACGGCCAGGTAGTCGGCCATGACCTTCTGCCAGCGCACCTTGGCGGCCTTGGCCACGGCGGCGTAGCCATAACCCGGCAGGTCGGCGAACAACGCATCGGCGGCGTCCTTCGGCCCCAGCTCGAACAGGTTGATGTGCTGCGTGCGGCCCGGCGTCTTGGACGCGAAGGCGAGGCGCTTCTGCTGGGCCAGCGTGTTGATGGCAGTCGATTTGCCGGCGTTGGAGCGGCCGACGAAGGCGATCTCGGGCAGCTCGGTCGCCGGCAGGTGGATGAGCTGGCTGGCGGTCGTCAGGAAGCGCGCAGTGTGCGTCCAGGCCAGGGCCAGCTTCTCGGTCAGGGGCTCCGGCGAAGCGGCATCAGGGAATTCGTTGGTCATGGCAGATCGGGCGCTGTGGTTCAGCATTGTAAAATTGCAAGGTTGCGCCCTTAGAGATCCAACAAATCCATGAAGACTGTCGCCATCCTCCTGTCGAGTCTGTTGCTGGCCGCCACGGCTTCCGCGAACGAGCCGCCCGCCCCCGCCAAGCCTGATCTCGCCAAGGGTGGTGCCATCTCTTCTCAAGTGTGCGCGGCCTGCCACGTCGCCGACGGTTCGCGCGGCGCGCCGGCCAACCCCATCCTGCAAGGCCAGCACGCCGACTACCTCGTCAAGCAGCTGACCGACTTCAAGAGCGGCAAGCGCCAGAACGCGGTCATGACCGCCATGGCCGCGCCGCTGTCCGAAGACGACATCCGCAATGTCGCCGCCTTCTACGCCGGCAAGACGGCCAAGCCCGGCTTCGCGAAGAACAAGGACACCGTGGAGCTGGGCCAGAAGATCTACCGCGGAGGTGTTGCAGAACGCAACATTCCCGCATGCGCAGCCTGCCACGGCCCGACGGGTGCAGGCATTCCGGTCCAGTACCCGCGCATCGGCAGCCAGCATGGCGAGTACATCGAGGCGCAGATGAACGCCTTCCGCAGCGGCACGCGCACCAACTCGCCGCAGATGACCGCCGTTGCCGCGAGAATGAACGACAAGGAAATCAAGGCCGTGTCCGACTACATCGCCGGCCTGCGTTGACCGCGCGCAAACTGCCTTGTTGAACGAAGGCCGGTGTTACTCACCGGCCTTTTTTGTTGGCCGACACTCCCGAGCCTGATGTCTTCTGCCTCCGCCGCCCCCCGCCCGTCCGCCGCCCGCGAGTTGCTGGACCTGCTCGCGTCCATGCGCTTCGCGATCGCGCTGCTTTGCGTGATCTGCATCTCGGCCATCATCGGCACCGTGCTGCGCCAGGGCGAGCCCATGGGCAACTACGTCAACCAGTTCGGCCCCTTCTGGGCCGAGGTGTTCGGGCAACTCGGCCTCTACACGGTCTACAGCGCCCCCTGGTTCCTGGTCATCCTGGCGTTCCTGGTGATCTCCACCAGCCTGTGCATCGCCCGCAACGCGCCCAAGATCATTGCGGACCTGAAAAGCTACAAGGAAGGCGTGCGCGAGCAGTCGCTGCAAGCCCATCATCACAAGGCCATCGGCGAAGTGCCCAGCAACCCGGCGATGGCGCTGGCCGAGATCGGCAGCGCACTGACGGCCCTGGGCTGGAAGGCGCGCGTGCAGCAGCGCGAGAACGGCACGATGATCGCCGCCCGCCGTGGCGCGACGAACAAGATCGGCTATCTGGCGGCGCACTCGGCGATCGTGCTCATCCTCATCGGTGGCGTGCTGGACGGCAACGCGATGGTGCGGCTGGCGATGTGGGTGCAGGGCAAGCAGGTCTTCACCGGCTCCGGCTTCATCCGCGACATCGGCCCGCAATACCGGCTCACCGCCGCCAACCCGAGCTTCCGGGGCAATGTCTCCGTGCCGGAACACAAGCGCCAGGGCATCGCCACGCTGGGCCTGCCCAGCGGCGTCGTGCTGCAGGACCTGCCGTTCGACATCGAGCTCAAGGCGTTCAAGGTCGACTACTACCCCACCGGCATGCCCAAGAGCTTTGCCAGCGACATCGTCATCCATGACGGCGACACGCGGCGCGAGGCGACCGTCAAGGTGAACGAGCCGGTCATCCACGACGGGATCGCCATCTTCCAGAGCAGCTTCGAAGACGGCGGCAGCAAGCTACAGCTCAAGGTCTTGCCGCTGGACGGTGGCGCGCCGTCGAAGATCGACGGCCATGTGGGCGACCGCCTCGCCTTCGGCGAACAGGTGCTGGAGCTCGACGGGCTGCGCGTGATCAACGTCGAAAACCTGGCCGGCGACGGCACCAACGCCAGCGGCGCCGACGTGCGCAAGGTCGACCTCGGCGAACGCTTCAGCAAGCACCTGGGCAGCGGCGCCAAGACCAGCAGCACCAAGGCACTGCACAACGTGGGCCCGAGCTTCAGCTACAAGCTGCGCGACGCCGCAGGGCAGGCCCGCGAATACAACAACTACATGCTCCCGGTGGAGCTGGACGGCCAGCGCGTGTTCCTCGCCGGCATGCGCGAGTCACCGGCCGACAGCTTCCGCTACCTGCGCATGCCGGCCGACGAGAACGGCGCCCTCGACGGCTGGCTGCGCCTGCGCCAGGCACTCGCCGAACCGCTGCTGCGCAAGGCCGCCGCCAGCGCCTATGCCAAGACGGCCACGCCGCCCGACCAGCCCCAGATGCAGGAGCAACTGGAGAAAACCGCCCTGCGCACGTTGACGCTGTTCGCCGGCGCGGGCGCCGGCCCGGGCGACGACATCAAGGGTGGCCTGCCCGCGCTGTCGCAGTTCGTCGACCGCGACGTGCCCGAAGCGGACCGCCAACGCGTCACCGAAGTGCTGCTGCGCATCCTCAACGGCAGCCTGTTCGAGCTCCACCAGATCGCCCGCGTCAGCGCCGGCCTGCCACGCGTCAACGTCGACCAGGCCGCGCAGGCCTTCATGACGCAGGCCGTCATGTCGCTGTCGGACAGCCTCTACTACCCCTCGCACATGCTGCTGCAGCTGGAGAGCTTCGACCAGGTCCAGGCCAGCGTGTTCCAGGTCGCCCGCGCGCCGGGCCAGAAGCTGGTGTATCTGGGCGCCGTCCTGCTCATCGTCGGCGTGTTCGCCATGCTCTACATCAAGGAGCGCCGGCTGTGGGTGTGGATCGCGCCCAGCGCCGACACCGCCAGCTCGCACGTGCGCATGGCCATGTCCAGCACCCGCGAATCGCCCGATAACGCCGCCCTGTTCACGCAGTTGAAGGCGGCCGTCCTGAAGGAAACGTCATGAACACCACCACCTTCGACCTGCCGCGCCGCCACATGCTGCAGCGCCGCGACACGCTGGACTGGGCCTTCGCCGCGCTGGTGCTGCTCGGCGGCGGCTACGCCTTCAGCCGCTACCAGGCCAGCATGAACGGCTACGAGCAGGGCATCCTGCTGTGCGCCGTGCCGGCCTTGATCGCGCTGGGCTGGTTCTGGCGCCCGCTGCGGCTGCTGTGTGTGGCATCGGGGGCGGCCACGCTGCTGGCCATCGGCCTGTACGCGCGCAACACCGACGGCTTCGGCGCCGACCTAGCCGCCGGCGAGCAGACCTTCTGGCTCAAGTACATCCTGTCCAGCCAGAGCGCCATCCTGTGGATGAGCCTGCTGTTCTACATGAGCACCCTCTTCTACTGGGGCGGCTTCTTCGCCCGCGCTGGCCGCAACAGCGTCGCCGAGGTCATCGGCTCCAAGCTGGCCTGGGGCGGCGTGGCGATGGCATTGATCGGCACGCTGGTGCGCTGGTACGAAAGCCACCAAATCGGCCCGGACATCGGCCACATCCCCGTCAGCAACCTCTACGAAGTGTTCGTGCTGTTCTGCTGGCTGACGACGCTGTTCCACCTGTACTACGAGCAGCGCTTCGCCACCCGCTCGCTGGGCGCCTACGTGATGCTGGTCGTCAGCGTCGCGGTGACCTTCCTGCTCTGGTACACGGTCGCCCGCGAGGCGCAGGAGATCCAGCCGCTGGTGCCGGCGCTGCAGAGCTGGTGGATGAAGATCCACGTGCCCGCCAACTTCGTCGGCTACGGCAGCTTCGCGCTCGCGGCCATGGTGGCGCTGGCCTATTTGCTGAAGACGGCGACATCCCGTGCGCTGTGGACCGGCCTCGTCGGCATGCCGCTGGGCATCATCGCGATCATCGTGGCCGTGCGCTTCGGCGCCGGCCTGGACGCCGCCACGATCACCGGCCTGGACGGCTGGGCGCGCAAGATCGGTGGCGTCGCGGTGTTCCTGGCGGTGGCGATCGTGCTGCGCCCGCGCCTGACGGCCCGCCTGCCCGACCTGCCGCAGCTCGACGACCTCATGTACAAGGCCATCGCGCTGGGCTTCGCGTTCTTCACGATCGCAACCATCCTCGGCGCCTTCTGGGCGGCCGAGGCCTGGGGCGGCTACTGGAGCTGGGACCCCAAGGAAACCTGGGCGCTCATCGTCTGGCTGAACTACGCGGCCTGGCTGCACATGCGGCTGATGAAGGGCCTGCGCGGCCAGGCCTCCGCCTGGTGGGCGCTGGTGGGGCTGCTGGTGACGACCTTCGCCTTCCTCGGCGTGAACATGTTCCTGTCGGGCCTGCACAGCTACGGCACGCTCTGACGCGCCGGCGCGCTGGTGGCTGCAGCGCGGCCTCAGCCCACCGGCAGCGCCGTCTCGTACTTCACCTCGCGCAGCACCACGTTGCTGCGCACGCTGGCCACACCGGGCAGCTTGAAGATGTGCTGCTGCAGGAACTGGTCGTAGGCCTTCATGTCCGCCGCAACGACCTTCAGCACATAGTCGGCCTCGCCGGTGATGGCGTGGCACTCGATGATTTCGCGCCGCGTGGCGACCAGCCGCTCCAGCTGCTCGACCGCGCCCTCGCTGTGGCGCACCAGGCTCACATGGGCCAGCACCAGGATGGACAGGCCGACTTTCTCGCGGTCCACCAGCACCACCTGGCCGCGAATCACGCCGCGCTCCTCGAGCTCCTTCACGCGCCGCCAGACGGGTGTCGCGGACAGCCCCACCTGCTCCGCCAGCGCCTGCGTGGACAAGCGCGCATCCGCCTGCAGCGCCTCCAGGATCTGCAGACTGGCCCGGTCGAGTTGATTCGTTTCCATGTTGGCCATATTTTGAGTTGAATCATCTCATCCAGGCGCCTTGACGCCGGCATTGAGGCAAGTTCATCCGCCACTCGCGAGGAAGAATTTCCGCCCCCAACCAAGGCTCCCGCGATGACCGACACCCTGCGCCCCTACCAGCTCAGCGACAACCTCGCGGCCGACCACGGCGCGGTGTTCCTCACCGGCACGCAGGCGCTGGTACGGCTGCTGCTGGCGCAGAAGCAGCTGGACGAGCGCGCCGGGCTCAACACCGCCGGCTTCGTCTCGGGCTACCGCGGCAGCCCGCTGGGCATGGTGGACCAGCAGCTGTGGAAGGCCAAGAAGTTCCTCGACGCGGCCCACATCGAATTCCTGCCGGCCATCAACGAAGACCTGGCCGCCACGGCCTGCCTGGGCGTGCAGCGCGTGGCGCTGGACCCGCAGCGCACGGTGGATGGCGTGTTTGCCCTGTGGTACGGCAAGGGGCCAGGGGTTGATCGCTCCGGCGACGCGCTCAAGCACGGCAACGTCTATGGCACGAGCCCGCTGGGTGGCGTGCTGGTGGTGTGCGGCGACGACCACGGCTGCGTGTCCAGCAGCACACCGCACCAGAGCGACCAGGCGCTGCAGGCCTGGAGCATGCCGCTCGTCCACCCGGCCAACGTGGCCGAGTACCTGGAGTTCGGCCTGTACGGCTGGGCGCTGTCGCGCTTCTCGGGTGCGTGGGTCGGCTTCAAGGCCATCTCGGAGGTCGTCGAGAGCGGCATGACGGTGGACCTGGACGCGGTGCCGCTGTATTTCACGCAGCCGGTCGACCACCTCGCGCCCACCAACCTGCACATCCGCACGGTCGACCTGCCGTCGCTGGAGCTGGAGTCGCGGCTCGCGCACAAGCTCGACGCCGTGAAGGCCTTCGCCCGCGTCAACAGCATCGACAAACACATCGTGACCAGCCCCGCCGCCACTTTGGGCATCGTGACCGTCGGCAAGGCGCATTACGACTTCATGGAGGTGCTGCGCCGGCTGGACCTGGACCCCAACGCACTCGCTGCGGCCGGTGTGCGCGTCTACAAGGTCGGCCTGGTCTATCCGCTGGAGCCCACGCGCATCGTCGAGTTCTGCAGCAACCTGACCGACGTGCTGGTCATCGAGGAGAAAGGCCCGGTCGTCGAGCGCCAGATCAAGGAGCTGCTCTACCACCTGCCAGGTTTCCAGCGCCCGCGCGTCGTCGGCAAGACCGACGAGCACGGCGCGCCGGTGCTGTCGGCACTCGGCGAACTGCGGCCCAGCCGCATCATGGCCACGGTGGCCGACTGGCTGGCACGGCTGAACCCAGCGCTGGACCGCCGCCACCTCGTCGTCGATTTCCTGACGCCCTGTCTGCTCTCCAACGCCGCCGACGGCGTGCGCCGCCAGCCCTATTTCTGCTCGGGCTGTCCGCACAACACGTCGACGAAGCTGCCCGAAGGCTCACGGGCACTGGCCGGCATCGGCTGCCATTTCATGGCGAGCTGGATGGAGCGCGGCACGTCCGGCCTCATCCAGATGGGCGCCGAGGGCGTGGACTGGGCCGCGCACAGCCGCTTCACGAAAGAGAAGCACGTCTTCCAGAACCTCGGCGACGGCACCTATTACCACTCGGGCTATCTGGCCATCCGCCAGGCCATCGCGGCCAAGGCCAACATCACCTACAAGATCCTCTACAACGACGCGGTGGCCATGACCGGCGGCCAGCCGGTGGACGGCCAGACCAGCGTGCCGCAGATCGCGCGGCAGGTGGAGGCCGAGGGGGTGAAGAAGCTGGTGGTCGTGTCCGACGACATCGCCAAATACGACGGGCTTCAGCCCCTGTTCCCCGCCGGCACGACCTTCTACGACCGCAGCGCGCTGGATGCCGTTCAGCGCGAACTGCGGGACATCGAAGGCGTGACGGTGCTGATCTACGACCAGACCTGCGCCGCCGAGAAGCGCCGCCGCCGCAAGAAGAACGAGTTCCCGGACCCGCCGAAGCGCATCTTCATCAACGAAGCCGTCTGCGAAGGCTGCGGCGACTGCGGCGAGGCGAGCAACTGCCTGAGCGTCGTGCCCGTCGAGACCGACTGGGGCCGCAAGCGCGCCATCGAGCAGAGCAGCTGCAACAAGGATTTTTCCTGCGTGAACGGCTTCTGCCCCAGCTTCGTGTCGGTGCACGAACCGGTGCTGAGGAAGAAGGCCGGTGCGGCCTACACGCCGCAGGACTTGGCGCGTGAGATCGCCGCCATCCAGCCACCCGCGAGCTGGCACTGGACCGGCCCGTTCGACATGCTGGTCACTGGCGTCGGCGGCACGGGCGTCGTCACGGTCGGCGCGCTCGTCACGATGGCCGCCCACCTCGAGGGCAAGCAGGCCTCGGTGCTGGACTTCATGGGCTTTGCCCAGAAGGGCGGCGCCGTGCTGAGCTTCGTGCGCGTGGCACCAACGCTGGACCTGCTCAATCAGGTGCGCATCGACACGCAACAAGCCGACGTGCTGCTGGCCTGCGACATGGTCGTCGGCGCGAGCCCCGATGCGCTCGGCACCGTGAAGGCCGGCCGCACGGTCATCCTCGCCAACACGCACGAGCTGCCGACGGCCAGCTTCGTGCGCAACCCCGACGCGTCACTGCAGGCGCCGTCGCTGCTGGCCAAGATGGCCTTCGCCGTGGGCCAGCAAGGCGTGCTCGAAGCCGTGGATGCGCAGGACATCGCGCAGCGCCTGCTGGGCGACACGCTGCCCAGCAACATCGTCATGCTGGGCGCCTGCTGGCAACGCGGGCTGGTGCCCGCCAGCGAGGCCGCGCTGATGCGCGCCATCGAGCTCAACGGCGTGGCCGTGGAGGCCAACAAGACCGCATTCGCACTGGGGCGTCTCGCCATTGCCGCGCCCGACGCCATCCAGCGCCTGGCCGGCAACGTCAACGTCGTGAAGTTCGTCAACTTCGACCAGCTCGACGGGCCTGACGGCCTGATCGAGCGGCGCACCCGCTTCCTGACCGACTACCAGGACGCCGCCTACGCGCAGCGCTATCGCGCGCTGGTGACCCGCGTGCGCGCCGCTGAAACGCCACTCGGCAAGGGCCAGCGCCTGACGCAGGCGGTGGCGCGCTACTACGCCAAGCTGCTGGCCATCAAGGACGAATACGAGGTGGCGCGGCTCTACACCGACGGCCGTTTCGAAGCCGCGATGAAGGACCAGTTCGAGAACTGGTCCTCGCTGACCTTCCACCTCGCCCCGCCGCTGCTCGCGCGGCCCGGCCCCGACGGCCGCGCCAGGAAGATCGCGATGGGGCGCTGGACCTTCACCGCCTTCAGGTGGCTGGCCCGGCTCAAGGGCTTGCGCGGCGGCCCGTTGGACGTCTTCGGCAAGACCACCGAGCGCCGCATGGAGCGCCAGCTGATCGCCGACTACGAACAACTCATCGACGAGCTGCTGGCGTCATTGACGACCGACAACCTCGCCACCGCCGTCGACCTCGCCCGCCTGCCCGAAACGATTCGCGGCTACGGCCATGTGAAGGAAGCCAACGTCGTCGCTGTGAAGCGGCAGTGGCGCGCCTTGCTAGATCGCTTCCATGGCCGCGCCGCCGATGTCGCGGCGCAGCCCGTGGCAATGCCAGCACGGGTCAAGGGCGTGGCAGAGCTATGAGGTGCAAACGCACCGAGGCTGCGGCCAATCGCCGCGGCGTCATCGCCGACGCCGCATGCGCGGGGCAAGGCAACAGCGCCTACACCGGCTCGCGCCACCCGAGGCCTAACATGTCGTCGCTGCGGTGCACCGAGTCGCCCAGCAGCATGAAGTCATCCAGCTGCGGCGGCTTGACCGACGTGCCGGAGAGCATCGCGTGAGCCTGGCCCCTGTGATGGGTCTGGTGCATGAAGAGGTGGGCCAGCACGCGGCCGAGCGGCTCGCGCGGGCCATGCTCGATGCCAGACCCGCGGTCGAACGCGACGATGCGTTCGTCATCGGCCGGAGCCAGCCCGGCGCAGAACGCGATCAGGCGCTCATCGCTGGCGGCCTGGCGCGCAGCCAACTCCGCGGCGGTCACCGCCGGCTGGTAGCTCGCCCAGACCTGCCGCATCTGCACATCGCCGTGCAAGGCCGCGATGTAGTAGTGATCCACATTCAGCACATGGTTCAGCGTCGCCGCGAGGCTCGGGAAGAACCCCGTGCGCGGCGCATGGAATTCGCCGTCCGCCAATGTGGCGACTGCCGCCAGCAGGCGCCGGTTGGCGAGACGGTTGGCGCGAGCCTGGGTCAGGAACAGGTTCATGCAGGTGATTGTGGGCCAGCCGCCTGCGCCGGCGGCTTTCCGCCGTGAGCGCTCCCATGCACCAAGGCGCAGCAGGCTGACAAGCCCGTGAAATGTTTTCTAACAAAATGGGCAGGTTTTTGCGCGTGGATGTAACAGGACATTGAATTTGTTCACAGCGAAAACCCTTATCTGCACCGATGATTCGGGGATGCAAAACCGTAGACGCTTTCACCAGCTCGCCCTCGCCAGCCTGACGCTGCCGATGGCGTTGACCGCCAGGGCCCAAGAACGCCGCGCCATCGTGCTCGGCCAGTCCGCGCCGCTGACGGGCCCCGCTGCACAACTGGGCCTGCAAATGCAACTCGGCGCCAAGGCCTATTTCGAGGCCGTCAATTCGGCTGGCGGCGTTGGCGGCATGCCCATCGTGCTCAAGACGCTGGACGACGGCTACGACCCAGCGCGCTGCAAGGCCAACACCGAAAAGTTGATCCAGGACGACGTGTTCGCCCTGTTCGGCTACGTCGGCACGCCCACGTCCGTGGCCGCGCTGCCGTTGGTCAACGCTGCCAAGATTCCCTTCGTCGCGCCGTTCACGGGCGCTGAAGTGCTGCGCGATCCGTTCAACAAGCTGGTCTTCCACGTCCGCGCGTCGTACTACGACGAGACCGAACTCATCGTCAAGCAGCTCACGCAGCTCGACCTGAAGAAGATCGCCATCTTCCACCAGAACGACTCCTATGGTCAGGCGGGCCTCAAGGGCGTGCAGCGCGCGCTGGAAAAGCGCGGCCTGCAACCCACGGCCGTCGCCACCGTGGAGCGCAACAGCGTCGACGTGGCCGCTGCGGTCAAGACGATCGCAGCCGTCCAGCCTGACGCCGTCGTGCAGATCAGCGCCTACAAGAGCTGCGCCGCGTTCATCCGCGAAATGCGCAAGGGCGGCTATTTCGGCCAGTTCTACAACGTGTCGTTCGTCGGCACTCAAGCCCTGGCCGACGAGCTCGGCAAGGACGCCGCCGGCATCGTCGTCTCCCAGGTCATGCCGTCGCCCTTCGGCGCCACGGCGGGCCTCGTCAACGACTACCAGCAAGCCTTGCAGAAGGTGGACCCCAAGGCGGAACCGAACTACGGCAGCATGGAAGGCTATGTCGCCGCCCGCGTCATGGTGGACGCCCTGCGCCGGCTGGGCGGCAAGCTCAACCGTGACGCCCTGATCTCGGCGCTGGAAGGCCTGTCCGGCTACGACGCGCGTGGCTACCGGCTGAACTTCGGCCCCAACAAGCACAACGGCTCGAGCTTCGTTGAGCTGTCGATGCTGACCAGCGACGGCAAGGTCAAGCGCTGACCCCCCGCCGCCCGCTTCTCGCGGGCGTGCGGTATGACGCGCCAGACCCAACAAGATCCTGTCGCTGAAACGTCTTGTATCGACGCTGACACAAAGCGGCATCAACACAGATACCGCTTTGCCCGAGCATGGCGGCCATCACGCCCCGGAGTCTCCCGTGCGCCGCCTTTCTCCCAGCACCTGCTTCCCCGTCCTGCTCGCGCTCATCGCGACCATCGCCCTGCTGGCCCTCGTGCTGGGGGCCATGCCCGCGCGTGCAGCGACCTCCGCCGACACCGAAGAACCCCGCGTCATCGTCAAGTACAAGGCGCTGGGCCCGCTGATGCGGATCGCGAGCGCACGCGGTGACCGCGGGCCGCAGCAAGCCGCCACGCTCGCCGGGCGCCAAGGCCTGGGCCTGCGCGACGGCCACATGATCGATGCGCGCAGCCAGGTCATCCACGGCAGCAAGGGCATGACGTCCGCCGCGCTGGCCGCCAAGCTCGCCCAGGATGCCGACGTCGAGTACGCCGTGCCGGACGTTCGCCGCCACGCGCTGGCCGTGCCCAACGACCCGCTGCTGCCGGCCAGTTCCACGGCTGCGCTCGCCGCCGGGCAGTGGTATTTGCAAGCACCCGATTCAACGCTGGTGGCCGCCATCAACGCGGTCGGTGCGTGGAGCCTGACCACCGGTTCCAGCAGCATCGTCGTCGCAGACATCGACACCGGCGTGCTGCCGAACCACCCGGACCTCATCAACAAGCTGCTGGCCGGCTACGACTTCATCGCCGACACGACCACCGCTGGCGACGGCGGCGGCCGTGAAGCGGACGCCACCGACCCGGGCGACTACACCATCGCCGACCAATGCGGCACCGGCGAAAAAGCCACCAGCAGCAGCTGGCACGGCACGCAGACCTCCAGCATCATCGGCGCGCAGACCAACAACGGCGTCGGCATGGCCTCGGTGGGCTACGACGTGAAGGTGCTGCCCGTGCGCGTGCTCGGCAAGTGCGGTGGCTACGACTCCGACATCATTGCCGGCATGCTGTGGGCCGGTGGCGTGTCCAGCACGCCCACGAAGAACCCCAACCCGGCCAAGGTGCTCAACCTCAGCCTGGGCGGCACCGGCGTTTGCACGTCGGCCTACCAGGACGCCATCAACCAGCTCGTTGCCGCCGGCGTCACGATCGTCGTCGCAGCCGGCAATGAGGAAGGCCTGCCCGTCGGCGTGCCGGCCAACTGCACGGGCGTCATCGCCGTGGCAGGTTTGCGCCACGCCGGCACCAAGGTCGGCTTCTCCAACATCGGCCCCGAAGTCAGCATTGCCGCACCCGGCGGCAACTGCGTGAACGCGACCGGCGCCTGCCTCTACCCCATCCTGACCGCAACGAACACCGGCACCACGCTGGCGGGCACCAACACCTACAGCAACAGCACCAACTACTCGGTGGGCACCAGCTTCGCAACGCCGATGGTGGCGGGTGCAGCAGCGCTGATGCTGTCCGTCAACCCGACGCTCAAGCCCGCGCAGATCAAGTCGCTGCTGCAGTCCAGCGCGCGCAGCTTCCCCGCGCAACCGGCGGGCAGCACCATCCCCGCCTGCAAGGCGCCCACCAGCACGGCGCAGGACGAGTGCTACTGCACCACCTCCACCTGCGGCGCCGGCATGCTGGACGTCGGCGCGGCCGTCGCCGCTGCCGCCAGCACGGCCACCCCGACCGCCAGCATCAGCGCGAGCGCCACGACCGTGACGGCCGGCAGCACCATCACGCTGGACGGCAGCGCCTCCACCGCCACCGGCACGCGCACCATCGCCAGCTACGCCTGGAGCATCACCAGCGGCGCCAGCTTCGCGAGCTTCAGCGGCTCGACCAACGCCGCCACGGCCAGCTTGAAGACCAGCGCCGCCGGCAGCGTGACGGTGCAGCTCGTCATCACCGACAGCGCCGGCACACAGGCCACCAAGACGCAGACCCTCACCGTCACCGCGCCGGCCGCGCCGACCGTGGCCATCGTCGCGTCGGCCACCGCGGTGTCGGCCGGCACGCCCGTCAGCTTCGACGGCAGCGGCAGCAAGCCGGCCACGGGCCTGTCCATCGCCAGCTACCAATGGACGGTGACGTCCGCCAGCAATCTCGCCACGTTCACGACGGCCACGAACACGTCGTCCGCCACGGTGTCCACGCCGGGCAGCGGCAGCGGCACGTTCACCGTCACGCTGACCGTGACCGACTCGCTGGGGCAGACCAGCAGCGCCAGCAGCACGGTCACCGTGACGGCGCTCGCGCCCACCGCCAGCATCAGCGCGTCGGCGACGACCGTGACGGCGGGCAGCAACGTGACGCTGGACAGCACGGGCTCCAGCGCACCGAGCGGCCGCACGCTGACGGGCTATCAGTGGAGCATCACCAGCGGCAGCGGCATCGCTGCGTTCAGCGGCAGCACGACGGGCCCGACGGCGACGCTGACGACCAGCGCGGCCGGCAGCTTCACCGTGCAGCTGACGCTGACCGACAGCAGCGGCGCGCAAGCCGCCAAGTCGCAGACCATCACGGTCACCACGGCCGGCACGACCAGCACCACCGGCTCCACCAGCAGCAATTCGGACAGCGGCGGCGGCGCGATGTCGGTGCTGTGGCTGCTGGGCCTGGCCCTGTCGGCCGGCCTGCTCGGCACCGCAGCGCAGCGCCAGAAGCCGCGCCAGCCCGCTGCGGCCGAGCGGGCCCGTCACTGACGACTACACGGGCCGACAAGGCCCGGGCCGCGGCGGTCGACCCGGCCACCGCTGCGTCGCCAAGGCTCAGGGCGCCGGTGGCTCGATGGGCTCCACCGTCACCCCCACCTTCAGCGTCGCCACGCCGCCACCGCGCAGCACGCCACGCAGCGGCGCCACGTCGGCGTAGTCGCGGCCCCAGGCCAGCGTGACGTGGTCCAGCCCGGCAGGCACGTCGTTGGTCGGGTCCAGCGCCAGCCAGCCCTGCTCCGGGCACCAGATCTCGGCCCAGGCATGCGACGCATCGGCGCCCACCAGCTTCGGTGCGCCCGGCGGCGGCCGCGTCAGCAGATAGCCCGACACATAGCGCGCCGCCAGGCCCAGCGAGCGGCAGGCGGCGATGAAGACATGGGCGAAGTCCTGGCACACGCCGCTGCGCTGCGCGAGCGCGTCGGACGCGCGCGTCGCCACCGTCGTGCTCTGGGGCAGGTAGCGCAGGTCGGCGTGGATCTGGCTCATCAACGCCAGCCCTCCGGCGGCCAGCACGCGGCCGGGCGGGAAGGCTCGGCGGCCATAGGCGGCCAGCGCGTCGTCGGGCGCGGCGTAGGTGGACGCCAGCGCGAATTCGTCGGCCTCCTGCAGCGGCCGGCCGGCGCGGTAGCGCAGGCTGCGCGCCACGGCCTCCCAGGCCGGCCCGCGCTCGGGGTTGGGTGCCGGGCGGTCCCGCAGCTCGGCGATGAAGCGGCTGTCGACGACCAGCTTCTCGTGAACCCGCGCATGGCCGAAGCTCAGGTGGCGGTTGCCCCAGGGGTCGCGGCGCAGATGACGCGCCAACTCGGCGGCGTCCAGCTCCAGCCCCTCCACGCCCCAGCCATCGGGCAGCGGGTCGATGTCCAGCCGCCAGCCACTGATGTGCTGCCAGGGCGTGTCCTGCGGCGCCAGGCAGGCCGCGTGGTGCGCCCATTCCACCGAGTCGTCGTAGGTGTACTCGGTGACGTGATGGACGGCGAGGCGCACGCTCATTGCCACACCCTCTGCTCGGCGCCGATGACGTGCGCGAAATAGCGCTGGCTGATCAGGCTGGACAACTCGCCGGCCTGCAGCGCCGCGCGTCGCAGATGCGCCACCAGCGCGGGGCCCGGTGTGGCCAGTTCGGCCAGCGGCCAGCCATCCGGCACGGGCAGGTCCGCCGCGATGTCAGCCGCCCAGGCCGGGTCGTGGCGGGCCAGCTTGGCAAAGCGCTCGCGCAGCGTGCGCGCCACCCAGGCCAGCGAACGCGGGTTGTCGGTGTTGTGCACCAGCAGGTGCAGCAGCGGCGGCGCTTCGCGGCGCGCCTGGAACTGCGCGCGGTAGGTGATGGTGGAGTCGAACACACCCAGCAGCAGCGCAAAACCGTCTTCGGTGAGCGCCAACGGCTGCGAAGGCCGCCGCGCACGCGCGTCGTCAGCGGCCTCCCCGCCCTGGGGCGCGAAGGGCGACGGCCCGGTGTCGCCTCGCTCGAAGGCCTCGGCCAGCACATCCGCATGGAAGGACAGCCGCTCGATCTGCCGGCCGATGGACAGCAAGCGCCAGCCGTCGTCGCGCGTCATGCGGTCCGTCTGCGCGCCGGTGATGGCCGCGAGATGCGTGTCCACGCGACCCAGCACGTTCAGCACATCGGTCAGCGGCACGGCCCCTCCCGAGCGGTCGAGCACGGCGCGCAGCTGCGTCTCGAACTGGGCGGCGGTCTCGTGGATCAAGTGCCAGGTTTCGGGCGACAACCGTTCGCGCAGCGACTGCGCGCAGCCCTGCAGCGCATGCAGGTTCCAGCCGACGCTGCTGATGCCTGATGTCGGCAACAGCGCGGCCAGCAGCGCGCGCTCGAAGCCGCGCGGGTCGTCCGCCGCTCGGGGCGCGTTGACGCCCACCAGGCCGTGGCGCCGCGCCAGGGCGTCCAGCAGCGGCAGCATGGGCGGCGGCATGGCGCCACGCTGCACCATGACGCTGGCCTCGATGACATGCCGCGCCAGCCGCGCGCTGTTCTCGGCGCGCTCGGTGTGGCGGGCCAGCCAGAACAGGTTCTCGGCGGCACGGCTGGTCACCGTCCAGTGCACGTCGCGCAGGTCGGTTGCTTGGAGTGGTTGCGGCAGCAGCGTGGTCGGGTCCACCTCGCCATCCGTCATGACCCAGGTGTCGGCGCTCAGCGACCCACGCTGGATGGACAGCCATGCATCGGCCAGCGGGTCGCGGCGCGGCGCCACGCGCGCCAGGCCGCCGGGCAGCACGGTCCAGCCGCCCTGCCCGTCGGTCATGGCATAGACGCGCAGCACGGCCACGCGCGGCTCCAGCGCGCCGCGCACCCAGACCGGTTGCTTGGTTGGCTTGACGCGCGCCTGCAGCGTGTAGGCGGTGGGGTTGGCATCGATGCGTGCGGCCAGTGACTGCAGCCCGGTGGCGTCGAGCTCGGCAGCGACGACCGGGTTGAAGCTCAGCGTCGTGGGGCTGGCCGGGAACGTGGGCACGACGACGAACTCCGCGAGCCGCGGGCGCAGCGCCTGCCACGCGCTCTCCTCGCCGCACCACCAGCTCTGGATGGCAGGCAGCACCAGCGCCTCGCCCAGCAGCGCCTCGGCCACGCCGGGCCAGAAGGCCGTGAGGCCGGGGCTCTCCAGCCAGCCGGCCCCCGGCACGTTGGCGATGACGACCTCCCCGGCGCGCGCCGCCTGCAGCAGCCCCGGCACGCCGAGGATGGAGTCGGGCCGCAGCTCCAGCGGATCGAGCCAGGTGTCGTCGACGCGGCGCAGCAGCACATGCACGCGCTCCAGGCCCGCCAGCGTCTTCAGGTAGACCTTGTCGCCACGCACCGTCAGGTCAGCGCCTTCCACCAGCGTGATGCCCAGGTAGCGCGCGAGGAAGGTCTGCTCGAAGTAGGTCTCGTTGCGCGGCCCCGGCGTCAGCAGCGCCACGCGGCTGCGCTCGCCGGCGGGCGAAAGCTTGGTCAGCGCCTGGATGAAGTCGCGGTAGCTGGCCGCCAGCCGCTGCACGGCCATCTGGCGAAAGGCTTCCGGGAACTGCTGGGCGATGATGAGGCGGTTCTCCAGCACATAGCCCAGGCCCGACGGCGCCTGCGTGCGCTGCCCGACCACCCACCAGTGGCCGTCGGCGCAGCGCGTGAGGTCGAAGGCCTGCACGTGCAGGTGCACACCCCCTGGTGGCTGGCTGCCGTGCATGGCCCGCAGGTATTGCGGGTCGGCCAGCACGAGCGACGCGGGCAGCAGCCCGTCACGCAGCAGGCGGCGCTCGCCGTAGATGTCGGCCATGACGGCGTCCAGCAGCCGCGCGCGCTGGATGGCGCCCGCCTCGATGTGGCGCCATTCATCCGGCTCGATGAGCATGGGCAGCAGCTCCAGCGGCCAGTGGCGCGCCAGCGGCGGCGCCTTCAGCCCGTCCTGGCCGGGCAGCGGTGGGCCGTCGCTGTGCACGTTGTAGCTGGCACCGTCCTCCAGCACGCGGCGCTGCACGCGCAGCGCCTTGGCCGACAGCTCCTGCCAGCCCACCGAGCCGCCGGCAGCGAAGAAGCGCTGCCAGCGCGGCGCGGGCCCGGCCTGTGGCTCGCCGGGGCGATTGACCTGGCCCGTCAGCTCGTAGAAATGGCCGTCACGGCTGCGCAGCGCACTGGACGCGGCCTGCGCCAGCGGATCGGGCGCGGCGGGAGCCTCCGGCTCATCGGGGAGCAGGCTCCACTGGCTGGGCGTGAGCTCGGGCATGAAGAGGAATCGCGGGTGGGTGGGCATTGTCAAGCAAGGCCCGCGCCCCCGCCGACGCCCGCACCGGCTTCACGATGCATTTGCCGCAGTTGCCGCGCCTGCCACCCCGCATGCCCCGGTGCACCAGCCGGCCGCCGCCCAGCGGCTGGCGGCTGGCGATCAGGCCAGGAAGGCCCGCAGCACGCGCTCGGCGGCGACGGGGTCGTCGCGCCACGCGCCATGGCCCACGCCGGGGAAGCGCTCGAAGCCCGCCACCCATTGCGGCGGCAGCGCTGCGACGATCTCGGCGGCGTCCTCGGGCGGCGTGACCGGGTCTTCCTCGCCGGCCATCACCAGCACCGGGCACTGCACCCGCGCCAGCCCGGGCCGCAAGTCCATGCCGGGCAGCTCGGTGCGGGTGTGCTCGAACAGGATCTCGGGGTTGAATTGCATCCACCCGCCCGCGTCCGGGTGCTTGGGCTGGGTGTTGTAGAGGTGGCGGCAATGCCGCTCGTAGGCCGCCCAGGTGTCGGGGCCCGGGCGCTCCCAGAACTCGCGCGTCGCCGCAGCGGCCTCGGGCCCGCCGAGCCGCCCGAAGTGGTGCACCTTGCGGTCCAGGCCGAAATGGTGCGACGTGCTGGACAGCACCACCTTGCGCGGATGCGCCGGGTGCCGCGCCAGGTAGCGCTGCGCGACGAAGCCGCCAAAGCTCTGCCCCAGCACGATGGGCTTCACGATGCCCAGCACATCGCACAGCCGCACGACGTCGTCGGCCAGCGTATCGAGCCGGCATTCGCCCAACGGCCTGGCGCTGCTGCGGCCATGCCCACGCTGGTCGAAATAGACGATCTGGCACAGGTCGGCAAAGCGGCTGAAGAACGGCCGGAACGCGGTGTGGTCGAAGCCGGGGCCGCCGTGGATCAGCACCAGCGTCGGTTTCTCGCGCAGGCTGCGGCCGTCGGGGACATGCCCCAGGCCTTCGATGTCGACGAACAGGCGAACGCCGGGTTGGATTTCGATGTGCATGGCGGGGTTGGCAAGCGGCTCGCCGCGGCCGCACGCTCCAGGAGCGGCGGCCACGGCGGCGCAGGTGAAGTTCGGTCCCGGCAGGATACGTGGTGACGATCCACCCTGAACACAAACGCCAGCCTGCACCGCCGCCTGGCCCGAACGGGCCAGGCTCAGCGCTTGCTGCGCTGCGCGCTCGCCGCCGAGGCCGCAGCCGGGTCGCCCACGATGATGCCGCGGCCATTGGTGCCGAGGTACACGCGGCCGAAGGTGCGAGGGTCGCCGGTCAGCGCATCTCCTGCGTTACCCCATTGATGCTGGTCATCGTTCAGGCGCACCCAGCTTTGGCCCGTATCCACCGAGCGGAACAAGCCCGACACACCGCTGACCTTGCCGAACAGGTAGAGCGCCGGGTAGGTCTGCCCGGCGGCCGCCTTGCCGAAGCCGATGTTCGTCGCCAGCTGCACCCCCGGCACGGTGACGAAGCTCGCGCCGCCGTCGGTCGAGCGCCACAGCCCGGTCTCGCCGCCCAGCCAGACATGCCCCGCAGCACCGGGCACCGCCTTGAACTGCACCTTGCCCGAGGCCGGCAGGCCGGTGGCAGCCGTGGCCGAGAACTTGGCCCCGCTGTTCGTGCTGACGTAGAAGCTGCCGGCCGAGTAGGCGTAGAAGCGGCCCGCCGTGGCGCGGTCCGAACGCACCAGGGCACCGGTGGGAACGCCCGTCGACGTGCTCCACGAGCTGCCACGGCTGGTGGAGTACGCCACCGGTGCGCCTGCGGGGCTCCAGACGAAGGCGTTGCCGTCGGCGCCGACGGCGATGGTGCCGCTGCTGGCGCCGCCGCTGGGTTCCTGACCCTGGTACCAGGTGTTGCCGCCGTTGTCGGTCACGCCAATGCGGTTGACGTTGGGGTAGGCCTGCTTGTCGACCTGGCCCACACGCGCCATGACACCGGGCACCAGCTCCGCGAAGTCGATGCTGCTGTTGCCGCTGAGCGTCGGTGTCGTGAACATCAGCGATGGCACCACCGTGAGGTCGTCATGGCGGAAGCCGGCAACGTCGAACATCGCCGAGAACAGGGGCGCGCCCGACGGTGGGCTCACCAGGTCCAGCACCGCGGTTTCCTCCAGGCCCTTGACCATCGGCTTGATGGTGATCTGCGCCCCGCTCCTGTCCCAGTTCAGCAGGTTCTCACTGCCGTACAGCGTGGCACCCGTGCCGTACAGGAAGCGGTTGGAGTCGAACGGGTCGATCTCCATGGCCTCGTTCATCCAGCCGAGCTTGGGGCTGACCTCGGGCGCCACGGGAGATGCGCCGAAGGTCAGCCATGGCACGCTGGAGATGTCCATCGTGTAGCGGAAGCTGCGCGAGGGATAACTGCTCCAGTCCCAGGCGCGCGTCCAGGTCTGGCCACCGTCCGTCGTGCGGAAGAACTGGGCATCGGGCCACCAGGAGATCTGCGTGCCCACCATCAAGACCTTGGGGTTCTGCCGGTCGATGGTCAGGCCGGTGTAGCCGAAGTAGTCGTCGCTGCTGGTTGACGGCACCGGGCTGATGCGCGTCCACACGCCGCTGGCCGCTTCGAACTTCCACACATCGCCCTTGGCGCCGTCATACGGCCCGCCGGTGTCGCTCGTGGCGATGTAGAGGATGCCGTTGACCGGGTCGTAGACCCCTTTGTGCGGGATGTAGCCCACCGGCTGGCCGGGCACCAGTTGCCAGCTGGCCCCGGCGTCGGTGGAGCGGTAGATGCTGTTCTGCTTGTCGGCAACGCCCACATACATCGTCCTGGTCGCCGACCCCGTGCTGCCACTGCTGGGATCGAAGGTGACCCAGACGATGCCCTGGGTGTCGCTGCCATAGCCCGAGGTGTCTGTCGGATCGGCGGCGTAGTTCCCCACGTTGGGGAAGTTCGCCACCACCTTCCACGTCGCGCCGTAGTCCGTGCTGCGCCACAGGCCCTTGCCGCTGGGCGCGCCGAAGTACAGCACGCTGGAGAGATTGGGGTCGACGGTCAGGCGTTCACCCATGCCGCGCCCCGGCATGTTGCCGCCCAGTTTGAACGGCAGCGGTGTGGCAGCCCAGGTCTGCCCCTGGTCACTGGAGCGCAGAATCGCGCCGTTGTTGGGGTCCCACGAGTTGGTATACATGCCCACTGCGGCGTAGACGCGCTTCGCGTCACGCGGGTCGGCCGCCACGGCCACCACGCCGTTCCAACCCCATTTGTCGGCACCCACCCAGTCCAGCAGCGGCGTCCAGTCCTTGGACGTCGGATTCCAGCGGTACAGCCCGCCGATGTCCGTGCGCGCATAGATCAGGTCCTTGGCGGCCTGGCTGAACACGATGCCGGAGATGAAGCCCCCACCGTCCACGCGAACGTTGCGGAAGGAATAAGGCGCGGGGCTGGGTGTCGGCGCAGGTGTCGGGGCGGGTGTCGGGGCAGGTGTAGGCGCCGGGGTCGGGGCGGGTGTTGGGGCTGGCGTCGGTGCGGGAGTTGGTGCGGGCGTCGGGGCCGGCGTGGGCGCAGGTGTCGGCGCCGGCGTGGGCGCTGGCGTCGGGGCCGGCGTGGGTGCCGGCGTGCCGTCTGCACAGAAGCCAATACCCGTCAGCGTTGCGTTGGCGGCGATGGTCTTGTTCCAGGCCAGGCCACTCAAGCTCAGGCTGCTGCCAGACTGCGCCCATTGCGCACTCCAGACATTGTTGACCTTGCCGCCGATGGTGAGCGTGCCGCTCCAGTCCACCGCCACGCTGTTGGGGTTGCGAACGGTCACCGATGCACAGTAGCCGGCCGGCCACTGGCTGTTCAGCACGTAGCTGAGCGTCACGGGGCTGGGCACCTGGGCCGATGCCGTGGCCGCGAGGCCTGCGGCCACCAGCGCCAAGGTCAGGGTGGAAATCACGGGGATCGATTTGCGCATGGATGTCTCCTCCTGGTTGATGGAGCGTGGATCCCCGCAGCCCGGAGGTAGGAGTCCTCCAGTCGAGCGCACTGCAGACCCGCTCACAAATCGTAGCCAGAGGTCATATCGCCCCGCCAGCCCCACAAATGCCATGCCAGCTGCAAATCAGGGGTTGAGTTAGGGATGCCCATCACTAGTCGCCGCGCCAGCAGGTCGAGCCGCTGCCGAAACCCAGTGCCTGCGGCAACCCGTGCTCACCCCGACCTGCTTGACGGCGCGCAACTGCACCGCGCGCCCCGCGCCAAGTCGGGCGCCGGCGCGGGCCACAGAGACACGACGGTCAGGTCGCCTTGCGCAAGTCCAGCGTGAACGGGAACTCCAGGCTGCGCTGCGGCTCGCCGGCCAGCACGCGGCCGGGCGTGTGGCCCATGGCCACGAAGCGGGCGAGGCGCCGGCTCTCGGCCTCGTAGGCGTTGACGGGCAGCGTCGCGTAGTTGCGGCCGCCCGGGTGCGCCACGGAGTAACGGCAACCGCCCAGCGACCGCTGCTGCCAGGTGTCGACGAGGTCCACCGTCAGCGGGGCATGGATGCCGATGGTCGGGTGCAGCGCCGAGGCGGGCAGCCACGCGCGGTAGCGCACGCCGGCCACGAACTCGCCGACGCGGCCCGTGGGCTGCAACGGCAGCGGCACGCCGTTGACGGTGATGCGGTGGCGCGGGTCGATGAGGCCGCTGACATGCACTTCCATGCGTTCCCGCGACGCGTCCCCATAACGCACCGTGCCACCGGCCGAGCCCTCCTCGCCCATCACATGCCAGGGCTCCAGCGCGCCACGCAGCGTGACATGCACGCCGCGCGCCGCGAACTCGCCGAACTTGGGGAAGCGGAACTCGACATGCGGCGCGAACCAGGCCGGGTCCAGCGCGTAGCCCGCCTCGGCCATGTCCTCCAGCACGTCGGCGAAGTCTTCGCGGACGAAATGCGGCAGCAGCCAGCGGTCGTGCAGCTCCGTGCCCCAGCGCACCAGCGGCGTGTTGTAGGGCGTCTTCCAGAACCGCGCGACGAAGGCGCGCAGCAGCAGCTGCTGCACCACGCTCATGCGCGCGTGCGGCGGCATCTCGAAGGCGCGCAGCTCCAGCAGCCCCAGGCGGCCGGTGGTGGAGTCCGGCGAGTAGAGCTTGTCGATGGAGAACTCACTGCGGTGCGTGTTGCCGGTCACGTCCACCAGCACGTTGCGCAGCGTGCGGTCCACCAGCCACGGTGGCATGGCCTCGCCGAAGCGCTGCTCGGCCTTGAAGATCTCGCACAGCGCGATCTCCAGCTCGCGCAGCTGGTCGTTGCGCGCCTCGTCCACGCGCGGCGCCTGGCTGGTGGGGCCAAGGAAGAGGCCGCTGAACAGGTAGCTCAGGGACGGGTGGTTGTGCCAGTAGGCGAGCAGCGAGGCCAGTAGCGTCGGGCGGCGCAGGAAGGGGGAGTCCGCCGGCGTGGCGCCGCCCAGCACGAAGTGGTTGCCACCGCCGGTGCCGGTGTGGCGCCCATCGATCATGAACTTCTCGCTGGACAGCCGCGTAAGCCGGGCCGCCTCGTACAGGAACTCGGTGTGCTCCACCAGTTCGCCCCAGTTGTGCGCCGGGTGGATGTTGACCTCGATGACGCCGGGGTCCGGCGTCACCTGCAGCACCTTCAGCCGCGGGTCGCGCGGCGGCGGGTAGCCCTCCAGCACCACCTTGAAGCCGGTGTCCTCGCAGGCAGCCTCCACGGCCGACAGCAGTTCCAGGTAATGCTCCAGCTTCTCCAGCGGCGGCATGAACACGTACAGCACGCCGCTGGCCTCGCCCTGCGCCTCGGCCTGCGGGCCGTTGGCACGCCGCGGGTCGCGGGCCTCCACGCACAGCGCCGTACGGGTGATCCAGTGCGCGCTCTCCTGCCGGTCCGGCACCGTCTCGTTCACCGCCCGTGCGGCGGCGGGCCAGGGCGAATCGCCAGGCGCAAAGCCACCCAGGCCCGCCCCTGACGCACCGCCGTCTCGCCACGCCGATGACGGGCCGCCCGAGGTGACGCCTTGCACCTGGGCTTTCAGCGCCGCCGCTGCGGGCAGCATGCCGCGGGGTGCGAACGGGTCCTGCTCGATCAAATAGGGATAGTCGCCCTTGCTGACCCAGGGCAGGGAGTCCAGCGGCAGCCGCCACCCCATGGGCGAGTCGCCGGGGTGCAGATAAAGGCGGTCATCGCGCAGGAACCACGGCCCGGTCTGCCAGCGCGTGCCTGCCAGCGTCGGCGCATCGCTGGCATGACGCAGCGGCAACACGTAGCCGACGACATGCGACAGCCCCTGCTCGAACACGCGGCGCAGCCGTGCGCGCTCCATCTCGTCGTCCAGCTGCGAGGTGAAGGGGTCGACGTTGACGGGCAGGCGGCGTTCACGCCACAGGTAGTAGAAGGTGTCCTCGTAGCCGGGTCGCACATGCGTGTCAGGCACGCCGAGCCGGCGCGTGAGCGCGGTCATGAAGGTCTGCGCGTGCTCGCTCGTGTAGGCATGGCCCTCGCGCTCATCGGCAAACCAGTCGGGGTTGCGCCAGCAGGGCTGGCCGTCGGCGCGCCAGTAGATGGACAGCGCCCAGCGCGGCAGCTGCTCGCCGGGGTACCACTTGCCCTGCCCGAAGTGCAGGAAGCCGCCCTGCCCGTACTCGTCACGCAACCGGTGCGTCAGCGCCTGGGCGTAGAGCCGCTTGGTGGGCCCGAGCGCCTCGGTGTTCCACTCCGGCGCGTCGCGGTTGTCGATGGCAACGAAGGTGGGTTCGCCGCCCATCGTCAGCCGCACGTCGCCCGCGATCAGCTCGCGGTCGACGCGCTCGCCGAGCTTCAGCACGGCGGCCCACTGCTCGTCGGTGTAGGGCTTGGTCACGCGCGGCGACTCGTAGATGCGCGTGACGCCCATCTCGTGGCCGAACTCCACCTCGCTCTCGTCCACCGCGCCGCTGATGGGTGCCGCACTGCCGGGCGTGGGCGTGGCCGCCAGAGGAATGTGGCCTTCGCCGGCCAGCAGGCCGGACGTGGGGTCCAGCCCGATCCAGCCGGCCCCGGGCAGGTAGACCTCGCACCAGGCGTGCAGGTCGGTGAAGTCCACCTCCGTGCCGCTGGGGCCGTCGAGCGACTTCTCGTCGGGCGCGAGCTGGATCAGGTAGCCCGACACGAAGCGCGCCGCCAGTCCCAGGTGGCGCAGCAACTCCACCAGCAGCCAGCCCGAATCGCGGCAGGAGCCCGACGCCTTGTGCAGCGTTTCCTCGGGTGTCTGCACGCCGGGCTCGAGCCGGATGAGGTAGGACACGCTGCGCTGCACGCGCTGGTTCAGCTCGACGAGGAAGTCGATGGTGGCGCGCTCGGTGCGCGGGATGTCTTTCAGATAGGCGGCCAGCAGCGGCGTGGCGGGGCCGGCCTGCAGATAGGGCGCCAGCTCGATCTGCTGGGCCTCGTCGTACGCAAACGGGAAGGTCTGCGCGTGCGGCTCCAGGAAGAAGTCGAACGGGTTGTAGACCGCCATCTCGGCCACGAGGTCGACCGTGACGGTGAACTCGGTCGTCTTCTCGGGGAAGACGAGCCGCGCCAGATAGTTGGCAAAGGGGTCTTGCTGCCAGTTGATGAAGTGGTTGGCCGGCTCGATCCGCAGCGAGTAGCTGAGGATGGGCGTGCGGCAGTGCGGCGCGGGGCGCAGCCGGATGACCTGCGGGCCGAGCGCGACGGGGCGGTCGTATTTGTAGCGGGTGACGTGTTTGAGGGCGACGTGGATGCTCATGGGTTTCTCTCACCGCGCCTGTGGGCGGATGCTCATTCCAAGATTCGTTTGATGGCAACGCCCGTGCCGGGATTTCGCCCCGGCGGGCGACCTACTTTCTTGTGTCGACAAGAAAGTAGGCAAAGAAACGTCCCCCGACCGCAACGCCCGCAGCAAAGCTGCGGGTGTCCTGCGCT
>JACCDP010248165.1_pt1 | contig 28495 bp, 20 predicted proteins | sample 7445841 | NCBI WGS metagenome assembly JACCDP01 (sample SAMN15323441, study PRJNA562643) | freshwater metagenome | isolation source: river surface water | place: USA:Blue River Watershed | collected 2017-08-17 | reverse complement strand
TGAACTCTTATTTTTTCTTTTTCGTAGGAAAACCCCGTTTTTGGGAGCACAAATATATTTATTAATCAGGAATGCGCGCCAAAAATATTGGCAAATATGAAGGAGATTTCTGACTTCTTACCGGTATTCTAACTGATTAATTCTTCAATAGGTTTAGCAAAGTGCTCAACTTAACTTTCAACAACCTTCTGTCGACTATAAAGTCTAAAAATCCGTGTTCCAACACAAATTCGGAACTCTGAAATCCCTTGGGCAAATCCTTACCAATGGTCTCACGAATGACACGAGGCCCTGCAAATCCAATTAAGGCTCCCGGTTCGGCAATGTTAAAATCCCCCAACATGGCATAAGATGCAGTCACGCCACCTGTGGTAGGATCAGTGAGTAGGGAAATGTAAGGGATTCCCGCTTTGTCCAGCAAGGCAAGTTTGGCAGAGGTTTTGGCCATCTGCATCAATGAAAATCCTGCTTCCATCATGCGTGCACCTCCAGATTTGGAGATCATCAAAAATGGAATTTTATGCTTTAGCGCGTGATCAATTGCTCTAGCTATTTTTTCTCCTACTACCGAACCCATGGATCCACCAATGAAGTTGAAGTCCATGCAAGCGATGACCAGTTCTTGCCCATTCATTTTGCCATAGGCTGCCCTTACCGCATCATTCAATTCGGATTTGGAAATCGTAGCCTCAATTCGGGAAGCGTAAGATTTGGTATCCACAAAATGGAGAGGGTCCCCGGACTTCATTCCTGCGTCCAATTCAGTAAAAGTATTGGTATCAAACAGGATTTCGAAATACTCTTTTGAACCTATTTTAACATGAAAATCATCGTTGGGAGATACATAGGAATTATTTTTCAACTCCCGGGTATGAACAATCGTCCCGCTTGGGGTCTTAAACCACAACCCATCCGGCGCATCTTTCTTTTCCGCTGTGGAAGTCTTGATGCCTTTGTCAGTTCTCTTAAACCACGCCATACAACTATTCTGATTGATCTAACACCTCAAAGGTGACAAATTTAGTTTGAAACTCTCATATTTAAAATTTTCTTATTCAACTCAGGAGTCACCTCCTGCCTTGCCGTTAGGAGAAATTCTCTTTTGACACGAAATATTTTTTAGTACTTTGAAATTCAATTCAAGCCCAAACTTTTACCATCCCATTTGAAATTATCCATGAGCTTATCCATTCTCTTATTGATTTCTGCGATTATCCTCTTGTTGGCCTATCGGATTTATGGAAAGTACGTGTACAACAAGTTTGGTCTCAGCGATGCCCGAAAAGCTCCCTCACACACCCATCGGGATGGTATTGACTACGAGCCAAGTAAACCTATCGTGGTCTTGGGCCATCACTTTGCCTCCATTGCTGGCGCAGGACCGATTGTAGGGCCCATCATCGCCGTGACCTTTGGATGGATTCCGGCAGTCATCTGGATTTTGGTTGGGGGAATTTTCTTTGGTGCCGTGCACGATTTGGGAAGTATGGCTGCCTCACTTCGGACGGAGGGAAAATCCATCGGGGTCATTATTCGAAACCAAATTGGGATTAAAGGCAAGCAGCTTTTTATCCTATTTAGTTTTTCCACCTTGATTTTGGTTATTGGGGTATTCTCAGATATCATTGCCAAAACCTTTGTGGCAAATCCGGGAGTGGCCTCTGCCTCCATCCTATTTATCTTTTTGGCGGTGGCTTTTGGGTATTTAAATCGGTTCATTGGAAATAAAAACATCGCTTTTATCGCCATCACGGTGATTGGGGTGATTTTGATGTACTATTTTGTCTATTTAGGTACGCAAATCCCGCTTGCTTTGGACTATAAGTGGTGGGTAGGAGGCTTGTTGGTCTATGCCTTTATTGCTTCAGTGACTCCCGTCTCCTTGTTGCTCCAACCTCGAGATTACCTCAACAGCTATTTGCTTTATGGCATGATGATCGCTGCTGTAGCGGGGGTAATCGTAGCAGATCCTGAGATCAAAATGAGTACAGAAGTACAGGTTTCTAGTGAAAGCCTAGGGTATGTATTCCCCGTGTTGTTTGTGACCATCGCCTGCGGCGCAATTTCTGGGTTTCACTCTTTGGTAGCCTCAGGCACTACTTCCAAACAATTAGACAAGGAAAGTGATGCCAAGATTGTGGGATTTGGCGGCATGCTAATTGAATCCTTTTTGGCGATCATTTCCGTTGGGGCGGTGATTATCCTATCACGTACTGAATACCTTGAACGGATTACAGTCGAAGGGCCTGTAGCGCTGTTTTCTACAGGATTGGGTGGAATGATTTCCAGCCTTGGGATATCAGAAACTTTTGCAATAGGATTTGTGGCCTTAACCGTTTCTGCTTTTGCATTGACTACCCTAGATACCTGTACCCGGTTGGCTAGATTTACCTTGCAGGAATATTTTGAAGATATGCCGCAGCCCGCTGCTCAGGTGCTGGCCAAAAATCGCTACCTCTCCACGACCATTGTCGTTATCCTTTCCGTTTTGTTGCTTGCCTCTGGAGAGTTTGAGAAACTTTGGCCAATCTTTGGGTCTGCCAATCAATTGCTTGCCGCACTTGCCTTACTGACGATCGGTGTATGGCTGATCAAAAAAAATATCTCCGCCACTTTTGTAACCATCCCCATGTTTTTCATGTTTACGGTCACCCTTGCCTCCTTGGGATTGTTTGCCTGGAAAAATTTTCAAGATGATGGCTATATCCTTGCAACTATTGCCTCCATCTTGTTTGTATTGGCCATTGCATTGATAGTTTTAGCCATCCGAAGTCTAAAAAAAGAGGTCAAAGCGTCTGAGCAGACGCTTTGACCTCAATGGGTTTATTCAGAAACTCAGTCTATCCCATCTAGTTTTGCCTTAGCAATGGAATAAGCGGCAGCTTGTCGTCCTTGAGTCAAGCCTGCAGTCGCATCAAAAGAGTAATGGATCCCGCCGTAAATGCGAGACATGGCCGCTTCTTCTGCCCAAGTTCGAAACTGGCTTGCATTGGAGGGGAAAAAATGGGCCATTACTTCCGAAGCAGCACCCGAAAACGCCGCGTGCCCTGAAGTGTAAGCTGGAAAATTTGGCGTTCCTAAAATGGTCTTAAAACCAGGCATGGTTTGGATTGGTCGTGGGTAATGGTAGTAGTATTTTGCATCCCAGCAGGCAATCCCTGCATCGGCTATAGCCATATTGAGGTAGGCAAATACCCGAGCCGTACGAACTGGACTCAACTTCTTGGCAATCACCTCCTCTTTGGCAAAACGATTCCAATGCCCTGGAGGGGTATAGGTGTTTAACCCATCGTTCCAGAAGTTAGCAATCCTTCGCTGGTTGGTGCTGAGGTTAGCAGCATACTGCTTCAATTCCTTGGCCGACGCCTCAAATGCAGGAGATCCCGGTGCTGGAGGTGGACCAGGACGGATCGCCTCCACATTGGGGACATTCCAAGTCCGAACCTTGCCAAAAAGAGGAACCAAGCCAATCTTCCGCTGGGGGGCCTCTTGATTTTCCCAAACCCATCCAAAACGCTCTTTGGCAGCATTTTTAATGGAATCCGATTTAGCGCGAGTCGTTTGGGCATTTTTCATCCCATCTGTGGACGCTCGAGTCAAGGCTGTTTTGGCCACTTCAGCACCAATTAGTTTCCCTGCTTCCACATCACTGCTGACGTTGATGCCCGCTACAATTAATGATTCCAAATGCTCCTGGGCTTTCTGAGCCAAAAACTCTTTTTCCAAGGGAAACATCGCCGTTAGCACATCCCGAGAAGCCGTAGCAATCACTGCTCCATCGGAAGGATAGGAAAACAGCCCATTGTTCTCGTAAGCCGATTTAATCTGAGGATCCAGTTGGTAAGGGGCCTGCCGCTTAAACTTGTACTTGTACTGCCAGGCCATAATCAAGCCATCGTACTGGGCCACACTTAAATGAGCGAGCATCCTACTCGTGTAAGGGGGGTGCGAATAGGGAAATTTGGGGTACTTGGAAGGGTTGGCAGGATCCGGTACTGGATAGCTTCCATCCGGATTGGGAGCTGGGATCAAATTGTATTTGGTAGCCAACTCTAAGGCAATTTCATTCCACCTTACCAATGGATTGTTAGTCCAATAGGCTACCGCCTCGCGCTGTGCTGAAGTTGCTTTACGCTGCTTTTCTTTGGCATCTGCTAATTCCTTGAGCAATTCTGGAGAGCCAGATGCCGCTGGAGTAGCAAGGGGAATTTGTTCATTCGAAGTATGCAGCACCAATTTCCATTGCCCTGCATTGGCGTCTAAATTCGAAAATTCATACCCCGTAAATTCGTATTTGGTAGGCAGGTCTTCTACACAAGAACTCGCCAAAAAGGCGAAGATTACGAGTAGTAGGATTAAATAGCTATATTTTCTCATCTTGTCTGAAGTTAAAAGGCCTTGAATTGGTAGGTGATTCCTAGGCCATAGCCAGAAAATTGGCCCATATTCCTTCCAGAAATCACCTGCTGGTAAGTTGCAATGAGTCCAAGACCTCCGTTACTTTTAAAATAGTATTGCGCAAATCCCTCTACCCGGTCAAAATCAACTTTATTGGTGGGTAATGGCATGCAATAGGTACGAATATCATCACCAGAAGCTGATCGAATAGTTGTTAAGCTTGCCTCTACCCGTAATCTTTTCTTGAGCATCCAAGATCCAAGGGTCACTTGTCCAAGAAAAGCATTCGGTACATCCATCTTAGCGGTATAATAGGCTTGATCCGCATAATAAAAATCCCGCTCCGCCTCAGTCACTCCTCGATGCAAGTAGGAGTAGGATGCCCTGAAGTAAGGGCCTTTATCCAATTCGTATTTTCCTATGGCTCGGATGCCCAATTCATTGGCTCCAAAACCTAGGCTAAAGGGCATGTAATCCGATAGGTAATTGGAAGCTGGCGTACTGAAACTCAGGTTGGAAAATCCCGTCAGTTTGCCTTTGCCTATGGATTTTTCAAGAAGCAAGGCCTTCACCGAAAGCCCTAAATCTTGGATTCCTTGGACTCCAGTAAGTTGCCCCCCAGAAGCTGCTGTCTTGACATAAGGAAGGCTCAGGATTACATTGATCTTGTCAGTAATTCCCCCAACGATCATGGGCATGCCCATTTGTCTGGTGAAGGTACCGATGTTTTGATTCACTCGAATGGTAGACCCCTCCCAATACCGATCCCAGGTGACCTGTTCGTATTGGAGGGCGATGCAAATCTCTCCCTTTGGCATCATTAAGCCATCCAAGGGAGTTTGTGCATGCGCTATAGAAAAGATGCCCAAACTTGCACAAAGCAAGCCTAGGAATCTGAAATACTTCTTCATCGCTAGTACGTGTTAAGTAAAGAAAAAGGAGAATGCGCAGGTCCATTCAGGAATTTTGCCTTGAATTGGAACTACGTCTGGAAAGTTTGAACCCAAAAACAGGAGTTTGACTCACGCTGCTGGGCCAAAGAAAAAATTAGCTGCGCTGCGGAGGGGGGCCGTCTAAAATAAAACTAGGACTCAAATACGTTGAAAAAATAAACCCTATTTCTGTCGTAAACTTCGGGGCACTAATCCCTTCAAAAGAAAGTAGTCCGGTGCCTAGGTAATCTTTGGCAAATTGCATTCCCAAGTTGCTCCTCTCCTGATCTTGAGGCAGCTGATCTTCCGCAAGGGCAGAAATCCATTTTTTAACGGTCACATCCAGCACTTTTCTGGCTGTATCTGGTACATAGACCACTTGCAAGGTATCGTTTTGGTAACGCTGCTTGATGGCTCGGTAATAGTTACCTTCCAATTCAAAACGCGTATTGGTTGCTTGAAACTCCTCCTGATTGGCAAAATAAGGGGCATTGAGCGGAATCTCCAAAATTTGCTCCTCCAGCTGTACTTGCTGCTCCCCATAGATTTGATCCATCCAATTTCGCTCTAAGGAGACATTCGCGGAGAGGTACACCGCATAGTATCCAAAGTGAAAGAGGACAAAGCAAAAAAGGAGCGCTATAGCTGCTGCGTTTTTCAATTCAGAGAAAGTTTAATCAAAAATTGAAAGAATCGAGTTGAAAAACAATAGGATTCCCAAGTTTATTCACTTTAGAAGTACTGCCCAACTAAGCGGAGCACATAACTCAATCCCAACAAAACAAGGGTGGCAATACCATACACCTGAATGACTTTCAGCCGATTGAACCGGTCCAAATACCAGAGCACGAGCACTGGACGAATCAGACCCAAGATCAGCAGAAACCCAGATCCAAGTCCCAACCCAAAGGAGAGCAAATGAAGTACTTCAAGCATGGCCTAAAACTAAAAAAGGAACAGCGAATGCCGTTCCTTTTTGAATACACTTTTTGAAAACTTATTTCTTACGCTTGATTTCACGCATTTCGTATCCCTCAATGGTGTCGTCAATCTGAATGTTGTTGAAGTTCTTGATAGAAATACCACATTCGTATCCGGCCTTCACTTCAGCCACATCGTCTTTGAAGCGCTTCAACTGATCGATTTCTCCTTCGTGAATCACGATCCCATCACGGATGATGCGAATCTTGTTCTTTCTGGTGATGAATCCATCGGTGACATACGAACCTGCAACAGTACCCACTTTCGTGATTTTAAACACTTCACGAACGGTGATATTTCCGGTAATGACTTCTTCAAATTCAGGCTCAAGCATCCCTTCAATCGCATCTTTGATTTGGTTGATCGCGTCGTAGATGATGGAGTAGTGTCTGATTTCAATTTCTTCTTGCTCAGCAAGTTTCTTCGCATTGGAAGAAGGACGCACCTGGAAGCCAATGATGATTGCATCCGAAGCAGAAGCCAAAAGCACATCGGATTCGGAAATCTGACCCACACCCTTATGGATGATACTTACCTTCACCTCATCCTTAGAAAGTTTGAGCAAGGAATCGGAAAGCGCTTCCACGGAGCCATCCACGTCACCCTTGATGATGATGTTGAGTTCCTTGAAACTTCCAATCGCCAATCGACGACCGATTTCATCCAAGGTGATGTGCTTCTTGGTACGCAAACTTTGTTCGCGCTGGATTTGCTCTCTGGAGTTTGCGATTTCTCGTGCTTCTCTTTCGGTATCGTATACTTTGATCGTATCTCCCGCTTGAGGGGCTCCACTCAATCCAAGCATCAAAACTGGAGTAGAGGGTCCCGCTTCCTTCAATTTTTTTCCTTTGTGGTCAAACATAGCCTTCACACGACCGTAATGTTGACCTGCGAGCATTACATCTCCAATGCGCAAGGTACCTGCTTGAATCATGATGGTGGACACATAGCCGCGACCCTTATCCAAAGAAGCTTCAATGACCGTTCCTACGGCATTTTTATTTGGATTAGCCTTCAATTCCAAAATTTCGGATTCAAGAAGGACCTTCTCTAAAAGTTCATCTACACCCTGACCTGTCTTCGCAGAGATTTCTTGAGATTGGTATTTACCACCCCAATCTTCTACCAATAAGTTCATGTTGGCCAACTCTTCCTTGATTTTTTCAGGACGAGCATTGGGCTTATCCACCTTATTGATTGCAAAAATCATCGGTACACCCGCTACTTGGGCATGGTTGATTGCTTCCTTCGTTTGCGGCATGATGCTATCATCCGCAGCAATCACAATGATGGCCACGTCGGTAATTTTTGCACCACGCGCACGCATCGCTGTAAAGGCTTCGTGACCTGGTGTATCGAGGAAGGCAATTTTATGGCCTGTCTTGGTCATTACGTCATAGGCTCCGATGTGCTGGGTGATCCCTCCAGCTTCTGCTGCGGTCACCTTCGACATGCGGATAAAATCGAGCAAGGAAGTTTTTCCGTGATCGACGTGACCCATGATCGTCACAATCGGTGCACGTTCTTCCAATTCCTCGTCGGTATCCTCTACATCTTCTTCCAATTCATCTTCAATAGACTTGGTAAACTCCACGTCAAAGCCAAACTCATCGGCAATGATGGTGATGGCTTCCGCATCCAAACGCTGGTTGATGGAAACAAACATCCCGAGGGATAGACAAGCAGAAATGATTTGATTGACCGAAACATCCAAAAGTGCAGCCAAATCATTGGCTGAGATAAATTCGGTAACCTTTAAGATTTTTAGTTCATCTCCTTCGGATTCTACCTCACGGTCACGCTCGGCGCGCTTGTCACGTCTTGACTTCGTCTTCCCTCCAGGCTTATTGCCTTGAAGTCTTGCCAAAGTCTGCTTGATCTGATCTTGGATTTCTTTTGGAGTAGGCTCCGCCTTCTGCATGCGCTGCTGTGGGCTTCCACCTGGGCGCTGTTGTTGCCCCCCCGGTTTGTTAGGTTGCCCCGGTCTTCCTCCACGCTGATCTTGAGGACGATTAGCTCCTCCTGGAGCTTGCCCTGCAGGAATTGGTGCTCCAGGCTTACTGTCAATTCGTTTTCTTGGACGTTTTTTATCCTTTCCACGCTCATCAGAAGAAGCAACTGGCCCACCTTTTTTCTTTGCTCTATCTACAGGAAGTTCAATCTTTCCAAGTACAGTAAGTCCTTTTAAGGAGTCTGCTTTGGCAGAGATAAGTTCCTCAGGAACTTCAGCCGTAGGGGCTGTTACAGGTGATTTTACTTCTTCTACTTTTGGCGAAGGCGCAGGGGTTGGTGCTGGGACTGGCTCTGGCGCAGAAGGAGTTGGGGTAGGGGTTACTACCGGCTCCGGCTTTTTCTCCTCTTGCTTAGGTGCAGGACTTGGTTTCGGTTGGGATGCTGGAGGAGGAGTTGGCGCAGGCTTTTTTTCAAGATCAACCTTGCCCAACACTTTAATCCCTTCCAATTTGGGGGCTTCAGAAGTTATTTTTTCCACCACTGGCTCTGGGGCTTTTGCCACAGGTGCGGACGCTGGAGTCGGCTCAACTACTTTTTCCGGCTTTGGAAGCTCCTGCTCCAAAGGCTCATGACGCTTTCCAATGGAAAGGTGGGACGCCTCTTCTTTTTCAAGAGCAGAGGACTTGAATTCCTTCTCAAGCATGGACACTTGGTCCAAGGTGATTTTGGAATTGGGATTGTTCTCCACCTCATAGCCCTTTTTAGCCAAGGACTCAACAATGGTTGCCGTACCCACGTTGAGCTTTCTGGCTATTTGGCCTAATCGCATCATTTTTTCTTCTGACATAAGCAAAAACCTCTTTCGAAATCTTAAGTAAAATTAGGGTAATCTTTGGGGTTAGGCCCCTTATTGGTCAAATTCTGTTCTAAGTATGCGGAAAATCTCGTCGATCGTGACTTCCTCCAACTCCGTTCTTCGAATCAAATCTTCCTTGCTCAGCACCAACACACTCTTTGCGGTATCCAAACCAGTCTTTTTAAGTTCGTCAATGATCCACTGATCGATCTCATCGGAGAACTCATTCAAGTCCACATCTTCCTCTTCGTATTCATTCAATTCACGGAATACGTCGATTTCGTAACCCACCAATCGGCTTGCCAATTTGATGTTAAATCCACCTTTTCCAATGGCTAACGAAACCTGGTCAGGCTTCAAAAACACAGAGATTCGCTTAGATTCCTTATTGATGGATAGGGAAGAAACTTTCGCTGGACTCAAGGCACGGGACACATAAAGATCCAAATTCTCCGTGAAGTTGATCACGTCAATATTTTCATTCTGAAGTTCACGAACCACTGCATGAATACGGGATCCTTTCATCCCCACGCAAGCACCTACTGGATCAATGCGATCGTCATACGATTCTACCGCCACTTTGGCTCGCTCACCTGGCTCACGAACTACCTTCACAATCGTGATTAGTCCATCGTATACCTCAGGAACTTCGTTTTCAAAAAGTCTCTCCAAAAATACCGGAGAGGTACGAGACAAGATCACCTTTGGATTCCCATTGATCATGTCTACGCGGTGTACGACCGCTTTCACTGAATCTCCTTTTCTAAAACGATCTTTGGAAATTTGCTCGCCTTTAGGCAAGATCAATTCATTTCCTTCCCCATCAATGAGGAGAATTTCACGTCCCAAGATTTGGTACACTTCCGCAGAAATGATTTCTCCTACTTGTTCTTCGTATTTGCTGAAAAGAATATCCTTCTCTAAGTCCTTGATGCGCTGGATTAAGGTTTGGCGCGCCATCTGTACGGCACGTCTTCCAAACTCTTCCAACTCAATTTTTTCGTAAACTTCTTCACCCTCTTCAAAGTCGGGCTCAATTTTCTGCGCATCGCTAAGGCTGATCTTGTCAAAATCCCAGATATCCTCGGAATTGTCGTCGACAATTTCACGGATACGGAAAATTTCCAAATCCCCCTTATCGGCATTGATGGTCACATCAAAATTCTCGTCCGTTTCGAACTTCTTGCGAATCATCGCTCTAAATACATCTTCCAGAATACGGATCATGGTAGGGCGATCCACATTTTTAGATCTCGCAAATTCTGCGAAGGATTCAATTAAGATTTTTGCATCCATTGGAATTAGTTAAAAGATACTTGTACGATAGATTTTTTAATTTCAGTGAAGGAAACGATTCGTTCCTCTTCGACGCTTTTCTTTCCTTTTTCTTTCTTGGTCACCCCAAGTTTGATTCCCAACTCCTCTACCTCTTTTAATTTCCCTAAAATTTCTTCACCCGTGTGCAGATACACCTTGAGCGATCGCCCTTGGTTTTTGAGGTACTGCCTTTTCTCCGTCAACGGATAATCCAAGCCCGGAGAAGATACTTCCAAGGTGTAGGCTTCTTCCAATAGTTCGCTGGTCTCCAACTCCCCGGACAAGGCCCGACTCAATTTCGCACAAGCGGCAATCGTCATTCCTTGATCCGCATCCACCAAAACCAGCACTTTGGTTTTGTCTGCCACGCGCTCAATTTTTACCTCCACGATAAAATGTTCTGCATCGGGAAGGTGCTTTTCTACGAGGTCAACAATCACATGCTTTAGGTCACTCATACTGTAGGATAATGAAAGAGGGGACTGGTGTCCCCTCTAGAAACTTTAGAATACGATACAAAAGTAATAGAAAGATTGACGAAATACAAAATAGCGCATCGAATGCTGCCAAATTTTGCGTAATTTTAGTCCATTACCCCGGAAAATTGTCTTAGCTACCTCCGCCGAATCAATTCTTTCCATCAAAAACAAAAATTCTACTTTCTCTCTGTTTTATCGATTTAAGGTAATATTTTTGTCGATTCTTGGGCACCAATTAGTACGCAAGGACTAGCTTCAACGTCCATTACCGAGTTCAAAGCCAAAAAAAATTAAAAAATGGGACTATTTGATTTTTTCTCAAGTGATATCGCCATTGATTTGGGTACCGCAAATACCTTGATCATCCACAAAGACAAAATTGTGGTGGACGAGCCATCAATCATCGCTATCGACAAAACCAACAACCGCGTATTGGCTGTGGGAAGAGAGGCGATGAACATGCATGAGAAGACCCATGAAAATATCAAAACCATCCGCCCACTAAAGGATGGGGTGATTGCAGACTTCTATGCTGCAGAACAAATGATCCGTGGCTTGATCAAAATGATCCCAGGTCAGAAAAAGGGCATGTTTCCGCAATCCCACAAAATGGTGATTTGCATTCCTTCTGGCATTACTGAAGTGGAAAAAAGAGCGGTTCGTGACTCTGCTGAGCACGCTGGAGCGAAGGAAGTATACATGATTTATGAGCCCATCGCTGCAGCTATCGGTATTGGCATAGATATCGAAAAGCCCATGGGTTCCATGATCGTGGATATCGGAGGGGGTACTACAGAAATTGCCCTGATTGCCTTGTCCGGTATTGTGGCTGACCAATCCATCCGAGTAGCAGGAGACACCTTTACGAAGGACATCCTAGATTACATGAGAAGACAGCACAACTTGCTGATTGGTGAGCGTTCTGCTGAAAAAGTAAAAATCGCGATTGGCTCTGCACTGACTGAACTAGACGACGCACCAGACGATTACGAAATCAGAGGTAGAGATTTGATGACGGGTATTCCAAAAGTGATCAAGGTGTCCTACTCTGAAATTGCCTTTGCCTTAGACAAATCGGTTTCCAAAATTGAGGAAGCAGTCCTAAAAGCATTGGAAATTGCGCCACCTGAATTGTCAGCAGATATTTACGACAATGGAATCCACCTGACCGGTGGCGGAGCGCTTTTGAAGGGACTTGATAAGCGTTTGCACCAAAAAACCAAACTTCCCATCCACATTGCGGAAGACCCCTTGAGAGCAGTAGTCCGTGGTACAGGTACTGCGCTTAAAAACATTCAAAACTTCCGAACCGTTCTGATGACCTAATTTCTGAATGCTACGCATCCTTCAGTTCCTTTACCGTGTAAGAGCATTTTTACTATTCGCTTTTCTTGAATTTTTAGCGATCTGGATGATTGTCGCCAACAATTCCCCACAAGGAGCAGCATTCTTCAATAGTTCGAATGAATTGGTGGGCAGTGCCCTCAAAAAACAGGCAGATGTCGTTCAGTTTTTCTCCCTCGCAGATGCTAATACTGCTTTGGTGGAAGAAAATGCAAGACTCAAGCAGGAGCTTCTGGGATTGCAAGTAAAGCCAGATAGCATGCCGCTTGTCATTGATTCCACCTTGGAAGCGGCCTTTGAATTGAAAGGCGCTCGCGTAGTGGCCAACTCCTTGCGGTTCTCACAAAACTACCTGACGCTTTACAAAGGCGCTAAAGATGGAATTAAACCTGGAATGGGCGTGTTTAACTCCCAAGGAATCGTAGGTAGGGTCAAATCCGTGTCGGAAAATTACTCAGTTGCCTTTTCTGTACTCAACACGAGTTTGCTTATTTCAGCCAAAATCAAATCCTCAGAGGTTTTTGGTTCGGTACAATGGGACGGAGGAAATGCTTCCGAAGTACAATTACTCTATGTACCTCGCCACGTGAAAGCAAGTAAAGGGGATACGGTAATCACTTCAGGATTCAATGCTGTATTTCCAGAGGGGCTTCTCATTGGACAAATTTCCAAGGTAGAAGTCAATAAAAAAGACCCCAATTACTTGGCCATTACTGTAAAACTGAGCACTGATTTTAGTAAATTGAACTACGTGTATTTGGTTGAAAACACCCAGTTCCAAGAAATAGATTCGCTGTACCGCCAAGCCGATTTACCCAATGAATATTAGAAACCTGTTCTCCTATTCTTTTGTGATCCTGATTTTGGGGTTGGTTCAGATTCTATTTCTAAAGAATCTGGCTCTTTTTGGGCATGCGTTTGGATTTTTGTACCTATTGGGCTTGTTAATTTTGCCAAGCACGCTCCGAACTATTCCCCTCATGCTGCTGGCATTTGTTCTAGGCTTTATCTTGGATGTGTTTTTTGAGACGATTGGCATGCATACCGCTGCGGCTACTTTGTTTGCATTTCTAAAGCCTATTTGGCTGAAAACTGCCAGTCCTACGGGAGGCTTTGATGAAGCTGAAGAACCGAGTCTTACGCAAATTGGTTTAGGGCGCTACGTGAGTTATGCATTCCCACTACTTTTTATCTACTCCTTGGCGTTTTTTACTGCCGATCAGTGGGGCACAGGTGGGATTTTGGGAGTCTTGAGTAAATCCTTCTTTTCCGCAGTCTTTACTCTACTTTTGACCATCTTGGTGCAGCTGTTGTTTTTTAGACGTAAACGAGGAATCTCATGAGAGACCAACGTCCTGCTATCATTCTCTTGTTTATTTTTTTAATAAGCGGAGTTCTACTGGTCAAGCTTTTTGCAATCCAGGTATTGGATGATAGCTTCTTAAAGCGAGCAGAGAGTAATGCCATCCAACGTGTCGTTGATCACCCTTACCGAGGTTTGGTCTATGACCGTAACGGCAAACTGATGGTCTTCAACAACCCAATCTTTGATTTGATGGTGGTTCCTCGGGAATTTAACGTAGGGGATACCGCACGATTTTGCGAACTCTTCCGCATCAGCAAGGAAGAATTGATCGAGGGGTACAATGCAGCAAAATCCTATTCTAAGGTAAAGCCCTCCCCATTAATCAAGCAATTGTCCACGAAGGATTTTGCACGCATTCAAGACTTTCTAGTAGACTATCCTGGATTATTTATCTTGACTCGAAGTGTTCGATCTTATCCTACCCCTACTGCAGCACATGCCCTAGGATATATCGGAGAAATCAGTGCCGGACAATTGGAAAGAGATACCGTAGGCTACTATTCTCAAGGAGACTACACAGGTCTGAGCGGGTTAGAAAAATACTATGAAAATGAGTTGCGTGGACAAAAAGGAGTGAAATACAAAATGGTCAATGTCCGAGGGGTAGATAAAGGTCCATTTAAGGAAGGGGAATACGATACCATTTCTATAGCGGGCAAAAACTTGACCTCCACCATTGACTTGGATCTCCAGCGGTATGGAGAAATGCTCATGAATGGGAAAACTGGCTCTGTGGTGGCGATAGAACCGAAAACCGGAGAGATTTTGGCGATGATTTCGGCTCCTTTTTATGATCCCAACCAGTTGACAGGTGCTGAGTTTGGCAAAACCTACCGTAAACTGAACAATGATGGTTCCAAGCCGCTGTTTAATCGCCCCATCATGGCCACCTACCCTCCCGGCTCCATCTTCAAGATTGTGCAGAGTTTGATTGGCTTGCAAGAGGGGATTTTGACTCCAAACACCACCTTTGCTTGCAACCGATCCTTGGTGGCCTGCCACAACCATCCCAATCCAGTCAATTTGTTTGGCGCCATCCGAAACTCTTGCAACCCGTACTACCACCAAGCTTTCCGACAGATCATCAACCGGGAAGTTTCTTCCAACACCTTTAAGGATACGGAAATTGGGCTAAATGCCTGGAGAGAAAAAGTGCTAAAGTTTGGACTAGGCGGACCACTTGGCATGGACATGAGTGGGGAAAAGGGAGGAGACATCCCTTCGAGTAAACTCTATGACCGAATCTACGGTGCCGGACATTGGAAATATTCGACCATCTATTCCCTATCCATAGGTCAAGGAGAAATGCAAGTGACCCCACTTCAAATGGCCAACCTTGCCGCCATTTTCGCAAATAAAGGCTACTATTTCACCCCTCATTTGGTGAAGGCCATCGATGGGGATTCCAAAAAAATTCCTGCCAAATTCCAAGAAAAGCATTCTGTAGGTGTGGATGCGCGTCATTTTGATTTGATCCAAGATGCGATGGCGGAAGCGCTTTATGGAACTGCCAACCGAGCCGTGATGAAGGACCTGGTGATCGCTGGAAAAACAGGAACAGCACAAAACCCGCATGGGGAAGACCACTCCGTATTCATTGCCTTTGCCCCAAAAGACAATCCCACCATTGCCATTGCCGTATATGTGGAAAATGCAGGCTGGGGAGGAAGAGCGGCAGCCAGTACCGCATCCCTGATGATTGAGAAGTACATCAGACGAACCATTTCCCGACCTGAACTCCAGGAGTACGTACTAGCCGGTAATTTTATCAATTAAATGAAAGAATCAGAGGTTCAAATCAATCGAGTAGACTGGATCGCAGTATCCATCTATTTTGCCTTGGTGATGATCGGCTGGTTTAACATCTATGCCGTAGTCTACGACAGCCAGGTCGAAAAAAGCATCTTTGACTTATCCATCAGTTCTGGAAAACAACTGGTGTGGATTGGCACTGCCATCGGTCTGATTACCTTGATCATGGTGGCAGATTACCGCTTTTTTGAAAACCTATCCCTGGTCATCTACCTTATTTTTCTTGGCATACTCTTGGTAACCCCCATTTTTGGTAAGGAAGTCAATGGACAGATCCTTTCCATTGGGGTCGGTGAATTCCGAATTCAACCGGGTGAGTTTGCAAAGTTTGCCACCGCACTGGCTTTAGCCAAGGTCATGGAACGACCCACCTTTGACCTATCCAAACGCAATTACCAATTCATCGCATTCGGGGTACTGTTGGTTCCTGTAGCGCTCATCCTGCTACAGCCCGATACGGGAACCGCCATGGTCTACTTTTCATTGCTGATCATGTTTTACCGTGAAGGACTCCCGCAATGGTATTATGTGTTGGGCTTAGGAGCAGTCAGCATCACCCTACTCGCACTAGGCGTGGACAACAACCTTTACCTTGCAGCCATTATTGTCTTAGTCATTGGGGGATTGATTTACCTCGGGAAAAAATCCTGGCAGCGCATCCTTGCCTTCTCCCTGATCGGAATAGGGCTCATTACCTACATTTATTCGATAGATTTTGTGGTGTCCAAACTTCCTCCTCACCAACAGAATCGAATCATGGTGCTCTTCAATCCAGATATTGATCCGCTGGGGGTGGGCTGGAACGTCACCCAATCTAAAATTGCGATCGGCTCAGGAGGCTTACTTGGAAAGGGATACCTCGAAGGCACCCAAACCAAGTTTGACTTTGTTCCTGAACAAGACACGGACTTTATATTCTGTACCCTTGGGGAGGAGTTTGGCTGGCTGGGTAGTTTTGTAGTGATCAGCCTTTTCGCAGGCTTACTCTACCGCTTGGTCATCATGGCAGAACGGCAAAAAACACGATTCTCTAGAATCTATGGCTATGGAGTAGTGTCCATTCTACTCTTTCACTTCATGGTCAACATTGCGATGACGATCGGACTCTTTCCTGTGGTGGGGATTCCGCTACCCTTCTTTAGTTATGGGGGCTCTTCGCTCTGGTCCTTTACCGTCTTGCTATTTATCTTCATCAAACTCGATTCTTCAAGAGCATCCCAGTTGGGTCGCATCAGCTAAACCACTAAACCTACTTAACAAAAAAGGGCGGCAAGGAAGTATCCTTGCCGCCCTTTGTCTGACGTAGTGCTTGACTACCTCACAAATTTACGGTAGACCTGCTGCATAAACTCCCGAACTTCTTCAGATTCAATATCCCAGCCCAGTTCAAACACAAACCGCGCATTGATCAGGTCCACTGCCTCTTCAAAAGTAGCGAGTTCGTCCACCGACTTCAACGCATGGCGAAGCAGGTCCGCATTTCCATCAAACAATTCTTTGGTAAACATAAAGCGCTGATTCAGGGCGAGGCTTTCTGCCAACTCTCCCAAAATACCCTTCATTCCTTTGTAAGTTTCAGTAGCAAATACAGCCTTCAACTGCGCGGCATCTAGTCCTTTCCCAGAGGGAACACTACCCGTACTGGCCACAATTGGCGCTACCTCTGGAGTTGCTACAGTTTCTTCCTCCAATTCTTCTTGTTCATCGAATTCTGGCGCTGGAGCTTCGTAGTAATCGTCATTGGACTCAACCACCACTTCGGTTTCGCTCGCTACAAAAATCACTTCCTCTTCTTCGATCTCCGGTAGGGCCTCGGCTTCTTTACCCAGATACAGTTCCAAGTCAAAGGAAAGGGTAGCATTTAAAGTAGCCAAAAGTTCTTTGGGAGCATCCAAAACTCCTCCTAGCGCTTCAAAATTGGCCGCAATTGCCTGCTGATAAGTTGTCAAATCCTGAACAATTCCGGCCTTATCAATGAGTGAAGTCACTAACTTTTCATTCCATTTGAAGTACTTCTTGTTCTCTTTGAGGTACTCGTTAATTTTTCCTGAAGGCGCTTTTTCCAACTCATTTTGATAAAAAGAAACAGGATCTGTCGCCACTCGGATGGCTTCTTGCACCGCATCCTGTAGCATGCCTTCCAGATGGCGGCGCTCCACCTTAATCCGGCGAGAGAGCACATTCATAAACTGGGTGAGTGCCTCATGTACTGCGATGTCCCGGTAATCAAAATAGGGGCTGGACTTCAACTTGCCCAATTCTTCTTGCCACAACTCAAATAAGCGTTTGATGATGAAAAAATTCACTTGAGCACTTGGAGTCAATTGAATGATTTCTTGTCCAGTAATAAACTGTCTCGTGCTGAAAAATTGGTCACAAACCAATTCTGCATAGGAGGTGGCATATTTTTCTAAATAATTGCCGTTAATTTGAGCGCTCATAGGTTGATATTGTTTTCAAAAACAAACAAAGGCATGGTCCGAATACGTATTCAAAATCTCGGAAACCGATCTATTGAAACAGAAAACACGGAACGTAAAGTTATCGAATTAATTCATGAAAATGGAATAGATTGGATGCATGCTTGCGGTAAAAAAGGAAGATGTACGACCTGCAAAATGCATATCTTAGCAGGCCAAGAGTATTTAAGTCCAGAAACACCACAAGAACTCCAATTTAGAGACTTGAAGAGATTACTTCCCAAGGAACGATTGGCCTGTCAAGCGCATCTCCTTCAAGGTGAATTGACGATATACGTCCCAGAATCCAGTAAATTTTCCCACCTGACCTATACCGAATAAGTATGTTTATTGAACCCTCACCCATCAGTAGAAAACATGCCGAGCAGAAAGGTCAAATTGAGGTGATCTGCGGATCCATGTTTTCTGGGAAAACAGAAGAATTGATTCGTAGGCTAACCCGAGCACGTCTCGCCAAGCAGCAGGTGGAGATCTTCAAACCTACAGTAGATACCCGATACCACGATACCCATGTGGTGTCGCATAACGAAACAAGCATCCGTTCCACACCAGTCAGTTTTGCTGGGGACATCCTTTTGCTCAGCGGCACCTGCGACGTGGTAGGAATCGATGAGGCCCAGTTTTTTGATGGAGAGATTGTCAGGGTGGTGCAATTGCTGGCCAACCAAGGAAAGCGGGTGATCTTGGCTGGGTTAGACATGGACTTTGAAGGCAAACCCTTTGATCCCATGCCCGAATTGATGGCTATTGCCGAATACGTGACCAAGGTGCATGCCATCTGCATGAAATGTGGGGATTTGGCCGCCTTCTCCTTCCGGCTTTCCGCAGCAAAAGAAAAAGTGATGCTCGGTGAAAAAGACAGTTACGAGGCCAGGTGCAGAAAGTGCTTTCAGGAAGACCAGGGTTAATCAAATCAAATCATGCTTAAAAAAACGAGTGGGATCGTATTAAGCCATATCAAATACAAGGACACGAGTATCATTGTCCGCATTTTTACCCGAGACCTCGGACTGAAAGCCTACCTCGTCAACGGGGTAAGAAGCCTCGGTAAAGGGAGTAAGATTGCACTCTACCAACCCCTCACTTTGCTTGACCTGGTCGTATATGACAAGGAAAACACCGGATTGCAACGCATCTCCGAAGCTAAAATCAACACCCCCCAACGGCTCATCCCCTTTGATATGGCCCGTACAAGCCTGGCACTTTTTGCCACAGAAGTGATCAGCAGGAGTATACTTGAAGGCTATCAAAATGAGGAACTCTTTGATTTTCTCTGTGAAAGTATTTCCACGTTAGACGACCCGAAGACTAGCCTTTCCCATTTTCCCCTCTTCTTCTTACTTGAAAATGCCAAACAGCTGGGATTCGCTCCGGAGGAGGCCGAAGGATTTTTGGCAGAAAGCATGCACCATCCCTTTAATTCGGATGAAATCAGCCTAGTTCTTCCCTATTTAAAAGATTTACTCGTTCAAGGGTACCATCCTTCCTCCTCTTTATCCCTACCGCTACGGCGAAAACTACTGGACCACTTGGTGGCATTTCATGGACAGCACCTCGCTCAGCCTAATCCTCTCAAATCCCTTCCCATTATCCGACAGTTAATTGGCTGATTGCGACCCCAGTGATGGGAAATGGACAAAAAAGAAAAATTTGTTTAATCCAACTTCAACAAGTAATATTGTAGTCATAAGTGAATAAAGCATTCGGCCCACTTTGGCTTGAACTTTTCCTGCAGACCTTTTTCGCTCAGAAAATTATTCACCATCCCAAAACCACATTTTACCGATCTAATTATTACATCCCCTCTTTATGTACAACATAGAAGAACTCAGAATCAGACTTTTATCTGAATTAAAGGAGATTGCTGAGGAACTTGGAGTGAAAAATTCCAAAACTTTAAAAAAAGACGAACTGGTGTATGCGATTCTTGACCAACAAGCCATCATCCCAGAACAAGCACTCCCCAAGAAAAAACCTTCAGTAGTAGAATCCGGATCCAATGTAGAAGAGAAAACCGACTCACCTGCACCTCCCCCTGCTCCAACCACTACCGAAGAACCCACAGAATTCAAACCCAAATTCAGAAGACAGAACGTCACTGAAATCACAGAGGTTACTCCCCCCACCACTTCAGAGGAAACACAAGCCGAACCAAGAGAGGAGAGAGCACCAAGACCTTATGTAAAGCCTGCCAAGGAATTTACCCCTAGACCTGAACGAAGACCTCAAGTTGAATCTTCCGAGGAGCCTAAATCTTTCAAGCCCCGCAGACGCGTATTTGACGAGGATTCGTCCGCTGCAGGTGCGCAGGAAGGAAGCACGGAAGGAACAGTACCTGCTACTCAAGAGGAGGGAAATTCGTACCGTGCAGAGGCCGAACTTCCAAGACGGAAAAATTTCAAATCTCCAGAGGACGCACACATTCCTGCTGCAGAAATGGTTCCAGGAAATGCCCGCAAAAAACCTTTTGTCAGCCCTAGAGAATTTGATGGAGTTATCGAAAATGAAGGGGTATTGGAAATCGTACAAGATGGCTACGCTTTCTTGCGCTCCCTAGACTACAACTACCTCGCTTCTCCCGATGACATTTACGTTTCCCCAAGTCAAATCAAACACTTTGGTCTGAAGACGGGAGACCATATCAAAGGGTCCATTCGTCCTCCAAAAGAAGGAGAAAAATACTTTGCCCTCCTCAAAATCGAGACTGTAAATGGAAAAACCACGGACGAGATCAGAGACCGGGTACCTTTTGAATACCTCACCCCACTTTTCCCAGAAGAGCGCTTAAACCTATCTACCAAGGCGGATGGCTATTCTACCCGAATTCTGGATTTGTTTGCCCCAATTGGAAAAGGCCAACGCGGGATGATCGTAGCACAGCCTAAGACAGGTAAGACCGTGCTCTTGCAGCAAATCGCAAACGCCATCACTCAAAATCACCCTGAGGTGCACCTGATGATCTTGTTGATCGATGAACGTCCCGAGGAAGTAACCGATATGGCTCGATCTGTGAATGCAGAAGTGATCTCTTCTACCTTTGACGAGCAAGCTGAACGCCATGTAAAAGTGGCCAACATCGTGCTTGAGAAAGCAAAACGAATGGTGGAAGTAGGGCATGATGTGGTGATCCTCTTGGATTCCATCACCCGATTGGCAAGAGCACACAATACCGTAGTCCCTAGTTCAGGTAAAATCCTCTCCGGAGGGGTGGATGCAAATGCGCTGCACAAACCGAAGCGATTCTTTGGTGCTGCCCGTAATGTGGAAAATGGCGGTTCATTGACCATCATCGCTACCGCATTGGTAGAAACCGGTTCAAAAATGGATGAAGTAATCTTTGAAGAATTCAAAGGTACAGGCAACATGGAATTGGCGCTAGATCGTAAGTTGGCCAACCGAAGAATCTATCCTGCCATTGATGTCCTCAGTTCCGGAACCCGTAGAGAAGATCTCTTGATGGATAAGGAAGAAATGCAGCGTGTCTGGATTTTGAGAAAGTTGATGAGCGACATGACCTCACAAGAATCCATGGAGTTCCTACTTCAGCGAATGAAAGGTACTCGAGACAATGCAGAGTTCTTGATTAGCATGAACGGCTAAGCCAACTCAACTATACCTACTAAAAAGGGGCCCCGTTTGGAAGCCCCTTTTTTTATTACCATCAGTAGAAAAAAACGCAACCACCCCCACACTAATTTTCCTCCTCTTTGCGAAGGTTTTTGGGGGCCTTGGACATCCCAAATCCCATTGAACTTTTTAATCCTACGTAGGTCGCTTTCCACCAGGCATTGACCATCGACCTTTGGGTATCACGAAGGCGATAAATATCTCTACTGCGCAGCGAATTTGACCCTGCGCCGGGATTGGATTTTTTGGCCCAAAGGTTGGCTAGAAAGTTGTAGAACTTCAATTTTCCTTTACCAGGCTCCAAGGTCATGCTATCTAGAAATTGGAATTTTAAACCAGTATAGCCCAAAGCCATACTTCCTCGGGCCTCTTGCTCATCCAAGCGAAACTGCCAAGTGCCCTTCGTTACTCCACCGCCTAAGGGCCTCATAAAGGCAGTTTTGGACAGCAAATCCTCCACTTCCGCAAAGGCAAAGTCTGCTAAGGTTACGTCCACATCCATGGGATAGTCTTTTTCAAAGTAGAGTTGACTAGTCAGATTCAGTTGACTGCTATCACTTACTTGTCCAGTAATTCCCAAGTTAAACGAAGACACCGGATAGAGCTCTCCTTTTTTTCTAAGGTAAAATGGACTCGCATCCAGTTGAATATTCTGGAAGGCAATGCTTCCTGGTAGGGTAGATTTTTCTCCAAACTCCCAATACTGCAAGCGACTGTCTCTGAATTTGAGGGAAGCAAGGTCTAGATTGACTGGCGCATGCTCCATCAGGTATTGGGGTAATGGCTTGTATGCAAGCGGATCCAGGGGCTTTCGTTTATCTCGGAATAGTGTAACGCTAGCCCCATCTACTTGCAGCAATTCTCCTTTGAACACCCCTTCTTGAATTAGTTTTTGGATCTCAATCCCTGGAATTTCAAGTTTTTTCACTTGCGCCTTGACCGCTTCCTGCTGAAAGGACAGGCTGTTCAAATACCCATATGTCCCTAAAACGGGAGCATACTGGATACCCTTCACCTGAAGGTTTTGGTCTAAAAACTGAAGACTGTCAACTTGTAAATGGTAGGCGCTATCTTGAACATAGGCCTGGTAATTTGCCAAGCTCAAGGATTTAGTTTTGGTCAGCAAATCTTTCCAAGTTGGGAACTTCTCCATCGCCAAGAGATCGATCCCTAGTTGCTCCAGTCGGGCATCTACTTTTGGGAAACTTAGGTTGGGAAGTGCTGTCCCTCCTTTTTTGAAAAAATCAACCCTCCCATTTTCTAAAAGCAAATCCCCAAGAAATATGGAGTGAATTACGCCCTCGGGTGTTTTTTTGATCCTGCCGAAGCCAGGTGCGCTGGGGCTAGCCAAACTGTCCAAAAAGATGGAGAATATAGGATTTTGAATACGCACCTCCCTTAGATCCACTTTTTTGGTGGTCAACATATCCAAGAGGCTATTCTTTTTGAGAATTACCCGCTCTATTTTCCCATCCACTACAGGCATTCCATCCGTTCCCATCTGATTTTTAGGATGGATGCTCAATCCGGAGAAGACCAAATCCTCCTGATCATCCCCAAAGCCAAAGGACTCAAACTTTAGGGTATGCACACTATCCGGAAGCGCAAATTCAAAGTTGCTTAGTCCCAAATTGACTCCCTGATACGTCTTGGACAGGTCTTGGGTACGGACGCGAAGACTGTCCAAATCAAACTGAGTGATGTTGAGTCCAAAGCCAGTTTTTATGGCTTTTTTGGACTGATTTTGATCCAAATAGTTGAGTTGCAAGGATGCATTGGTAGTAGAAATCGTGTCAATATGCACCTGCTCGACTGCCCGTTGTAGCGCTAGATTTCTAGTTCTCAAGGCAGATTTTGGCTGCGCCCGAATTTGCCGATCTACTCCTAAAACTAGTTCACCCCCATCGATTTCTAGTTTTTCAAGGTTGAGGACATTGTCAAAAATAAACTCCTCGACATTAACACCCCGAAGGGCAACTTTGGGAAAGGTGAAGCCCAAAGCCAAGCGCTGCTCTCCTACTTTACCGGGAAGGAGACGCAGATTTTCAAAATCCAAGGTCCGTGTACGGGAGTTGTAATTGAGGTAATCCGTATCCACTACATATTTTCCCCCGGCCAGACTAAAGGAGTAAGAGTTGAAGGTCAAATTAACTTCATCTGAAAATAGCGCACGGTTTTCGGGAAGCGTATCATTTTTCTGAATTGAGAAATTCTTGAGTGCGAAAAAAAGTTGGTCCTCTTCAAATTGGGTCACTGCTTCTTTCACTTTATTTTCATAGTGGACTTTGGCATCGGAAATAACCACAGCGTCTACTTGAATATTTTCAAAATACCCTAATAAAAGGGCTTTCAAATCATCTGCCGAACGTAAAGCGTTTTCAGAAGCCTTGCTTTCTTTGGGTCGATAGGTCGTCCAATGAAAGCTGGGAGAATCCATTCGAAGGCGGCTTAGACGCAAGTGCTGCTCAAATAACGCCTCCTGAATGCCAATTCCTTCGGCTTGAAAATGGGGAATAGCAAAATCTACTGCAGAAGTTTTACCAAGGGCTTGCAATTGCTTTCGAATTTGAGTCGGTTCTGCTGGTTGAATGCTCAGGTTTTTAATGGTAAGAAGTTCCTTTCTGGAATCGATGGAAAGCTCTTGCGCCAAAAATTCATGCAGGTTATCCCGTAACTTTAAACGGTAATCGTACAAGGTCAGCAAGACTTCATCAAACTGAAGCTGCTCTTGAAAAGGAAGGGAGCCATCGGGCTGCAGCCGAAATTTTTCTAGTTCAAGACTAAACTTACCCAGGTCCAAATCGGTGCTCTTTGCACCAGATTCCTCATTTAAAACTAGAGTTCCCTCTTCAATTTGGAAGTTTTGAATGGCTACCTCATTGACTAAACCTGAAAGAAGAGAAATGAAGGAAGCATTTTTTTGCTCAGCAGGAGGTAAGTTGGTTTCATTTACCGTTAGCTGGGGTTTTTGCAAATACAGGGAGTCAATCACCAAATTGCCGAGAAAATACCATTGCTTTAAGTCCACGTTTTCAAAGGTGAATTCCGCAAGATCCATTTGATAACTCGGTTGATTTGTGGATTGAAGTCTTTTTAGGTCTCTTGGAATAAGTTGGACATGCCTACCTGTCAACTCATTTTTAAAGGTAGAGGCTTTCAGATTTTCACCTTTCAACAGGTGATTTCCGTCCCCCAAAACGAGTTCTGCCCGACCAATCGCTAAGGAAGCGTCTGATCCATAAAAAAATTGCTCCCTCTTTCTTGGGGAATCTTCCCCTAGGTAAAAATCCAGCATTCTCAGGTCAAGCTGCTCCAACTGAATTCGATTTCGAAGCGAATCTTCCTTTTCCTTTCTCAAAAAACTGGCGTCCTGAATGGTTAACTCTTTGATTGAAAAGCGGTCTAGTTTCCCCCGAATAAATGCATGCAAATCCCCTTCAATGGAGGCAGTTGATGGCAAGGTCTTGGATTGAATTACCTCAATTCGCGGGGCATCCAGGATCAATTCTTCCAGATCGAGCGTAGAGGTTCTAAACGCATGGTTCAGGTTGACCTGCTTTACATGAAGTTCATCCAATTCCAAGGAATAATAGGAATCACTGGATCGAGTACGGTCAGGGATCACTTTAAATTGCTGCAGGTCTATCGTCTCTTCCAGGGAAGAAAGTTGGACGCTTTCCGACGTGATTCGGTGCACCCCATCGGGTAGTGGGAAGGTGACATTTTCCAATGCAAATTCAAACCCACGGGCATTGAAAGGTGTATTCCAAACTTGGTTGGGAACCCAGTGCATATCCAAGGCTTGAAACGATGCGTTTTTTGCAAGGAGTTCGTGTTTGCTTAAAAAATTTAAAAAGAAAATTTGCGCATTTTCCACGACGAGACTCCCCACCTTCACTCCAGACAGGGGAAGATTCGAAATGCTCTTCTTCAGTTCATTCTCCAGAAGAATTACTGGCGATTGGGAAGAAAATGAGGTAGCAGCATCTTGACCGATGGGGGAAGTCAAAACTTGAAAATTCGGCCGATCAAGTCTAATCTCACGAATATCCAATTCTTGGTCCCAAAGCCCAACCCAAAGTCCACTAAAGGCAATTTGATCTAAAGTCAATTCAAATAATACCTGTTCGGAAGTTGCCTTTTCTGGGTGGAGGGGTTTCATCACAATTCCCTCCAAAAAAATTCCGCGGCGAATTAAGGAAAGATGAACCCGATTGAAATCCAGTTCATAGACTCCATTGAATGATTCATTCAATTTCTTTCGGAATAAACTCCCTAAAAGCAAGTTTGAACCAAAGTAAAGGGCAAATTCAAGAGTAAGTAATGTCAGTAAACCTACTCCGAGGATCCTAAGCCATTTTTTTCTGGAGGCAGACCTTTTGGGTTTTTCCTGAGCAGCAGACTTGGGTACCATAGAAAAGTAATAACAGTCAAATATACCAACTTAATCCCTTATACGAAAAAAGCAGCCTGATGGCTGCTTTTTAAATGCTGTAGGGGAAGGATTCGAACCTTCACGCGGCAGTTAGGCATGAACTTTTGAAACACGCTTTATCCCGTTCCGATCTAATGACCGGCATCCCCACCCCCGAGACAGGAGGGCTTGTCTGCCAATTTCAACACCCTACAAGATGGATTAAGCGCTTATTTGCGCTTCTTTTTGTTAGCCATAATGCCAACAAGAGCAAATGTATTAAAAAGGTTGTTTAATTAAAATTATTTTAATCTTTTATTAATTTTTTTATTGTTTTTTTATTCAATTGGTATTTTTGTTATTATATCGGCAATATAGGTGGTTGGGAATTGGAAGGAATTGTAGAATTAAAAATAGATACCTGAGAATAAAAAAAAATAAAAGTCACTTTCGCCCAAGGTCAAAAAGTGGCAAATAAAAAAACCATGAAAAAAAATTTCATGGTTTTAGTCAATTAACAATAAACCCAAAATAACCTGTTGTAAGAGAAGGAGTCGAACCTTCAAGGTAACTAACAGTAAATCACTGCTTTTGTTTTCCTTTCCTTGAACAATTGGGCACTAAGTCACCCAATCTTTTGCCTTACACGATTGAGATGATTAAATCATATCAACACCACAAAGATACAGATTAGGGCCGCTCTTTTACACATATTTCAACAGAACTAGTAAAAATTTACATTATTTTTAAGGAAATCGATTGAAATATATCAACCTGTAAATTTTTACCTAGTTTGATTCCTAAAAATTGAGGAATCGGCATAAAAAATCCTCCTGTTTGTAAAAAAAGCAAATTTTTGACCCCTCCATTTTCACTTTTTATCAAAAAACAAAAGTCAATCTACCTGTACATACTGCTCCCATTTTTCCAACACCGTAGCAAAATCGGATGGAATTGGGGCTTCAAAATAGAGGTTTGCATTCGTAATGGGGTGAACGAACCCTAGACTTTTCGCATGTAGGGCCTGTCTTGGCATCGCATCAAAGCAATTGCTGATAAAACTTTTGTACTTGGCAAATTGTGTTCCCTTTCGAATCTTGTCCCCGCCGTACATCGCATCGTTGAATAAGGAGTGTCCCAAAAATTTAAAATGTGCACGGATTTGGTGCGTTCTGCCCGTTTCCAAGGTGCATTGCACCAGGGACACATAACGAAGCCGCTTCAATACTTTCCAATGGGTGACCGCATGCTTCCCTTGGCTTCCATCCGGAAAAACATCCATTACCTTGCGGTCCTTGGCGCTACGCCCCACATTCCCTACAATCGTGCCTTCATCCGCCTCTGGCTCCCCCCAAACTAAGGCGAGGTACGTGCGCTGAATCGTATGGTGAAAAAATTGAGCTGCCAATGGCGCCATCGTTTCTTCCGTTTTGGCAATCACCAAAAGACCAGAAGTATCCTTATCGATTCGGTGCACTAAGCCAGGTCTTCCCACATTTCCTTTCATCTCAGGCAAATTTTCAAAATGGTAAACCAATCCATTCACCAAGGTGCCCGACCAATTGCCATGCGCCGGGTGAACCACCATGCCGGCTGGCTTATTCACTACCAACAAGTCTTTGTCCTCATAGACAATGTCCAAGGGAATATTCTCTGAAATCACCTCAGTGTCACGGGGTGGCTTCTCCAAAAGGACCCGAATATCATCTAGGGCTTTGATCCGGTAATTCGATTTGACGGAATTTCCATTGACCTGTACTCCTCCCGAATCGATGGTTTGCTGCACCTTATTGCGTGTGGAATTCGCAATCCGTTCTGTTAAAAATTTATCTATCCGAACGGGAGATTGCCCCTTGTCCACCACGATTCGATGGTGCTCATACAAGGCCAATTCATCCTCTTCAAAGTCTTCTTCCAGGTGGGGTTCGCTCATGACACAAAAATAGGAGGATGTCCCGTAACTTTGTCAAAATAGTTTTGATGCTTCTCCCCCAGTCCATTCCCTGCGACCTGCTCTCACACCCACTGCTTGACCATAAGCAGGTAGAACTTCAGTTCCTACGCTTGGATCAGGTGCATCCGGAAGTCAGTGGCAATAAATTCTACAAACTCCAGTACAACTTACAGGAAGCCCTCAACCAAAACCATCATCAGGTACTGACTTTTGGCGGAGCCTATTCCAACCATATCTATGCCACCGCGGCGGCGGCAAAGGAAGTAGGCCTGTCTTCTGTAGGGATTATCCGCGGGGAACTACTCGATGCACAAAATCCCACCCTGGCCTTTGCACGGACCGCTGGTATGACCCTTCTGGGCAATACGCGGGAGCACTACCGCGAAAAAAACCAGGCCGCTTTTCTTGAAAACCTACGAAAGGAGTTTGGAGATTTTTACCTGATCCCAGAAGGAGGAACCAATGCCTTGGCCATCCAAGGCACGCGAGAGATTTTAACTGCTAGTCATTCCAGCTTCTCCCATGTCCTGACCCCCATTGGTACAGGAGGGACTTTTGCAGGAGTAGCGTCCTCCCTTCTTC